>Ga0315268_10003268_pt1 | contig 17916 bp, 23 predicted proteins | sample C1_top_MG_FD_204535 | JGI IMG/M metagenome (GOLD analysis project Ga0315268, IMG submission 204535) | Sediment microbial communities from Yellowstone Lake, YNP, Wyoming, USA - C1_top | ecosystem: Environmental > Aquatic > Freshwater > Lake > Sediment | place: USA: Wyoming | collected 2017-08-01
GCAGGCGGCGACACCACTTTTCAAATTGACCGCATAGCAGAAAACACCATAATAAACACGATAAAACACCACGGCATCGACTTCACACTCATAAGCGAAGAAGCAGGCATCAAAAAAATAGGCAAAAACCCAAAATGGTACGTGACCATTGACCCAATCGACGGCACAACAAACGCGCTAAGAGGCATGCCATTCGTGGCCACATCAATAGCTGTTTCAGAGAAGCCACAATTCCAAAGCGTAACGCACGCCCTTGTCACAGACCTGCATCATGACATGACATACACGACACAAAAAGGCGAAGGCGCACAAAAAAACGACAAAAAAATCACACCCGCAAAAACAACCACACTCGAAGACCTCACACTCGGCATAGAAATCTTACTCAAGACGCCACAAGACATCAAAGCCGCAAAAGCCATAATCAAAAACACAAAACACCCACGCCACCTAGGCGCAGACGCACTGGAAATCTGCTACGTCGCAGATGGCACAACAGATGGCTTCATCGACTTGCGGGATAAACTCCGCGTAACCGACATGGCAGCAGCACAATTAATACTCACCGAAGCAGGAGGCACAATAACCACCCCAGAAGGCAAAGAAATAAACCTCCCACTAGCACCCACACAAAGAACCTCGTTCATAGCCGCAGCAAACAAAACCCTGCACAAAAAACTCAAAGCCCTAATCACCCAAGGAGCACAACAAAACCAGTGCTAACCTTCGTAGAACCCTACCCCGCACTCCTGCTACAGCAACAAAAACAACGAACCGTGATCATCGCCGATTTACACTTGGGCTGGGAAGTTGCATTTGCAGAGAAAGGCATACACGTACCCTCGCAGATGCCCAAACTCCTCCAGAAACTAACCGAAATAATAGAACAAACAAAGCCACAAACACTGCTTCTACTAGGCGACATAAAACACACAATAACAAGGACAGCCACAGAAGAATGGCGCGACATCCCAGACTTTTTCGAACCCCTAACAAAAAAAGTAGCCCACATAAAGATAATCCAAGGAAACCATGACGGCAACCTCGAACCATTACTGCCTGAAACAGTAGAAATCTTGCCGTCAACAGGCACTGCAATAAACGAAGCGGGTTTCTTCCACGGGCACACATGGCCAGCGCTAGAACTCCTAAAGTGCCAAACCCTCGTCATGGGACACGTGCACCCAGTTGTGATGTTCCAAGACCCATGGGGCTATAGAATCATAAGGCAAGTGTGGGTAAAAACAGACATCTACGGCACGCTCCTCAAAAAAACTCTCCTAAAACACTACAACACAAAACAAAGCCTACAACAACCAACCAAAGTCAAACAATGCATAATAATGCCCAGCTTCAACGATTTCCTCGGCGGAAGACCCATAAACAGAAAAACCAAGGCAACGAACCCAAAATACAAAGCACTAAGCCCATTGCTACGGTCGAAAAGCATGAAAATCGAAGAAGCCGAACTCTTCCTGCTCGACGGCACCTTCCTCGGAACAATCAACCAGCTCACAACATCCATTTGAACATAAAACTTTATTAAACAATCAGTCAAAACGTAAATGAAGGAGGCTGCTCCAAAAATGAGTGACGAAGATTTTCCCGACTGGTTCAAAAAACGAACAAGACGCTTTCCATACTTTGGCGGTTTACCCTTCCCGGAAGTCGACGAAATTTTCAAAGACATGGAAAAAATGATGGAAAACGAATGGAAAGAATTCACCACAAACCTTCCCAAAGAATACGTCCGCGAACGCAAACTGCCAGGAGGCAGAAAAATCCGCGAATGGGGACCATTTGTTTACGGTTACTCTGTAACCGTTGGGCCAGATGGCAAACCTGTCATTCGCGAATTCGGCAATGTTCAGCCTGGTCGCTTTGGACCAGAGGTGAAGGAGGAAAGAGAGCCGCTTGTAGATGTTATTAGCACTGATGGTGAGGTTAAAGTCGTTGTAGAATTGCCAGGAGTTGAAAAGAAGGACATCAAATTGCACGGCACAGAAGAATCGCTGACAATCGCCGTGGATACTGAGGAAAGAAAATACTTCAAAGAAGTTAAACTGCCAGCCAAAGTGCGCCCAAAAGAGGCGAAATCGGTTTACAAGAACGGCGTATTGGAAGTAACCCTGCCGAAGACTGAAGAAAAGAAAAAACCGAAAGGGGAACAGTTAAGAATCGTATAAAACGCCTTACTCTTTATTTTTATCCTCCACTATTTCTCTGTTTGGTGTAGGCGAAAGTTTTGGAGAAACCGTCAGAAGTCGAATTGCTCGAACAAGTGTGTAAAGAAGCAAAAGAGCAAGAAAAGCTTACGGGAAATCATCTTAATCAGCTCTACGAAACCTTTGGCATGCGCTTCACCAAGGCATGGGAAGCCTTGAAAGAAGGGCGCATCAAGAGGTATGTCTTTAAACCCAGTAATCGTGTTGTATGGATAGTGGTTGGAAAGGAACGCGATTATCTCATAATTGCGTCTGCGGATTTTTGTATGTGCGACGATTTCTATTTCAGAGTTCTTGACCAGCGGATTCATCTGTGCTACCATCTCATTGCCCAAAAAATTGCCGAAGCGTTAGATTGGTATGACAAGATTGAGGAGCATGATGAGCTTTACAATTCTTTGATGGATGAATGGAAAAGGGTTACACCTTAAATACTATGATGTGCAGAAATAGATGGAAATTCGAGGCAGAAAATATGGGCGTTGAAGAATTCTTTCGGACGCTGCTAATAATACTCATGGTAGCCACGTTTTTCACGTTGGCCTTGGCATTCCTTTATCTTATATCTGAAAGGAAAGAGGAAACGAGCAAGTAGCCATTTTTATGCTTCCATTTTGCTTTTTACCTTTGCACTAGAAGAAAAAAATGATACAAGCTATTGTAAGAGTTGACACGATTATACGATTGCCAAAAATAATTAAAGTTTGAGCCGTGTATTGCTCTTGCTATCAATCGTGATCCATGTTGAGTGTTGAGGAAATAATCGAGCGAATTCTTTCCGCAGGTGCAAGTACGTCACGGGAGGAAGTTTGGCGCAAAATCAAAGAAAAGAAAAAAGCTGCTGGCGGATTCTTGACAGAAGAAACTGCAGCTCGTTTGGTTGCGTCAGAGCTGGGAGTTGAGGTTGAACAGGAGCAAGCACATTCAGCAGAATTGCCTATTGGCGAATTGGTTCTTGGTTTGAATGACGTTTCTATTGTGGGGCGAGTTGTGGTTGTGTTTCCACTGCAGAGTTATGCACGCAAAAACGGCTCGGAAAGCCAGTTTGGACGTTTGATTGTTGCTGACAAAACAGGAACATTACTTGTTTTGTTGTGGAATGATAAAGCCGATTTGATACGCAATGGTAAAGTTAATCGTGGGCAGATTTTGCGCATTCTTCATGGTTACGTACGCGAGGCAAGAGATGGACAGCTGGAACTGCATCTGGGAAACCGAAGCGAGTTTCAGATTAATCCATCAGACGTAAAAGAAGAGAATTATCCCGCCCCCGAGAGTTTTGTGGAAAAAATCGGGAAAGTGACGAAGAAAAAGAAGAAGACAAGCGTTTTGGGCGTTATTGAAAGCGTTTCCGCGTTAAGAGTTTTTTCGAGGAGTGATGGTTCAGAGGGAAAGGTGCTCAGGTTGAGCTTGAGAGATTCTTCTGGCAGAATAGTAGTGGTTCTTTGGAACGGTAAAGCTGATTCGTGGAAGGATGTGCGAATTAGCGAGCGTTTGCTGTTGATTGATGCGAGGGTGAAGGAGAAAATTGATGGAGAGTTGGAGTTGCATGTGGAAGATAGAGCTTATGTTGAAAGATTGCCGCCACAGGTTGAGGAGATTTCGAAGATAAGTAGTTTAGTGAGTGAAGGTGGGCCTGTTTGGGTGGAGGGAATTGTTAAAACTAAGCCTGCGAAAAGGGAAGTATCCACGGCAAATGGAGAAAAGGTGCTGGTGACGAGTTTTGAATTGGAAGATGAAAGTGGCAGGATTTGGGTTTCGGCGTGGCGAAAGCACGCGGATGTGGTTGAGCAGTTGACTGTGGGTGCTAGGGTGCGGTTGAAAAACGTCTATGTACGGAAGGGTTTTGGAGACGCTTTTGAACTGGCAACGAGAGGTTCTTCTCAAGTAGAGGTTTCGGAAGAGTAAGTGTTTCTCTCTGTGTGTATCTGCTCTGCGCTTCTCTAGACCCTCTTCACTGTATGATTCAAATATGTTTAGGCTCATTTTGTCACTTTTAGTGCTTGGCGTCTCAAACTTGTAGCCTGACTTGTGGGTGAAGTTATATAATTTTGGTTTGTTCCTCTTCTGTGTGGTGGATGCTTTGCGTAGACCTGTCGTGGGGTTGCTTTCGGATTTTGGTTTGAAAGATCCGTACGTGGCTGAGATGAAAGCCGTTATCTCGAGCATTTGTGAAGACGCGCAAATCATTGACATTAGTCATGGGATTGAAAAGTTTGACGTACGCATGGGGGCGTTCGTGCTTGCGTCGACTGTGCCTTATTTCCCTAAGGACGCGGTCTATGTTGCCGTTGTAGACCCCGGAGTTGGAACCAAGCGGCGTCCAATTGTCGTTGAAACAAAACACAGCTTACTCGTTGGACCTGACAATGGTTTGCTAATACTTGCTGCAGAGAAAGATCGTGTAAAACATGTTTATGAGATCAGAAACACGGCGCTTATGCTTCCTAGAGTTTCAACGATTTTTCACGGTAGAGATGTTTTCGCGCCTGTAGCAGCTTATTTGGCAATGGGACGACTTCCATATGAGGTGGGTTCTGAGATTGATGATTATCTTATCCCGAAATATGCAAAACCTGCAGTGGAAGGTGGTACGCTAACTGGCGAAGTACTGCACATCGATGATTTCGGCAACATCATAACCAACATTTCGGCAAAAGACCTAAACAAAATTGATGCGGAAAAAGATGCTTCTTTGTTAGTTAAGTTGGGAAGGAAATTTTTGAGCCTTCGATATTGTTCTGCTTATGGTGAAGTTGCCGTTAATGGATTGTTAGCAGTGATTGGCGGGCATGGTTTCTTGGAAATCGCCATTAATCAAGGCAACGCCGCGAGCAAGCTGAAGGCAAGAGTGGGAATGAACATGCAAATAGTAAAAGCGTAGATTATTTTCTCAATTCGTCAGTTTTGGCCAAATCTCTCAGTCGTTTAACGCCGTCTATCTCTTGGATGTACGTCGCCACGCTTTTAGGGACCAGTGTTTTCCAGTCTTTGTTGGTCAGCATTCTCTGGCGTATTTCTGTTGAGGAGTAAATGCTGCGTCTGTGGAAAGGTATGGATTTGACCTTAAAGCCTGCTTCCATGAAAAGTCTGCGTGTCAAGGGCTCGTTAGAGTAAACAATCAAGAACTTCGGAGTGTAACCGACCACTTTAGCCACCCACAGCATGTGAACGTGCATATCGGCAACGGGTATAATCCATGTTTTCGAGACAGGGATTTTTGCCTCGTCTAACGCGCATCTGATCATTGTGGCGCGCTCGCCTGCCGTAAAAGGATTGTCTAAACGATGGCTATACTGCGCACTGCCGATGACTATTATGATTTCGCCGTTTTCTTTGAGAACGTCTTTTATTACTTGTATGTGCCCGTTGTGAAACGGCTGAAAGCGTCCGACAAAAAGTCCGCGTTTGAGCGTCAAGTTCAAAGCCTCCCTCTAAATTACTCTGGTGTAAACTTAATTTTTGTCATCAGCGCGGCGGTCGCAGTTGATTAACTGGAAACAGCGACAACTCTTTTTCTTTCAGTTTTACTCTTGATGCTTCTTTGTAGCCTCGGTTTTCTTTCTGCAAAATCCTCCATTTGAGTTTCAATCCTCCGCCGTATCCATGTAAGCTCATGTCGCTGGCTACAACTCTGTGACATGGAATAATAGGCGCAAAAGGATTTGTCGCACATGCATGCCCAGCAACACGAGGCCCAGTTCCAACAACTTTAGCTAGCGCACCATACGTGGTTACATAGCCAGTTGGAATCAGCGACATAACTTCTAAGACCCTTCGTGTAGTGCGCGGCAAACGGGTCATATCAAATTCGAATTTGAAAGAAACATTCTTTCCGTTTAAGATGCCGCTCATTGTCTTGAACAATTCTTCCGCCGTTGCATCTGGTTTGTCTATGGTTTCGAAGGGTACGTCATAGGGTAAGCTTTTCAGGATAGGCTGCAAGGCGTTTTTTTCATTGCCTGCAAAGTTTGTTGCGACAACCTTATTGCCGTCCAAAGCTGCGGCGTACCATGTTTCACCGATTTTTTTGCGGTAAAGCTTTAACATCGCATCACCTACATGCCTATTTGTCTGAAAGTTTTTAAAGTCTGTGATACGTTTAATAGACAGACCATGCACTACTGCTGGGGATAGTGATAAAAAAATGACTGATCAAGCTCAGTATCCATACATGTACATTCCCGGCGCCACCACTATAGGTTTGGTGTTCAAGGATGGCGTCATTCTTGCAGCCGAGAAGCGAGTCTCGTACGGTTACTTTATCATTAGTAAAGGCGGAAAAAAGGTTTTCAAAATAACAGACACCATCGGTGCCGCTTGCGCTGGACTTGTTTCAGACATGCAATCGCTCATTCGAGATGTGGAAGCCTACGCGAACCTCTATAGGCTTGATAACAACAGACCTATCACGGTGAAGGCGACGTCTAAAGTTATGGCGAATCTTCTTTTCAACTCGCGTTTTATGCCATTGATTACTCAGACCGTCGTTGGTGGAATCGATGATGAAGGTGCATCACTGTACATCCTTGACGTTCTTGGTTCATTGATACCTGACAAGTACGCCGCCGTTGGAACAGGCGCGGAAATCGCCATTGGAATGCTCGAAGAAGGCTACCGAGAAGGCATGAGCCTAAAAGAAGCCAAAGACCTTGTTGCGAGAGCTATAAAATCGGCCATAAGCAGAGACGCCATGAGCGGCAACGGCATAGACTTTCTCATCATCACTAAGAAAGGCATCGAAGAAGAAACCATTCCCCTCTAGTATTTTCCATTCGCTTTTTGTGCCGAATCGCTGCGCGCGAATATGGATAAGTTTAAGTCTTTACAGTAGGATACATTCCAAACGAGCAACAAAGGGATAAACGCCGTGACCTTTCAGTTAAGCCAGCAAGAAGGCGAGTTCATAGTTAAACTGGCTAGAAGAGCGGTTGAAGAATACTTAAAAAACGGAAAAGTGATCAGCCCAGCAAAGGATACTCCCACGAAGCTTTTAGAAAGATGCGGAGTTTTCGTCACCATAAACACCGTCAGAGGAGGCGACAAAGAACTGAGAGGCTGTATAGGTTATCCATATCCCACGACAATGCTGGCACAAGCAGTCATCGAATCTGCCATAAGCTCAGCTACACAAGACCCAAGATTTTATCCCCTCGCCAGCAAAGAGTTGGGCAACATTGTTTTCGAAGTGAGCGTGCTCACGCCACCCGAACTAGTCAAAACCGACAACCCGAAAAAGTATCTGTCGCACATAAAGGTGGGAAAAGACGGGTTAATAATAGAAAGAGGCGGCTACAAGGGTTTACTTCTTCCACAAGTGCCCGTAGAGTGGCAATGGAACGAAGAAGAGTTCCTCTGCCAATGCTGCATCAAAGCAGGTTTGCCGCCTGATAATTGGCTTCTCAAAGACACGAAAATCTACAAGTTTCAAGCCATAATATTCGAAGAGGAAACTCCCAGAGGAGAGATTAAGCGTAAGGCACTCGGCGGGCAATAACCATATGAAAATTCAATTTGCACCAGCAGGCATAGGCTTAGGACACGCAGGGCGATGCGTTCCAATAGCCAGAAAGCTTCTGGAGAGAAACGCCGAAACCGAACTGCTGTTCTCGACATATAAAGACGGTGTATGCTATACAAGACAAGAGGGTTTTTCAGTAGCCGAGGTTCCACCGGTAGCGTTTAAGGTCTTGCCAGACGGCACGGTTGACTTCAAACGAACCGTTGCAAACCCCGACCTCTTCTTCGCCTCTTTCAAGCTGCTGCGTCAGGTGAGGGCAGAAATCAGGGTCATGCAACACTTCAAACCTGACGTTGTTGTCTCGGACACTCGAGTTTCACCGTTGGCAGCCGCGCGTTTGCTTCGAATCCCGCGTATCTGCATTCTCAACCAGTTCCAGATAATAATCCCGCGCCGTACACACTTCCTCAGACTCGCCAAATTCGCCGACTTAATAGGCTTGGCTATGATAGGGAAACTTTGGACAACGGGAATGCGCGTGTTAATTCCCGACTTCCCAGAACCTTATACGCTTGCAACGGGCAACTTGCGCATACCAAAATTGTACCAGAAAAAAGTCAAATTAATAGGGCCAATAGTCGAAACACGCTCTGAGGATCTGCCCTCACAAAAGGTACTGTGTAAAAAATTGCACTTGGACCAGTCAAAACCAGTCATATTCGCGCCCATAAGCGGTCCCCCAAAAGAGAAAGCTTATCTGATCGGGTTACTGCGGCGTGTATTCAGCGAGTTTCCAGAGGAGTATCAGATTGTCTTGTCTCTGGGTTATCCGACACCCTCGCCAGACCCGCTCAAGCGTGGCAATTTTATGATTTACAAATGGGTGCCCAACCGTTTTGAGTACCTGAAGGCATGCGACCTTGTAGTGGCGAAGGCGGGTCATGGTACGGTAGTGCAGGCGTTGTGTTATGGTAAGCCGATGATACTCATACCCACACCGAATCATACGGAGCAGTATAACAACGCGAGAAAAATGAGGGCGTTAGGTGCCGCCGAACTCTTGGACCAGCAGTACCTCACAAGAGAAAACCTGCTCAAAACAACCGAGAAAATGCTGAACACACAAAAATATGCTGAGAGATCTAGGGAAATTTTGGAAGAGGTCGGAAAACTCGACGGGCTAAAAACAGCAGCCGACATAATAACACAAGTAGCGCAAGGAGAATGGAGTGATGTTTCTACCTAAGAAAGTGTTAGAAGAAAAACTACGAAGGTTCCTCGAAGAGGATTTAGGACAAGGCGATGTGACCACGGCGATAACAATCCCGGAAGGCACTATCGTTGAGGCAGAAGTAATAGCCAAAGAGCCTGGAACTGTGGCTGGCTTGGAAGAAGCATTGGTTCTTCTGGAGAGTTTTGGGCTGAAGGCTGAGGCGAAGGTTTCGGACGGCGTGGGGGTCAAACCGCATTCTGTTCTGCTTAGAGTGGCTGGAGATGCAAGAACGTTGCTCTCGTTAGAGCGCGTGCTTCTTAATTTTTTGTCTCGGATGAGCGGCATAGCTACGACGACGCGCCGAATGGTGAAGAGGGTGAGAGAAGCAGACTGCACTACACGCATAGCATGCACGAGAAAGGTGGCGCCAGGTTTAGCCTATTTCGACAAGAAGGCGGTCGTGGCTGGCGGTGGCGACGTACATCGTTTACACTTGGACGACATGGTGTTGATCAAGGATAATCATATCACAATAGTGGGCGATTCAGGAGACGCTGTTAGAAAAGCTAGGGAGCAAGTGTCTTTTTCGAAGAAAATCGAAGTTGAAGTGTCAAGTCTTGAAGATGCCGTAAAAGTCGCGGAAGCCAAAGCCGACATCATAATGCTGGACAATTTTACGCCAAATCAGATAAGAAAAACACTAAAGGCGTTAGAGAGGAAGAACCTACGAAGAAAGGTCATTATAGAAGCGAGTGGCGGCATAAGTGAGAAGAACATTTTAGAGTTTGCTGCCACAGCTGTTGATGTCGTAAGCTTGGGCGAATTAACGCAGAGCGCCAAGGCTTTGAACATCAGTCTTGAAGTAGTTAAAGTGAAGAAAAGACAGAAAAAGTGAGAAGAGAAACCGCGTTATTATCTTGCCGCGATTAGTATCACTTCAGCCAGAGCTGCGAGCAGAAGAATCAGAGCGCAGACTGCTATTATGACGCATGTTCTTACGAGTTCTTGCCTGAAGCGTCCTCTAACAATGGCGATGGACAGAAAAACACTCTGCGACATGGCGAGCGAATAGGCAAGGAACTCTAACCAAGTATGAGGGAACAGAAAGAGGAGGAAAAACAACGAAGCCGTGTTGGCGTTAGTTGCGCTCGCGATTATCGCGATTACAATTCCAGTGTTGAAGAAGATAAGTGCGCCATAAAGTGGACCGATGAAGGGTGTAAACATTATTAACGAGTGAAAAAAGTTGTTCCCAAAAATCCCCTGCACAGTGGCAATGTATTTTGTTTCGTTTTGAAGTTCGTTGTAAGTTGTTCTTGCGTCTGCTGGATTCAAAGGCGCGAGGGTTCCTACATAAATTATGATTACTGCAGCCCCGAAGAAAGCGACTATCCAAACCCAGCGTCTTTTCAGGTCAAACCAGCTTGGTTGTTGAGGTACTATCAAATCTTAAGTTCCACCTTGTTTAAACTATGTTGATTCTATTTCTGGAGTGATTTCTAACGCGCGGAATCCCCTTGCAGAAGGATTAAGCAACTCAGAGAATGTAACCTTTGCTAAAACTCCACCCGTATCTACTGCGAATCCGGCTATGTCATGTTCTGCGGGCGTTAAAGAATGCACGACAATACCGCTTTCTATTCTTCTGGCGTAGCATTTTGAGGGCATACCCAAAAGCACGCTTTGTTTTTCCTTAACCGCTTTCTCTGCGGAGTACAATATTGCATACGCACCCGCCGTTAGCTCGGCTATACGCACGGGCACACTGTCTTTACCAATGGCCAACACGTCTACGCCATAAACGCGTTTTATGTCCGCGGCTATTTTCCTCATCTTGGGCAGTATTTTCAAAAGATGACCCCGCGCTCTGCTCGAAATATTCGCGAGCTGAATTGGAGACAGTTCCTCCATCTGAGCCCCTCCGAAGGACATGTCCAAGTGCACCATGTCTGCTTTTGTTTCCTTCAAAAGCATCTGGCAGAGCTCTAGTTCGTGCACGATCAACTCGTGGCTGTTGATGACTTTTGAGAAAATGGGTTCAGCAATGTGTTTTTGAGCAATGCGGTAGGGCGGTTCAACCAAAATCGACACAGCCGCGACTATGGATTGGGCTTCGTATCGTTCATTGAGCAACGCGGCGCCGGAGTCGGCTGCGACTATGCGCAAGATGAATTCCTAAGTGTTAATTGCGTTAAGAGAATTTATCTTTCACTATTCCTAAAAACTAAAAACGCATAGAAACCAATTGTTTGGGTTGAAACGATGAAGAATGACAACAACAAAACTGTCGCTATGGAACACTTCTTAAGGTGGAGCGAAGAAGCCAAAACACGTTTTCCCAACCTAATTGTTTGCGCCGGAAGCATACGCAATGTCAAAGTCAAAGTAGAACCTCACATCCTAGAGTCAAAAACGCTGAAAGAATCAATAATGGCTAGGACGCGTCAAAATTACAAGGCAGAAATGTTAAAGGATGATTCGACGGTGCGTGCCTACCGCGACCTGTACTGGTCATTAGGCATTGACCCCACGAAAACCAGACCTTCAGGCGAAGCCTTACTCAGACGAGTGTTGCACAGAAACGAAATCCCCACCATATCGAACGTAGTCGACGCCTACAACCTAGCCTCTCTGGAAACAATAATTCCTCTCAGCGGGTTCGACCAAGATTTGATTGTTCCACCCTTAGAAATTCGCTTCTCAAACGGAAAGGACGAGTTTAAAGGCATAGGAATGGACAAACCCGGCAAACTCACAGACAAAGTGCTTCTCGTGGCGGATGGGAAACAAATTCTATGCATTTATCCATACCGAGACGCCGATACCACAAAAATCACTGAAAAAACACGCAATGTACTGATAGTCGGCTATGGAGCACCAGCCATAAACAAAACTCAACTGGTAGCCGCCGTTGAGAAAGCCTTAGCATATATCGAGAAAATGGCTGGTGGCAGAAAAGGAACAGTAAACGTTTTTCAATCAAACCAACAACTCTAATGGTGGTGCCAATAATGTCCTTCAAAATCGCAATGGAATGCGCAGCAAGGAAGAAAGATTCAAGCGTAATACTCGCACTGGACTTGATTTCTGGTTCACGCACTACGCTTCTTTCGAAAAGCGTTGAACTCTTGAAGAAAGTTCAACCATACATCTGCGCGGTCAAGATAAATCATCATCTGGTCTTGCCCTTGGGATTGTTTGACGGTGTAAGGAAAATCCTCAAGACGGCGAATAAATTTGAGTTGCTGACGATTATGGATTGCAAAATCAACGACATCGGCAATACGAACAGAGTAATCGCCGAAAACTACTACAAAGCGGGCTTCGACGCTGTCATAGCCAACCCGTTCGTGGGCTGGGAAGAAGGCTTGCAGCCCGTGTTCGAAGTCGCTAAACAGAGGAAAAAAGGAGTCATTCTGCTCTGTTACATGAGCCACAAAGCCACTGGGGAAGGTTACGGACAAACAATCCAAGAGCTAAAAACAAAGAAACACGCGTCACAATATATTGTATTTGCCAAAAAAGCATTAGAATGGCATGCCGACGGCGTGGTTGTCGGAGCTACTTACCCAGAAAAAATAAGAGAAATCCACCAAATCTTAGCCGACAAAGTGCCCATCTATTCGCCCGGAGTTGGCGTTCAGGGTGGTGATGTTCAATCTGCGGTAGAGGCTGGTGCCAGTTATCTTATCGTCGGAAGAACCATAATAAATGCACCCAATCCCGCTTCTGTAGCTCGACAGATTCGGGAAGAAGCACATATGAGAAAGTAGGGCTTAGCGCCTTTTTATTCTCGTGCTCCACGTTGCCAAAGTTCTTTTCTCAGCATGTCTCTAACGGCGGAGCGTATAGCCGAGCTTCGGCTGGGATACAGGTTAGCTCTCACGAGTTCGTCCAGTCCCTCTAAATAAGCCTCTGGAAGAAGTACTGTTACAAGTTTCATGTTTCCTTTCACCCTCGCATGTTATGTAGATATTATGCTACAAATATAGGATTTACTCTAAACTCTGCCTTGCCGACTGCAACTCTCTAAACAAACGCGGATAAGTCTTGAAAACATCCTCCAAAAAAAGCCCCGAATTCTTTATTCTGTTATGCAAAAGCCCAGCAGCCACCAATCCTGCGCCCACCACATCGCTTATTGTCGGGTCAGGAAGAAGAATCAGCGCCACACCTACTTTTACCAGTCTGGACTGGTTCTTCTCTCGCCACAACTTCTTTAAGGAGTGAGCCTCACTGGAAACACCTTTCATGGAAACGTTGGCAACGCTTCCAGCATCCAAAAAATCTTTACTTATTTCACACAAAATCTGCGAAAAATCCTTGGCGTCTTTTGGTTTCATAGGAAACATCACGTTGATTCTAAGAGACTTACTTAATTATGGTCCTTTAACGTAGAAAAGGATTAACTCGGGTAGAAAATGGTGGTTTAGTTTAAAGCGAGTTGAAATTAATGGAGATTTTTAATTAAACTATGCTAAAAACCTCTGCAAAGACATGCAATTTTGTTAGGAATCTGGATAAATTGTTACGACACTTTTTTTGGCTTAAGTGTTTTATAGTGAGAGAGCCAATTATCAAAAACAGGGTGCACTCGTTTGTCTGAGCATTATGCTTATGTTCTGTTGGAAGCCGAAAAGTGGTGGAACAGACGCTGCAGCCAGAGAAAGGCAGGTAAAACGCAACAAGCCTTCGTGCGCCAAGGAAAGGTCGGTCCACTCAGCGCGGAGCAGCTATTTTTCTACGTAAAACATCCCATCAGAGAAATCCGCGGAAAGGCAGAGTTCGTGGAGCGCATAGTGGGAAATGCTGACGAGTTATGGAACAAATACGGCGCTGAAACAGTCTTCGAATCATACAACGAGTACAAAGAATTTCTTGATGGAAGAGAAAAGACCACTTTTATCCGTTTCAAAAACCTTCAAGAACTAACTCAGCCTGTTCCGGCGAAATCCTTTCTAGCAAAGACTGGCGGTGGCGTTATGTTGTCGCGTAGTGGCAAGTATGTAGGCAAAGAATTGGCTAGCACGTTTGTTTAAACGGGATAAGCGAGTCCGAAAAGACTTTCTTGAGGGAAAACGCATAAACCTTCGCTGTCATTGTATTATCGTTAGATGGAGAGATTAATGGTGCGAGTTAGGGTACAACGAATAGAGTCAATACATGACCCTGAAGGGAATCTTGGCAAAAGAATAGAATTGGTCGAAGAACGTCCTACGCCCAGATTCGCCATCAGACCGAGCTCAGAAGAAGGAAGGATGGTACAAGATGTGGTTCAAGCTCTGCAGCAGCAGCTGCCCATAGCAAACATAGCGGGCAGCGTGGCTTTTCCAAAAATCATACTTTTTCTCACAGAACAAGAATACGACGAACTCGGCATAACTTTCGACGTAAACCAGCTCTACGAAGTCGAACTAGCCGACAACACGATAAAATTCAAGAAAACATAGGCAGTTAGGCAGAAACACACATCTCTTTTCGGATACCCTGAAGACTACTATGTTCTGGGTGGAAAGAAAGCACGAACATCATGTTCCTAATCGCTTTGTAAACGTCTTCTTCGCCCCAGTTTTTTCCCCAGTCGCAGTAGACTGGAATCTCTTCACCGTTCTCGTTCCGATAGTAAACGTAAACCGAAAGAATCTTCTTGGTCGATGCGACTTCAACGCCTAAGCTTAAGGCTTTAGCAACTTTGGCTACCGCTGAACCTACCACTCTTAATCGGTTGTCTTGACTCGAAAACCTCGAAGTGTAGATGAGAAACTTTCCATTGTCGGCGTACATGGAACGCTCACCAAAATAGGCTTGTACTTTCTGGGTTTTTAAGAGCCTCGAAGCACCGACATCCAAGCGCGGAGAGAGAGTTGAGTGAAACTATTATTGCCAGAAACGGCATAGAAGGCTTCAAGAGGCGAGGAAGTGTTGAAAGCGCGGGCGCATGTTCTCGTTAGTGGCAGAGTGCAAGGCGTTTTCTTTAGGCAGGAGACGCAAGAATTAGCACTGAGGCTCAACGTGGCTGGCTGGGTGCGCAACACACACGACGACAGAGTGGAAGCCGTTCTCGAAGGCGAAAAAGAAAACGTTGAGAGGCTTGTGGAATTCTGCAAAAAAGGGCCACCATACGCCCATGTGACCAAGACAGAAGTGATGTGGGAAGATTACGTAGGCGAGTTCGAAAGCTTCAGGATTCGATATTAGGCGTATTATTCGAACTGTTTGGGAATTCGAAAGTGCGAATCTTTGCCTGCGCTTATGTACTGGCCGCCCGCGCCTCTTATTATGGAGGCTATTTTTGCAAAGTTTTCTGAACCCAAGTATTGTCGGGGCTTAATCATGATGAAGTCATCCTTTTCAGTGAAATTCAGCAGGTCTTCCAACTCTTGCGGAAACATCATCCTGACATCTTGAACCCCGCGTCTTCGCCCAGCAGGCGCTGGTACAGGTATTTTTGGCGCTTCAGGCGTAGTTGATGGTTGTGGTACAGGCGTAGATGGAGTAGGCGCAGGTGCAACAAAGCGTAAGGATTTGGAAATTTCTTGCAGGTCGCTCAATACGCTTTTCAGAACAGGTAGTACTTCGTCGAGCCTACGCAGTATTTCTTCAACATTCTGTTTCTCGCTCATAGCGGTCACTCCTCTGCCTCTATATTCGACTCTTCGTTTATTTTATTCTTTTTATCGCAATGCAAAATAGCTTCTAAGCCAAAGTAGTTTGAGAGGCTTACCCATTGCTTGACGTTGACGGAAGCATAAAGAGCGGCAGCGGCACGATACTGAGACTCGCGGTTGCGTTGGCAAGCATCCAAAACGAGCCGCTCCACATTTACAACATACGCGCCAAACGAAGCTCACCAGGACTTCGCCCACAGCACCTTGAAGCTGTTTTAACAGCGGCTAAACTGTGCAACGCCGAAGTCGAGGGCGCCACACTCGGCTCTCAAGAATTATGGCTTAGACCAAGCGGAATTATCGGAGGCGATATCGAAGCCCAGATAGGCACGGCGGGCAGCATCCCCATGCTCATACTAACAATCTTGCCCATATGCGCCTACGCAGAGAGACCCGTAAGACTCCACATTGTGAAAGGCGGCACCGACGTGACACACGCGCCCACCATAAACTATCTTCGCTACGTTTTGTTGCCCGTTCTGGAAAAGATGGGGTTGAACGCAAAGATTACCATAGTCAAGTACGGGTATTATCCGAAAGGTATGGGCGAAGTAATTCTTGAGGTTCAGCCATGCAGAAGAATCACGCCCTACCGCCATGAAGAATTCGGAAAGGTAAAGAGTGTCGCGGGGCTTTCTGTGTGCACTTTTTTGGCGGATAAGAACGTGGCGGCGCGGCAGGCAAAAGCTGCGAACGACATACTGCGGATGCAGGGTTACGAGGCGAGAGTTCAAGTGATTAATGATCAGTCCAACCCGTTGCAGAAGGGAAGCTCGCTTGTTTTGTGGGCGACTACGGATAAAGAAGTCATTTTAGGCGGCGACGCAATAGGCGAACTGGGAAAACCCAGCGAGATAGTAGGCAGGGAAGCAGCTGAGAATCTAGCGTTAGAAATCAGCGCTCAAGCAACAGCAGACGTGCATCTAGCGGATTTGCTAGTGCCTTACGTGGCACTGTCGAAAGACGAATCTGTTTACTTTACGCGTTTTATGACGCCTCACTTGGACACGAACATCTGGCTGACGCAAGAGCTGTTAAACGTGGAATTTAGCGTAACTGTGTCAGGCTATCTCTACAAGATAAGAAAGGAAACCAGCTAAGAGAGGCACCCACAGTGAAGGCGAAAGTCAGGGGTATCTACTCCACCGCGCTAACAAAGCTTCTTCTGGACAACTGTTTTGAGATTGTTGCGCCTTCGGTTGCGCTGAAAGAAAGATTCCAGTTAGACGATAATAATGCATTCGCCGATATTGCCACTCAAGACCGTTACGACCACCACGGAATACGCACTTCTGGAAACCGAGAAGCAACAGACAAGTTCAAGGAGATTCTCCAAGCCAACCTCGACGACGCGATAATAAGGAAGTGGCCAATCAGCTTGGATGGAATCTACAAGGGCTTATTGCGTGGAATAGACATTCCCACGCGTTCTGTGTTGATTGACATCGGCGAAGCAGTGGGCAGGGTTCCAGAGGAAGAGAAAGAACGCATCCAAACGAAAGAAGTCATAGCGCAGGTTAAGCGTCGAAGAATAGGCGCCAAAGAACCCTCGCTTACCACCCAAATTACGATTCCAGGCAAGTATGCTGTGCTAGTGCCTCAAAGGGATAAGACGGGTGTGAGCCTAAAAATCTACGACCCCGATGTGAGAGCCAAGCTGTACGCTTTGGGAGAAAAGCTCTCTCCGCCAAACTGGAGCATCATCTGGCGAACCGCCGCTGCAACTCAATCGCGAGAACTTTTGGAAGAAGAAGTGAAGAACCTCGTCAAAGAAGCAAAGGACGTTTTTCGTAAGGCTGAAGTAACAGAGGCTCCAGCCGTGCTTCGCGAGGGTTCTTACGTCATGGATGTTGAGCTGCCCGCGTTGTCAAAGAAGAGACTTGATGAAATACGCGGTATGCTGTGTCCAACGCTGACGGGACATCATTACTATAAGGTGTGTGGTGGTCGCATCGCGGCGGCTTTACAGATGGCAGAAAACCTACTGACTAAAGGAAAACCTTCCGGTGAGGTTGAAGACGCTTTTAGACAGGAAATCACAGCGGAATATCCCTTCGCAGGTGCCACGATTGATATAGAGCACGTGAAAGCGTCTGGGCTGGTGTTCTACCTCGGAAAGGCCACCATAGAATCTCTTGATGATGCTTACATTCGCTTGCGCAGAGTCTTTGCAAAGGAAGGAGTTTATGACGGTTTAGGGGCCAAGAAAGAAGTCGGAGACATTGCGGAGACAGAAGCAAAGCTGGGTGAATGGCACTTTCAAACCAAATACTACTCCAAAGACGGCGTGTACAAGGGTTGCTACGTCAATTTTAACACACCCTTGGAACTGTACCCGCACGCTGTAAG
>Ga0315268_10003269_pt1 | contig 17914 bp, 15 predicted proteins | sample C1_top_MG_FD_204535 | JGI IMG/M metagenome (GOLD analysis project Ga0315268, IMG submission 204535) | Sediment microbial communities from Yellowstone Lake, YNP, Wyoming, USA - C1_top | ecosystem: Environmental > Aquatic > Freshwater > Lake > Sediment | place: USA: Wyoming | collected 2017-08-01
CACAGGGTAGACTACTATGCTGTTAAGGAGTTTGAAGTATGCCATGTTAATCGCGTCCTGCACGCCAGTTGTTCCGAACTTAGTCAGAATTCTCTCCTTAATCGTCTCAAGCGCGTTCTTTTGAGTAAGTGTTATGCCTTGAGGGTTAAGGATGTTGAAGTTGCAGTCGCCTGGGCGATAGTCGGTTAACTTCATTTCCGCCGACCTTCTCAGAGCAAGTTCGGCTTCTGCACAGCAGGACACTATCAATTGCTTAAGATTTTTCAGCCGCTCAAGGTTATCCTCAGCGCAAGGCAAGTCAATCTTGTTGGCAGCGATTAGCATGGGTTTAGAAACGCTTCTCAGTTTATCGACGAATTTCAAAAAATCTTCTTCACTCCACAAATGCGGCTTTTCAGCGCTTAATCCTGTTGCATGTATAGCTTCGAAGAGATGCGCTCTTCTTATGGCTAAGCCGCTGAGGCGCTCTTCCAATAATTTGAGTAAATCTGCTTTTTCCGATTCGACTGAACGTGTCAGTTTCTGCCAGTCGCGTTTTAGGATGTTGGCCATCCACATGGTTATCTCCACTTCGAGAAAACGCACATCCTCCACGGGGTCGCGTTCGCCTGGCTTGCAAATTCTGCCCTCTGCATCGGTTCCTCCCGAAGCGTCGACTATGTGGATTAACGCGTCAGCTTTGCGTATTTCATCCAAGAATTGGTTGCCCAAGCCTCTTCCCTGCCATGCGCCTGGCACTAGTCCTGCGCAGTCTATCAGTTCAACTGGGATCAGGCGTATTCCGTATATGCAGATTGAGTTTTTGGGGTTGTCTTTGACGTTGAATTCTCTGCAGGCGCACGGAGTCCGCACGTAGCCTATGCCTCGGTTGGGCTTTATTGTAGTAAACGGATAGTTGGCTATCTCGGCGGGCGCTAGAGTGGCTGCACTGAAGAATGTGGACTTGCCCGTGTTAGGCTTGCCAACTATACCAACCATCATTTGGCTACGAATCTCCAAACTATTGTGGCATAATCTTGTAAATGAAACTTGCTAAAAAGCGGCCTAACGATTAAAGAAAGTGTTTAGCCCCGCCTGTCTTTCAGCCGCAGGCTTTTCGATTCGTATCTGCTCGCCTACAATTACCCTCATTCCGTCAACAGCCGCAGTCACTGGCACTTGACTTTCTCTTGCTGCTCGAGCAGCTTCCTTCTGTGGGCTTCGGAATATCATCTGCATGCCCAGATGCGTGAAAATAGCTGTTTCTGGCTTTGTGGCTTTTAAAATGTTTATCGCGTCATCCGTGGTCATGTGCCCCTTCCATGGTTTTCCGCCGGGTCTCATGACACAGAGAATGAGCAGCCTCAAGCCCATGTAGTTCTTGCTAATGTCCTCATAATATTCTGTGTCGCTCGTATAGGCAAAGTCTCCATAATCAGCCGTGGAAAAACGATATCCTACGGCGTCGGGATCTGTGTGTTGAGCCTTAATCACTGCGATTTTCAACGACCCCACATGAAAAACCATGCCCGGCTTGGCGTTTATGGTCTGGCTGGGCATCTTTTGGTGATACTTGGATATGGATGCTTCACACGATTCATTCCCGTTTAGGACGCTGTTGGCTGCGGCGAGTATGCCACGCTTTTGCAGAGTGCCCTTCGTCATGGCTTCAATGAGCACCTCGGCGTCCGTGTAATGGTCAGGATGCGAGTGAGAAAGCAAAACGGCGTTGATCTTCTGCGGGTCTAGCCCAACGTTTATGGAGTAAACCAACGCGCCAGGTCCCGGATCGAGGTGAATGTTCGTTTCGTTGCTGGTTATGCGTATGCCTGCGGTTCGGCGTTTTTGGGTTATGGTTGCGAACCTTCCTCCGCCCGTGCCTAGAAACGTTAGTGTAACTGGGTCTGGCATGGATAACTAATCGTGCTTAGTGGTTTTTTGGTTTTCTGTCCTTGATTAGTTTTATCTTGCCGAACACAGTATTGTCTGATTGGAAGAGTGCCAAAAATTGCGTGTGGTCATTCGTATAGGCGGCTCGGTAGTGGCTTCGCCTGTGAATACCGAATTGATTAGCCAGTACGTTGATTTGCTGAAGAGATTACAGAAGCTCGGACACAAAATCGTTCTCGTCGTTGGCGGCGGCACATTGGCGAGAGAATTCATCCAGTATGCTAAAAATCTTGGCTTGAAAGAATCAGAACAAGACGAAGCAGCCATTTCTGTTTCGCGCCTGATCGCACAGTTGTTCATGCTGAAATTAGGTAACGCCGGAATCGGCACGGTACCAACGTCATTGGGCGACGTGAAAAAAGAGGCAGAAACAGGCAGAATCATCGTAATGGGCGGCTTAAAGCCAGGAATGACCACCGACACGGTTGCTGCAATGGCCGCCGAAAGAATTAAAGCCGGCTTGATGGTGAAAGCAACCGACCAAGAAGGCGTCTACACGAGTGACCCGCGGAAACACAAGGACGCCAAGAAAATCGACAAACTAAGCTTTGACGATTTAACGCGGCTTTTTGACCAAAACAAACACAAAGCGGGCATACATCAAGTCATTGACCCCGAAGCCGTTAAAATCCTTCGTAAGAGTCGAACAAGAACCATTGTGGTTTCTGGTTTCAAACCTGAAAATGTCTTTCTGGCTATAGAAGGCAAAAGTATCGGCACGGTAATCGAATGAATTTGTCTATTCGTAGCAGTAATGGACTTTCTGGAATTCTGTCGCGAGTTTTGTGGCGTCTTTCTTCACTTTCGCGGGTTTTTCCTTATCCACAATTACACGTTTCATGAGCGCTGCGATTTGCTGCATCTCTTTTTCTTTCATCCCGCGTCTAGTGGCTTCGCAAGTGCCGAGTCGAACGCCGCAGTCGGCGATTATGTTGGCTTTCTCCAGTCGTGCGGCGATGGCTTTTCCGTTTTTGTATCCGTTATATTCCAAGAAAACCTGGTGAGACTGCGTAAAGCCTAAGCTAGGGCAAACAACTGGAAACCCATAATCACTCAACGCCTTCGCCAGCGCCTGTGCATTCCTAACCACTTGCCTTGCGTACTGCTCTCCAAATTTTTCCATCTCGGCCAAAGCGAAGGTTAATGCTGCAATTCGGTTCCAGTGGGCATTGTCCACGTATGCTGGGAAGATGTGTTTTTTCACTTTTTCTCCGATTTCTCTTGTGGCTAGAAAGATGCCTCCTTGTGGTCCAAAGAAACTCTTGTGTGTGGAGCCGAAGAGCGCGTCCGAGCCTTCTCTGAATGGATCTTGAAAAGTTTTGCCCGCAATCAAACCCAAAACGTGCGAACCGTCATACCCCACAAGTGCACCTGTCTCGTGTGCTACTTTGGCGAGTTCGCGGACTGGGTGAGGAAAGAGAAACAGACTCGCGCCGAACACAATCAACCTAGGCTTTGTGCGCTGAATCAGCTCTTTTGTCTCTTCGGTTTTGATGTTTCTCTGGTCGGTTGAAAAAGGAAATGCTATTGCTTTGTATTTCAAAAATTTGGGCAACGCTCTTCGCCACATACCGGGATAGCCGCCGTCCTCCTCAGAGATACACATGACCGTGTCTCTTGGTTTGGTGAAGTTTGCGAAGAAGATCAAATCTGCGATATGCCCCGAAAGAGGGCGTAGGTCGGCGGTTTCTGCGTTGAAGACTTTTCTGGCGAGTTCTTCTCCGTAGTCTTCTATTTGGTCGATGTATCGTGTGCCCATGTAGAACTTATAAATGGAAGTGTACCTGTGCGTCAAGTCTGACGACAGAAGCATCCGCGCCTTGGGGCTCATCACGTTTTCCGAAGGGATAAGGTTGATGCATTCACGTCCGCGCCATCGTTCGTGTCTTTCCACTATACTCAGAATCTCATCGATCAATGTTTGCACGCTCTGGGCATTAATAAAGTCCAAGAGATACTTGACAGTTACGTTTCCTATCAATGGCTAGGATAAAAGTTTAAAATGTAGCTTTACTAACAAGTGTTCAAATCATAACATGAAACGTGAAGAGGGAACATGTTTGCGACTTCCAATTAAATCGAAAGAATTTGTAGCAGCCTTCTTAATCCTCTTAACTTTATCAATTGGGCTTTCTTCTTTTTTACCATCCGTACATGCGGCAGTAACAGCTTTGACAGTCAAAACGACCTCCGGAACAGTAGGTCAAATTATACCCGTGAACGGCACGATTGAGAATTCTGGAGGAGCCTTCAATATATTTTTCGACTTGATAAAAGTGAAAAACGGCACGGCTGTTGGCAATAATGTTCTACCCACAACTTTCATCGTGCCTCAAGCAACGAGTGGAAACCACACTATAACCTTGCAGGACGTGACTTTGAACCACAACGCCACTTTCCAAGACTTTAAGGTGTTAACGTCATATGCAATTTCACCTTCCAATCTTCCTGCAGCGCCAGGACAATTACAGGAAGGCGATTCAGTTCAAATTAAAGCTCAGATATTCGGCGGAAGCTTTCCTATGACGTATAACAAAACCATAACCGTGAGGACGCCTACGAACGCGAATTATTCCGCCACCCTTTTGCTGACTACTAACCAGAACGGGACGGCAGAGAACACTTTGTACTATCCCACAGGTTTCACGACTGCGGGTCGTAACACCAACTATACGGGCACTTATCATATCTCCGAAAACGTGTCAAGCTCTGAAAAAAGTTCCTTCTTTGTGGGATTAACAAATGCCACTTCCTATCATAGGTATGACTGGGTAAACATTAGAGCCATGAACTACACTAAACCAAACGAATACGCAAACATAACCATAACGTTGGGCAATAGGCAGGTAAACAAAACAAGAATCCAAGCCCTGAACGGCAACGTCACGTATAGTTGGCAAGTACCAGCTAACGCTTCAATGGGCTCATACAAAGTAACCGTCACATCAGCCGCGTCTAACGGTACGGGTAAAACGGTGCCAGATGTGCAGAACTTTACAGTTCCAGGCTTTTCCGTCAACTTCTATACTCTAAACCTTAACATGGAACGTGTCGGCAGCGTGAACGCTACGGTTTACGAAATCGATCCATTCAACGCAAGTAGAAAAGTGTGGATCAACAGCGGAGTAACAAATCCTGGCGGGTTAAAAACCTTCACGCTTGAAAGGGGCAATTACACTGTGAAGGCTTATTGGAAGAACGTTCAAGTGAACGAAACCGCGTTGATTCCAATATGGGACAGTAGTTCTTGGAATATTACTTGTCAACTAACGCGCATTGCGTTGACGGCTTATGATGGAAAAACTCGTGCGCCTTTGCCTTTCTTGGGCTTTGTCCTCAGCGTCACTTACCGTACGTCCTCCAATGTGCTTCAGAACGAAACGCAGAGTGCAATAATTAACGCATCCACAACATGCATATTTGATAACCAACTCATCACGGCAAATTACACTGTGGGTGCTTATAGGGCAGGGGTAGCACAGCTGTTTAACAAGACAACCTTAACGCCCATTCCACTAGGCACGAAGGTTTTCAATTTTAGCATAACTTGTCCTGTATTCAACTTAAATATTCACGCTGAAGATGCAAGACGTGCCGCATTGAGTGGCTATCCGATAAAGGTTTACGAGTTTGCGGGAGGGTTGTACGGCAGCGCAATAGCAATAACAGACGGTGCAGGTAACGTGACTCTAAGCGCTGCTTTTGGACAGTACAAGATTCGCCTCTACAATACTGCCGAGACAATCGTGCTTAACGAAACAGTCTTCACCCTCGTGAATGCAAGTTCACTCCTGCTTCGTAGCAGTATTTATCATGCCAACCTCTCGGTAAAAGTCACAGGTTATCTAGGACAGCCAATACCCAACGTAAGAGTGAAGCTCGAACGTGAAGGCGTTTTACCCATGGAGGTCAACACTGACGGCAACGGTGTGGCGTTTTTCGGCAACTTGACTGGAGGCAACTCTTTTGTTTCAGTGTATGTTGGCGGTGACGTTCCAAGCGATACGGCAAACGTGTATGTAGAAGACAACACCGCTGTGACTATTAACCTTGGAAAATACGTGAGTGTTCTGGGAATCATCATGGACACAAGTCAGTTTGCAGTTCTACTGACCTTCATAGTCTTCATACTCGTATTCGCATTGTTCATCGTCTATCGAAGAAGAAAACCGAAAACTCCAGCCACCGAGACAGCAGAGAAAGAGACCTAATCCAAAAAGCTTTATAACCTCAACATTGATAGCCATTTATGTCTATGTTAGAACGTGCAAAGTTTTAGACCGTTGAATGACTTAATGGGAGTGCACAAAATTGCCTGAAAAAAAATGTTCTCCAACATGTGAATTGTTTAAGTGCGGAAAAAACGCATCAATCTACCGTGGAAATGCCGTCTGGTGCAGATGGACAGAAGACGACTGCGAGGTTGCAAACTGCCAGTACGCCACTTGCATCAAAAGAAGACTATTGCCAGCAGGTGTCTGTGGAGAGACCCTGAAGAGAAAAACGGTCGAAAGCGAACCAGAAGAAACCATAAAACCCGCAGTTAGACTCAAAGGAAAAGCCTACAGACGCATCGGCGAAAAAGAACTCTATTAAAACCTTCCTTGTGCCTAGCAGAGATGTTGAAGAATTAAATAGCCACTCTACCCTATCGCCATACCAGGCGAATATCGTGAAGACCAAAATAACTTGTCTCGCGGGCGGAGTAGGTGCCGCGAGGTTTCTTCAAGGACTGGCGAAAATTTTTCCAGAAGAGAATATTACGGTTGTGGTTAACACTGGCGATGATATAGAACTCTACGGCTTGCACATCTCTCCAGATATTGACATCATCACGTACACTCTAGCGGGTATAGTAGACGAAGAAAAAGGCTGGGGAATAAGAAATGACACTTTCTACTGTCTTGCTATGCTGCAACACTATGGATATGAAACATGGTTCAATATAGGCGACAGAGACTTGGCTACACACCTATACCGCACCGAACAACTGAGAAAAGGCTCCACTCTTACCGAAATAACGATTAAACTTGCAAAAGCACATGCCATTATAGAAACAATTCTACCCATGACAAATGACAAGTTCGAAACCCGAATCATAACCGACAAGGGCGAAGTGCACTTTCAGGAGTACATGGTAAAACACGGCATGCAGAACAATGTTGTTGGTGTAAGGTTCGAAGGCGTCGACAAAGCGAAACCATGTCAGGAAGTGGTAAACGCCATCTTTGAGGCTTCGGGGATAATCCTCTGTCCCAGCAACCCTATCGTCAGCATCGGCACCATTCTTTCAGTTAAAGGGATAAGAAAAGCACTGAGAGAAACTAAAGCTAAGGTTGTTGCCATAAGCCCAATTATCGCTGGAACAGTCGTGAAGGGTCCAGCGGAGAAACTGATGCGGGGTTTGGGCATTGAGGTTTCGGCTTACTCCGTGGCAAATCTTTACAAGGACTTTCTTGATGCTTTCATCCTAGACATTGCAGACAAAGAACAAAAAGAACGTATAGAAGCGTTAGGCATCAAAGGCGTTGTAACTAACACGTTGATGAAAACCATCGAAGACAAGAAACGCTTGGCAAAAATTGCGCTATCTTATCTACAGCAAGGCTAAATGGCTTTAACTCTCTTAACCACGGGTGGTCTTATTTTTTTGAGAACTCGGAAACCGCAGACCGTGCATTTCATTCCGCCGCCTCTGTGTTCGAGTTCTTCTGTGAACACTTTGGCGCCACATCTCACACATTCGTAGACGAGTTTAACGTTTTCTTCCTGTGCCAAGATTGTTCACTTGACCCTGTTAAGCAGATTGATTGTGGATTTAAACGTTTCCAAATTCATAGCATAACTTAAAAGTCTTATCGTCCATTTATTCAAAACCAAAAAGCGAGAAGAAACATTTGTCGAGCAAGGATTTGAGTGCTGGAGTCAAGGTTGCGCGGGGTGCCACTTATGTTTTTGTACAGGGTTTATTGTCCGCAGCGCTGGGTGTGGTCTACATTGTTTTCCTCACACGCTTGTTGTCGCAAGAGGAAATAGGAACCTTCGGCGTGCTCACGTTCGCGCTCGGCTTGGTTCAAACTCTGGGAATGCTGGCTCTTAATTCAGCTTCGGTAAAGTACATCGCCCAATTCATCGCAGAGGGTAACAGAGAAAAGGCGAAGGCTGTTGTGACGCGAATCTTGCAGCTTTCAATCTTCATCTCAATCGCGGCTTTTGCGATAATCTTCTCCTTGTCTGGCTGGATTTCCACCGCTTTGTCAAGCTCTTCTCTGATTGTTCAGGCGTCCGTCGTGCAAGTTCTGGCTGTTGCCTCGTTGTTCGTTCTTTTTTTTTATCAAGCTCTCGGGTTCCTGCAGGGTCTTCAGAAACTGCGAGATATGGCTCTGATAAATCTGCTTTACACGGTAATTCAGTACGGCTTAGCGCTCACACTGGTCTACTTAGGATACGGAGTCTTAGGCCTCATCATCAGCTGGGCAGTTGCGCTTGCCGTTTGCGCCGTGTTGGCGTTGGCTTTGACCAGAAGAAGCTTAGGCATTGTTGGAAAGCCATACGAAGCAAAGCCCCTCTTTAATTTCGCATTTCCAATTTACGTCTCCAGCATCTTCGGTTTTCTTGTGGTCTGGGTTGATCAGCTTTTCATACTGCCCTTTATGGGGCTTGCCACTTTCGGTATGTATAACATAGCCAATCGAGCAGCGGTTGTGCCAGCACTGATATCAAGCGCATTGGTCGCGGCGTTGTACCCAAAACTTTCGCAACTGTACACAGAATCGGGGAAAAGTAGCCTGGAAAACGCCCTCACAGCCACGACTCGTTACGCAGTCTTCGTGGGTTTCCCCGTAATACTACTAGTGGCCATTCTTGCTTATCCGATCATCATACTCTTCGCAGGCGCACAGTACGCACCTGCAGCGTTTCCATTGGCTATGCTTTGTATGGGCTCGCTCTTCGGAACACTGGGCGTTGCGTTTGGTCCGGCTTTCTTTACTATGGAACGAACTTGGATTGCGTCTTTAACGACGTTTGCCTCTGTAGTGACGGATGCTCTTTTCTCGTATGTGCTAATTGCCTTTCTGGGTATGGGTATGATTGGAGCAGCCATGGCAAAAATCATCGCGGCTGCAGTTGGTTTTGTTTTTGGTTTCATTCTTCTTAGGCAGTTTATTAGAGTGAAGCTTGACACTGAGATGCTTTGGAAAGTCATGCTTGCGTGTGGCGTCATGATAGTTGCACTTTTAGGCTTTGACGTTCTCAGACAATTGGTCAGCGGTCCACCTCACAGTTTTCTCGTATTCCGCCTTCTTCTGCTTCCCGTTTACATAGTTCTTGGCGTGGCTGTATATTTCCTCGCGATAATCGCCTTGCGTGCTATCAAGAAAGAGGACGTAGACCTGTTCCGCGAATACCTACCAGACGGGTTGAAATGGGTAACGGCATTGATTGAACGCTTTGTTCCGAGTAGAAAGGCCAAAGGCGAGCCTGTTGAGAAGACATAGCATCTTAAACCTGCTTGAAAACAAACTGAATCCAGATGAGCTTAGCCGCGTTTACAAGTCTTATGACATCATCGGCGACATTGCCATCATCCGTGTTCCAGAAAAACTGAAAAGTAAGAGTATCATCATCGCGGAGGCATTGATGCAGCTTCACAAACATGTGAAATCTGTTTGGCGACAGTCGAGCGCGGTGGGTGGCGAGTTTCGTTTGCGAGACCTCGAGCATGTTATGGGCGAAGAGAGAACGGTGACCACCATAGGGAGCACGGCTGTGTTTTCAGGGTAGATCTGGTGAATTGTTATTTTTCTCCGAGGCTTGCCTATGAGAGAATGCGGATTGCACGGTTAGTTAAGCCAGGTGAGGTCGTGGTCAACATGTTTGCGGGTGTGGGCAGTTTTTCTATAATAATCGCTAAGCACTCTCAAGCTGGAAGAGTTTACTCGATAGATGTCAACCCGGCTGCGTTCGAGTATATGCGGGAGAATGTTTTGCTCAATCGTGTTGTGAACCATGTCGTACCCTTAAAGGGTGACGCAAAAACGATTATCTCGGAAAGGTTTCAAAACACCGCGGACAGAGTCTTGATGCCGTTGCCCGAAAAAGCCTACGAATATCTTGATTACGCTGTTGCAGCGTTAAAACCCAAGGGCGGTTGGATTCATTATTACGATTTTGAACATGCAGGAATAGATGAAAACCGGATTGAGAAAGTGAAAGCAAAGATTTCTCGGAAACTGTCACGGTTTAACACGGATTTTACTATGCCGTTCAGTCGAGTTGTGCGCGATGTTGGACCGAGATGGCAACAGGTCGTTGTCGACATAGAAATTCTGGGGAAAACGTAATGTGCGACAAATCTTTTATGTCTCGCAGTCGATAGGAGCATACCCAAAAAGGAGGAACCAGAAATCAAGAAAACCCTTATGGACATACTCGCCTGTCCAATCGACAAGTACTATCCGCTCGAATTGCACATCTTCGAGGAGAAAGACGAAATAGTCGAAGGCTTAATCGTCTGCCCACAATGCCAACGCTGGTATCCCATCCGCGAGGAAATTCCTGAAATGCTACCCGACGAACTGCGCGATGAAAAGGACGAATTACCCTTCCTGAAAAAATGGAAAGAAAAAGTTCCCAAACAGATTCTGGAAAAAGGCAAACCTTTCAACTTAAAACAAAAATAGAAGCAAAAACGAAGCCTAATCGCCTAGTTTTAGCCTAACCGCCCTGTTCTGTTTTGAAGACTTAAAAACCGCCTCTGCTATCTGAAGCGCTTTCAGCCCATCAGTACCAGTGATAGTTGGCGTTCTGTAGTTTATCACGCTTTCTGCAAAGTGCTTCAGTTCCAGTTTTAACGGTTCTTGCCAAGCATGCCTAGGCGTTGTGCTTTGACCCGCGGTTTCTATGGTGATTTCCTGCGTGAGGTAATTGAGGTTTAATATGGCGCGACTTCCTGTGATTAACAGGTTTCTTGTCTTATACGGAGTGAGCCAGTTTGCCTCGATAAAGGCCGTTTTTCCTCTTTCAAAGGTAAGCATGATTTGGGCATAATCCTCATACTTCGTATGTCTCAAGTTGCCGACTTTGGCAAAAACTGCTGAGGGCTCCTCGTCGAAAATGTACCGCATAAGGTCGATGTCATGTATTGCCGTGTCTTTCACGACGCCAACGTCGCCGATTCTTTCAGGCCATTCCGAGACACGCTTGGAAGTTGCGGAGACCAGAGTGCCGATTTCGTCCCTGTAAACCATGTTCTTCGCAGTCTGCACTCCCTGATTGAACCTTTCGATGAAACCCACCATGAGACGCGTGTTTCTTCTTTCTGCTAAATTGACTATTCGTTTAGCCTCTCGAACCGTGCTTGCTATGGGCTTTTCTACTAGCAGGTCTTTTCCTGCTCTGATGGCTCTTAACGCTTCTTCAGCGTGTTTAGTCGTCCATGTGCATATGCTGACGGCTTCGATGTCTTTTCTTTTCAAGAGTTTTCGACTGTCGGTGTAAGCATCAACTTTGTACTGGTTCGCAATGGCTTCGGCGCGTTCTTTGTTGACGTCGCACACCGCCTTCAGTTCTGTTTCTGGCAGTTCGCTGAAGACTCTTACGTGGTTCCTACCCCAGAAGCCTATGCCAATCACGGCGACGCCGAGTTTCTTCACTTCGTCCACACACCTCTCCCAAAGCCACGGTAAACTATCTCTTCCTTCTCTGCCCGTGACGGGTTAATGACGTGCCCCATGTCCACCACAGCAGCACGTTTGCGTGCCAGAAACTTGAATTTTCTGAGGTTTATGCGCTTAAACACGTCATGACCTACCATAATGAGCAGGCAGTCGACGCCCTCCATGGCTTTTTGCAGCGTTCTCACGGATGGATAACCCAACTCCTCCAATTCCTCGTACGTGAAGAAGGGGTCAAAAACGTGCACATAGACGTTTTTTGTCTTCAACTTCTTGACGACTTCTCTTGTCAACGAACCGCGTGGCTCCTTAATGTTGGGTCTATAGGAAACGCCCAGCACGGATATTTTCGTTCTGGCTAGAGGTTTACCGCATGCCTGCATAGCATCCCGAACTAGATAGACAGCATGATCAACCATGGCATCGTTTACTTCTCTAGCCATCTGAGTCATTCTGAGTTTCAAGTCAACGTTGTCCGCCTCTTCCAAGAGCAGGTACGGATCTTTGGGAATGTGTCCGCTTACTATTCCTGGGAGGAGCAGATGCACGTATGGATCAGTGTTGACCGCTTCTTGCACTTCCAGAAAGTCTATGCCGATTCTTTCGCATAAGCACGCAAACTCGTTAGTCAAAGCCAAATTCGCATCGCGGTAAACGTTCTGGAACAGTTTCACAGCCTCCGCGACCTTTATGCCGGTGACCTGCACCATGTCGGCTTTTACTATAGTGCTCAACACCAAGGACGCTACGCTGAAACTGTTTTGGTCGATGGCGCCGATTACTTTGGTATAATTCTGAATGTCGCGTAAAACTCTGCCTGACGTGGCGCGAACAGGGCTATAAGCCAAGGCGAAATCGTTTCCAGCCTTTAGTCCAGAAGCGTTTTCTAGGGTTTTCTTAACTAAACTCTCCGTGACACCCGGACCAACAGTGCTTGACAGAATGAATAAGCTACCAGCATGCATTCCCATACCCACGTCCCTGCAGGCTTTTTCTAAAGGCGAATAATCCGGTCTTTTCCTTTCATCCAGAGGTGTCTGCACGATTGGTATGATTATGTCGCTCTCAGCTGCGACTGTGCGGGTCTCGTTTGATGAGGTAAATCTTTTCTCTTTAACCTGCTTCCGTAGAAGGGGGTCTAGTTTGGGCTCAAAAAATGGTGCCTTTCCACGCTTTAGTGAAGCGAAAACTTGCGGGTTTGAATCTACGCCTATGACTTTGAACCCGGCTTCTGCGAAGAGAGCAGCGTGGGGTAACCCCATGCGCCCGCAGCCTACAACGGCGACCGTGTAGTTCGCACGTTTTTCAGGCGAGTCTATGTCTTCTTTTTTGAGGTTCATAACGTTAGGCAAGGGTGCGTCTCCTTTTCTGTGAAGGTAGTCTTATGCTTTAGAGAACTGTGTTATTTAACGGTTATTTTTTGAAAGAAACTCTCGAATAGAATGCTTAAGCTTTCGTTTTCTTGATCAGTGCGCTCAGTTGTGTTTTGTATTTCTCTATAAGTTGCGTTGCTCTTTGTCTGGTTTTTCCCTCTGCATAGAAGCGATAGATGGGCTCGGTTCCGCTGGGTCTGATTAGGATAGAGCTTTTGTCTTCGAACAGGAGCTTCACCCCGTCCGTTTTGTCCACGTTAAGGTTTTTAACCGAATCTGCAAAGGCTTCGAGCACAGGTTCTTTCAAGTTGTTCGGGCATTCAATCTTGTCTTTCTCGATGAAATACTGTGGTAACTCGCCCAATAGTCGTGACAGTTTCTTGCCCGTTTTCGCCATGATGTTCAAAACAAGCGCCGTTGTCATGGCACCATCACGCACGGGTTGATGTGGACCGTAGAAGACGCCGCCGTTTTCTTCGCCGCCCAGTTTTGTCTTCAGTTTCTTCATCATCATCGAAACGGTCGTGCTGCCCACCTTAGTCCAAACCACCTTGGCACCGTACGAGTCTGCGATTTCCTTGACCACAAAAGACGAGCTTACGGGCGTGACTATGGTCTCACGTTTGTGTTCTTTGAGGAAAAACTTCTCCACCAACGCAAACGTCTGGTCGCCAGGATGAATCTCACCCGTTTCGTCGACGAATATCGCACGGTCAGCGTCACCGTCATAAGCCACGCCGAAATCTGCGCCCAAAGTTTTCACTGCAGTCGCCAGGTCACCGAGGTTTTCAGGGCGGGGTTCAGAGGGTCGGTTTGGAAAAGTACCGTCTAAGTTGGCGTTTAACGCAGTTATTCTGCAGCCCAAATCTCTCAACAGATACGGCGCGACGAGTCCTCCTGTGCCGTTTCCTGGGTCGGCGATTACGTGATAGTGCCTCTTCTGTATAGCAGCTACGTCTACATGAGTTTTTATCGCTTCGATGTACTCGTCCAGAATACCCGGCAGAACGTGTGCTTGCCCGATTTTGCTGTATTCTTTCAGGGCGAATTTCTCTTTGAAATAGATGTTCTCGATTTTTATTTCGTCTTCTCTGGGGATTTCGACGCCGTCGCTGGCTGTGACTTTGATGCCGTTGTACTCGGGCGGGTTGTGCGAGGCGGTTATTATGACGCCTCCGTCCATCTTGTGATGCTTGACTGAGTACTGTACAGCGGGCGTGGGTGCAGCGCCAACGTCATAAACAGTGCAGCCAGTGGCTGTTAAGCCGCTCGTCATAGCGTGCGCAAACATGATGTTGCTCGTTCTACCGTCGTAGCCGACGATTAACTGTGCGCCCTTGTAGAACGTTCCTATAGCGCAGCCCACTTTTGCCACGAATTCGGGCGTTAAATCTTGGTTGACCACGCCTCTAATCCCGTTGGTTCCGAACAATCTGTTTTCTTTACTCATTTCTTTCACCTTTTTTTTGGGTATCGAATTCTCGGTGTGAGTATGGCTTTCTGTTAGAGGTATGCTTCTCGGGTCTAATACGATATTGCGGGTGGGTAGAAATAGTTATTCCCACTCTATGGTAGCTGGTGGCTTGTGAGTTACGTCGTAAACCACTCGCGTGACCTCTGGAATCTCGTTGGTGATCCGAGTGGAAATTTTCTCCAAAACTTCGTACGGAATCTTTGCGAAACTGGCAGTCATGGCCTCTCGACTTTCCATGACACGAATGGCCACGGTGTAGCCGTAGGCTCTTGAATCGCCCTTGACACCCGTGCTCTTAGTGTCCGTTAGCACGGCGAAATACTGCCACAAACTGTCTTTCAAACCAGCCTTTTCAATTTCATCCGTAACTATCTTATCGGCTCTTCGCTCAACCTCCACTTTTTCTTCGGTAATTTCGCCCACGATTCGCACGGCCAAGCCTGGCCCTGGGAAAGGTTGTCGTGTGACGATTTTTTCTGGCAATCTGAGTTTTCTGGCAACTTTTCTCACCTCGTCCTTGTAGAGGTCACGCAAGGGTTCCACTATGCCCTTGAATTCCATTTTTGTCGGCAAACCAGCCACATTGTGATGAGTTTTTATTTTATCCGAAAATTTTCTGAAGCCTGATTCGATGCGGTCAGGATAAATGGTGCCCTGCACAAGAAAATCTGCGCCTTCTTTGCGGGCGACTTCTTCAAAAACATGAATGAACTCTTCGCCAATTATCTTTCTCTTTCTTTCAGGGTCGATCACGCCATGGAGTTTGTCCATGAATCTTTTTCTCGCGTTGATAGCTCTAAAGTTTATTGGGAGTTTGTGAAAGGTTTTTTGGACAAATTCTGACTCGTCCTGACGCATGAACCCATGGTCAACGAATACAGCTGTGAGGTTTTTGCCTATGGCTTTTGCCGTAATCGCTGTTGCAGTGCTGGAGTCGATGCCTCCGCTGAGGGCGATTATGGCTTTTTTGCCTCTGATTTGTTGCTTGACTTCTGCTGTAGCTTTTTCTATGAAATCTTCCATAACCCAGTTCGGTTGGCACTTGCAGATTTTGAACAGAAAATTCTGCAATATTTTCATACCGTGTTCTGTGTGCACCACTTCAGGATGCCATTGCACTCCATAGATGGGCTTTTTCTTATGCCTGAATGCGGCTACAGGAGTGTTTTCTGTGTGAGCGAGGGTTTGGTAGATTTCTGGTAGCGAATAAACAGTGTCGCCATGGCTCATCCAGACTTTTTCTTTGTGTGCAAGTCCTTTTAGAACGACATTGGCTGTGTCGATGGTTACGTGGGTTATGCCGAACTCTTTCTTGCCTCCCCTCTTGACAACGCCCCCCGTCATGTGAGCCAACAGCTGATGCCCATAACACAAACCCAGGATCGGCAACCCCGCTTCTAAAACTTCAGTGTTTAACTCTGGCGCGTCTTTTTCGTAAACGCTCTGTGGACCACCTGAAAGAATTAATCCTTTGACGTTGAATTTTTCCCGCAGAGCATTAATGTCTTTGGCGGAGATGTCGTGCGGCACTATTTCAGAATATACATTGTTCTCTCTAACGCACCTTCCGATGAGGTGGCAATACTGTCCGCCAAAGTCAAGCACTAACACAGTGTCAAATTTCATGTGTATATCAATAAACAATTAAAAATTTAAACTTTATTTAGATAAAAATTTAAATAAACATGGACATTACCGCCAACCTTCACTGTGCAGAAAACTACCTAGACTAGAAAGAGGCGTGTGTGCACACACAACGAAGCGTATTTGGAGCCTAATCGAATGGTCTAGACACTTGCGCCACGTACGTCTCACAGCCCAAAAATCATTCGGCAGAAACATCTTACTCAAACAACCTTAATCTTCTCCTAACGGCAGGATTCACTTTGGCTAACCTCTTCACAACCAACTCAAAGGTCTCCTCAGCAGCAAGCTCTCTCTCAACAAAGACACCAGTCCTGCCAACTTCATCCCTACGCCCAAGCGCACGCACACGATCATAAACAGTCTCGAGTGAAACGCCCAAAAATCTCGCAACCTCTTCCTCTCGGCCAATGATGCTGCTCTCCACATGCCCTTTCTGCGTCGGCTCGATAAACATGAGCCTTTTGTCCACGCCTGCAACACGCGAATCCTCCCTCAACATTTGTAGGTCCAATTCGCCGCCATACTTGTAAAAATCACGTTCCACACGCCGCATCTTGACAAGAGGAAAAGATACACAAACGCCCTCAGCCAAATCCACATAACCCTTCAGAGCATAAACCGGCGTAGCCTGCACCAACACGCGTCTGAACCATGAAAACCCAGCTTTTTCCAAAGCACTTTCAATGACAAACGAGGAAGGCGGCTCAGGAACAAAAACATCAGCATCACTCTTCGCGGAAACATCGCCCCTCGCAGTGCTTCCGTGCACAATGGAATAGACATGAGCCTGCCACAAAGCCTCCATAATCTTCAGAGCTTGCCCACGCAAAGCTTTCAACAATCGCCAACGATTCTCATCGTAGAAAACCTCAACACGCTCGGCACGTTTGATAGGTTTTTTCGTCATTCTTGTTCCCGCTTTACAAAAACTATACTAAACCCTGCTTTAGAACATTCTTGAGGAGAAAGAATGCAAACAACGCCCGAAAGTATGTTTCTCTTGGGTCTGCTCGTACTATGGACAATCATATACCTCGTTGGGCAAATCTTCCACGCCGAAAAACATGGGCTAAAGATTTTGCCCTTCTTCCTCACTTTTCGCTCTGAAAAATTCAAGAACATGATAGTTGGGATGGGCGGAAAAAACAAGCTTCTGTGGAAAACATTGAGCAACGCAAGCATAGCGTTAGGCTTAGGATTGCTGGTGTACGTTACGTACTTTCTCAGCAGTAACCTGCTCAAATTCTTCTATCAGAAGACACAAAGTGTGCCAGTGATACCGATCGTTCCAGCAGTCACCATACGACTCGATTCGTTGCCCTACTTTTTCGTCGCCGTGGCTATCATTGTGGTTTTTCATGAAATGGCGCATGGAGTAAGCGCGATTGTGGAGAAAGTTCCTGTAAAGTCTGCAGGTTTAGCTCTGGTGCTGGTTTTTTTTGGTGGATTTGTTGAGCCTGAAGAGCAAGGCTTTGAAAGGGCTTCGAAAACTTCGAAGCTTCGCATTGTTAGTGCTGGTTCGGCAGTAAATTTGGTGACTGGGCTTCTTGTTCTCGTGTTGTTGTTTAGCCTTTTCGCTCCTTCGGCAGGCGTGTTGGTTGACGGCACTGTTGCGGATGGTCCTCTTGCACGTGCTGGTGTTAACAGGTTTGATGTGATTACCGCCATAAACGGCACACAAATTAATTCTCTGCAGAACCTTGCAAACTATTTGAACAACACAAAGCCAGGCGCCGTGGTGGTTCTCAGGGTTAACGGCAACAATGTCACTGTAACAACTGAAGATGTGAATGGACGTGCCGTGATTGGTCTTT
>Ga0315268_10003270_pt1 | contig 17913 bp, 17 predicted proteins | sample C1_top_MG_FD_204535 | JGI IMG/M metagenome (GOLD analysis project Ga0315268, IMG submission 204535) | Sediment microbial communities from Yellowstone Lake, YNP, Wyoming, USA - C1_top | ecosystem: Environmental > Aquatic > Freshwater > Lake > Sediment | place: USA: Wyoming | collected 2017-08-01
ACGACGGGTCAGAATGTGCGCAGTTGGCTATAAAATGTCGTAAGAGGACGAAAAATTCAGCGATTTTTCTCTTTACCAACGGTCGAGAGGTTGTAGCTCAATTTCCGATTTCGATTACTATCCTGCAAGGAAAGAATCAGCTCGAAAGCTACACGAAAACCATTTTTGCCAGAATTTCCTCAGTCAAGAATTTCGAGGGTGTGACCTCGAAGATTGGTAACTTGAAAGTTGGAATGAAAAAGGTCAGCCTCAAAGCAGAGGTGCTTGAGATTCCAAAATCTAAAATCGTTTACACGAGATACGGAACAACGGCTTGTATATCAAACGCGCTCATCAGAGACGAAACTGGTTCAATGAAAATGAGTTTATGGAACCACCAGATCAACACGGTGCATAAGGGCGACGTAATTGACGTCAAAAATGGTACAGTAGCTTGGTTCAGCGGTGAAAGGCAGTTGCGACTGGGGAGAAGCGGAAGCTTAAGCGTCATCGAATGCACGCGTACCATAAGAAGTGGTTTTTAATGCCGAAGACTAAAGCCATAATAAAAATTCAAAACGTCGTTGCCGCTGCCACCTTAAACCAGAAAGTTGACTTAAACGCGGTCGTGAAGAGTTATCCAGGGGTTGAATATCGCCCAGAACAGTTTCCCGGATTAGTGTTTAGGCTTAAGAGACCGAAGACGGCCACGCTGATTTTCAATTCTGGAAAAATGGTCTGTACAGGCGCCAAATCAGAGCAGGAAGCGCGCAGGGCTGTTATGAACGTTGTTAAAGAGTTGAAAAAGGGCGGAATAATCATCATCAGCAAGCCGGACTTGAAGGTTGTGAACATCGTTGCTTCTGCAAGCTTAGGCGGAAAAATAGATTTGGAAGCAGTTTCCACACTTGGAAAAACGATGTATGAGCCGGAGCAGTTTCCAGGGTTGATCTACAGGATGGACGAGCCCAAAGTGGTTATACTCGTATTCGCAAGCGGGAACCTTGTCTGCACCGGAGCCAGAAGAGAACAGGACGTCTATGACGCCGTGCACAAGCTTCATGAAAGATTGGAGGAACAAAACCTCATATTCTACGAATAAAAACTTCATACCTTAATCGCCTATCGTCTCCGCGCGCGCTAAGCCTAGCGTTTGATGATCTGTTCATAAAGCCCCAGTGTTTTTTCAGCTATCTTGTCCCACGTGAACTCGTTCAGGACTCGTCGTCTGCCGTTTTTGCCCAGCCACTTTCTTTTCTCATCGTTTTCCAAGACGCTGTTTATACCCCAAGCTATGTCTGACGGGTTGCTTGGATCTACGTGATAACCGCACTGTTCTTCGCCGCAATACAAGACTATCTACCGCATACCGCTGATGCCAGCTGCACCGATGACAACTGGCCGCTCCATACTCATTGCCTCGAGAACCACTATTCCGAAGGGTTCATAGAAGCTTGGGAAAACTGCGACATCGCATGCTGCATAGTGAAGGATACGTTCCTCTTCTGGGATGAACTCGAAACGGAACTTCACAAAATCGCTCATTTTCGTGGCTTTGACCAAATTCATCAGGTATTCTTGCAAGTCGCCTAGACCCACAATTACAAGCTTCGCCTTTGGATTTTTCGTCAGAATGTGGGGCAACGCCATGATAAGCTTGTCAACGCCTTTGACGCCAACGAGTCTGCCTATGAAAAGAATCATGTGGTCATCGTCTTTGATACCATACATCGCTCTGACTTTCTTGATCTGCTCAGGAGTCACTGTTGCTGGATCGTATTTCTTTGGGTCGACCCCGTTGTAAGCAACTTGGATCTTTTCTTTTGGAAATCCGAGGCCTACCAGCTCATCCTTCATCGCATAAGAAACTGTCACGATAAGGTCAGCCGCCTTGGCGGCGTGCAGTTCAATGTTGCTCACCGTAACCGAGCCGTTTCCAAGCGTCCTTCCTTTCTCTGTTGAATGAACGTGGAAGGCAAAAGGCAATCCTGCCTCTTTCTTAACAGTCATTCCCCCTATAGCTGAAAGCCAGTCATGGGCAACGACAAGGTCGAACTTGATGCCTTCTTTTCTTATCAACTCATTAACGAGTTTTGCAGAGCTAAGATAATTATACGCAAGGATTTTTGAGAACCACCGTATCCCACTGCCCCATTTCTTTATGTCTTCTGCAAGTACATCGGGCAACGAGTCAGAAATGTCGATGTGTTGTGGCCGATGAATTTCGATACCTCGCCAGATCTCACGCGTCGGTAGGGTACTTGCATCATCATTCATCGTAAAAACTGTAACGTCACTGTCCATGAGAACAAACTGGCGAGTTATTTCAGCCGAGTAGGTTCCCAAGCCACCGACGATCTTAGGGGGATACTCGTAGACCAGAACAGCAAGCTTCACTGTTTCTCATCGTTGCCCATTTTTTGATAGTCCCCTACTGTATTGCGCGCGCACGTGTGTTTCGCAAGGTTTTCCTACTCTTTTGTAAGCGTTATTTCCAGTGTTGAGACCATCCTTGATCTGTTTTCGCCTTCTCTTGCGGGCATCTCCTCTGTTCCTATGGCGATTCTGCTCACTTTTAGGTCTTTTAGGAAGCGGCTTCTGGTTATTTCAGCTACGTCAACAGCTGTTGTGATTGCTCGTCCTCGTGCTTTCAAGATTACTTCCTTAGCATCGCCCGCGGATAGTCTTGTGATAACTGCTAGAACATAGTCCATTGGTGTTTTGCTTCCAATGAAAACGATTCCCGATTTTTCTGCCATTTTCCATCACTCCTTTCATAGTTGATTGTAACGTGTAACGTTGCTGTGTTCTTCTCGTCCTTCAACAACGAAACGCTGCTGCCCCATAATACGCATACTCCCTTATAAAGTGATTAAACAACAGAGCATCCTGAGATATTTTCACGCGGCTCCCTTATCCGATTCCGGTTCTAGACACAGCTTTCACTTCGCATTTAAGTGATAGGTTATAATCTTTGTTTATTGTCACTATGTAATTCTAGGAAGGAAGATTTAGCTTGAAACGATCTAGTAAAAAGCAGAGGAAAAGAAAACGATTCTTGAAAAGAATGAAAAGTCAAAGAAAATGGAAACATGGAAAGAGTAATGTTGAAAAAGTAAGGAGAAAAGAAGAAGCGCGCACGAGCTTGACTCAATAACTGAACTTATATGTATTTGCGCCACTAATGGTCTTAGGATAGAGGATTGCCTGAGATGTCGACTGCCAAAGCGAAGACTCCTCCTCCAACCAGTCTGCCTTGCAACCGATATTGGACGAGCCTCCGCCCTGAATGTAAAAAATGTAAGGATAAAATGAAGTGCCCTATGTATCTCGCGCACTGGAAGAAACATCAAAAACTCATGACGTGATGAAAATGACCGTAGAAAAGTTTTGTAAAATCGTGTCTAGTTCAAGGTTCGAAGAAGAAATCCATATCACTCCCTCATAAAGCAAAAAATCCCTAAGAGAGGTTCTGTTCTGTTGTTGAGTACCGTTGCAAAATGAGGTTCCTACCTCACCTCTATGAGATATACCATTACCTTCTTCGCTTTAGGTTTGGGCATGTGCCTAACGCGCGCTCCTCTCACAGAGGCTTTTCGCTTCTCTTTTTGCGAGGCTTATGCAGTATGAAAGTGTGGCCTCGAACATCGATTAGGGTGGATTTTGTTTGTTGAGCTGTTTTTGACGCGATGTCTTTTGCGCTCTCATCCTTAAGCGCGCTTTTCAATATTTGGACTTTCACTATTTTCCTTTTGTCCAACTGCTTGGAAATCTCATTCATCGTCTGCGGCGACGCCCCCTCCTTGCCAACCCATATTGTTGGCTTCTCTAGGCTTAGGTCACGTTTCATTCGATTTTTCGCCTTGGACGATATCATGTTTCTTCCAGTTCCTTCAGTTCTTTGGTTAAACCATTTACATCCAAATAGTACAATGGAGCCCCTAAGACGTAGGCATCAGCTTCATCCACAATCTCACCTAGTTCTCTAGGTGTCTTATGACCTTCAGACCATTGAGGAATATCATAGTCTATTATATATATGATTTCAGTTTGACCACCAGCTTTCTCTGATCCTTCAACGGTTTCAGTAACAAGCTTATTCGTCCTACCATCCTTGTGAGGACTACCAACATTCCAAGAACCTTCATAACATTCACCATAGACTTTTATGCATATCAAACCATTGATCATTTTCTTCCTTTATTTATAGGAGGGTTCTTAACAGATTGGATTTCAGCAATGAATTGTTTCACTCTTTTTTCTCAGCTTAAGTGTAGCGAGTTGTGCTTTCTCGCAAAGGGATTCCATTTCTTTGAGCAGAATCATACTCGGCGCACACTACATGACAGATATCGTTGGCGGAATATTCCTATCACTCGCGGCTCAGGGAATTGCAAACCTTAGCATGCCCTTTTTCAGATCCAAAACCGAGAGATTATCGCTCCAATCACCCCCTAGCAAAATCTAGAAGCCGCGCGCTACGAACTAAGAATCTGATGGATCTGTCTGACCTTCAGCTTTGATCTCCAGCGGACTAACACTCGAGTGGGTTCAAGTCTAATAATGGACTGAGGATTAGAACCTAAATGGGGTCAAGTCCAAGCTCCGATGACGCCAAAATCTGTTAGACGCAAACCACGCGCACGTTGAGAACTAGGTGACGTGAACGCATGCGCCAGTGAATGGAAAAGATCGAATAGCAAAGCGCTACAAAGAGGACGCCGTTGTCGTCTGTGGCTGAGTTGACTGTGTTTTTATCTCGAAGAACGCTACAGCCAGCAGTATCAAGGCTACCCACAATAGAATAAAACCGATGACAATCACTGTTAGGACAGCACCAATCAGTATCAACAGTCCAGTTGTGGCAAACATATGCGTCCCTGACTTTTCAGAAAGAGTATTGAGCGATCTTCTTAGGAAAATGGCTGCGACGACGAAGAGTATGAAAAGAACAACCAACGCGCCCACTATGGCCGCCACGTAAGGCGCGAGTGCGCTCCAATTTGTGAAGTTCTGCCAGTTGAAGTTCTGAAGGGCAGCCCAGTCGGTCCAATTTGAGATGTGGATGCCCAAGACCGACAACATGCTGAACGCCGCTGTCACAACCACCACGACAGCGATCACCGCCCCTATGATGGCTGCGAAAATTCCAAAAATCGCGTTGCTGAATATGCGCCGCTCCTTGTAGTAGTCTGCCAATCCGTTGAAGGCCACTAGCACAAGTATCAGACCGGCCAGCCCTATTATGCCAGTGTAGGCACCTGCCAATGGGCCAATCACCATCAATATTGCCCCTATTCCTCCCAACGTCCTGCTCGATTCAAGCGTCATTCGACAAAGCCCTAAAAATGAGGTTTGTTTGTCTTCTAGATAAAAACCTTTCGTCAACTGGAACTGGTGACGCGCGCAAGTTTTATGAAGTTCAAGCATAATGGTATCGTGGGTGGGCTATTTGGCTGAGCCTGTTTATCCGCCTCCGCCGCCGGTTCCTGAGAGTGAGGTTTCTGGTGGATTTCATCTTCCGAGGACGAATTTGACTTTGCCTGTTAGGAGGCGTTTGGAGGCTTTGGAGCAACCGCCTCGATTTAGGAGCAATCTTGAGCCGAATCGTGGGTTTGCTTTGGGTTTTGTTGTTTCGGTTCCGGCTGGGTTGCTTGCTTATGTCATTTATCTGTACGGGATGAAGCCTTATATTGGGTCTTCCTATGGATCCATCGTGTTTTCGGATCTTATTGGTGAGACGTTTAAGGCGTTTTGTATGTTGTTTGTCGCTGTTTTCCTGTGGCGGGTGGTTCCGAATCGTCGGTATGGTGCGGCGTTGGGAGCTTTGGTCGGTTTAGGCTTCGGACTGGGTTATCAGGGTCTTTCATGTGCGATGTTTCAGCCTGATGCGGGGCAGGTTGTTTTGCTCATGGTTTTTAGCACGTTGATGGACGTGATTTCGGCGACACTGATCGGTCTGGGGCTTTTTGTGCTGATCACTAACCGAGAAAGATTCAATTCTTTCTTTCGGGCGCTGGCTGGTTTACCCTTGCTTTTCTATTTCTTGGCCGAGATAAGTTGGATGGTGTGGAACGCGTTGGCGTTTGCGGCAAGCCCAAACATGACTCTTGAATGGGTCTTGGACATTGTCATTGCTATTCCGTTGTTCGCATTTATCCTCAGAGATTTTCTCGGAGGCCACTTCAACTTTCAAAATTTTTTTCAACCCTTGGCTGAACCCGAGGTATCTATCCCAGAAGCTCCACCGCCACCTCCACCCCCCGAGTAGATTTGTGTGATATATTTCAAGTATCTGGGTCTAGTTGGTGCGGCTCATAAGCGCGGGCGACGATAAAAAAAGACGGGATTACGCGGGAGATATCTCCATGGGGCAGGGTTCAAATCCCAGTACCCACCGGGGGCTTGTCGAGTGGAGTGTGTGTGCTATTCAGGTTTCTTCAAAAGGCATATTTGATGGCAAAGCTCTACACTAGAATATGTATAAGGATTGGGTCAAGAGACTTTTTGTCGACCGTTCCGATTTGTTCTTGAGACTTCTGAACCAAAGATGGTTGAAAACTGAAGAACTCGTTGATGGAATGATAAAAGTGCTTGATAGTTTTGGAATCAGGTCAGGCAATTTGCTGGATTTATGCTGTGGGAATGGCCGAGTCTCGATTTACATGTCAAAGAAAGGGTTTAGAACTGTGGGAGTCGACATATCCAGAGCTTTCATAGAAGATGCAGAAAGAAGGGCGAGAGAACAGGGGGTCTCAAACCTAGCTACTTTTCTGGTAGGCGACGTTGGAAAATTGAGAGAGGTTGTCAACACCCAGTATTCAGTTCCCTTCGATGTGGTTGTTAACGCTTGGACTTCTATCGGATTCTGTGAAGATGAGGATGACTTAAGCACTTTCAAGCAAGCTCGAGAGCTTTCTAGGGAAGGTGCAATCCTGTTCGTGGCTGAAGCAATGCACACTGAGTATCTGTCTATCAAGTTTACTCCTACCTCTTATACAGAGCTGGACCACATTGTCATGTTGGAGAATAGGAAATATGACCCGATAGCCTCACAAGTCTGCGCTTCTTGGATTTTCTACAATAAACGTGGGCAAGACTTGGAGTTTCTAGACAAAGTTGACATCACACTCCATGTTTACAGCCTCCGTGAACTCTCTTCTCTTCTGCGAAAGGCAGGATGGGAAACACTTGCATCTTATGGAAGCCTGTCAACACTTCAACCAATGAGCCCATTAACATATATGAATATTGTAGCTAGGGCTGTATAACCTGATCGATCGATCTCTGCACACAAGACCTGAACTACGATGAAAAGCTTCTAAGGAGTCCCTGAAACCATTGTGAAAACTCGGAGATTGCAGGATCTAATGAACCTGTTTCAATGAATGGTAGAAGACATATTCCTTCAATCCTGCTAAGTATCCTCCTTCTTCGTATCCATGTTTACGGCATATAGCTAGTGCAGCAGGGTGATGAGCATAGAACACAAGGTCAACATAGCCTCTGCCTTTCATGTAGGTTTCAAAGAAATCAAAGAACTCATTCCCGTAACCTTTCCCTCTGTACTCTTTGATCAGCCAGATTTCATGAAGCTCAACAAAGTCTTTCTTCTTGCCAAGAAGTTTCTCTAATGCCTCTCTATCTTCTTTGTCTCTGGGATCGCACTTTCTGTGTTCTTCAGTATTGGTTTCATGCCAGACTGCGTGACCCACAATCTTGTTGTCTTCTTTCCAAACAATGAGTTGAGATGGATCCTTGATAACTACGTTCATCAGATAGTCGAGATTTCCATCGTAGCCGCTTCTATCCCAGTATTCTCTCAATTCCTTAAGATCACAATCGACCTCAAATCTCAAGGACTAGCCATCTGCCTATACCTTTAATTGCTGAAGCTTTTGCTCTCCTTTCCTCATTTCATTGCAGAGGTATTCAAACCATTCATACAATTTCGGGTTGTTGGCTCTCTTCCTGCTGTCCTGTATCCAAGGCTTCAGCTTTTCCCATGCCTCATCGACAGCATACAAATCAATAACAAGAGCAATGTCTACGAGTTTTCTATTGACTAGAACTCCCAGATTCTCGCAGAAGCCAGCCACTTGAGATGCTTCTACAAAGCATTTTTCCACAAAGTCCTCATAGTTGTTGAATTCTGTTCTTCCAACCGTTGCCCATGATTCTAAGAATTCTCTGCTTGTGAACGTAGAGGGCATTCTCATTATGAAATCCGTGTGTCTTAACTTAGTCTGTTGTCGGATTTCAATTACAGAATAGATGACGCCTGCGACAACGCTTGCTGCTGCAACAACGATCGAAATAGTCTGAATGTCAACCATTCAAGATACCTAGAAGACAAGACTAGGTGGGATTAGTATTAAAGACTGCACCATGAATTGCCAACAGACAGAAAAGAAGCTCACGTATAGCTCTATATGTTAATAACAGACAGAATTCTACTTGGTCCTCGTTAGTATCTTTGGTTCTCTCCATTCTTCTCTGAGAATGCTGTACGTGAGTTCGTCTCCGCCTCTCTCGCTTGAAATTGAAAAAAAAGGCCTCGCTATCCAAAGAATACAGAGAAATCATGGGTAAAACTGTACACAAGCAGAAAACCCTGATTTGAGCTTCGTTTCGAATTCTAGGTGGACCGGTGGGGATTTGAACCCCAGACCTCCTGAGTGCAAGTCAGGCGTTCATACCAACTGAACTACCGGCCCATGTTACTTCTTTCAGAAGAAAACAAACACCTTGAAATTTAGAGCTTTCGGTCGCATTTTCAAATCACAAGCGATTGGTTTTGCAATTGTAATTGAGGCTGATTTGAAAATAGAAAGTATTCTTAAAAAGTTTACACTAAAATGAGAAAAAATGTAGATAGATGATTTCAAGTAAAGACTGTTAGCTTAATCTAGAATCTTCGTCTTGAATTTCTCTTCTTCGACCAGCATTCTCGGCAGTAAACAGGTCTGCTCGGATCGGGTTTAAAAGGAACTTCACATTCCTTTCCACAATCAGCACAAACTGCCTTATGCATCTCTTTCTCTGCCATTTTACGATTTCAACTCCTTTTACGTATTTTGCGCAAAAACCGTGTCTTGCACAACGCAACTATGACACGGCATGGAGACTTATAAGACTTGCCATAAAAAAACCAAGCAAAACTGAAATGCATTTCACCGAGACTACCATCCATCTTCCATCGGCCCTAGGCAGAGTACACACGGATTCAAGCAACGGAATCGCAGCTCTGGAAAGAAATTACAAGGAACTAAGCGAGCTTTCAAGTGGAATCTCGCTTCCTTGCAGGCTTATTCGCGGGCAGTAAATTCGGTATACAACATTGTTCCGGCTTTTACCCGTGTTCAAATTTCGATGCGTTTCCTGGTCCTCGTAAGCTTTTCCCGCGTGTCTTCAAAATGCCTTGTCGAAAGGGCCCCGCCCGTCAACGGTAAAACTCCGAACAAGAACACATGAACATTCGGCACGAAAAAACCTATAGCAACAAGCACCAACCCAACGCCTGCTGTGATCCACCCGATTTTCTCGTGCCGTTTTGCCCCCGCAATCTTGTTGTCAAGGTAACGTAGCATGACAACTTCCTGCTTTGGATCGGAAGTTTGAACGTATTGGTGCTCGCATTTTCCTGAACATATGGCAATTTCTAACCTTTTATCATTGAACAGGAACCTAGAAGTTATTTTGCCACACACAGAACAGGGTCTTGCCTTCGTCATCAGGTTACCCGCTTCTCATTCTTGCTTCATACGTCAAATAGGCACGCGCACTCAAGTAGTGAAAATGAGAAATACTTTTCTGAGCCTTCAGTATAGCTTCTGACACCGGACCCACCGTTGATTCCTCCTGTTTGACCATGCCCCCCGAAGCCTCGTAATGCAATCCGTCAGTTATCGAAGCGATCATTTGCGTCGTGATCATGCCAGTATTGGTCACTAACCTGGGCGAGGCCGACGACGTGTTGATGACAACCGTGTAAATGCTCTCCTTTTTCATCAACTCAGAAACCGAAAGCACATCTTTGATCGCCTCATCTTCATACTTATAGAAAGCCGCGGGAAGAAAATCAGACTGACGGATGTCACCCGTCTGCAAATCGCGCTTCAACGGGACGTTAGCCTCTCCGTCAGTTACGATGACCATGACCGGTATGGTGGAACTGTCCCGCCGCTTAGATTCTCTAAGAACCGCCAACGCTTTCTGCATTCCGGCAGCCAAGGGCGTGAACCCGCTCATCCGCAACCTCAACAACTTGTTAGCAACAAGCTTCAGATTCATCGTGGGATGCTGAGTCACTACAGCCCCCATCTCCTTGAAAGTCACTATACCGACTTTGTCACGGTACCGGTAAGCGTCGGCGTGCAGTTTCAGCATAACCTCCTTGATCTCGTCAAGGCTGTGAAGCATGGACTCACTAAGGTCCAAGACAAAGATTATCGTCATTGGAGCCCGGTAGATTCTCATTTTCTCTCTAACGTCTTCAGGACACAACGTGAGAGTCAGGCCCGCAGTCTTATCTCTCAGCTTCTGCATCCTAGCCGCAGCCCTAATCGTCGCAGGAAAATGAATGTCAGAGGGCTTCCCGGAAGGCATCTTCCACCCACTGGTTCTTCCTCGATGAGTTGCAGTTATCGCCTCAGCCCTCTTCCCGACAGTGATCGCGGGTTGCTTTGGCAATTTCTTCGTCTTGAACAGAAACGTCAGGTTCGGAAGCTTGCTCTCTCGGATTCTGTCAATGAACCGCGTGCCCCTGGTCACATTCGGCTCAGACCATTGAGTGCCCGGAGGAAAAGCGGCACTGGCACCGCCTTTTTCAGGTTCTGAATCAAATAAAAAATTGCCCTTCCTCAGATCACTGCTTCGCAATAGAAAATTCTCGGAAGTAGGGCCCTCAAACTTCTTGGCTTTACCCACTTCCTTCTCTATATTGCTAAATCTTCGAAGTCCAAAAGGAGGAAAAAGCCCGCGCTTTTTTTCTTCTTTCTGCTCCGGTTCAGCCTTGTTCCTCTTGCTCTTGATCTCTTCGATAGTTTTGCTGCCCTCACTTTCTGAGCCCTTTGCCTCCTCCAACTTTGCTATCAAGGATTCCCTGATTTCCTGCGGTGTAGCCGGCTCCAGAAAACCGCCCTCTCGGGTTCGGTGGTTAAGAGCGAGTTCCGCGGCTTTGAGAATGTGCTCCGGGACAACTTCGGTCTTGTTTTCAAATGCAGCCAACGTCTTGGCGGTCTTGGTTATCACGATGTCCGGACGCATTCCGTCAACTTTCAACTCCAGACATACTTCACAGATGACTTGAATTAACCTGTCCTGAATGTGCACTTTCTCAAGAATCTTTCTAGCCTGGATTATCCTGTTTTTCAGCTCTTCTTCCTGAGCATCGTATTTCTTGACAAAACCCTCAGGATCAGCCTCGAAGTCTATGTTTCTCTTGACAACCTCAATCCTGTCATTTGCGTCAGAAATTCTTTGAACCTCAACAGACAACGGCAAACGATCCAGAAGTTGGGGCCTAAGCTGACCTTCCTCAGGGTTCATTGTCCCGATAAAAATGAAGCGGGAAGGATGCTTAACCGATATTCCCTCACGCTCAACGACGTTCCAGCCTGTTGCAGCAGCATCCAATAAATCATCCGCTATGTGGTCCGGAAGCAGATTGACCTCGTCGACGTAGAGAATGTTCTGATTTGCTTCCGCCAAAATGCCAGGTTCAAGAGCCTCAACCCCCAGTTTTATAGCCTTTTCCACATCAAGACTTCCAACAACCCTGTCTTCAGTGGCACCCAAAGGAAGCTCAACAACCCTCATCTTCTTCTCTTCGAACCCGAGGCTCCCATCTTTGGCGAAAAGACCCGCGCACCTCTCACACATGTTAGAAGGGTCATCGGGACTGCAATTGAATGGACAATCCTTTGCAACCCTTATCTTTGGCAAAACACGGGTCAACGCTCTGACGGCCGTTGTTTTTCCAGATCCCTTTGACCCGCGTATCAACAGGCCGCCTATCTTCGGGTTAACAGCGTTGAGAACCAGTGCTAGTTTCAAATCCTCCAAAGACACGATCGCAGAGAAAGGATAAGACACCCGTTCCTGCATTTTCATCCAAGTATACTAGGAAAACGGTGAATTAAAGAGTTTGCCGACTTGACATGTCTTGGAATTGTCAAACGGTTCCAATCAATTTCTCATCATAGGTCTCATTATGAAATCTGCCGTACATGCAATATCGGAACTATCGGGCAGAGAACTGCATTTAAGACTGAGGAGAAAATATAGCCGCCTATGGAGAAAGAGTCTACAGCGGGTGGTTTGGCCGATTCATCTTCCAAAAGCGTGTTTTTCAACCTGAGCGTTTTTGAATTTCTGACGTTTCTTCGGAGAGGCGTGTTCTACAGCTTCATGATAAACTATTTGTACATGCTTATGCAGACGGTCACGTCTACGGCAACGCTAGGAGCCCTAAACATGGTGGGTTCAGCGCTGGGCCAAAACCTGTTGTGGGGAAGAATATGTGACCGTTACAAGCTGAGGACAAAACTGATAATAATAGGCGAAACAATCGCCGCTTTCTCATACATAATCGTTTTTCTAGTACACACATCACTGATCGCTGCTGGAAACAGCTTTACCGCCGGATTATCGATAATTATCGGACTATCGATTCTGGAGTTCTTCTGGTCAATGTCAGACGTTGGATGGGCAGCGTTACTAACAGACGTCACAACACCTGAAACACGCGGCAGAATAATAGGAATAATAAACTTCATCGCCTCTCTAGGCAGAACGGTCGGCATACTGTTCGCGGGCTTCCTCTACAATGACGGCCAAGGTTTCAGAAATGGAACGATCTTTTACGTCGTGACCGTCCTGCTACTCGTTGGCGTCGCGCTAATGACTTTAACATCCAGACGCATAAAAACAAGAAATATCACACAAACAACTTGCACAGAAGAAGAAAGGACACAAGACAACAAGCAAAACGAGCATGATGTTAGAAGCGAGAAAACGTACAGGTGGTTTCTCGTTTCACTGATAATAATTATGTTAGGCGCTGCGTCAATCAGTCAGATCTTCCTTCTTTTCATCAAACTCCCGAACGGTCTGGACGCGACTGACCCTGAAATGAGCCTCATATTGACCTCATGGACGGTAGGCGGAATGATTGCAAGCCTAGCCTCAGGAAGACTAGCTGACAAAATAGGCAGAAGCCAAGTGCTAATGCTAGGGTTGATTCTGGCAATATTGACGCCTGCCCTCTACAGTTTGGCTTCCGATGTTCCTTCGATGGCCTTGACCTATGGGATTAATGGCGTGTCATTTTGGACAGTCCAGACGGTGGGGTTCGTCTTCGCAGGAGACCTTATTCCAAAACACAAAAGAGGACGACTACTGAGCAGATATAACACGGTCATGGCTCTAAGCTGGGGACCTGCAGGAATAATGATAGGCGGTCCACTTGCTGATTATCAGGTTGGAACGCTTCGGTATTCACCCTATGCGGCTTATGTGAACGCCTTCTACGTCTCGTCAATAATACTAGTAGTTGGTACAGCCTTATTCGCTCTGAAGGTTGCAAGATTGAAACGTGAAGAGTTCAAGGTTTAAATTCACTCAGTCACAAGATCAGTCAGGGGAATCGTCACATTGGAATTCAAAACTGTTAAAGTCGATGTACCTGAAGGGTGCAATGTGATCCTTGGCATGGCTCATTTCATCAAAACTGTCGAAGACCTATACGAGGCGCTCGTTGGTGCTGTTCCAAACATAAAATTCGGCATAGGCTTCTGCGAAAGCTCCGGCCCCTGCCTGGTGAGGCACGATGGAACTGACTCTGAGCTTAGACAATTGGCAGCAAAGAAAGCCTTGGAAATCAGTTGCGGTCACTGCTTCATAATCTTCCTAAAAAACGCCTATCCCATAAACGTTCTGGAACATGTTAAAAGAGTACCGGAGGTCTGTACAGTGCACGCCGCAACAGCAAACCCTTTAGAAGTCATCATTGCAGAAACAGAACAGGGTAGAGGAATAGTGGGCGTAGTTGACGGTTCAAGAAGCAAAGGCATAGAAAACGAGGAAGATATCAAAGCACGAAAACAGTTCCTGCGGAAAATAGGCTACAAGCTCAGTTGACCTTTAAAATATAGAATCGCTCTCAAATCCAACCCAAGGTAAGCTAGGATACCATGAAAAATACGCGCGGCAGGGCGAAAGTGCCTTTGGGCACGATGTGTACAAGGGTGACAACTTGGATCGCAGTTGAGGTAAAGATTATGGGAAGCTATGTCTCACTTGTTCATAGCAAATTCTCGTTGAAAGTCAAAAGACATTTTTTCTCTCATTTTTTCTGATGCGTACGCAGCTAGCTGCTCAAATTGGCGTTTTGTTAGAACATGGCTTGCTCTCGATAGAATTTCGAGGCAGATTTCTTTAAAAACTAGATCAGCACAGCCCATTTTCGCATCATCGATTAATTCCTTGCAAGCGAGAAGGATTTGATCATTCAAAGGCAATTCACCCTGCACAGAACAACTATCTACAACAACATTAAAACTCTTATGAATCAAGAAATAGCATCAGCAATTCATCTCCAATCTCTCTGAGACCATGGTCAAAACGCACTCTAAAGCGCGGTCGGCTTATTTTTGAGAACCCAATCCAACTGGCAACGAACATTCTCAGAGTGCTAAACCTTTTTAAACGCGACATCAAAATAAATATGCAAATGGAAGAATGAAAACATGGATAATCAGGTTTTAGACGCGATCAAAAAAAGGCGTAGCGTCGGCAGGTTCGAAAGCACCGAAGTAAAAGACGATGAACTTGAGGAAATTCTGGAGGCAGGGCGGTGGGCTCCTTCTTGGCTCAACAAGCAACCGTGGAGTTTCATAGTCATAAAAGATCAGAAGACAAAAGAAAAACTGAGCGAAGTGGTCCCAACCACTTTCGTGCAAGGATTAAAAGAAGCACCGGTTTGCATCCTAGTCATTGTTGACCCTGAAGAAGACCCGTATCACTTCGTTGAAGGCGGTGCCGTAGCTTCACAGAACATGGCCCTAGCTGCTCACAGTATGGGACTGCAGTCTTCCTGGATTGGAGTCTTCGATATCAAGGAACAAAAGAATTCAGCCGAATCCAAGGTGAAACAGATTCTGGAGATTCCAAAGAAACATCGAGTGATAGCACTCTTGCCGATTGGTCACGTCAAGTATGACATCCCGAAAAAGGAAAGAAAACCGCTTCACAAGATAATGTATCATGAAAAATTCGGAAACCGTTAAACCAAAGCCCACACCAGTCTCTCGCGTATGTTTTGATGTCTGCCAACTTCCGTCTATTTTGACAATTCCCAAATAACATTGGGAACCTGGACACTTAGGGGCAGTGAGTCAATACTTGGGATATCTCGCTGTATGGAAAGTCTTGGAGAAAATGGTCGCCGATTTCCGAAAAAGGGACGTGATCGTTCCTGAAAAAGTTATTGCCGATCTGAAGAATGTAAAAACCACGATCTACGTTTCAAAGGCCGACCCCAGCTATGTAGAAAACGCACAGAAAATCGACCAATACCTGGGGAACATAGAGGCATATCTTGTCACGGAAGGAACGAAGAGATTTGGCCAAAAATATGTTGACAGATGGCTGAAGCAAGCAGACGAGGCTGCTAGGAAAACAATTGATGAAGAGGAGGAGGTAAGGTTTGTTCCCGGGCTCCCAAGACAGCAAAAATGGATTCGCGTTGCAACGTCAGCCGAAATGCCTCTTGAAAAACTCAAAATGCTTGCAGAACAATCAAACCTTTCACACAGCCTCCAAGTGGATGGTTCCCTCCTTGTTTATGGTGAAGATAACACAGTTAAGGATTTTGTCAAAAAGCTCGCTGAAAAATACAGGTCAAAACGGGAAGAGCGCAGAAGATTACGTAACTGTTAAAGCTTAGAGGCGCAGTAAATATTTTTGTAAAAAATCCCAACGTAAATGCTCACAGTGGGATAAGACATGATCAAAGCTCGGGGGAAGGCGAGGGCGCAGACTGAATGCCCTTCATAAAAAAGATTGAGCTCAAAGGGTTCAAATCATTCGGACCGCAAACCGTTAAAGTAGTCCTAGATAAGGGTTTTACAGCCATCACAGGCCCGAACGGAAGCGGAAAAACAAACATTCTAGACGCATTCTTGTTCTCTCTAGGCGAGTTAAGCACAAGAAGGCTTCGCGCAGAAACCGCCGCAAAATTGATCTTTCATGGATCTGAAAAGATCGGTTTAGAAAGGCCAAAAATGGCCAAGGTTATAATCCAATTCGATAACACTGACGGACACATGCCCGTTGACACGACCACCGTCACGATTTCACGTGAAGTTTATAGAAACGGGCAAAGCGTGTACAGACTTAACGGGAGAAGAATCTCAAGAGCACACAGTACAGAGATTCTTTCCATGGCTGGGATCAGTTCTTCAAGCCAAAACATAATCCTTCAAGGTACGATAACCCGATTGACAGACATTTCACCTTCAGAACGGCGAAAAATCATCGAAGACTTGGTTGGAATAGGGCAATATGACGCTGAGAAAGCCGAAGCTGAAGAAAAACTGAGAGCAGCAGACATCTCCATTCGCACCGCCATGGGAAGGATAGATGAGGTGCAAAAACGTCTGGACGATTTGGAAAGAGAACGCAATGAATTGCTCAGAGCTAGCTTCATTCAAAGCGAAATAAAAAAGTTTGAAACCGTCAAGATCTCGCATGACATGGTTCAGATACAGAAGAAAGTGGAGGAAAACAGTTCACAAGCAGACAAAGTCAGGACCCGAGTCGAAAAGTTGAGACAGTTGCGCGATGAACGTAGGTCACGAAGAAGAGAGGTTGAAGGTGAATGGCGCAAGCTAAGTTCGGAAATAGTTGAGGAAGGCGGTTCGCAAGTATTAAGAGTCCAAGTCAAGATAGGGGAACTTAAATCAAAACTAACAGAACTCGCCACCAAAATAAGTTCTGGAAAAACAAGCCTCGAAGGCCTGAAAAAAATAAGGGAAAACGATTTTCAACAACACCAAACGATTCAAAAGGAAATTCACGAGAACCGTCTGAGAATTAGGAAATTGAGAATTGAGCATGAAGCGTTTTCGAGCCAGATCAACCAAGGACAGACTGAGCATGATACTCTCGCCACGGAAGCTGCTCAACTCTGGGAAAATCTTGGAGAAAACAGCAAGAGGATTCGCGAAATTGAACTTAAGCTCGGCGCTGACGTCAAGAGGCTTGCGTTCCTAAGGTCTGAACACTTGAAGAATCAGACGGCTGTCAGCGTGCGTGCCAGAAGGCTTAGAGATCTGAACGATCGGAAAGAAAGATTTGCGGGAACGCTTGCTGAACTTGAAAAGTCATTCTCCGAGCTTGAAAAGGTTCAGAAAGAACAGAAATCGCAACAGAAAAATCTGGAACGAATGCTTGAACGCAGAATGGCTCAGAAAGAAGCGGTGGAAAAAGAAATAGTTGAAGCCGGGAAAATAGCCGATTCAGCACGCGAGGCAGTTGTGGAATTTGTCACGCAGAGAGAACTGGCTGAAACCGTGGCCGCCGAAGAAAAAGCCCTAAGAAGCATAGAAGAACTGGGAGACTTAGGCGTCATCCAAGGCGTCTACGGCAGGTTACGCAACCTCATAAAAGTTGACAAGAGTTATCAGCGAGCAATAGAAGCAGCGGCGATAGGGTGGCTTGACGCTCTGGTTGTGAAGAATTTTGATTCGGCCTTCACGTGCACAGAAACACTGAGAAGAATGAAGTTAGGAAGAATAAAAATAATCCCGCTCGAAGGACCAGCACCTGCCAAGCCGTTGAAAATCCCCGAAAAAGAAGGCATCAGCGGCGCGGCGCAGGTCTTCATAAGATATGAAAAGAACTATGAGCCCGCCATTCATTTCGTTTTCG
>Ga0315268_10003271_pt1 | contig 17908 bp, 11 predicted proteins | sample C1_top_MG_FD_204535 | JGI IMG/M metagenome (GOLD analysis project Ga0315268, IMG submission 204535) | Sediment microbial communities from Yellowstone Lake, YNP, Wyoming, USA - C1_top | ecosystem: Environmental > Aquatic > Freshwater > Lake > Sediment | place: USA: Wyoming | collected 2017-08-01
TTGGTGGCGATGACCAGCGTCGAGATCGGCAGCCCCATCTTCCTGGCGATGATGGCGCCCATCATGTCGCCGAAGTTGCCTGACGGAACCGCGACGACGATCGGCTCCAGCTTCTGCAGGTCAGCCAGCTGGGCGTAGGCATAGAAGTAATAGACCGCCTGCGGCAGCAACCGGCCAATGTTGATCGAGTTGGCCGAGCTGAGCTGGATCTGCTTGAGATCGGCATCGCCGAACGCCTGCTTGACCATGGCCTGGCAGTCGTCGAACTTGCCGTCGATCGCGATGCTCGTGATGTTGCCGCCCAGCGTCGTCATCTGCTTGCGCTGGCGGTTGCTCACCTCGGCGATCGGGAACAGCACCACCACCTTGACCCGCTCGACGCCGTGGTAGGCGTGGGCCACCGCGCTGCCGGTGTCGCCCGACGTCGCGGTCAGGATCACCAGCTCGCGCCCGTCCTGAGCCATCAAAGCGCCCATCCAGCGCGCCATCATGCGGGCGGCAAAATCCTTGAACGAGGCGGTCGGTCCCTGGTCGAGCCGCAGCACGAAGCGGCGCTCGACCACGTGCTCGAGCGGCACGTCGTAGTTGTAGGCGTCCTGGCAGGTGGCCAGCAGCTTGTCGTCGTCGAGAACGCCGGCGGTGAAGCGCCTGAGCAACGCGTGCGCCACCTCGAAGTAGGCCTTGCCCTTGAGCCCGCGCAGGTCGTCGGCGGTCAGCGGGTGGTACTCCTTGGGCAGGTACAGGCCGCGGTCGGGCGCCTGCCCTTGCAGCAGCGCATCGCGCAGCGTGCAGAGCGGAACCGTGCGGTTGGTGCTGTAGAAATGGGTCAGCTCGGATCGCATGGGGTCTCTCCTCGTCGGCCCGGCAGCCTACGCGGCCAACTGTACTCTCGCAAGTTGCCGCACACTGAACGTGACGGTATGGTGCCCTCACACTTTTGGGGGCGCTGCTGCTTGGGTGAATGCCGTCGGGACCAGTGCCCGACGGCAGAGGGGCTGGCCGACGACCCTGGGAAGTCCCTGGCGAGGGACAGCCCCTCCAGGTCAGCGGGATCGAGGAGTTCGCACATGGCAGAGCAAGACATCGTCATCACGCCGGGCATGCAGAAGTACATCGAGCGCAACAAGGCCTACCTGGCCAAGCGCGACAAGTACATCCGCGACGTGGTCAAGAAGTGGAAGTTCGACACCATCTCCGTGCACGGCCTGTACACGGTCGAGGACGCGATCGAGGACTACCAGGGCGCGATCATCGAGCCGATCTTCATGAGCACCTCGCAGGCCTACCGCGACTCGGACGAGATGGCGGCCGCGCTGGCTTACCTGATCCCGACCTGGTGCTACTCGCGCATCGCCAACCCGTCGACCTACTACTACGAGTGGATGCTGGCGCTGCTCGAGGGCTACGGCTACAGCGGCGAGACCGCCTGCTGCTCGACCTCGTCCGGCATGGCCGCGATCATGACCGCGGTGCAGCCGTTTCTGGTGCACACCAAGAACAGTGTGGACGAGCCGCGCAACTTCCTGGCCACCGCGCAGTGTTACGGCGGCACTTTTCAGCAGTTCAACGTGCGGCTGGCGCAGGAGCGCGGCATCGAGTGCCGCTGGGTCGAGGATCCGACCAACCTCGACGAGTGGGCGAGCAAGATCGACGAGAACACCCGCTTTTTGTACGGCGAGCTGCCGAGCAACCCGGGCCAGGGCTTCTTCGACGTCAAGCAAGTGGCCGACCTGGCGCACGCCCACAACGTGCCGCTGATCTGCGACACCACGGTCGCCACACCGGCGCTGCTGCGGCCGATCTGCCACGGCGCCGACATCGTGGTGCAGTCGGTGACCAAGACCTTGACCTCGAGCGGCTTTGGCATCTGCGGCGCGGTGATCGCGCGCAAGGACCTGGTCAGCAACATCCCCAACGACGACCTGAAGAAGGACTTCGCGCTCTACATCAAGTACCTGCCCAACCGCGACTACGGTCCCAACTTGCACCCAATGCAGGCGATCATGGCACTCAACGACATGCGCACGCTGCGCAGCAAGGTCGACCAGCTGAGTCAGAGCACCATGAAGGTGGCGCAGTGGCTGGAGAAGCACCCCAAGGTCGAAAAGGTCGAGTATCTGGGGCTCAAGAACCATCCGCTGCACGAGCTGGCCAGCAAGTACATGTGGCTGGTCGACTCGGAGCATGACGACTGCTATTGCGGCAAACAGGTCAACCGCTACGGCCACCTGATGTCGTTCTGCGTCAAGGGCGGCGCCGAAAAGGCGCGCACCTTCTTCGACCACCTGCAGCGCATCTGGCGTGCCACCGACCTCGGCCGCATCAAGAGCGTGGCCACCATCCCGGCCATCTCGACCCACCAGCAGCAAGGCGAGGCCGGCCGCAAGCTGGCCAGGATCCCGCCCAACCTGGTGCGGCTGTGCGTGGGCGGCGAGCACCCGGACGACGTCGTCGCTGACATCGAGCAGGCTTTGCACTACGTGAAGTAGAGGTCCGTCGCCGCGCTGCTCGCGGCGGACAAGGTCGTCACCGTCTGACGCCGCTGCATTTCTTCTGCGTCCATGAGCGACTGGGGGGCGCTCCCTCAGTTGAATCAATCTCCGGCTGGGGCCCCGCTGATCTGCGCAAGGCTTTTGTCGGTCCCTTGAAGGGGACCGCCAGAAGCCTTGCTCCGGCCCCCCAACCGGAAAATTCGATTCAGCGTGACGACGACGTCAGTGGGAAATGGTTGCGCTCTGTGGACGTCGCATCTTCCTCAGCCCAATTTTCCGGCGGGGGGCCGGAGGAAGCCTTTTTGTCGTTCCCTTCAGGAACGACGAGAAGGCTTCCGCAGAACAGCGGGGCCCCGCCGAAATTTGACTCAAAAAACAGAAGCGTGGTCAGCGCGCGAGAAACGTCGCCATCAGCTCGTGCCCGCGTTCGACGAACAGGCCGACGCGCGTCGCGTCTTCCTCGGTGTAGCGCTTGCCGCCGTTGGACGACACACCGCTGCCGGCGTAGGCAAAGTGCGGCGGCACCGCCGAGTGCGCCTTGGTGCTGCACGGCGTCGGGTGGTCGGCCGCGACCAGGATGCGCCACTGGTCGAACGTGCGCAGCTTGTCGAGGATCGGCCCCACCACGTCCTGGTCGATGCGCTCGAGCGCCTTGACCTTTTCGGCCGCATCACCCAGGTGCCCGGCCTCGTCGGCGGCCTCGACGTGCACCACCACCAGGTCGTGGCGATCCAGCGCCTGTACCGCGGCCTTGCCCTTGCCTGCGTAGTTGGTGTCGATGTAGCCGGTGGCGCCTGGCACCTCGATCAGCTCGAGCCCGAGCAGCTTGGCAAAGCCGCGGATGATGTCGACCGCGGTGATGCAGGCGCCGGTGATGCCGTGGCGCTGCTGAAAGGTCTCAAACGGCACCGGCTTGCCCTGGCCCCACAGCCAGATGTTGGTCGCGCGGTGGTGACCCGTCGCTGCCCGCTGCGCGTTGACCGGGTGGTCGCGCAGCAGCTCGGCCGCGGTCTGCATCACGTGGCGCACGCACTCCTCGCCCTTGCCGCGCGGCCAGTGCGGATCGGTCGGCTGGTCCGGGATGTCGTGCGGCGGCTGCGTTTTGAGCCGGAAATCGGCGGCGTCGCCCAGCAGCATCAGGTTGCGATAGGAGACGCCTGCGTGAAACTCGCAGCCCTGGTTCTTGAGCGCGCCATTGAGCGCAGCGATCAGGGCGTTGGCGTCGGACTGGGCGATGTGCCCGGCGGTGAAGTCCTGCATCCGACCGTCTTCGATGGTGACGAAGTTGCAGCGGAAGATCAGCTGGTCGGGGCGCACCGGCAGTCCCTTGGCCGCGGCCTCGATCGGCGCCCGCCCCGAGTAGTAGCGATGCGGGTCGTAGCCCAGCACTGAAAGCGTGCCGACGTCGGTGCCAGCGGTGAAACCCTCGGGGACGCTGACCAGGTGGCCGAGCTGGCCGTGGCTGGCGATCCAGTCCAGGTGGGGCGTACGCGCCACGTCGCACGGGGTCCGGTTGTCGAGCACCGGCAACTTCTCGTCGCTGGCGCCGTCGGGGAGCACGATCGCGATCTTCATCTCTGCACCATGGTCGCGCGCGCACGCGCGGCCCAGACTTATACCAAAACCGCGGTTGTTGGCACCAGCATGCCGAGGCGCTATCGTCGCCGGCATCGACTCGACGGTTGGGCCGCACGCCGACCGGAGAAGGGAAACCCGATGAACCGGATGGCGCGGACCCTGCCGTTGCTCGCGAGCCTGTCCCTGCTCGCCTGCGCCGGACCGACCTATTACGGAGTGAAGTACGACTACGACCTCAAGAACCTGCTCACCGCCGACAACCAGCCGCCCGGCCCAGGTGCGCGCGATCTGGTGAAGCGCGCCGTGACGGTCGCTTTCTACCCACCCGACTACTGCCGCGAGACCAGCGCAGCCAGAGCCGCCGGCGACGGCAACAGCGAATCGCTGCGCTTGCGCTGCGGTGTGCAGATGTCCGATCTCGAGACCGAGGCCTCGCGCGCCGGCTTTCAGGTCGTGTCGTGGCAGACGCTGCGCTATGGCTCGCCGATCGAGCTGGCGCGCGCCAACAAGGTCGACATCCTGTTCGAGGTCAACGAGCTGACCTACGACTATACGCCCGAACAGATCTACGCCCTGACCGACATGCGTTTCTTTCAACGAGCCAAATCGCGCAGCGACCCGGCACAGCCGGTGGTGCTGCAGGATGTCAAGACCACCGGCGCCCAGTGCCGGAAGGGATTCCGGAGCGGCCTGCAGAACACCGTGGCCGCGGTACTCGACGTGAAGATGGTCGGGGTGTCGGACAGCCGGGTGCACTGGGCATACAGCGCGGCCAAGGTCGATGAGCCGAGCCGGGACCGAAGCTTCACGCGCACCTGGACGGTATCGCCGCTCCCGGACAGTGGCAGTGGACTGACAAGCTGGGGCCCGCCCGTGGTCGGCGTCGGCCTCGGCGGTGTGCTCATCGGCGGTATCTTCTTGATCGTTGGTGACGCTCCGACCGAGATGAAAAGCCTCGCTGCTATCTTGATCCCCGTCGGCGTGCTGGTCGCGCTGGGCGGGGTCGGGGTGTGGGCGGTTGGCGCTGTGATCGACACCGCGTTTCCCAAGTACCCGCCGCCCGACGGCGTGATCTGCGCACAGGATTCGCTGGAGGCAGCGCAGAATGCTGCTGCCCAGGCAGCTCCGGTCGCGGGCTCGAGCGTCCAGGTCGCCGACGATGGCAAACAGAGCGATCCGGCCCTGGCGAGAAAGAGAGCGCTGTTCAGGACGATCGTCCGCGATTTCATGGCGCAAGTGCAATACCTCAAACAGTGATCATAAATCGCATCCTGATCGAGCATGTCGACGTGGTGGCGCTGGCGGACGGTCCCCGGCTGCGGCGCGATTGTTCGATCGCAGTCGACGGTTCCACCATCGTCGGCGTCGGCGAGGTACCGGCGCAGTTTGTAGCGACCGAGCGCGTCGACGGTCAAGGCTGTCTGGCCATGCCCGGTTTCTTCAACGCGCACTGCCATGCGCCGATGACGCTCGAGCGCGGCTTGGCCGAGGACCTGCCGTTCGACCGCTGGCTCAACGAGAAGATCTGGGTCGCCGAGTCAGCGCTGACCGAAGAGGACGTCTACTGGGGCGCTGCGCTCGCCGCCTGCGAGATGATCCGCGCCGGCATCGTCGGCTTTGCCGACCACTACTTCTGGATGGACCAGGTGGCGCGCCTGGTCGAGGAGAGCGGCCTCAAGGCGCTGCTCGCCTGGTGCTTCTTTGGTACTGGCCGCGAGCACGAGGTCGGCCACATCGACTTCGAGACCACCCGTGGCTTTGCCCAACGTTGGAACCACGCGGCCGGCGGCCGCATCCGCACGGCCATCGGCCCGCACTCGCCCTACATGTGCCCGCCGGCGGTACTACGCGCGGCGGCCGCTGCCGCGCAGGCGCTCGGCATCCCGGTCCACCTGCACCTGGCCGAGAGCGCCGGGCAGGTGCAGACCTCGCGCGCCAAGCACGGCGTCAGCCCGGTGGCGCACGTCGCGGCCAACGGCATCCTCGACGGGCCGACCATCGCCGCGCACTGCATCGCGGTCGACGACGACGACGTCGCGCTGCTTGCTCGTCCACAGGTCACCGTGGCGCACACGCCCAAGACCTACCTCAAGCTGGCCATGGGCGTGACGCCGCTGGCACGGCTGCAGGCAGCCGGCGTCCGCATCGCGCTGGGCACCGACGGCCCGGCCTCCAACAGCGACCTCAACTTGCTCGAGGTGATGCGCTTGACCGGTCTGCTGCAGAAGGCCGCGGCTCACGATGCTGCGGCCATGCCGGTCGACCGCTTGCTGCGCATGGCCACGGCCGACGGTGCGGCCGCGCTTGGCTTTGCCACCAGCGGGCAGCTCGTCGCCGGAGCGGCAGCGGACCTGCTGCTGCTCGACCTGAGCGGCCCGCACTGGTGGCCGCAGCACGACCTGCTGGCCGGCGTCGTCTACGCCGCCCACCCGGGCGACGTGCGCGACGTGCTGGTCGACGGCCGCTGGCTGATGCGCGACCGCCAGCTGCTCACGCTCGACGAGAAGAAGATCCGTGACGAGGCACAGCGCCGCGCGCTGCGCATGGTGGTCGCGCCGCAGAATCAGGTGCGCACTTACGCCAGCTGAGGCCGAGCATGACCAGTTCGCTGCGACCACACGCGCCGCCCGCCGGCACTGACCAGTTGCTGGTCGTGCTCAGCGACATCGAGATGGGCGCCGGTGGCCCGGTCGACGACTTTCCGCACTCGGACTGGCTGGCCGAGCTGCTGCTCGCCTACAACGAACCGCCGTTTGCCGAGCTGCCGATCGACCTCGTGCTCAACGGCGACATCCTCGACCTGTTCAAGACCAGCTTCGAGGGGCGCTATTCGCACCACATCACGCCGCGCATCGCGCTCGGCAAGCTGGAGCGAATCGCCTCGGCGCACCCGCCGTTCTTCGCGGCATTGCAGGAGCTGCTGGCGCACCGCGGCGCCGAGCGCCGTATCCACTTTGTCACCGGCAACCACGACGCCGAGCTGGCGTTCCCGGCGGTGCAGGACGATCTGCGCCGGCGCTGCGGTGGTAGCGAACGCGTCAACTTCGCAGGCTTCGCGCTCGATATCGGCCGCGTCCACATCGAGCACGGCTCGCAGCACGACCCGATGTTCGCGGTCGATGCGGCAAAACCGTATGTCGACTATCACGGCGAGCCGGTGCTCAACCTGAGCTGGGGCGCGGTGACACTGCTCGACACGGTGATGGAGTTGCAGCCGCAGCTCGGTTTTCTCGACCGGGTCATGCCCAAGGTCCTGGTCTTCGAGCTGATGCCCGAAGCCAAGGAGCTGATGACCGAGCTGTTCTGGAACTACTGGACGCGCGACTACTGGAAAGGATTCTTCGGCAGCGACGATCCGGCGCGGCGGCTCACCTGGACCATGGTCAAAGAGGTGATCTGGCGCTACGGCTCGCGGGAGCCCGAAGTCACCATGGACAAGGACCTGCGCGAGCAGTTGACGCGCAGCGACGATCTCATGCTCTGCATCGTCGGCCACCAGCACCAGCCTGCCTGGTGGAGTTTTGGCGACCGCAAGCTGTTGCAGGCCGGTTGCCTGCGCAACGAGTACATGGTGGTCGACGACGGCCGCCAGTTGCGGCCGATCCCCAAGTGCTACGCCGAGGCCTACCTGCGGCGCGGCGTGCCGCTGCGTTCGCAGCTGGTCGAGGTGATTGGCCCACCCGCACCGCCCGGCTACCTGCCCGAGTCGTTCTTCGATCTGCTGCCGCCCGTGCTCGACCTGCTGACCGCGGCCGAGCGCGCCAAGCTACCGGCCGCTGGGAAACTAGAACCGCCCAACGACGAGGGTGGCGAGCCGATGTGACGGTCGCCGCTCAACCGCGCCAGCCGTCGTGACCGTCGAGCAGCGCCGGCAGGATGAAGAGCAGATTGTCGGCGTCGCGCACATACGCGGCCACCGCCTGCTGAACCAGCCGGTGGTTGCCATTGAATTGCAGCGTCGGCCGGTCGCCCTGCCAGGTGACCGCACACGGCGCGCGGCCGCGCTGCTGGCGCCAGACGACGTCGACCGCGCGCTGCTCGCGCTGCTGCGGCAACTCGAACCGCCCGCTCGCGATGGCCTCTTGCACTGCCGCGCACAGTCTGGCAGCTGCCGCGTCTGGCGCGCTGGCGTGGCCACGACCCACCCGAAACAGCAACGCCCGCCAGCTGCGCCGCACCCGGCTGCGCAGCGCGACCAGCCGTGTGCGCCAGCGACCAGGCGGCGCCGGCCGCAGCAGGGGCCACGGCAGAGCGATGCCGGCGTCGTGCTCGAGAAAGTCCTTTTGCCGCGGTGTCAGTTCGACCACCTCGGCATCAACCAGGTCGTAGCGGTCGAGCGCCTCGTCGACGACCACCGCGCACAAACCGTGCGCTGCGCGCTCGCGCACCTGGGCGAGCGTCAGTCGCTGGTCGCGACCGTGCAGCGCAAAGACCGCCAGCTGGTCGAGCAACGGCGACCGCGGGTCGGCGCGGTAGTGGCGAAAGAACAGCTCGTCCACCCGATCGCGCCCGTCCGCGACCAGCTGCGGGTAGCGACCGGCCACCTCGGTGTAGAGATCGAGCGCCGCGGCCTCGGTGCGGGCGACGAAATCGGACGGTAGCTCGCCCGCGCACTCGATCGCCACCTGGTAGACCAACCGCTGCTTCGACTCGCCTGCCCAGCGCTGCTGGACCACGCCGTGCGCCAGCCGAAACACGCGGCACAGCTCGCCCGTGGCCGGTAGCGCAATCTCGCAGCGCTGTACCTCGGCCCAGGCCGGGATCGCGGTCGCGGCCAGCAGGTCGGGTGCGGTGTGCTGGCGGCTGATCAGTACGCCGTCGATGCGCACTTCGGCGTCGGCAAACCGGCAGTAATCGGCCAGCACGGCGCGCTCCTGCTCGACGTCGCCGCGGCGCGCGATCGCGATCACAGTTCCGCGACCCGGATTGCTGCGACGGACGAGCTGCGAGCGATTTCTGCGCAACCTCAGCCGGACGCTGCCGTTGCGATCGCCGGTTTGCAGATCGACCGCACTGGGAGCCGGCGCCAGCAGCGCGAGCAGCGCCGCGTCAGCGCGCTGTTCCAGTTCGAACAGCGCTTGCTGCCGCAGCTCGGCGGCGGCGGACCGATCGAGCAGCTGCGCCAGGCTGGACAGCGCACTGTCATCGATGGCCGCGCCGTCGTCCTCGATGACCAGCCGACGCCGACGCAGCCGCACCACGACCACCCGCGCGCCGCGCGCCAGAGCCCCCCGTACCAGCTCGACCGGATAGTGGTGCGGCGAGCCATGGCTGCGGCGAAAGGTCCGCGCCAGCTCGGTGTCGACGTCGATGCTGAACAGTTCGCCCAGCGCGGCCTGGCGGCCACCGGTCGCAGCAGTGGCGCTCATGCGCTGGTCTCCTGCAGCGCGCGCTGCGCCGCACCGCGCAGCAGGCGCGCAAAGCCATCGACGAAGAAAAGCGACGAGCGCAGCGCCGCGTGCACCAGTCGAAAGCGGGCCAGCACAGGCCGTTCGGCCATCGCATCGGCGCAGTCGCAAAAAAATGGGCTTTCGCTGGCCACGGCCACGTAGCGTCGCGGCCAGGTCGGATTACCGGGCAGCCGTAACTGGCTCAGGTCGACGTCAAAGAAGGTGCGCGCCTGGCTGCCGGCAAACGGCAACAGCACGACGTCGCTGCCGCAGTCGCGAATCAGCGCATTGGTCGTGGCGAGCAGCTCGTGTCCGCGCGACACCAGGGCGGCGTCAGCGGCCAGCGGCCGCAACAACTCGAAGCGTCCCAGATCGATCAGGCCGCGCACGCTGGCGATCGCCGACGCGAACTGTGGATGACCGAGGTCGAGGATCGGGTTGCCCGCGGCCACCGCCAGCTCGGTCAACGCCTGACCCGTGCGGCCGGCAAACAGCTGGTGGCGCTGCGCCAGACGAACCGCGTGGCCGATGGCCATACGCTCGCCGCCGATCAGTGGCAATACCGGATGCGACCAGAGCGGCCGCGAGCTGCGCCAGGCCGCCGGCTGGGCCAGCGCATTGATCAGCATCTCGACCAGAATGTGCTGTGCCGCGCCGTCGTCGGCGCTCCGCTCGAACCGGTCGCCGCGGCGCCAGCGGCCGAGCGCGATCCACAAGCCGATGGCAAAACCTGCGACCAGGCAACCGATCGCCAGCGGAGCCAGCCAGCGACGTACTGCGGGCACCCAGCGACCGGGCGGCGTACTGGTCGGAGCGATCCGATCGACAGGCGACGCAACAATGACCGCGGCGCGGTCGGTCGGCGCCGCAGAGACTGCTGGCCACGTCGTCGCGCCTGGTGTCGGCACTGGCTGCGACACGTCGACGCTGTGCCAGCCGCGATCGAAGTACTCGCTCCAGGCGTGCAACCCGCCGGCCGCGACACCCGCGCGCCCAACCAGCCCGACCGCCAGCCGCGCCGGCACGCCCAGCGCGCGCAACAGTGCCACGTGCAAACCGTTGATCACGTCGCAGTCGCCGGCCGCAGTGGCCAGCACGGTCGTCAGCCAGTCGCTACCCGCTGGCGCGCTGCGAAAGCGGTCGCGCGCCGCTACCGAATTGTCGAAGACCAGGCGCTCGGCGGTGAGCTGCGCGGCCAGCGCGACGCGCCGGGGCAGCGGCTGGCGTCGGCCGCGGCGCAGCGCGGCTGCCAGGTCGTCCGGCCAGGGCAGCGCGTCCGGCAGCGCGAGCAGCAAGCGCCGCTCGCGCGCGGTCAGCTGCCGCTGTGGCGCCAGCGCGCCGATCCGGTAGCGCAGCGTGCCGACGCCAGTCGGGCCGACGACCACGCGTTCGCGCGCGGCCGCGATCTGAAGTGGCCCGACCTCGGCACCCTCGAAGCGAACGCTGGCCGGCTCGACCTCGTAGCCCAGCGGCAGCGGCAACAGCGCGCGGTCGACGACGTGGGCGCGAAACGCCACCTCGACGCAGTCGCGACGACAGGCAAATGCCGGTGCTCGGGCGACCGCTGGCGATTCGTCCGCGACCAGACCGCGCGCGCGCTCGTAGCGTTCGGCCACCAGCAGCCGGAACCAGAGTGTGGCCGGCGGCCGGTAGGTCAGCTCGTAACGCGCGGCCGGGTCCGGCGCGTCGACCTGCGCACCGGTATAGCGCGCCGGCAGCCCGGCCGGGCCGGGCGCCACGGACCCGGCGCTGCTCGAGGTCGCGGCGCCAGCCGGTGCGACCGGGGCCGGTCCAGCATCGACCCCACTCGACGCGACGACATTCCGCGTTGCAGAGATGCGCTCGGCGCTGCGCCAGCGCGGCGCCGTGGCGACCGCAACCACGGCGACCAGCACGACCAAGTACAGCAGTCCGCCGCCGAGGTACCACCAGTGGCGCCGCTCGAACGCGCCCAGCGCGTCGCGACCGCGGTCGAAGCAGCGTCCCCACCACGACCGCGGGAACTGCTGCTGTAGATGGCGCCGCACCAGCCGGTCGAGCGCGCGCCGCGCCGCGCCGCGCAGCTGGGCCAGCCGGTTGTCGTCGAGCACGGTGGTGCGCGTGGCGTCGACCCGCAGGCGGCGGCCATTGAGCAAGAACACCGGCGCCAGCCCGCGCGCCAGCTCGACCTGGTAGCGATCGGGCGCGCCGACATGCGACAGCTCGTCGATCACCAGGCCGCGCCACACCGGCAGGCCGCGCGCATAGAGCTCGACCCGCGGCTGCTCGGCCAGGCCGACCGCGCCCTCGACCGGTCCGTCGCGAAAGCGCAGCTGCAACGGACCGTCGAGATGCAGCCCCTGCTCCAGCGGCACGCCGTCGACCAGCACTGGCAGTGCGCGATCGGGCTGGTCGAGTTGGTGCAGGCAGCGGCAGTAACGGGTCAGCGCGCTGCGCACCGCGGCGCGCAGCTCCGGCTCGCTGCTGCCGCTGGCCAGCCGCGAAAGTGTGATGCGGGTACCCCGGTGGTCGAGCGCACAGGTTGCTGGAGTGACCGCGAACTCGCGGTCGAGCGCCACGGCCCACCCTGCGCGCGCGGTTTTCGACTCGACGAGCAATTGGTCGAAGCCGAAGTGCAACACGGTCCAGAAACCGATACCAAACTCGCCGGCAAAGCGTTCGCCGCCGTGCTTGCTCGAGGCGTAGAGCCGAAACAGATAGCGCCGGGCGTGCTCGAGGCTCATGCCCGTGCCGTCGTCGTCAAACGCGATGACCTCGCGTCCGGCCTCGACGCCCGTGCGCACCCGGATCGCACCGGCACCGGCGTCGCGCGCGTTTTGCACCAGCTCGCGCAAGAAGTGCCACGGGTCGTTCCCGTAGTTGCGGACGCCGTGTGCAGCCCATCGTTTGAAATCGCGACCCAGCATGTGCTCAACCGCAACATTAGCAAAAAGGGGGGCCCGGTGCCGGCATCGGCAACCTCCGAAGAGGCTTGACGCCGGGCGGCTGCACGACTAGCTGAGAGGTCATGAAAAAGCCCAACTCGCATCGTCTGGTCGCGGTCATCTACACTGCGCACGCGCAGCAACCCTTTCAGAGCCGGCGCCCGCGCCTGCTGCACCCGCTGCTCGGCCGGCCGCTCGGTCAATTTTCGATCGAGCTGGCGCGCTGCCTGGGCGCTGATCCGATCGCGCTCGCCGCACCCGGACCGGCGGCACCCTATGCCGTGCTCGAGCAACCGGGCCTGCACCTGGTGGCCGCGCCCCGGCCTGGACTGAGCGCCGCGCTGATCGCGGCACGACCGCTGCTGCGCCGCGCCGACGAGGTGTTGCTGTTGCCGGCCGAGCTACCGCTGCTGCCGGTCGAGCGTCTGCGCGCCCTGAGCGCGGCCAAGCACGGCAGCCGGGCGCCGCTCGCGCTGCTGCGCGCTGGCTGCGGCTGCGGTTGTGGCGGCGGTGGAGGCGACTGTGGCGGTGCGGCCAAGCTGGTCAACGACGACGACGTGGACGAGGCGAGCTGTCCGGTGCTGTGGTGCGACGGCGCGATCGTCGAGCGCTGGCTGAGCCAGCGTCCAGGTCGCGGCGCCGATCCGGTCGTCGACCTGACTGTCCTGGCCGAGCGCAGCGGGCCGGTGGTCGCCATCGTCGGCGACTCAACCGAGCTGCTTTCGATCGAAACGCGGCTCGACCTGGCCGAGGCAACCGAGGTGCTCGGCCAGGCCATCAACGCCATGCACATGCTGTCGGGCGTGACCATCGAGGACCCGGCGTCGACGCTGATCGAGCCGACCGTGACGCTCGGCCGCGACGTGGTCATCGGCGCCAATGTCCAGCTGCGCGGACGCTGCCAGGTTGCGGACGACGTGCGGATCGATGCCAGCGTCGTCATTGTCGACTCGGTCATCGAGCGCGACGCCCACATCAAGTCGTTCTCGCACCTGGAGGGCGCGACCGTGCGCCGCGGTGCACTGATCGGTCCGTACGCCCGGCTGCGGCCAGCGGCCGACATCGGGGCCGAGGCCCACATCGGCAACTTCGTCGAGGTCAAGAAGAGCGTGGTCGAGGCCGGCGCCAAGGCCAACCACCTGGCCTACCTGGGAGACGCCCGCATCGGCGCCCGCGCCAATGTCGGTGCCGGCACCATCTGCTGCAACTATGACGGCGCGAGCAAAAATCCGACCGACATCGGCGCCGGGGTCTTCATTGGATCCAATGCCACGCTGGTGGCTCCAATACGGATAGGAGATGGCGCTTACGTGGCGGCCGGCTCGACCCTGACCAAGGACGTGCCGGCTGGCGCGCTGGCGTTTGGCCGCGCCCGCCAGGACAACAAGCAAGGGCTGGCGGTCAAGCTGCGCGCCCGGATCAAGGCGCGCGCCAGCGGCGCCAAGAAAAAGTGAACGCGAGGTAGAAAATGAGCGATGCCGTGCGCAACGTCATCATCATCGGGTCCGGCCCGGCCGGGCTGACCGCGGCCATCTACACCGGCCGCGCCAACCTGCAGCCGCTGCTGATCGAGGGCGCGCAGCCCGGCGGCCAGCTGATGATCACCACCGAGGTCGAGAACTTTCCGGGCTGGCCCGAAGGCATCCAGGGGCCAGAGCTGATGGCCAAGTTGCGCGAGCAGGCGGTCAAATTCGGCACCGAAGTCGTCACTGACGACGTGATCGAGGTCGATCTCAAGCAGCGGCCATTCACTGTCAAGACCAGCGGCTCGACCTATCGCGGTCAGGCGGTCATCATCTCGACCGGCGCCACCGCCAACCTGCTCGACCTGCCCGAGGTGCCCAGGCTGATGGGACGCGGCGTCTCGGCCTGCGCCACCTGCGACGGCGCTTTTTTCAAGAACCAGGACATCGTCGTCGTGGGCGGCGGCGACAGCGCGATGGAGGAGGCCAACTTCCTGACCCGCTTTGGCCGCACGGTCACCATCGTCCATCGCCGCGACGAGCTGCGCGCGTCGAAGATCATGGGCGAGCGCACGCGCCACAACCCCAAGATCAAGTTCGCGCTGTCCAACACCATCGAACGCGTCCTCAGCGACCAGAGCGGAGTCACCGGCATCGTGCTCAAATCGACCAAGGATGGCCGCAGCAGCGAGCTCAAGTGCACGGGCGTCTTCTTTGCCATCGGCCACACGCCCAACACCGCGCTGTTCAAGGGTCAGCTCGGTCTCGACGCGCAGGGCTACATCAGGACCCGGCCCGGCTCGAGCTACACCGATGTTCCGGGCGTCTTTGCCTGTGGCGACGTGCAGGACTCGACCTACCGCCAGGCCGTCACCGCCGCCGGCTCGGGCTGCATGGCCGCGCTCGATACCGAGCGCTGGCTCGAGGGGCACCAGGCCTGATAACTTGACCGCCGCCGATCCGCGGAGGTCGCCATGCGTCAGCTGCCCTCGTTCGTCGTCCTGACCGCTGCTTCGCTCATCACCGGCTGCCCGAGCCAGGCGGCCGAGAAAGCGGCAGCCAAGACCTGGAGCGGACCGGCGCCGGCCGTGGTCGAGCGCAAGGTGTTCGGTCCGGTCAAGGCCGGCTCCTGGTACCCGGGGTCGGCCGACGAGCTCAACAGCATGCTCGACGGCTTTCTGGCCAAGGCGCAGCCGCAGGCACCGGCCGGCCGGGTGGTGGCGCTGATCTCGCCGCACGCCGGCTACCAGTGGTCGGGCCCGACCGCGGCCTTTGGCTTCGCGCTGCTCAAGGGCCAGAGCTTCCAGCGCGTGATCGTCATGGCGCCCAGCCACAGCGCTGGCTTTGCCGGCTTCAGCGTGCTCGACGCCGAGGTCTATCGCACGCCGCTGGGCGAGATCCCGATCGACACCGCGGCCACCGCCGTGCTGCGCCGGCTGCCCGACCAGCGCGACCTGCCCAATGCCTGGACCGACGAGCACGCGGTCGAGATGCAATTGCCCTTCTTGCAGCGGGTGCTCAAGCCCGGCTTCAAGCTGGTGCCGATCCTGGTCGGCGGCGAATCGAGCGCCGACCAGCAACAGCACCTGGCCGACGCGCTGGCCGCGCTGGCCGATGCCCAGACCCTGGTGCTGGTGTCGTCGGACTTTACCCACTACGGCGCCAACTTCGGCTACCTGCCATTTGCCGACAACGTGGCCAAGCGGCTGCGCAGCGACCTGGCAGTGCCAGCGACCGATGCGATCGTGAAGCTCGACCTGGCCGCCTTCGAGGCACATCTCAAGAAGACCGAGGACACGATCTGCGGTCGCGAGCCGATCAAGGTGCTGCTGCGCATGAAGCCCAATGCCACGGCCAAGCTGCTCGCGCTGAACACCTCGGGCGACCAGACCGGCGACTATCGCAGCAGCGTCAGCTACGCCTCGATCGCTTTTGTCGACGAGAAAAACTCGGCGCGTGGCTTTGCCGCCGGGTCAGGCGGCGACATCGCGGCCGCCAGCAAGCCGGTGTTTCAGCCGTCGGACAGCGGCCTGACCAAGGACGAAAAGAAGGCGCTGCTGCAGATCGCGCGCGCGTCGCTGACCGACCATTTGGCCAAAGACGGCTCGCTCAAGAGGCTGCTGGCCACGCTCAAGCTGACGCCCGGCCTGCTGCTCGAGCGCGGCGCCTTTGTCACCATCAACCTCAAGCAGAAAAACCGCGAAGGTGTGCCCGAGTTGCGCGGCTGCATCGGCCACATGACGCCGACCGCCAAGCTGCACGAGCAGGTCGCCGGACTGGCGATCGATGCCGGCACCCACGACCCGCGCTTCGATCCGATGACCACGGCCGAGCTCAAGAACGTCGACTTCGAGATCTCGATCCTGTCGCCGATGCAGCCGGTCAACTCGTACCGCGACATCGTCAGCGGCAGGCACGGCATGACGCTCGAGAAGATGGGGCGGCACGCCGTGTTCTTGCCGCAGGTGGCACCCGAGTGGGGTTGGGACCTGACGACCACGCTGACCCATCTAGCGCAGAAGGCAGGCCTGCCGGCCGACGCCTGGAAAGAGGGCGCCCGCTTCGAAGTGTTCACTGCGGATGTGTTTGGCGAGGTGGAGTGATCGCAATTGCGCGTGGGCAGCGCGCACCCGGTGTGCTAAGGCTGGAGCGATGCGTGACGCTGGTTCCGAGCAAATTCCGGTCGCGCCAGCAACGGCGCTGGACCCGCACCGGGTCGAACAGATCCGTGCGCTGGCCACGCGCTGCGATGGTCCGTTCTACGTCTACCAGCAGGCTCTGATCGAGCACAGCTGCCGCGAATTTCTGACCCTCCCGTACGCCGACAAGAGCATCCACTTCGCGTCGATGGCCAATGCCAACCGGCGCTTTCTCGAGATCGTGCGCGCCACCGGGCTGCGCATCTTCGTCAATTCGCCTGGCCACCTGGCGCTGGTGCGCGAGGTGGGCTTTGCCGGCCACGAGATCGTCTACACCGCCTCGGCCATGGACGACGGACAGCTGCGGCTGGCGCACGACGCCGGCGCCATCGTCAACCTCGACTCGCTGGGCCAGCTGGCGGCGTGGCGCCGGTTGTTTGGCGCCGAGCCGGTCGGGCTGCGCTGCAACATCGGCGAACTGGTCGATCCGCGGCCGACCCGCGCCGGCTACTTTTTAGGCAAGCACAGCCGACTCGGGCTGACCGTCGACGAGATCGAGTCGCTGGCGCAGAGCGAGGGTATCGCCGGACTGCACGTCTACGTCGGCACCGATCTGCTCGACCTGGACTACTTCCGCGACTGCTATGTCCACCTGGCGCGGCTGGCCAAGCTGTTCCCGAAACTCTGGTTCATCGACTTTGGCGGCGGCTTCGGCCTGCCGCACGACCACGACGCGCCGTTCGCGTTCGAGACCTACCGCCCGCTGGTGACCGAGCTGATGACCCGACTCTCGGCCGAGCTCGGCCGCTCGATCCGGCTGATCCTGGAGCCGGGCCGCATCATCGGCGGCGCGGCGGGCTACTTCGTCTGTCGCGTGACCGACGTCAAGCTGCGCGGCGACCAGCAGCTGATCGGGGTCAACGCGTCGTCGACCCAGTTCCCGCGACCGCTGTTCTACCCCGAAGAGGCGCGCCATCCGGTGACCCTGCTGGCCGGCGCTGACCACAATGTGCGGCGCTCCTCGATCTACGGCTGCTCGACCTACTCGCGCGATTTTCTGGCGCGCGACCTGCCCTTGCCGACCGCCCGGGTTGGCGACCTGATCGTGCTGGGCCAGGCCGGCAGCTACTGCTCGGCCGCACACACTCTGTTCCTGGGCTTTGCACCACCGACCGAATACTTCATCTAGCAGCACAACGTCCGCGGAGGGCGCCGCCATCGAAGGGCTGATCATCACGATCGTGCTCTCGATCCTGTTCTTCACGATCGTTGGCATCGTCGTCACCTTCAAGAAGCTGTTCGGCCGCGGCACGTCGCCGTTGGCACCGCAGCGGTCGCGCCTCGAAAAGCTGGAGCTGGTCGAGGAGATGCTCGGCGACCGCATGCCGGACGACCTGCGGCTCGAACTGGCCGGTTGGCGCG
>Ga0315268_10003272_pt1 | contig 17904 bp, 16 predicted proteins | sample C1_top_MG_FD_204535 | JGI IMG/M metagenome (GOLD analysis project Ga0315268, IMG submission 204535) | Sediment microbial communities from Yellowstone Lake, YNP, Wyoming, USA - C1_top | ecosystem: Environmental > Aquatic > Freshwater > Lake > Sediment | place: USA: Wyoming | collected 2017-08-01
GCTACTTCAACACTGCGTTGCATACGGGCCGATGACCTACGCTCAAATCATAACTGAACGCGGCTAGGGGGACTCAGTAGGATATGCCTGCGCCGGCGCGAGTTCCGATCCATAAAAAGGGATCGGGGCTTGCTCTGGAGCAAGCCCCGATCGCGCGTCCGAATCTTTCCGGCGGTTTTTAGCGGCGGCGTCCGCCGCCGCCGTGGCGGCGGCCCGACTGCTGGCCGCCCTGCGGGCCGCTCTGCAGGAACAGGAAGCTGACCGGGAATCCGTACTGCCGGGACAGCTCCGCTTCCTTCGACTTCAGGAACTCGACGAGCTCCACCTTGCGCTGGTCGCGCTCGGTCAGGCGGCCGGCCGCGGCCGCGGCGGGGTCGAGGGCGACGTCCATGGAGAACACCACGGCGTCGAACTTCTTGCCGATCATCGCGTCGAGCTGGGCCTTGAACTTCTTGTAGGTGTTGAGCTTGTAGACGACCTTGTCCTGCAGGACCTCGTCCAGCGGCAGGCCGACGCGGGCGGACTTCGCCTCCACGACGGAGACCACGCCCTCCGGGCTTTCCACGACCACGTCCAGCTCGGACACGTACATGCCGTTCTCGTCGAACAGCTCGCGGCCGCTCTGCAGGATCTTGTAGCCCAGGTTGTGGTAGTGCTCGACCGTCTTCAGCTCGAGCAGGAGGCCGACGTAGCGCGAGTAGATGACGCCCTCGATGATCTTGGACAGGCCCGCGCCGTTGTACTTCTTGACCAGGTCGTTGAGCTTCGCGCGGATGACGGCCTGCTCCTTCGGGAGCGGGGCGATCTCGTCGAGATACTTGAAGGTGATGCGGCCGTTGGTGCGCGCCGCGACTTCGGCGCCGCGCTTCTTCAGGTGATCCTTGATCTCCTGGTAGCCGCGCGCGTCGAAGACCAGCTCGACCTCGTCGAGCTTGCCCATCTGCGCCTCGGCCTTGCCGCCGCGCACGAACATCTTCTCGGCGTCGCCGATGTAGCCGTCCACGCGGCGGATGCCCTCCGCGATCTCGGACTGCGGATTCTTCGAGTGATGGAAGAACACCCGGTGCGTGTGCACGGCGACCTTCCGGCGGCCGTCGGTGAGCAGGCCGTCCACCCAGACCAGCGATTCCTCGAGGTGCGTGTTCTCCTGCGAGAGGCCGCGGCCCTTGGCGATCGCCTCCACCGCGGAGACCTTCGCCAGCACGTCGCCGTAGGCGTCGTCCATCACGTCCAGGCTCTCGCCGAGGTTCAGCACGCCCTTGTACTTGTCCACCATGCGGCGGACTTCCTGGTAGTAGATCGCGGCGCGGTCGTTGATCTGCACGCCCTCGTCATTGACGACGAACACCGCCTCGGCGGCCGGCGCGGCGGCGCGGGCGCCGTCGAAGCGCAGGGAGCCGGAGTCGCCGCGGCGGTTGGGGCCGTGGGCGGCGGCGCCGCGCAGGACGTCCAGCGCGGGGGCACCGGCGGACTCGCGCGCCGGAGCGGCGGCGGCGACGGCGGCGGGCGCGGACGGGATCGCGGACGGAGCCGGGGCCGCCGTGAGAGCCGGGGCGGCCGCGAGCGGAGCGGCGGACAGGGACGGCGCCGACAGCGGCGCGAACGCGGGGGCCGCGAACGGCGCGGCGCTCAACGACGCGCCGGCCATCGCGGCCGGGGCGGAGCCGAGCGCGGAGCCGATCCCGAGCTTCGGGACATCGACGACGACGGCGGAGGCCGGCAGGGCGGCGGCGAGGGCGGCCCAAACGGCGAGGCGGACGGCGCGTCGGAGGTCGTGTCTCATGGGACCAGTGTACCGCCGCGGCGGCGGCGCGGCCTGGGCCGTTCGGGTGCGGAGCGCGAGGCAAAAGTCCTAGGACTTGACCCGGTCCGAGGCGCGGGCTACACTGCGCTCATGAGGGTCTTGGCCCCGCTGCTGGCGAGCCTGCTGCTGGGCGGCTGCGGCGTCTTCACCGTCGATTTCGGCCGCAAGGTGAGCGACGAGGAGCTCATCGTGCGCGACGACATCCGCTCCTATTACGACGAGGTCGCCGCGGCCTTCGCCGCGGGCAACGCGGACGCCCTGGCCGCGCTGTTCGACCCGGGCATCGCGCGCCCGATGACGCGGGAGCAGATCCGCGCGTGGGGAACGGACTTCTTCAAAAAGCACGGCCCCGCGCGCTTCAAAATCGAGGGCCTCGACTTCGAGCGCGCGGGGCACGTGTCCGCGGCGGTCGTGCTGACCTACCGCGTCGAGACCCGCGACGGCGACGGCTCCTTCGGCGGGACCGAGCGCGACGAGCTGGTCAAGCACGGCCGCCGCTGGTCCGTGACGGCCTGGGAAAAAGTCCCCGGGCCGACGAAGACGCCCTAGAAGTTCAGGCTGGCGCCGAGGGTGTAGTAGTTCTGGTTCGCGAAGCCCGACTGCGTGTAGCGCTCGTAGGCGGCCTTGACGCTCAGCATGTCCAGGCCCACGACGCCGCCCAGCTCCACGCCGTTCGACGGCGCGGCGCCCAGCTTGAAGGTGGTGTGCGTGTAGGACGCGTACGGCCGCACGAACGGCAAGGTCTTGAGCTTGACCTTCAGGTTCGTGCTCGTGTCCGGAAAGCCCTGCGCGATCGAGTTGAAGCCGGACAGCGCCAGGAACTGGGACTCGCGCAGGCTGTTGCCGTCGAGCGTCTTGTCGTACTTGCTCTTCGTGACGCTGCCGCTGACCTCGACGATCAGGAACTTCGCGCCGGCGAAGGCCGTCAGGTCGTTCTGGCCGACGACGAACGACTTCGTTCGCGCCGCGCCTCGACCGCGCAGTCCCAAGCCGGTCGTCCCCGTCGCGGTGAAATCGTCGGAGTGCGTGATGTGCTCGAAGGCCGCGCCGACGTCCACGCCCGCCAGACCGTAGCCGAACGTCTCGTTGCTCTCGGAGGAAGGGCCGGCCATCCGTTTGCCGTGCTTCGTGCCGCCCGGCGCCAGGGAGAAGGTCGCGTCCGCGCCGACGGAGTTCTGACGGTAGCCGTTGTTCTTGGGGACGAACGAGCCCTCCACGCCGAAGCTCATCGGTCCGACCTCGTAGCCGGCGCGCAGGCCGCCGCGGTAGTACGTGCCGCTGGACTGGCTGCTGCGGTAGGTCGAGAACGACGGCGCCACGTAGATCGCATCGCTCAGATCCAGGGAGGCGTCGGCCTTCGTGCCGCGGTAGCTCGCGGTTCCGAGGGTCTGGTCGACGCCGACGGTCACGCCGGCGGAGACCGGCGCGGAGAGAAGCGCGGCGGCCAGGACGACGAAAACGAGAGGAAGATTTTTCATGGTTTCTATCCTACTAAATAGCCCAAGAAATCTCTCCGTAACACCCTTTTCTTACAATAACCCTCGTGCGCTTCTTCGCTCATGACGGAAAAACCGTCCACGGCCCTTCCCCGGTCGAGGAGTTGACGCGCCTGCCCGGCTTCGACGGCGACACCCTCGTCTGCCCGGTGGGCTCGGAGAACAGCGCCGATTGGAAGCCCGCCCTGGCCTACCCGCCGTTCCGCGCCGCCCTGCTGGCTCCGCCGCCCCGGCCCGCGCCCGCTCCGCCTCCCCCCGCGCCGACCAAGCCCTGCCCGGCCTGCGCGCAGCGCAATCCCGAGCGGGCCCGCTTCTGCAACGCCTGCGGCGCGCGCATGGACGGCGGACCGCGAACGCCGCCCCCGGCTCCCGCTCCGGTCCCGGTCGAACCCGCGCCCGTCCCTCTCGACGTCGCGGCGCCCGCGGCCGCGCCGGAGCCAGCGCCCGAGGCGCCCGCCGCCGTGCCGGCCCCCGCGGCCGACCCCGCGGCGCTGCGCAAGACCTTGATCGCGGCCTTCGTCGGCGCGACCGTCGCCAGCGGCGGCCTGGGCTGGTGGCTGCTGCGGCCCGCCCCCGTCCACGTTCCGTCGGGCGCGGAGCTGAACCTGACGCCCCCGGCGCCGTCCAGCCCCGCGCCTCAAAAACAGCCCGAGCCGCCCCCGCCGGCCGCCGCGCCCGCGCCGTCGCCGGCTCCCGTCGTCGCCGCGCCGCCGGCGGTCCCCGCCGCTCCCCCGCCGCCGCCCGCCGCCCCGAAGACGGCGAAGCGCCCGCGGGCGAAGCCCGCGCCGGCCAAGTCCGCCGCGCCCGAGGCCGTCAAGCCGCGGCGCGTCCCGCGCGCTCCGCGCGCGCGCAAGGCGAAGCTCGCCCAAGAGGCGCCGAAAGAACCGAATCTCCTGCCCCCCGCGGAGAAGGCCGAGGCGCCCGCGCCGGCCGCCGAATCCGCCGCCAAGCCCGCGCCGGCGGCCAAATCCGAGACGGCGGCCAAGCCCGAGCCTCCTCCCGCGCCGAAGGCCGCGCCCGCCGCCCCGGAAGAGAACGGCTTCCTGCTCCCCGGCGTGCCCCGCCGCGTGACGGCGTCATCGAAGAAGGCTCCGAAAAAAAACGCGCCCGCTCCGGACGCGCCGAAAACCGAGACGCCCACGGACGCCGCGCCCTCCGCCGCCCCCGCGCCGGCGAGCGCCGACGGCGCCGAGGACCCGGCCGCGGGCCAGGTCCGCGAGCAGTTCGAGTTCTGCTCCCAGCTCCTGTCGCAGGGCGCGTACGGCGATCACTTCGACACGTGCCTGTGCGCCGCGACGCGCCAAGCCGCGCCGTACAAGGGCAGCCGCGACGCCTACGCGGCGGCGATGAAGAAGCGCGCCGCCGCTCACGCGCTCGCGGCGAGCGCGGACGCCGGCGGCATCACGCTGGAGGGCGCGACCGCGACGGTCAAGACCGGAGCGGCGGTTCAGCGCTGGGCGCTGGAAGACGGGCTGTGGTGCCGCGCGCCCTAGGCGCCTACAGTCCCAGGATCGGGCGCAGGGCTTTCGCGTCGCCCACGACCACGGCGACGAAGCGCTCCGGGCTCAGATGCGCGCGCGCGGCGGCCAGCACCGACTCCGGCGACACCGCAGCCAGGCGCTTCTGGTAGGAGCCCATCACGACGGCGGGATCGCGCCCGCTTTCCACGACGGCGGCCAGGTAGCCGGCCACGCGGTCGAGCGAGGCCAGGCGCATCAGGAACAGCCCGGCGAGGTGGCGCTTGGACGACGCCAGCACGCCGGCCGCGACGGGCTCGGCGCGCAGGCGCTCGACCTCGGCGCGGATCTCGTCCAGCGCCGCCTTCGCCGCGTCGGGGCGCACGTCCGCGCCCGCCGACCAGACGGCGCCGCGGCCGTACACCTCCAGCGACGAGTACGCGCCGTAGGTAAAGCCCCGCCGCGTGCGCAGGTTCTCGAACAGGCGCGAGTTCGCGGTCCCGCCCAGGACGTGGTTGGCCGCGACGAAGTCCAGGTAGTCCGCGTCGTGCGGGGTCAGCGGCGCGGTGTGCGCGACCACCAGGCTGGCCTGCGCGGAGCCGGGACGGTCGACCAGGATCACGCGCGCGCGGCCGTGGTCGGGCAGCGGCGGCGGCGGCGGCGGCGCGCCCTTCGCGGACCAATGGGCGAACGCGCGCTCCAACGCCTCCCGCGCGGCCTCGGGGTCCAGGTCGCCGACCAGAACCAGGTAGCCGCCGGCGGGGCGCAGGCGCGCGGCGTGGTAGGCGTGCAGGCGCGGGACGCTCACCGCGCCGATCATGGCCTCGTCGGCGGCGCCGCGGCCGTACGGATGGCCCGGGAACAGCTCGGCGCGCAGGCGCTCCTCGGTCAAAAACGAGGGCTGGGCGCGGCGCATCGCCAGCTCCTCGACGGCGTTCTCGCGCCACAACGCGACCTCGTCCTCGGGGTAGGAGGCCGTGGTCAGCACGCGCGCCAGCTGGCGCGAGAAGTCGTCGAAGGTCCGCGCCAGGCCGGAGCCCGACACCTTCAGCCACTCGGCCTCGCTCGCCGCGCCGACCGACCAGCCGATGCCGGTGAACGCGCGCGCCACCGCGGCCGCGTCCTGCTCGGCGCAGCCCTTGAACAGAAGCTCCTCGCACGCGGGCGACAACGCCTCCTCGCCCGCGCCCTCGTGGGCGCGCCCGGCGCGCAGCCCCAGGCGCATCTCGACCAGCGGCAGGCGCGCGTCGCGCACCACCAGCACGTCGAGGCCGTTTTTCAAGGAATAACGCGTCAGCGCCGGCAAGGTCGCCGCCCGCGCCGGACCCGGCGGCGGCGGCGGCGTCCCGGGACCGCGCGGCTCCTCGGCCGGCGGCTCGGACGCGGCCGCGGGCGCCGCGGCGGCGACGGGCTCGCCCGGCACCACTTCCAGGACGGCGCGGCCGCGCGCGGCGGTCCAGCGCCGCGCCGCGCGCGTCACGTCGCGGCGGCCGGTCTTCAGCATCCGCGAAAAATCGCGCCAGAAGCCGGACGGGTCGCCGATCAGCGCGACGTACGAGCTCAGGGTCTGCGCGCGGTCGGCCAGCGACTGCTGGCCGTCCAGCCAGGCGCGCTCGAGCTGGATCTTCGCGCGCGCCAGTTCCTCGTCGGTCGGCCCGGAGCGGCGGAAGCGCTCCAGCACGCGGTCGGCCGCGGCCAAGGTCTCCCCCAGGTCCGCGTCGGCGCGCGGGGAGATGAACAGAGCGAACAGGTCCGGGCCGTGCGCGTTGGAGTGGCTGGACCAGTACGGCATGTGCGCGCTGGCCGACAGCGCCAGGCGCGTCTTCTTGACCAGCTCCTCGTGAAGCGGGCTGTCCTCGCCGCCGCCCAGGATGGCGGTGAGGACCGTCAACGCCCAGTAGTCGGCGCTGCCGCGCTTGGGCGAGTGCCAGCCGGCGACCAGCAGGGGATTCTTGGCGAGCGGATCGGACACGCGGCGGCGGGTTTCGCCGTTCAGCCGGGGCTCGTCGAGCTTCGGGCGCTTCGGAGGGGCGCGGCGCTTGAGCGGTCCGAAGTGGCGGCGAACGAGCGTCCGCGCCTCGGACACGGTCAGATCGCCGACCAAGGCGAGCACGGCATTGTCGGGACCGTAATGTTTATCGTAGAAGCGGCGCACGTCCTCCAAGGTGGCGGCGCGCAGGTCGGCCTCGTCGCCGATGGTCGGATGCGCGGTCTCCCAGCGCGTGAAGGACATCTCCCCCATCGTCACGTCGGTGGCGCGGCGGTAGGGCTGGTTGCCGTAGGTCTGGCCCATCTCCTCTAATACGACCCGCTTCTCGATCTCCAGCTCGCGCGGCGAAATCAGCAGGCCCTGCATCCGGTCGGCCTCGGCCCAGAGCACGGCTTCCAGCGCCCAGGACGGAACGACCTCGTGGTAGGTCGTGTTCGTCTTCATCGTGTAGGCGTTGTCCACGCCGCCGTTGGTCTCGACCAGGCGCGAGATCTCGTTGGGCGGGAGGTTCTTCGTGCCCTGGAACATCAGGTGCTCGAACAGGTGCGCGAAGCCGGCGCGGCCCTTCTCCTCGTCCAGCGAGCCGACGCGATAGGTCAGCGAGACGGCGACCAGCGGCGCCGAGCGGTCGGTCTGGACGACGACCGTCAGGCCGTTGGGAAGCTTGAAGACGCGCGTCGGGAGACCCTGCACTCGTTCATTGTAGTAGAAACGAGCCCCGGACCGCGCGTCCCGTCAGAAGGCCGCGCGCGCCTCGCGCTCGTCGTTCAGGAAGGACACGAAGCTCCGGTCCGCGGCCTCGAGCGCCGAGATCTTCGCCGGGTCCTTCGCCGCGTAGGTCAGATCGGGGATGTCGTCGAGCCCTCCCGCCTGGCCCAGCTTGTACAGCGCGGTCTGCGCGTCCGTGGTCCACGCGGCGACGGCCGCGGCCACGGCCTCGGCCTTGTCCCCGTCCACGACGGGAAGGGCCTTGCGCTCGCCCCCCAGCTCGGCGAACACGCGCGCGGCGGTCGCCGAGCGCATGTACGCGCGCTCCGCGCAGGCCGGCATGCCGGCGTACATCTCCTTGGCGGCTTCGGCGGCGATCAGCGGCGCGTACACGCGCGGGTGCGCGGGAAGCGCGTCGGACAAAAGGATGGCGGCGCGGCCGTTCACGAGGCCCGTCGTCACGGCCTCGCTTTGGGTCGCGAAGGCGACCTCGATCTTGCGGTCATTAAGGAAGGCGATCACGCGCCCGCCCGCCTCGGGGCCGTCGTTCATCGCGACCAAGGCCGCGTTCAGGGCGGAGGAACGGATCTTCGCCGTCTCGGCGGACCGGCGGGCGGAGGCCGCCTGACCGCTCACCCCGGCCTGCACGCCCTCGTACGCCTGCTCGGCGGCGCGGGCCTGCCGTTCGCGGTACTCCTGGGCGGAGGCGGCGCTGCTGAGCGCGAAGACGAAGACGGCGAAAATGGATTTCATGGTCTCTCCGATGATGCGTCCTGGGTCCATTGTAGCGGGCCGCGCGCGGGAGCGCCCGGGCCGTCGGTCCTAGGCCCGGACGGCATTGGTCCCAGGCGCGCGGCATGACGGCGGTCAATTGAATTATTGTCGGCCGTTATAGGAGCGCCCGGCCTTCCGGTGTTATCGTGTCCTCATGATCGAAACCACCACGACCCCGACCGACGCAGTCCGCCGGACGGCCCCGCGCGCGGCGTGCCCCGCGCGGCGGCTGAGCCTGCCGAAGGGCGGCCTGTGGTCGCAGACCACGACCGCGCCGGTCCGCCTGCGCGGAGCGCGCGGCCTGGGCTGGGTCACGTTCGAGGGCGACCCCGTCGACCACGTGCTGCGCCCGGATGGGACCTTGACCTTCCCGAAGGACGGACGCCTGGTCGTGCAGGCTCTCCAAGAACTGGACTTCGACGTCAGCGCTCTCTAACGCGGCCGGACCGCCGCGCCTTGCGGCGCCGCGGTCCCGTTGTTATACTGCCGCGATGCGCCCGACGCGGCTGCTCGCGCTCGCCGTCCTGGCCGCCGCCGCCTGCGGGCGCGGCGCGCCCTCGTCGGGTCCGGCCTGCCCGCACGACGAGACGCTGGGCCGCGAGGCCCCGTTCGAGGTCGTGATCGCCTCGACGCCGACGCGAATACGGCGCGACCTGGACCTGGCGGGACTCACCCGGATTCAGGGCGCGGAGACGTTGGGCCCGGGCGGGAAGCTGGAGGGGCTGACCGTCGTCGAGCATCAACTGGCCTACAAGACGGGCATCGCGCTGTCGAAGCCGCTGTTCGGCGGGCCGGCGTGCGCGTGGATCGACAAGCTGACCGTCGACCTCACGCCGAAGAGCATCACGATCTACGTCCCCAGCGACTACCCGGAGGACGGCTGCGAGTCCGAACAGATCCTGGCGCACGAGCGCCAGCACGAGGACATCCACCGCGACACCTTGGCCGAGTACGCGGACCTCATGCGCCGCGCGCTGGGCAAGGCCGACTGGCTGCCCGCGCGCGGCACGCCGCTGGCCGTGGCCGACCGCGCGGAGGCGGAGCGGCGCGTGGAGGAAATGGTCGACAAGATCACGAAGCCCGTGTACGGCGATTTCAAGGAGGAGCTCAAGAAGCGCCAGGCGGTGCTCGACGTGCCCGAGAATTACCGGTGGGTGTCGCTGCGCTGCCGGAACTGGAAGTGACCTTGACGCCCCCCGCCGGGAAGTGATTGACTGGCTCCATGAAAATCATCGCGGGCGTTCTCGGCGGCGCGGCTCTGCTGGTCCTGGTCGTCGGTCTATGGGCCGTCGGCGCCTACAACGGCCTGGTCGGCCGCAACGAGAACGTCGGCAAGGCCTGGGCGCAGGTGGAGAGCCAGTACCAGCGGCGCTTCGACCTGATCCCGAACCTGGTCGAGACCGTGAAGGGCTCCGCGAAGTTCGAGAAGGAGACCTTGACCGCCGTGGTGGACGCGCGCTCGCGCGTGGGCTCCATGACCGTGGACAAGGGCGTGCTGAACGATCCCGCCGCGTTCAAGAAGTTCGAGGAGGCGCAGGCCGGCCTCTCGTCGGCGCTGTCGCGGCTGATGGTCGTGGTCGAGAAGTATCCCGACATCAAGTCCACGCAGGGCTACCGCGACCTGCAGGTCCAGCTCGAGGGCACGGAGAACCGCATCGCCGTGGCGCGCAAGGATTTCAACGAGGCCGCGCAGGACTACAACACCGCGATCAAGGTGTTCCCCGCCTCGATGGTCGCCGGCTTCGGCGGCTTCAAGGAGCGCCCGTACTTCCAGGCCGCCGCCGCGGCCGCGGCCGCGCCCGCCGTCAAGTTCTAAAAGCGGGTTGATCTCGATCAACTTCGCAAATTGACGAAGGTCCTAAAGGGTACCTGGGCCTTTTGGGTACTCTGAGGGCATGAACAAGATCCTCCTCGCCTTCGCCGCCGCGACTCTCGCCGTTTCCGCCTCCGCCCAGTCCGAAATCCTCGCGCTGCGCGCCCGCGCCTTCGAGGCCCAGGCCGCGGAAGACGTCCAGCCCTTCATCCTGGAAGACTCCTTCGCCGGCGTCGGCGAGTGCGGGATCCTGGACATCAAGGCCATCCGCGCCTGGACGCTCGACGAGGCCGCCGACATGGCCAACCCGTGCCTGAAGGCCGTGGGCGCGAAGGTCTCCGCCACGATGGTCCTGCAGGGCGGCTTCCTCGCCGCCTCCACCGAGGGCCGGCCCGCGCAGACCGGCCTGATCCTGAAGACCGACCTGATCCCCGGCTCCAAGCCGCACCGCGACCTCGTCGCCTCCCTGGCCCGCCGCCGCAACGAGATTCTGGGTCACCAGGTCCGCCTGCTGACCCGCGGCGAAGTCGCCCCGGCCGCCGTCAGCGCCGTTCAGGCCGCCCTGAGGCAGTGCATCATGACCACCGTGGTCCGCGACATCCAGACCAGCGAGGACTTCGTGAAGATCTACGGCCGCTGCCTGGTCAGGAACGCGGACCTGAAGATCGACGAGATCCGCCCCGGCGCCGGGATGACCGTCACTCTGAAGACCGAGCAGACCCAGAAGGACGTCGAGGCCCTCAACGGCTTCGTCACCGTCAACGCCGGCAAGGGCCCGGTTCAGATCATGGTCGTCGCCTACGGCGCCCAGGTGGCGATGCCCTAACCGTTTCCCCTCCAGGGAAAATCGAAGCCCCGCCGACTGGACACCGGCGGGGCTTCTTATTTTCCGGGAACGGCTCGGCGGGAGCTTGCTCCAGAGCGAGTCCCGATCCATGTTAAGGGATCGCAACTCGCGCCGGCGCGAGTTTTGAAATTAAAAAGCGCCGCTCGCTCCGCCGCCGCCGAAATTTCCCCCTTGACCGCGCGGAACGTCGGGTCCGGACGGAGCCGTGCCGGGCGCCGCAGCGACGACTCCCGCCAGCAGTCCCAGAGCGCCGCCGCCGCGATCGCCGGCCAACTCCTGGGACGAGTACGCGCCGCGGCGTCCCGCCGGGGCCGCGTCAAGCCAGCGCTTGAGAATCAGAGCGGCCGCGATCAGCGCGGCGCCCAAGACCGCGGGGTCCCAGGAATTTCGAGCGATCCCGAGGTACGGCTTCACCGAACACAGCGCGATCAAGAAGCCGATCCCGCCCGCCCAGATCAGGGCGCGGGCGCGCGACGAAACGCCCCAGGCGAGCACCGCGGCGGGAATCAGGACTATCGCCGCGAGCGTCGCCGCGGCGAAGGCATCGAGGCCTCCGCCGTAGGCGTAGCCTCCGGCGATGCGCTCCAGGCGCAGGTTCAGGCACAGCGGCACGGACAGCGCCAGGAAGAAGCGGGCGATCTCCAGGCGCACGCGCGCGCGCCGCGGGAGATCGGGCCAGAAGGTGACGGCGGCGAGCAGGGCCGCGTACAGCGCGGCGAGCTCCACGCGGGCCGCGTTCACGCTCCCGCTGGACGAGGAGACGAGGACGCCGAGGCCGACGGCGACGCCGATCGCGGCCAGACGGTAGCCGTAGCGCGCATAGGCCAGCGCCGAAGCGGCCGCCAGCGCGAACGAGAAGAGCTCCGTCGAAAAATCCCAGCTTCTCCCCGCCCCGCCGAACAGCCGCTCCGCGCCGAACGCGCACAGCACGACGGCCGCCGCGGCCAGCGCCTCCTCCGCGCCCTGGCGATAGGCCTTCAGCGCGCGGATCAAGGTCTCGCCGGCGGCGACGGCGATCACGGCCCAGACCAGGCACCAGACTCCGATGGCCGTCCGGTCGCGGATGCCGATCGTGAACAGGCCGATGCAGGCCGAGAGGCACAGCCCCGAGAAGCCGAACAGCACGACGCGCAGCGGCCAGGCGGCGCGGGCGGGCGCCTCCCCGATCTCCGCGCCGATGTTCGCGGCGGTCTGCGCGCTCACCAGGCCGGCGTCCTTCCATTCGCGCACGCGGGCGTGGCGGAACGCGCGCTCCTCGAGCTCGGCCGGGAATATCCTCACGCGTCCTCCCGGAAGCGCGCGCGCGCCCAGAGCAGGACCGCGAGCACGCAGCCGGAGCTCAGCAGGACGGCCCACAGGGTGAGGTATTGGCCGCGCACCTCGCGCAGGACCGAGATCAGGGCCGCGGCGTAGGCGTACACGACCGCGCTGGCGAAGGTCTCGAAGCGGCGCAGGCGCGCGGACCAAACGCCCAGCGCCCCGCACGCGAGCAGAAGAAGCCACAGGTCCGGCGCGTCCAGGCGCGTCGCGCCGTAGGCGAGGGACATCAGCGCCAGATGGACGCCGAAGCGCAGATAGGTCCCCTCGAAATGATCCTTGACCCGCGAGCGCCGCGAGATCTCGGCCAACGAGATCAGCGCCGCGCCCAGCGCGAACGCCGCCGCGCGCACGCCCAGCGCGGGCACGTCCCAGCGCCGGAAGCGCACGCCGATCCAGCCCGCCAGGTTCACGAGCCCCGTGCTCAGCACCAGGCGGTTGTCGAAGCGGTAGGCCAGCCCCACGCAGGCCAGGCCGGAGAAGAACAGGTACAGGTCCCACCAGTCCCGGAGAATATTCCACTTCCATTCCAGGTAGACGAAGAATATCCCGGCCAGGCCGCAGGCGAGGTACAGCACGTAGTCGAACGCGACGTTCGGGGCCTCGACGCGCGCGGGCGAGAACGGCCGCCCCGCCCGGACGCAGTACGCGAAGCCGGCGCACGACGAGAGCCCGAGCGCGGCGAGGATCGTCAGGGGGCCGATTTGATCCAAGCGGTCCTTGACCGCCGCGCCGACGCCGGCCAGCACCAGCAAGGCCCCCAAATAGAGGAGCGCGTGAAGCTCGCGCCCGAGCGGCACGTGCGCGCGCGTCTCAAGCTCGTCCAGGCGCGCCGCCGGCGCCTCGTCGAGGAGGCCCTTCGCGCGCAGCGACGCCACGAATTCGGTCATCGCCCGGAGTGTAGCCCTCCTTCCGGGGCGCGTCAACCTGTCTGGACGCTCGAAAAAAATAAAGCCCCGCCGGGTTTCCCCGGCGGGGCCTCGTTCGCTGCGTCTCGGTCGAATTATTCAGCGGCGACTTCGAGAGCCGCGGGCGCGTAGGAGGCCTTGCCGGTCTCCAGCGTCCTGGTGTACGACGGCTTCGACACGGCGCCGATGCGCTTGATCGAGTACTTCACGTAGTACTGCTTGCCGGCCTCGGGCTTCGAGGAGAACTCGGAGACGAACTTGTTCAGGTCCACGCCGTAGGACGCGGCGACCGGGAGCGTGATCTCCTTCTCGAGAAGCGTCGAGTCGGGCCAGAACTTGACGACCTTCTTCAGCTCGACCTTCAGCGCGATCTGCTCGCCGGAGTAGTAGGACGCCCACTTGTCGGTGAAGGTCACCTTCAGCTGGGCGTTCAGGTCCGCGAGCACGCCGACGGGGTCGGGAGACTCCGGCGTCTTGCGCGTCGCCGCCAGCACGATGTCGCCGCCGTCGCGGCTGGGCGAGACGTTCTGGTAGTCGTAGGCCGCCTCGATCGTGTCGGTGTAGATCCACGGCCCCTGCAGGCAGACGCGGAACGTGTCGTGCTCCCAGGGCAGGAGAGCGGGGCGGTTCTGCAGGGTGATCTGCACGCCCTGGCTCCAGCTCATGCCGGGACGCTCCCAGCAGTTCTGGCCGCCGCCGTGGCGAGGATCGCCGACGGGCTGGCACTCGGTCTCCCACTCCTGGCTGCGCAGCCAGACGCGGTCGGAGGCGGGCTTGTCGTTAGGGCCGAAATTGAAGGTCGCGCAGTCCATGTCGTAGCGCAGGCCGTTCATCGACTTCGCGGAAACGGCGGTCTTGTCCTTCTTCGCGGAGTCCTTGGCCTTCGCGACGAGGGCGGAGACGTCCACGCCCTGATCGAACGAGGCGTCGGCGGCGGCGAAGGCGGGAACGGCGGCGGCGGCGAACAGCAGCGCGGCGAGGATCGGCGTTTTCATCGGTCGGAAGGCCTCCCAATGCGGCTTGTTACGAAGATGTTACAAAAAGGCCTAGTCCCTGTCTAGGTCCTTCGGCCCCCCATGCGCGCGCGCGCCGCGCGTGCTAAACTAAAAACATGGCCGGCGATCCCATCGACAACCTCCTCGCCCGCACCGAGATCCTGCGCGCGCCGGCCCGCCTTCTGGCGACGTTCGGCGCCACGCGCATCGACTACCACCTGATCTCGCCCGCGGACGGCCTGCCCGGCCGCACGCGCCTGCGCGAGGGCGTCGTCGTCTCGGCCCGCCCGGCGATCCTGACGCCCGAGGCGTTCGCGCGGCGCTTCGAGGGCTTCGGCGACGAGGCCGCCGAGTTCGCGCGCTGGGCCGCGGCGTCCTACCGCGACCTGCTGCGCGCGCTCGAGTACAATTTCCGCAACCAGGGAATGGCCGCGCGCGTCCTCAGCGAGGACCCGCGCCTGGTCGCCGAACGCATGATCGCCGACTTCGACGCGCGCGGCGCGGCCGACCAGGCGGTCATCCGCTGTCCCGACGGGGCCTGGCCGCTGGCGCTGATGAAGTTCGCGCTCGACGAGGCCGCGCGCTCGTTCCCGGGACACGTGAAGGACCTGGAGCGCCGCGCGATGTTCTCCCCCGACCGGGGCGCGGGCGACCGTCGCCGGCGCGAGGTGGAGGCCCTGCTCGACGCCGCCGGCCGCGACCGCGGCGTGCTGCCCGAGCTCGGCGCGAAGCTGCGCGAGTACGGCCTCTTCGAGGAGTACGAGGACCGCTTCCTGGCCTTGTTCTAGAGCGGCGGGATCGGAACCTTGGTCGCCGTGGTCACGCCGGCGCCGCCCGCGTCCAGCGACGTATTGTGGTAGACGACGGTCAACGTCGCGCTCTTGCCGGCCTGGCCGGCCACGTTGTTGAACTGGAGCGAACTGCCGACGAACGATCCGCCGTTGAAGGAGCTCTGCAGGTCCGTCGACACGAACGGATAGAGGGCTTGGGTGCCGGCCGGAACTTGGCTCGCGAACGCGCTCATGCTGACCGAGTTGAGGTACTGCTGGTCGCTCAGCCCTCCCGAAATGGAGATGAAGCCCTGGCGGCCGAGGATGTTGCCGCCGAGCAGCTGGGCCCCGAAGTCCACAGGAATGATCGCGCTGATGCTGCCGGTGACCAAGGACGGGCTCGTGCCGCAGGCGGTGCAGCCCGCGTAGGACCCGCTGAACTCGTACTCGCCGGTGCCGCTGGGGATCGCGAGGATCTGGTCCCACGTCGAGAGCCCATCGGCGCCGCCCACGTCCGCCGATGTCGGCGCCTGGGCCTGCTGGGAGGCGAAGCTCGACGTGTCGTTGTTCTGCGCGACGAGCGAGGTCGCCGTCGTCTGATAATTGACGCCGCCCGCGGCCGTGTCCTGCCCGGAGGTCTGGGACGCCGGTCCGGACGGGCCGCCGTCGGACGCCGTCTGGCCGGCGGGGGCGCCGGCGCCGTTCGAGGCGCCGTTCGGGCCGGACAGCGGGCCGAGAATGGCGTTGACCTGCTCCGGGGCGAAGCGGTAGCCCGCGGAGGGCGCGCCGCCGTTGACGATCGAGGTGCCGTAGCCGCTCGCGTCGATGTCGGTCGCGCCCTGGCCGTTGGTCACGGTGATGCCGCCCGGACGCTCCTGCGCGTTGTTGTCCGGGCCGGGGCCGACGAGCATCACGTCCGCGTTCTGCCCATTCACCTGGCCCGCGACCATCGTGCCGCGGATGCCGATGGTGCCGACCGGCAGGGAGACCTTCATGTCCGCGGGCCTGCGCTGGGCGACCTTGCCGGTCACGAAGCGGAACACGCCCTTCGTGATCTGGGCCGAGACCTTGCCCGCGCCGGTGGCCGGATCGTAGACGAACTCGTCCAGGACCATGTCGCTGTTCGGGCCGATCGTGAACGTGGTCTCGTCGAGCAGGAGGATCTGCAGGCGCGCGCCGTCGCCGGTGGTCACATGGTCGTTCAGGAAGACCGGCTTGCCGCTCATCACCTCGCGGCCGACGGTCTGGCCCGGAGCCTGCGCCCGGATCGTGCCGCGCACGGCGGCGGCGACGCCGATGTTCATCGGGACGGCCGAGGCGGCGTTCGCGCCCGACGCGGAAAGGACGGCGGCCAGCCACAGCGCTTCGCGTTTCATGTCAGATCCCCCACTTGTACGTGACCAGCGCGGTCAGCTTGTCGTTCGAGTAGTCGTAGTTGACGACGTTCGAGTGCTCCATGAAGTACTCGTAGCCGACGGAGCCGGTGAAGTCGCGCAGGCGGCTCCACAGCAGGTCGAGCGGCTGGCCGTACAGCAGCTGGCCGATCACGGCGTCGTCGTGGCGCACCACGCCCGGCTGCACGACCCCGTCCGGCAGCTCGTAGCGGTCGAACTGCCCGGTCATGCTCGCGACCAGGAAGCGGCCGCGCCCGAGCAGGTGCAGCCATTCGCCGCCGACCGACTCGCGCCGGTAGGCGGAGTTCGAGACGTTGCGCGCGTACTTCCGGCGGTGCAGCAAGGTCAACGAGAGCCGGTCGGACGGCGTCGCGGTCCAACCCGACCCGACGGTCCAGTCGAGCTGGTCGCCGGTGCGGTCCTCCGCGTTGAGCACGCGCGGCGTGTTCACGAAATCCTGGTAGGAATGGCCGAACTCGAACCAGCTTTCGAGCGAGCGGCCCCAGCGGCGCGACACGCGCAGGCCCGCGTTGCGGCTGCGCAGGTAGGTGCTCTGCGACAGCATCACGTGGTCGAACGAGAACGTGGGCGTGACGTCCGCCCAGCGCGTGCGGAAGGTCGCGCCGATCTTCGGCGAGTAGACCTGCAGGTTCAGCAGGTCGTAGACCTTCTGCTCCGCGCGGTAGTAGGTGAAGCGCGCGAACAGCGAATGCCCCCGCGGCCCGCCGAAGTCGCGGGACGCGCCGAGGGCGCCGATGAATTGGAGGTTCGCGTCGTCCTTGCGTCGCGACGTCTTGTCCAGCTGGAAGGGCAGGCCGGCGACCAGCCGCATGTCGCCGTCGGGCGCGGCGTTGCGGTTGTCGTCGTAGCCGAGGCCGAGCGTCAGGCGCGCGTCGAAGTGCGAGTCGCGCGAGCGCGAGGCGACTTGGCGCTTGTAGTCGCGCGCCTCGTCGCGCACCGCGCGCGGCAGGTCCGGAACGGCCAGGACCGAGTCCAGCTCGCGCGCGGCGTCGGCCACGTCGTCGAGGCGCACCAGCACGACGCCGTACAGCAGGCGCGTGCGGTAGCGCGTCGGATCCACCAGCAGCACGCGCTCGAGCGTGGTCGCCGCGCCGCGCAGGTCGCCCTTGCGGATCTGCGCGAGCGCGAAGCGCTCGTTGAGCACGACGTCGTCGGGCGACGCCAGGATCTGCGCGAAGGTGACGTCCGAATCGCCGGAGTCCTTCTTCTTGGCCTCGTCCGCGGCGGCGGCGGCCTTACGTTCGGTTTGGACCGGCGCGTCCGGATTCTGACTCTGCTGATCCAGGTTCGGGGAGGTTTGCGCGAAGGACGCCGCGGGAGACAGCAGACAGGCGCAGAGGAGGAGCGTATTCTTCATAGAGGGTCGAATATTCTACCATGCTCGTTATGCGAATCTCCGCCGCGCGGCGCCTGAGCCGCGGCACGCGCTGGCTGATCCCTCTCGCCGCCCTGATCGGCTGCCTGGCGGTGCGCCTGTCCGGCTGGAGCTGGATCGAGGGCGTCCAGCACCGCGCGTTCGACGCTTTCCTCAATATAGCGCCGCGCCCCTACCAGGACGTCCCGGTGCGCGTGATCGACATCGACGAGGACTCGCTGGCGAAAATCGGCCA
>Ga0315268_10003273_pt1 | contig 17903 bp, 17 predicted proteins | sample C1_top_MG_FD_204535 | JGI IMG/M metagenome (GOLD analysis project Ga0315268, IMG submission 204535) | Sediment microbial communities from Yellowstone Lake, YNP, Wyoming, USA - C1_top | ecosystem: Environmental > Aquatic > Freshwater > Lake > Sediment | place: USA: Wyoming | collected 2017-08-01
GGCGCAGACCGTCGGGCCGTCAAGAGCGACGCGCGGGTCGCTCCGCCGGCGCCGGGGTTGGCCTCGACACGGTAAGGAATCGGCCCACCTCGTCGTGGGCCACGGGTGCGAGTGGTGTTGGGGGCCTCAGGGCGCCCAGGATCTGGGTGCGACAGCGGAGGCAAACCACGGTGCCTTTGAACGCGGTCGCGTCGGGCCAGCCGCACAGCGAGCACGGGGGCAGTTCGCCGTCCAGTCGATACTCCGACCGATGCGTCTGCGTGGGCAGAGTGGTCGCCGCCAGCGCGAGCCAGGCTGTTTCCAGGAGGTCAATGCCCGCCATTGCCATGCCTCCTCCACGCTCGTCGCGTACGCCAAATCGACACGGATCATAACGACGGCCGCCGCCCGAGGTTGGGCCTCACGGGCTACCCGCTAGGTCTCGACGATCACGGCGCGGTCGAGTCCTGCGAGGTCGTTCTTGACGGCGATGGCAGCGGCAGGGAAGGCCTGCCGGGCACGGGCAGCGACGAGGGCGCCCTGATCGTGGCCGATCTCCAGGATCAGCGCTCCCCGCGACCGGACGTGGGCCGGGGCCTCTTTCAGCAGTCGCGCGATGAGCCGCAGGCCGTCAGGGCCTCCGTCTAGGGCCGTGCGTGGCTCGTAGCAGCGGATCTCGGGCGCCAGGCGTTCCCACTCGCCGGAGGGGACGTAGGGCAGGTTGGCGACGATGATGTCCGCGACTTCGGGCAGCGGCGGAAGCAGGTCGCCCAGAACGAACCGGACGCGGCCGGACACGCCCAGCCGCTCGGCGTTGTGCCGGGCGAGGTCGAGGGCGTCCTGTGAGGTGTCGATGGCCGTGACCCGCGCCACCGGCAGCCGAATTGCCAGCGCCAGAGCGATGGCGCCGCAGCCCGTGCCCACGTCGACGATGTGCGGCCCGCGGTAAGCGTGCCGGAGTCGGCGTGCCTGGGCCAGCGTTTCGTCCACCAGAAGCTCCGTCTCCGGCCGCGGGATGGGCGCCGCGGGGGTCACGTCCAGCTCCAGGCCGTAGAACTCGCGGCGGCCGATGATGTAGGCAGTGGGCTCGCGGCGGAGGCGACGCGCCAGGAGGGCTTCAAAGGCGGTGCGGCCAGCGGGCGATATCTCCTCGCTCAGTCGGGCGTAGAGCTGGGTGCGGTCCAGGCGCAGGGCGTACCGTAAGAGCACCTCGGCCTCAAGGGCCGCATCTTCGATGCCGGCCGCCGTCAGGTCGGCGGCGGCGCGGCGTAGGGCGTCGCGCAGGGTCAGGCCAGGCTCTCTTGCAGGCGTTTGGCGTGGTCCTCGCTGGCCAGGGCGTCGATGATGGCGTCGAGGTCGCCGTCCAGGATGGCCGGCAGATTGTGCACCGTCAGGCCGATGCGGTGGTCGGTGAGGCGATCCTGGGGGAAGTTGTAAGTACGGACCTTCTCCGCCCGGTCGCCGCTCCCCACCTGGGCTCGGCGGGCCTCAGTGATCTCGGCCTGCTGACGCCGTTGCTCCACGTCCAGCAGGCGGGCTCGGAGCACGGTGAGGGCCCTGGTCTTGTTCTTGAGCTGTGACCGCTCGTCCTGGCAGACCGCGACGATCCCGGTGGGGATGTGGGTGACCCGCACGGCGGTGGCGACCTTGTTCACGTTCTGGCCGCCGTGGCCGCCGGCGTGGAAGATATCGATGCGCAGGTCGTTCTCGTCCAGCTTCAGGTCTACCTCGTCGGCTTCGGGGAGGACGGCCACCGTGGCGGTCGAGGTGTGGATGCGGCCGCCGGCCTCCGTCACCGGGATACGCTGGACGCGGTGGACGCCGCTCTCGTACTTGAGGCGCGAGTAGGCGCCTTTGCCCCGCACTTCGCAGATGATCTCCTTGAGGCCGCCGAGGTCGCTGGGGTGGCTGGACATGACCTCGACGGGCCAGTTGTGGCGCTCGGCGTAGCGGGTGTACATGCGGAAGAGGTCGGCGGCGAAGAGAGCCGCCTCCTCGCCCCCGGCGGCGGCCCGCACCTCCATGATCACATCCCGCTCGTCGTAACGGTCCTTGGGCGCCAGCGCCAGTCGGATCTCTTCCTCCAGGCGCTCCCGGTCTTGCGCCAGGCGAGCGGACTCGTCGCGGGCCAGGGCGGCCAGCTCGGGGTCGCTGCCGTCTTCCGCCAGCGTTCGGGCCTCGGCCAGGGCCGCCTCCGTGCGCTTGTACTGGCGGTACAGCTCGACGATGTCATCCAGCGAAGCGCGCTCCTTGGCCAGAGCCTGGAGACGCTGAAAGTCGGCAGCCACGTCCGGCCGCCCCATCTCGCGGGTCAGCTCTTCGTATCGCTTCTCAGTTTCTTCCAGTCTGTCCCACATAACGGTTCGCGACATACATAGAGCCCCGTTGCGGGGGCTCTCTTACGCGTATCACCTCGCTGTCTGAATTATAGCATAGCGTCAGAAGGGAGAGAACGGGGGCAGAGTCTCTCCGCGGATTGAACGAGAGCTGCGCGATTCATCCTGCAGAGCTCAACTAAGAAGCGCCTACGCAGACGTGCCGGTTCGTTGGGTCAAGACCTCCACGATCTGGCCGATGGCTACCCGCTCCTGCTGCCCGTCGGCCATGCGCCGGAGCATGACAGTCTCGCTGGCTAGCTCCTCTTGGCCGATGATGGCGGCGTATTCGGCGCCGGCGGTGTTGGCCTGGCGCATCTGTGCCTTGAGGCTGCGGTCGCCCGCGGCCAGCAGCGTGACGACGCCTCCTCTCCGCAGTTCGCCCGCTAGCCTGACGGCGGCAACCCGTGTGGCGTTCTGCGAAGCCACGAAGACCGTCGGTGGCACCGGGGCCGGCGGCTGCGCGCCCACGCGCTTCAGGTTGAGGATGATCCGCTCGACGCCGGTCGCGAAGCCGATGCCCGGCGTCGGCTTGCCGCCCAGTTCCTCGATGAGGCCGTCGTAGCGGCCGCCGCCGCCTATCGTGTTCTGCGCCCCTTCCTCCGGGGGCTGGACCTCGAACACAGTGCGCGTGTAGTAGTCGAGGCCGCGCACCAGGCGGGGATTGATGGTGTAGGGGATGGCCAGCGCCTCCAGGTACGAACGCAACTGCTGGAAGTGCCGGGCGCAGGGCTCGCAGAGGTGGGCAGTAAAAGCGGGCGCCCCGGCGATGACCGGCTGGCAGGCCTCCACCTTGCAGTCCAGCAGGCGCAGGGGGTTTTTCTCGAAGCGAACGCGGCAGTCGGCGCAGACCCGGCGCAACTTGTCACGATAGTACTCGCGCAGCGCCTCCAGGTAGCCGGGCCGGCAGACGGAATCGCCGATGCTGTTCAGGGACAGGGTCAGGTCGCCGATCCCCAGTTCCTGGTAGAGGCGCCAGGCCAGTTCGATGTTCTCCGCGTCCACCGCCGGGTCAGCCTCGCCTATGGCCTCGCACCCGAAGTGCGTGAACTGGCGCTGGCGGCCGGCCTGAGGCCGGTCGTAGCGGAAGATGGGACCCCAGTACCACAGCCGAACCGGCTGCGGCAGGTTGTGCATGCCGTGCTGAAGGTAGGCCCGGCAGACGTTGGCCGTTTCCTCCGGCCGCAGGGCCATCGTTTCGCCGCTGCGGTCCTCGAAGACGTACATCTCCTTCTGCACGATGTCCGTGACCTGGCCGACGCCCCGGGCGAATAACCCCGCCTCCTCGAAGATAGGCGTGTCGATGCGGCTGTAGCCGTAGGTTTCACAGAGACGCGTCGCCTCGTCGTAGACCCAGCGCCAGTAGGGCTGTTCTTTGGGCAGGACGTCCATCGTGCCGCGTGGCGCCCTGTACAGAGGGCTCATGGCAAGTTGGAGAATACAGGACGGCCGAGCAGTGTGTAAAGGCGCTCATGTCTAGTGTAGAATAGGGTCATTCCTCCGGCAGGAATTGGGGGGAGAGGGATGAGGCTGCACGATAAGACCGTCATCGTTACCGGGGCATCCAGCGGCATCGGTCGAGAGACTGCCATCGCCTTCGCCCGCGCCGACGCCAACCTGGTCCTGGCCTCGCGCAATGAAGCCGCGCTAAACGAGTTGGCTATCGAATTGGCGGTCGTCGGCCGGCGCGTGCTGGTCGTTCCCACCGACGTCACCCAACGGGCGGCGGTCGACGCCATGGCCGAACGCGCCGTCGAGGAGATGGGCAGGATCGATATCCTGGTGAACAACGCCGGCCTCGGCCTGAACGCTCTCCTGGCCGAGGGCAGCATGACCAATATCCGCCGCCTGTTCGAGGTGAACGTGTTCGGTGCCCTGCACTGCGTGCAGGCAGTGGTGCCGTACATGAAGAAGCAGGGTAGTGGCCAGATCATCAACGTGTCATCGGTGGCGGGCAAGATCGCCACGCCCCGGAACGGTGCCTACGCCGCCACCAAGTTCGCCCTCACCGCCATCTCCGACGCCCTTCGCCTGGAGCTGGCCGACTGCGGTATCACCGTCATTACCATCTATCCGGGCGTCACCGACACGCCCTTCGTCGACAACGTGCTCAAGGAGGTCCGGATGCCTCCCGTTCCGGGCATCGTCCGCGGCGTGTCCGCTCGAAGGGTGGCCAACGCCATTGTTCGCGCCGCCCGCTGGGAGAGGCGGGATGTCTACGTCACCGTGACCGACCGGATGGCCGTGGGGCTGAAGAACGTCTCGCCATGCATACTGGATTGGGGCATGCGCACCTTCTACCTGCGCCGCCTTCAGGAACGGCCGCCGGAGAAGGAGGGGTTGACTGACTCGTGAGCGGTGTGGGGCGCCACAATGCAGGGGCGTCCGACTTCGGACACGACCCCAGCCTGAAGGCTGGGGCATGAGCTATCAATCTGATGCCCCCGCCTTTAGGCGGGGGTCGAGAAAACCCGCCGGCACCGACGCATCTTCGCCAAACGCGAGTCGTGACGCGAACCTGAGCGAATGCTAAACTTGGTACAGGGGCATGGCGAAAGACGGTGACGATCCGGCAGCATTGGCCAGCGAGCTGCGGGCCAAAGTCAAGGAATACCTGCCCGCCAAGGGCGTGTCGTTGGTGGAGGAGGCTTATGCCTTCGCCGATGAGTGCCATGCCGGCCAGCTTCGCCTCTCGGGCGACCCAGTCATCGTCCATCCTCTGAACGCGGCCCTGACCATCGCCGACCTCCAGCAAGACGCGGGCGCTGTTGCCGCTGCGCTGCTCCACGACGTGCAGGAAGACTGTGGCGTGGAGAATGGCACCCTGTCCAAGCGTTTTGGGAGTGAGGTGGCGAAGCTGGTCGAGGGCGTGACTAAGCTGGGCCGGCTCCCCTGGCAGGCCAGCGACCAGCACGCCGGTGAGCACGATATCCAAGCCGAGAACCTCCGCAAGATGCTCCTGGCCATGGCTGAGGACGTGCGTGTGGTGATCGTCAAGCTGGCCGACCGGCTCCATAACATGCGCACCCTGTGGCCCCTACCCCCGGCCGACCAGCGGCGCATCGCTCTGGAGACACGGGAGATCTACGCCCCTCTTGCCGGGCGCTTGGGGATCTGGCAGCTCAAGTGGCAACTGGAAGACCTGGTCTTTCGCTACTTGGAGCCGGAGCCCTATTTCCAGATCGCCCAGATGCTGGACGCCCGCCGCTCGGAGCGGGAACGCCACGTCGCGCAGGTGGAGAGCATCGTGCGGCGCGAACTGGCGAAGCAAGGGGTGGCCAACGCCGACGTGCGGGGCCGCGCCAAGCACATCTACAGCATCTACCAGAAAATGGAGAAGTACGCCGACGACGGCAAGAGCTTCCACGAGATCTACGATCTGGTGGCCGTGCGCATCCTGGTGGACACAGTAGCTGATTGCTACAACGCCCTCGGCGTCGTCCACCAGCTCTGGCGGCCGCTGCCCGGCACCTTCGACGACTACATAGCCACCCCGAAGGAGAGCATGTATCAGTCCCTTCACACGACGGTAATGGGCCTGGGCGCTCGCCCCCTGGAGGTGCAGATCCGCACCCGCCAGATGCACCAACTGGCCGAGTACGGTGTGGCCGCCCACTGGCGCTACAAGGAGGGCGGGCGCCGGGACATTCGTTACGAGGAGCGCGTGGCCTGGCTCCGTCAGCTTCTGGAGTGGCAGCGCGACCTGTCGCAGGCCGACGAGCTTGTGGAGGCGGTGAAGACTGACATCTTCCGCGATCAGGTGTTCGTGTTCACGCCCAAGGGGGAGATCAAGGACCTGCCGGCTGGCTCTACGCCTCTCGACTTCGCCTACCGAATCCACACCCAGCTGGGCCACACCTGCGTCGGCACCAAGGTCAACGGACGCCTAGTCTCGCTCAACTACAAGCTCCAGAACGGCGACGTGGTGCAGGTTCTGACCAGCAAGAGCTCGAAGGGCCCCTCGCGCGACTGGCTGAACCTGAACCTGGGGTACGTCCATACCAGCCACGCCCGCGAGAAGATCCGCCAATGGTTCAAGCGGGAGGAGCGCGACGAGAACATAGCCCGCGGTCGAGAGATAGTGGAGAAGGAGCTACGTCGCCTAGGCGTGACCATCCCGCAAGTGCAGGACGAGCTGCTTCGCCTTTTCCGTTTCGACGATCTGGATGACTTCTTCCAGGCGGTGGGCTACGGTGGCGTCAGCGCCGCCCAGATTGGGCCGAGGTTGGCGCCCATCCTCCAGCCGGAGGAGGAGGCGGCCCTGCCCAGCGAGGCGGCACCGCGCGACACAGTCGCCACCGGGCTGCGCGTCCTGGGCACCGGCGACCTGCTGACCCGAATGGCCCGCTGCTGCAACCCCGTTCCCGGCGACAAGATCATCGGCTACGTCACCCGCGGCGAGGGCGTAACCGTCCACCGCCACGACTGCGGCAACGTCGCTCACCAGGACGAGAAGGAGCGGCTGGTCGAAGTGGAGTGGGGGCGTCGAGGCCAGCTCTACCCGGTCGCCGTGCACATCGAGGCGTGGGACCGGGTGGGCCTCCTGCGCGACATAAGCACCATGGTGGCCGAAGAGCAGGTGAACATGGTGGGCGTCCGCACGCAGGAGCACGAGGACGGCACCAACTCCATCTTCGTTACGCTAGAGACCAGCGGCATCGAGCAACTGACGCGGCTGTTGAGCAAGCTGGAGTCGGTGCGCGGTGTCATCTCCGTTGGCCGCCGCCTGGAGAGCCTCTCGGGGCGGTAGGCCCGTCCTCCTAGCTCCGCACGTCCCGGCGCTGGAACAGCCATAGCGTCGTGCCGGCCAGAAAGAGGCAGTAGGCCGCCACTGCCGCCGTTGCTTGCAGCGGCGGGAGCAAATCCGAGGCCTCCGGCTGCGGCCGCAGGACGAAGCCCGCGTAGACGGACTCGGTGCCGATACGGTTCAGCTCCATCACACCACTCACGTCGTGCCCCACGAGAAACAGACGCATGTCCGCCGCCACGCCGCCGATGTTGCCCAGAATCGCCAGGAGAATCCCCTCTACGAAGACGTAGACCAGCCCACCCCCCACGCCGGCGGCGGTTGAGTGGAACAGCTCGGCCAGGAGGAAGGCCAGCAGGGCGTAGGGCAGGACCGAAAAGGCGGTGCGCAGAAACATGAGAGGGACCTCGGGCAGCGATGGTCCGTCCGGCACGTCCAGGGTGATGGGCTGGTCGGCCAGGCGGGTCGTGATGACGGTGAAGATGACGCCCGCAGCGAAGGCGACCGCCAGGAGCGCGAGACCCACTGTTGCCAAGCCGAGCAGCTTGGTCAACAGATAGCGGCTGCGAGTCTCGCCGCGGACTAGACAGGAGCGAACGGTTCCCCAGCTGTACTCCGTGCCCACCAGTGAAGCGGCCACGACGACCAGCAGGATGGAGCCCAGGCTCTGCGTGGTGTTGAGGATGGTCGTCAGCGACCAGGGCAGCACGAAGGCGTGGCGCTGTTCTTCCTGGAGGAAGCCGCCGCCGTCGTTCTCCCACGAGACATAGGGCCCAAAGGTGGTGAGGGCCAGCATCGCCACCAGGATCAGGCACAAGACCCAGGGCATCCAGCGGCCCCGCACCTTGAGCAGCTCGGCGGTCAGCATAGCGGTCACGATCCCTCCTCGGCGCCGGTCACCTCGAGGAAGAACTCCTCGAGCGTGTTCTCGTGCGGCCGCAGCTCGGACAGATAGACGCCGTGCTCGGCCAGGGTGCGGCTGACGTCCACTGCCCGTTGCAGCGGGGCCTGCACCAGCAGTCGATTGTCTTGTCGGGTAACCGATGTCACCCAGTCCAGTTCGGTGAGGATCCGCTCGGCCGCCTCGCCGTCCGTGGCCTCCAGCTCCAGGGCCTGGCCCTGCTGCAGGAGCTCGGATACGGGCTGCTGCGCCAGCAGGCGCCCCTGCTTGAGGATGCCGACGTGGGTGCACGTCTGCTCCACCTCGTGCAGGAGGTGGCTGGAGACGAACACCGTCTTGCCCATCTCGCCCAGGTTGCGGATAAGCTGGCGCACCTCGCGCATGCCCGCCGGATCGAGCCCGTTAGTGGGCTCGTCCAGGATGACCAGCTGCGGGTCGTGCAAGAGGGCGGCCGCCAGCGCCAGCCGCTGCTTCATGCCCATCGAGTAGGTGCGCACCTTGCTCTGGGCGCGGCCGAGCAGGCCTACCAGGTCCAGCACCTCATCGAGGCGCCGCCGCGGGATCCCGCCGGACAGGATGGCGAAGATACGGAGGTTGGCGCGCCCCGAGAGGTGGGGATAGAAGGCCGGCGCCTCCATCACCGATCCCGTCCGCAGCAGCAGCTGAGGCAGGTGGGGGTGGGCGTCCAATCCGAAGAGCTCGACGCGACCGCGGTCTGGATGGAGCAGCCCCAGGAGCATGGCGATGGTGGTGGTCTTGCCGGAGCCGTTGGGTCCCAGGAAGCCGTACACCTGGCCCGCGCGAACCTCCAGGTCCAGGTCGGCTACGGCCACCAGGCGGCCGTAGCGCTTGGTCAGCCCTGCGGTGCGGAGGACAACGTCGGAGGGGCCGGTGGTGAGTGAAGGCACGGAGTGTTCCTCGGCGCCCATTGTATAGCACTCGCCGACGAACACCAATGACTAGGAAAGCCTCCTCCTTGAAACCTCGCCCGAACGGCAATATAGTTAGGCCAGCGTTGCCCCGAAAGGAGCGGGCCGTGCTGGCCAAGGTCACCAGTTGCGCCGTTGTCGGGCTGGACGGGGAGCTGGTGGAGGTGGAAGTGGACATCTCCGGCGGGCTCCCTGCCTTCAATATCGTCGGGCTGCCGGACACTGCAGTGCAGGAGGCGAAGGAGCGGGTGCGCTCCGCCATCCGCAACTGCGGCCTCGCCTTCCCCAACAAGCGGATCACCGTCAACCTGGCGCCGGCCGATCTCCGCAAGGAGGGCCCCGCCTACGACCTGCCCATCGCCATAGGTATCGTCCTCGCCTCCGACCAGGTGGCGGCCGACGTCTCCGCCGCCGTCTTCCTGGGCGAGCTGTCGCTGGACGGGAAGGTGCGCCACACTCACGGCGTCCTGCCCATGGTCGCGCTGGCCCGCGAGCGCGGCATCGCCAGCGTCTACGTCCCGGAAGCCGACGGCGCCGAGGCCGCCCTCATTCACGGCGTTGAGATCCTGCCGGTGGCCTCCCTGGGGCAGTTGGCCGTCCACCTCCAGGGATTGGTTCGCATCGAGCCCCTGGATCGAACCGCCGCAGTCGTCCCTGCCGCCGAGGCTGCATGGCAGGGGGTGGACTTCTGCCATGTGAAGGGGCAGGAGCACGTCAAGCGGGCGCTGGAAGTGGCGGCCGCGGGCGGCCACAACGTGCTGATGACCGGCCCGCCCGGCGCGGGCAAGACCCTCCTGGCCCGTGCGCTCCCATCGATTCTCCCCTCTCTCACGCCGGACGAGGCGCTGGAGGTGACCAAGATCTACAGCGTCAGCGGCCTTCTGCCCTCCGATAAGCCGCTGATAACACAGAGGCCCTTCCGGGCGCCTCACCATACCGTCTCCCACGCCGGCCTCGTCGGAGGCGGCCGCCAGCCGCGGCCGGGCGAGATCAGCCTGAGCCATCGGGGAGTGCTGTTCCTGGACGAACTGCCGGAGTTCGGCCACACGGTGCTGGAAGTGCTGCGCCAGCCGTTGGAGGACCGCCTGGTGACGGTGAGCAGGGCCCAGGGCAACGTCACCTTCCCCGCCAACTTCATGCTGATTTCGGCGATGAATCCCTGCCCGTGCGGCTTCCGTGGCGACGGGACGAAGGAGTGCACTTGCTCGGGCTCCACGGTCATCCGCTATCAGCGGCGCATCTCTGGCCCCCTACTGGACCGCATCGACATCTTCGTGGACGTGCCCCGAGTGGACTACGAGAAGCTGGCCGACGAAGGCATCGGCGAACCGTCTCTGACGGTTCGCGGGCGCGTCGAGGCGGCGCGAGGGCGCCAGCAGGAGCGCTTCGTCGGCACGCGCTTCCTCTGCAACGCTGAGATGACGCCGCTGGAGGTACGCCAGCACTGCCAGATGGCGCTGGAGGACGGCGCCAGGTCCCTGCTGCGGCTGGCCATGAACCAGCTAGCCCTGTCGGCGCGGTCCTTTCACCGGGTGCTGAAGCTGGCCCGCACCATCGCCGACCTAGCCGGCGCCGAGACCATCGCCTCGCCCCACCTGGCGGAGGCCCTCCAGTACCGCCATCGGGGTCAGGCGTGAGGCATGGGCGGCGTCTCGGAGCAAGGAGTAGGTGCCGCTTGACCAACGAGGAGCACTACCGGAAGCTGGAGCGCTTGTACGCGTCGGCCCCGGTGAACGCGCACTACAACCCCACGATGCACATCAGCGAGGGCTGCGCCGAGGTGACCATCCCCGTACGGCGGAACCTCTTTCACGCCGCCAATGCCGTCCACGGCGAGCTCTATTTCAAGTGTCTCGATGATGCCGCCTTCTTTGCCGTGAGCTCGCTGGTTGATGACGTATTTGTCCTGACCGTTTCGTTCAACCTGTACCTCACCCGTCCCATCGCCGCCGGGGAGATGAGATCGACTGGGCGGGTGGTCTACCGCTCTCGCCAGCTCTTCGTGGCCGAGGCCGAGCTCGTGGACCAGGACGGCCGAGAGATCGCCCGCGGGAGCGGGACATTCATGCGAAGCGCCATTCCCCTAACGCCGGACATTGGGTACCAGTGAGAGCGAGGGAGTTTCGATGCGTCAGATGCTGTTCTTGATGGCGGTGGGCCTGCTGTTGCTTGGCATCGGCGGGGCGGAGAGCGCGTACTCAGCGACGACGACCGCCAGCCTGGCGGCAGGGTGGAATCAGGTCTGCTACATCGGGGCGCAGCGGACTGTAGGAGAGGCGCTGGGCGCAGTCGAGCCCTCTGTGCAGGCGGTCTACAGGTTCGGAGAGGGGGGCGCCCTGGACCGTTGGTTCCCGGGGCGGCCGGAGGTCAGCACCATCGACACCCTCGCGCCCGAGGATGCGCTTCTGATGCTGGTCGGAGCGCCGGTGCAGTGGGCCCAGTCCAGCGAGGGAGCCGCCCCCGATTCGGCTCAGATGACGCAAGGCTGGAACTCCATCTGCTACGAGGGTGAGTCGCGGCGCCTCGATGAGGCCATTGGAGGTGTGGACGGTGAGGTCGCCATCGCCTACACGCTGCTGCCCGGACAGGGATGGCTGCGCTTCGTGCCCGGCCGGGAGGAGATCAGCAACCTGGAGCAGGTGGAGCCCCACCAGGCGCTTCTGGTGCTGGTCAGCGACGCCGACGGCGCCACCTGGCATTTCGACGAGTGGGAGATCGTGCTGCGGGCGCTCACTCCGCTGGATCCGGCGCTGGAAGCAAGAGCGCACCAGATACGGGACACGATGTCCTCCATCCGCGGGTTGCCCGTCAATGCCGGCATAGAAGAGGGCACCATAACCCGAGCGGCGCTAACAGACTACTACCAGCGAGAGGGTGAGAAGACGCGCAGAGAAGACAGTGAGCGCCTGGAAGCGCTGAACCACGTCTACAGGCTTCTCCACCTGATAGGCCCAGAGGACGATCTTACGGCCATCAACACGGAGTTCTCTGCCAACATCCTGGGGTTCTACGACCCAAGCGGCGACAAGCTAGTGTTGGTGGCCGAGGAGAGCGCGACCATCGACGCCGGGGACGAGGGGACGCTGTCCCACGAATACGTGCACAGCTTCCAGGACGCCCGCTGGGACATCTCGAAGCTGGACCAGCTCGCTGAGAACGAGCATCAGACCCACAGCAATACGGAATACGGGGCCACTGTTCGATGTCTTGTCGAGGGGGACGCGGTGATCTCTGAGATCGCGTACATGGCGGCGGTGAACCCTCTCGAGCTGCTCGGCCAGATTCCGTCCTCGAACGGGGAGGGCGGCAGCTCGGACATCCCGCCGGGCATGGCCCGCTACTATTACTTCCCCTACGCTCAATGTGCTGATTTCGTAGGCTTCCTCTTCCTGACGGGCGGATGGGGTGCCGTCAACGGAGTTTACGGCGACATGCCAACCTCGACGGAACAGGTTCTCCATCCGGAGAAGTACACCTCGCACGAAGCGCCCGCCGTGCTCTCCCTTGCCGACATTTCGGCTCAGCTTGGCCAAGGTTGGAAGCAGTCGGATGATGCCGTCTTCGGCGAGTTTGACGTCTACAACTACCTGCTGAGCTCTCTTGAGGGGCAGTCCGGCTGGGATGAGGTTGCCCGGGAAGCGGCGGCGGGCTGGGGCGGCGGTCGGCTAGCCACGTACGCCAACGATGATCCCACCCGCGTTGTGCTGCACCTTTCGCTCCAGTGGGACACTCCGGACGATCTGAGCCAGTTCGTCGATGCCTTCCTGCGAGTGGCCGGCACGACGGCGGGTCACTGGTGGCCGGCCGATCCCAGCATCACCACCGTGCGCTGGGATGGTGCCGCCGAGCACGGCTTCGCCACATGGCAGGGCGGCTCCTTCGTCGCCATCCTCTCGCCCAGCGCGGACGACCTGCGTGTCGCCACCGCCGCCGCCGGCTACAACCTCGACGCGGCCACCAGCCCCAGCCTGCCGGCGCCGCCGTAGACGACACCTGGTGAAAGGAACAGGCTTTCGCGAGGACAGCAGCGGGCGGTTGACATCGACGGGGAATGTATATACACTAGGTATACAATAGATGGAGATCGCCGAGGTCGAGTGGGCAGAGGGGGTGCGAGAGAAGGTCATCACAAAGCACCGGCTCGACCCCGAAGAGGTGGAGGACAGCTTCTTTGAACCCGGGGTGCGACTGCAGCGGGGGCGTTCGGGGCGCTACCTGCTCTGGGCACAGACGCCCGCTGGCGCTCACGTGCTAGTGGTCTTCCAGCACAACAAGGGAACGGCCCTCATCATCACGGCACGACGTATGACGGACGCTGAACGACGACGGTTTCGGGAGTGGAAGTAGGGAGGAGGCCGATGGAGAAGCTACCAAAGTTCAAGAGCGCTCAGGAAGAGGCGGACTTCTGGGAGACGCACAGCCCACTGGACTTCGGGGACCAGTTTGAGGAGGTCAAGGAACCCATCGTCGACCGCCGGGGCCGGAAGAAGGGAATCTACATTCGCGTCGACCCCGAGGCTATCGAACTGGCGAGGAGCATCGGGGCGGATCTCGGACTGGGATATCAGACCCTGTTCCGAATGTGGATCATGGAGGGCCTCGGCCGGTATCTGACCCGAGCGGGCAGCGAGGAGGCCGCGGCGAACGATCCTGGAGTTCATTCCGGCGCTCAGTCTTCCTCCCACCGATGACATGCCCTCTCTCCTGACCGACCTCTCCCCTCTGCTTCCCCTCGTCCGTGAGGCGCCCTTCGGCCTGATCACCGATCTGGACGGGACCATCAGCCCCCTCACCGGAACGCCGGCCGAGGCCACCATCTCGCCTGCCTGCCGCCGCTGCCTGGAGGCTATCGCTGGGCGGGCGGCCCTGGTGGCGGTGGTCAGCGGCCGCGCGGTGGAGGACGTTCGCCGAATAGTGGGGTTGGAGGGTGTGGTCTACGTAGGCCTGCACGGCTTCTCGCTGCCCATGCCCCCCGTCTGGACCGAGGCGTCGATGGCAACGTATGCCGTCATGACCCGCAGCATCCTCGACGACCTGCGACGAACCATCGCGCTGCCGGGCATTGTGTTCGAGGACAAGGGGCCGCTCATCGCCCTCCACTACCGCCCGGCCGCGGACCCTGACGCCGCCCGCCGGACCATCCTGGACGCCATCGCCGCGGCGCCCATGGCCCGCCGCTTCGCGCGCCACGAGGGCAAGATGTTCGTGGAGCTGCGCCCGCCGGTTCCCTCCGTGCACAAGGGGTCGGTGGTGCGCTACCTGGCAGCGGAGCACGGTTTGCACTCCGTCCTCTATCTGGGCGACGACGTTACCGATGTCGATGCCTGCCGCACCCTGCGCGAGACGACCGATCTTCGAGGGGCATCGATCGTGGTCGCTGGCGAGGAGACACCGCCGGAGGTGTTGGCGGCGGCGGATTATTCGGTGGAGGGCGTCGAAGGTGTGGAGCGGCTTCTGCAGGGGTTGGCCACTGCGCTAGGAGCCTAGCCGGCGCGGGCGAGATAGCGCCATGAGGTCCCGAAACTGGCGTTCCATCCAGAAGGTGACGTCTTCCTCCTGAACCACGCGGCGAAGAGCCGCCGCCCGCCGCCGCCGTTCGTCCGGGTGCATGCTGAGCGCGGCGTGCAGGGCGCGAACCGTTCCCTCCAGGTCGGTGGGCGATACAGACAGGGCGTACTGGCCCAGTTGCTCGTGGGCGCCCGCCATCTCCGATAGCACCAGCACCCCATCGCGCGTGTTCACCAAGGGCCCCTCCTTCGCCACCAGGTTCATGCCGTCGACGATAGGGTTCACCAGCAGGATGTCGTACAGGCGCATGGCAGCGACGGCCTGGGCGTAGTTCTCCTCGTAGAATACGCGGATGGGCTGCCAATCATCGCTGCCGTACTCGTCGTTGATGGCGGTGACCACCTCGAACAGTTCATCGGTATAGGTTTGGTAGACGGGTAACTCCGTGCGTGAGGGCACGAGAAAGGCCAGGAACGCGATTCGCCCTCGCAGCTCTGGGTAGCGGTCCAGCAGGCTCTCGTAGGCCCGAAAGCCGCGGATGATGTTCTTGCTCGGCTCCGCCCGGTCCACCCGCACGATGGTGACGTCACGCGTCAGCGGCCGGAGAGCCTGCTCGTAGCGTTCGACCTGCGCTGAGGCGGCCAGTTGGGCGAGGCCGGCGGCGTCCACCGAGATTGGGTAGTTGGTCACTTGGGTGAGCCAGCCGCCCCGGGAGACGGTGCAGGCCCGATAGTCGACGCTCGCCCCGTCGACGTACGAATCGCAGCAATGGAGGAAGTTTTGCACGTCGCGCATCGTCTGCAGGCCAACAATGTTGGCGGCGCACAGGTTCTCGTAGATCTGCCGGCGCATGAAGGCGGGCAGGATGCCCCAATAGCGGGGCCCCGGCCAGGGGATGTGGGTGAAGTGGAGGATGGGGGCGTCGGGGAGCAGGCGGCGGACCTCGCCCGGGGCCAGGTAGAGGTGGTAGTCGTGGATGAAGATGAAGGGCGCTCGTGCGTCCCCCTGAGCCTCCTTGGCCACGGCCTGGGCGAAGGCTTGGTTCACCGGCACGTAGCCGTCCTCCCACGCCTCGTAGGTAGCCCGGCCGATGTTGGGCGCCCGCGGTGTGTTCCACATGTAGTGCTGAAGGAACCAAAGCAGCGGGTTGCAGAAGGCGTAGTAGTACCGTTGATACATCGCCCGCGGCACCGCTATGAAACGCAAGTAGATCTCCTGGTCGAGGAGGGGCGCACGGAGAGCGCCGCCCCCGTTCGCCGCCTGCTGGCGTTCGGCTTCGGTCATAGCGCTGGCCACCCAGGTCAGCGGGACGAAGCGGCTGATGGAGGTGAGGGCGGTCACCAGCCCGCCGCTGCCGCGCTGGGGCGTCACACTACCGTCGGCGTTCTCGACCAGGGAGATGGGGCCGCGGTTGCTGGCAAAGATCGGGCGGCGTTCGGCCAGCATGCGCTGGCACAGCTCTCGAAATCGCTCCTGTCTCTTGCCAAAATAAGATAACGTCATGTGCCCCTCATGCCAGCATGCCTGAAGGCCGAAAGGGTGTCAACGGAACAGCACGCGGCTGCTGGCAGGCCCCATGATACAATCCCAGGGAGGGGCATCGATATGAGGGATGAGAAGGGCGAGGAACGCTCCCGCGGCGAAGAAGCGGACCTCACTACTCAGCGTACGTCGGTGCGCGAGGCACTGGGCACGCAGAGGCTCCAGCCCTCTGTCGTCGACGAGAGTACTGCCCTCTTGCGTATCTGCGAGCGGTTGGGCGACACCCCCGGCGTCGATATCGTGGCGGTTGTCGACGCGGCCGGCCGCCTGAAGGGCGTTATCCCCGTCCGCCTTCTGCTGGACGAACTCTTCCTGCATGTGGCGCCGGAGGAGTTTCTGGCTGACCTACGCGCCATGGATGGCGTAGAGGAGTACGGGAGGCTGAGCCGCGCCCGCTCGGCGCGAGACCTGATGCAGCCGGCAGTCTACGTCACCATGGACGACAGCGTGCGCGAGGCCTTCAGTCGCATGCACGAGCGGCGCCTGGAGGGCGTGCCTATCGTCGATGAGGAGATGCGCGTCGTAGGCTATCTGGGCCGTCTGCAGTTGATACGGGTCTGGCTCCAGCAACACGGGCGGGAGGCAGGCCCTTGAACGACCTGGCGGTGGCCTCCCTCATCTTCTCGCTGACCTATCTCTTCATCATCTCGGAACGAGTCCACAAGACCGCCGCCGCACTCCTCGGCGGCGTCGCCGTCATCGCCTTCCGCGTCCTAGACCAAGAGGAGGCTTTCGCCGCCATCGACCTGAACGTGATCTTCCTGCTGGTCGGGATGATGGTGATCGCCAACACGCTGGGCAAGACCGGCGCCTTCCAGTGGCTGGCGATCCGCGCCGCCAAGGCGGCGAGGGGGAATCCCCTCCACATCATGATGCTCCTGGCGATGATAACAGCGCTGGGGTCGGCGTTTCTGGACAACGTCACCACCGTGGTGCTCATGGTGCCCCTGAGCCTGTTCGTGGCAGGGATCCTGGGAGTGAGCCCCGTCCCCTTTCTCGTCTCGACAATTCTCGCCTCGAACATCGGCGGCACGGCCACCCTCATCGGCGACCCGCCCAACATTCTCATCGGCAGCGCCGCCGGCCTGGACTTCGTGGACTTCATCGTTCATCTCACGCCCATCATTCTCATTGTGCTCGCGGTGTTCTTCGCAGTCGTATTCCTCGTGTTTCGCCGCGGGATGCTCCCGGTGGCAGAGTATCAGCGACGGGTCATGGGGCTGGACGAGAGCGAGGTGGTGGGAGATCGCCGTCTGTTGTACCTGTCGCTCGGCGTCCTTGGCCTCGTAATCCTGGGGTTCGTGCTCCATGCGGCCCTGGAACTGGAGCCCGCCACGGTGGCCTTGGGGGGTGCAATGGCGCTCATCGTAGTGGGCGGCATCCACCCCCGGGAGGCATTGGCGGAGGTGGAATGGGCCACCATCTTCTTCTTCGTCGGCTTGTTCATCGTCGTGGGCGGCGTCGAGCAGGCTGGCCTCCTGGAGAACATCGGCCAGGGCATGGGCGACGCCGCTGGTGGTCACCTCTGGGCCGGAACCATGCTGGTGTTGTGGCCGGGGGCGCTCCTATCGGGCATCGTGGACAACATCCCCTTCACGGCGGCGATGGTCCCGGTCGTGGAGGAACTGGGGCAGGACCTGGGCGTCCAGCATTCGGCCGGCAACCCCCTCTGGTGGGCCCTGGCTCTCGGCGCCGGCCTGGGCGGCAACCTGACCCTGGTGGCTGCCGCGGCCAACGTCTACGTGGCGGGCGTCGCCGAGCGCGCGGGCTACAGGATCAGCTTCCTCGAGTTCCTGAAGTGGGGCGGCCTTGTGACAGTGGCATCGCTGGTCCTGGCCACCGTTTACCTGTGGTTGCGGTATCTGCTCTAGGGATTGGGCTTGTCGCCGGCGAAGGGTGCGGCTATTATTGAGTCGGGCCCC
>Ga0315268_10003274_pt1 | contig 17903 bp, 19 predicted proteins | sample C1_top_MG_FD_204535 | JGI IMG/M metagenome (GOLD analysis project Ga0315268, IMG submission 204535) | Sediment microbial communities from Yellowstone Lake, YNP, Wyoming, USA - C1_top | ecosystem: Environmental > Aquatic > Freshwater > Lake > Sediment | place: USA: Wyoming | collected 2017-08-01
CCCAGCCTGCATGATTGCATGTAAAATAATGGTGTTTTCCCAATTGTACTTTTCTGTCATGCTGAACGCAGTGACACTTGCACCTGCAGGCAAGTGCAGGTGAGCATCCCAATTAATATAATGTGAGACCCTTCGCTTTGCTCAGGGTTACAGACAGTTTATTGGTCAACTTCATTATTTTATGGTCCCAAAATATAAATATCCGTTCCCGATCATTTGCAAGTTGATCTTTTGCGCCCTCCTGGGACGACATTGGTCGTTTCGAGACCTGGCCAGCCGGCTGGTATCCCACCAGGAGCCACCTTTCGATATCCAAGGACGGGAGAACATCCCACACCAGGGACCCTGCGTGCTGACCTTCAACCATTACCACCGCCCGGGCTTCCAGGCCTGGTGGCTGGCGCTGACTATAGCCTCCCTGGTACCGGTGGAAATGCAGTGGGTGGTGACAGGGGAACTGACCTTCCCAGGCAGCCGCGTGGGATTTTTTGGCCGGCCGCTCTCGCGCTGGGTTTTGCGCAGGCTGGCACATACCTTCGGGTTCATCCTCATGCCACCCATGCCACCCAGACCGCAAGATGTGCAGATGCGCGCAGCCGCCGTCAGGGAAGTATTGACCGTCGTCCGCCGGACGCCAAGTATGTTACTGGGCCTGGCTCCCGAAGGAGGCGATAACGTGGGAGGAGGCTTGAGTCACCCTGCACCCGGCGCCGGCCGATTTGGCGCTTTGCTGGCAAGTGCAGGCATGCAATTCGTCCCCATCGGCGCCTGGGAAGACAATGGTGTTTTCCATATGAGGTTTGGCCCAAAATACCAGTTAAACTCTCCCCATGGAAATTTAGCCGATGAAAAAGACAGGTCTGCTGCTCATGAAATAATGAAGCATATCGCCGTTTTATTGCCGGAAGGGCTGCGCGGCGATTATGCAAAATCGAATGGATCCTAACTAGACAAATTCCAGTCAAAGAGGAGATGTGCCATGAAAAAAGAGGTGTCCATCTGGAAGATGATCGTGCTGAACATGTACTGGATCGGGCTCTCGTTCAAGTGGAACGCCATCCACCCGTTGCTGCTGCCGGCGGTGCTGTTAAACTACGTGCCGAACGCGCAAAAGAACACCTACCTGGGAGTGCTGACCTTCATCGGCCTGGTGATCGCCACCCTGGTGCAGCCGCTGGCCGGCGCTATCAGCGACCGCTGGGCGTCGCGCTGGGGACGCAGACGTCCGTTGATCGTAATCGGCAGCCTGTTCGACCTGGTTTTCCTGGCCATTCTGGCCTGGGTTGGCGGGTTGGTCTGGTTGTTCATCGGTTACATCTTCCTGCAGTTCAGTTCCAATATCGCTCATGGTGCGGTGCAGGGTTTGCTACCGGACCAGGTGCCCGCCCGGCAACTGGGCGTGGCCAGCGGGGTGAAGACCTTCATGGACATGCTGGCGCTGATCATTGCTTCCCTGGTGGCTGGCAACCTGATCGACCCCAATACGCGAAATCCAACCATGATCACGGTGGTGATCATGGTGCTGGTGGTCATCAGCACCGCAATCACCGTACTGGGTGTCAAGGAAGAACCCACCCTGGACAGTCCGGGCATGCTCAAACCGTCCCGCAGTGTTGTGCAGGAGTTCAAGGATACCTTCAAGGTGGACTTCAAAGCCAACATCCCCTATTGGTGGTTGATCGCTGAGCGCTTCGTGTTCCTGCTGGGTGTTTTTGGCATCCAGCAGTTCGCCCAGTATTACATCGGGGATGTCTTGAAGGTGGATAACCCGGTCAAGGCAACCGGCAACCTAATGGCTTCCCTGGCTGTCGGCCTGGTGATCATGGCCCTGGCAGGTGGCTGGCTGACCGACCGGCTGGGCGCCCGGATCATCCTGGTGGCAGCCAGCCTGGTCACAGGCCTGGGCTGCCTGCTGCTGCTCCTGGTGAAGGACCAGAGCAGCCTGGTGTGGATCGGCAGTGTCATCGGGATCGGCATGGGCTTGTTCCTGACCTCCAACTGGGCGCTGGCCAACCAACTGGCTCCCGGTGCCGAGGCGGGCAAGTACCTGGGTCTGACCAACATAGCCACCGCCGGGGCTGGCGCCTTGGGCCGCCTGTGGGGTCCCATCCTGGATGGATTGAACAACGCCTGGCAGGGACAATGGATGGGCTACAAGAGCATGTTCATTTTTGGAGCTGTGTGCACCGTGGCCAGCCTTATCTTATTGGCCCGCATCCCAATCCCCAACAGAGAAAGCCTGCAGTTTGAAACCAAAGTGGAATAACCTGCGTATATAAATTGAAAAACCATCCTGGAGAGAATGTGAACGATGAAATGACCTGGATTGACCAGGCCAGGCATGGAAGCGATGAGGCATTTTCCTATCTGGTAGAGATGTATCAAACCCCGGTTTATAACCTGTGTCACCGCATGCTGGGAGAAGACGAAACGGCTGAAGATGCCTCCCAGGAAACCTTCATCAAGGCTTACCGGAACCTTGGGAGGTACGATGCCAATCGTTCTTTTGCCACCTGGTTGCTTTCCATCGCTGCCCACCATTGCATCGACCTGTTAAGGCGTCGGAAGTATCCTGTATTTTCAATGGATGAGTTTGAAGGTGATTATGAACTTCCGGATAAAAACATACCCGATCCACAAGAGGAAGTTGAGCGTCGTGAGGAACAGGTCCACATGCAACGCATGCTGAATTCACTGGATGCAACTGACCGGGCAGCCATCATCCTGCGATATTGGAATGATTGCTCCGAGGTGGAGATCGCCCGGGCGCTGTCCCTGACGGTTCCAGCGGTCAAGAGCCGCCTGCACCGTGCACGGCACGCGTTGGCCAGCTTGGTCGAACAGGGAACGTTTCACCCGGGAAGGAGACAGCATGAATCACCAGCCTTTTGAAGATTGGCTGCTGGGATCCACACAGCTGGACTCAACCCAGAAACGGGAACTTGAAGCGCATCTGAAAGACTGCACCTCCTGCTCATCCCTGGCGGAAGTGGAAGGTATCCTGCAGTCTCCATTAATGCGATCACCTCAACCTGGATTCGGCAACCGCTTTCAAGAGAGCCTCGAAGCTGAGCGCAGGCTGCGCCGTGTCCGCACCAGGCAAGGTCTGGGTATATTGGCCTTGAGCGCCTTCGTGTTGCTGGGGCTGGCTGGTGTCTTTGTGATGACCTCGATCCGGGCAAACCCGGTCCAGATGTTCGTCAGTTGGTTGACCTGGTGGCTCAATCTGGTGGCCTCGGCTCAAACCATTGGCAGCGTCAGCCTGGTGCTCATCAAGGTAATCGCGACCTTCATCCCACTCCCGTTGTGGATCGTTTTACTGACTGCCGGCTGCCTGGTGGTGCTGGGGTGGGTCATGACTTTATGGAAATTGTCGTATTCCAAGTACGCAGGGAGGTTGGCATGAAAACCAATCTAAAAGTATTTTTAATTGCAGTTCTCCTGGTCGGATTATTGGTGCCTGGACACAACGTAGCTGCGCTGGGTCTTGGCGGAAGCCAGGTGATATTTGGAAACAATTTCACCTTGAAGAGTGGTGAGACCTTGCAGGGTGACCTGGTGGTCTTTGGGGGCTCGGTCACAATCGAACAGGATGCCCATGTCACCGGCAATATCGTGCTGTTTGGTGGCAGCTTGAGCGTGGCAGGTGAAATCGATGGTGATACCCTCCTGGTAGGTGGCACGGCCAGCCTGGAGGCAAGCGCGGTTTTGAAAGGCAACCTGGAGACCGTGGGCGGCAGCCTGCAGCGGGACAGCCATGCCATTGTCCAGGGAGAGATCAACCATTTCACTTCACCCCCTTCCTTCTCGTTGAACGGAACCAATACCTCCAACCCGCAAGTCAACCCGCCTGCTGGAGGTAGTTTCCCCCAGGTGATCAATAAGTCCATTAACCTGCATCCTTTTTCAGATATTGCCTGGATCTTCCTTCAGTCACTGGGGTGGGCTGCCCTGGCTGCCCTGGTGCTGCTTTTCTTCGAACGACAGACGCGCCGCGTGAGCCTGGCTGTGCTGCACCAGCCCTGGATAGGTGGTTCGATGGGGTTGTTGACCCTGTTCGCTGTGGCGGTTGCAGCGGTCATCCTTACTATAACCATCATACTGATCCCTGTAGCGCTGGTAGTGCTGGTGGTGGTGGCATTTGCCATTGTTTTCGGTTGGATCGCGGTTGGACTAGAGGTTGGGCAGCGCATGGCGAGTGCTTTCCACCAGCACTGGGCCATTCCACTCGCCGCGGCACTGGGCACATTCGTCCTGAATTTTGTGGCCAATGTGATCGCCCTGGTGCCCTGCATTGGCTGGCTGGTACCTTTCATCGTAGGTCTGCTTGGCCTGGGTGCGGTGGTGCTATCCCGTTTTGGTACGCAGGATTACCCGGAATTGGGAGCAGTCATTCAAAACCAGCCACCAGGTGAAAAACCAGCGAATGATTAGACACATTAAGATGACGTAACTTTATCAACCCCGTCGTTCCCCGGCGGGGTTTTTTTTATCGTATTTTTATTCTGGTATACTTTTCCATGATCAACCCTGACCGCAGGTGGAAAAACGCATGCCTCATTTCGAACTGGACTTAAAACCCGTCAGTCACATTAGCGCGGATGCCATCGGTGCTCCCGGAAAACGCGTGTTCTACCTGCAGGGTTGGCAGGAAAACCGTCCGCAACCGGTCACCCTCATTGTAGAAAAATTCCAACTGCAAACACTTGCCATAAGTGTGGAAAAGTTAACCCAAGAGTTGCAAGAAAAACACCCTGATCTGGGCAAGGTTCAAGCTGACTACAACCCGGAGTTGATGCGCATCCTGCCTCCTGTGGACCCGATCTTCCGTGTTGGTGAAATTGGCCTGGGTTATGAGCAGGAATCGGACCTGGTGGTGATACTGGCGAAAGAGATTATTTCAGATGAATTGGAGGACCTCGAATCCGCCTCCATCGTCCGCTTTTGGTGCACCCGCGCTCAAGCCAGGAGCCTGGCTATGTGGAGCCAGGAGGTGATCCAAAAAGGTCGGCCCATCTGTCCGCAGTGCGGGCAGCCCATGGAAGTTGAAGGTCACTTCTGCCCTAAAAAGAACGGGCACAAGCATTGATCATCTGGAATAATGGCTCAAAATCCTGAATTGGAGGCGAAAGGAAAGATCCTTGAAATCCTAAGACGGGGGGAGATGACGTTGCAGGGACAATTCGTTCTGGGTTACAATTTCACTTTCCTGGTTCAGGTAACGGATCGCAGTGCGACTTATCAAGCGGTATATAAGCCACAGCGCGGGGAGCAGCCCCTGTGGGATTTTCCGGAGAACAGTTTATCCCAACGTGAACTGGCTGCCTGGTTGGTGGGCGAGTCCCTGGGCTGGGACCTGGTGCCTCCCACGGTCATCCGGGAAGATGGGCCTCTTGGCGCCGGTTCTTTGCAATTATTCATCGAACACGACCCCTTGCTTCATTACTTCAATTTCAGTGAACCAGTCAAACAAAGCCTGCGTCCGGCAGTGTTATTTGACCTGCTGGTCAATAATGCTGATCGTAAGGGAGGGCATCTTATCCTTGACCAGCGCGGAAAGGTCTGGCTGATCGACCATGGATTATGTTTCCATGAACAAGTTAAACTGCGGACGGTTATTTGGGATTTTGCCGGTGAACCCTTTCCGCCTGAATTAATATCGGATCTTGGGGTATTTCTCCATCAATTGTCAGACCAGGCTGGCATTTATTCATCGCTTTTAAATTGTCTATCCCAGTCTGAAACGGACGCCTTGGCAGAACGTTGCAACCATCTCATTTCAGAAGGCATTTATCCATTTCCACCCACGGATCGCCGGGCTTTCCCTTTTCCTCCAATTTAATGGAGGATCGAATATGGGCTGGCAAGTTCCCGGGATTATCGGATCCTGGTTAACTGGGTAATATCTTGCTCAGTTTTGTTGAAACCTTGCAGTCAACTTGAGATTGTGTCAGCCAGTTATTGTTGTAAAATAACTTCGGAAATCCTAAATTGATTCTTTGCAGGTTGCCTCGGTGGGCAAGCTTCTTTCTGGTGTCATGGTGAGGTTAATGCTTTCCACTGAAGAATCTGCTGCAGCTTTTTTTTGTGCTGGAAGGCTAAATAAGGAGACGTCATGTCGGAAGATAGATCGACCATCACCACCCAGATGTTGCTGGATAACCTTGATTCGGATTGGAAGACCTACCAGCAAGCATTTTTAAAATTGGATGAGCCTGCCAGAAAGTTATTCTTATCGACCCAGGGATACGCCAGTTTCCACGACTTGTTGGCTCACATCCTGGCTTGGTGGGAGGAAGCCGTCCTGGTCATCGCCTCGATCCTGGAAATGCGTGAGCTCCCTCAAAAAGAATACGACCTGGATGCCTTCAATGAGGTTGCCATCGAAAAATACAGGTCGTGGACAGAGGCCGACCTGCAGATTCAATTTGAGAACCTGCGCCAGGAACTGATCAACCTGGTTGCTGACCTGCCACCAGACAGCCTTTCCAATAAGCGCATCCGCGGCTGGCTGGATGCCTGCCTGCTGGACCATTACAAAGTTCATCGCATCCAATGAATCAAATATGATAGTTTGGATATCAAATCTATTGGATGATGTTTTTATATTAATAAAACCCAACAAGATTGGAGGAGAACATGGGAGAAAGTCATGAAGCCTACCTGATCAGTGCTGTCCGCACCCCCATTGGATCTGGCAAGGAAGGTGGGGCGCTGCAGTCCTTCCAGCCGGTAGACCTGGCTGCGCAGGTGATGCGCAGCTCCGTTCAGAGAGCCGGCATTGACCCGGACCAGGTGGATGATGTGGTGTGGGGTGTGGTTACACCGGTCAGCGACCAGGGAGGTAACCTGGCACGCCTGGGTGTTTTGAAAGCCGGTTTCCCGGTGCATGTGCCGGCAGTCAGTTTGAACCGCATGTGTGGGTCCAGCCAACAAGCCATCCATTTCGCTGCCCAGGCGATTTTGTCCGGTGACATGGACCTGGTGATCGCCGGCGGAACGGAGATGATGTCCCACCAGCCATTAGGGAGGGATTACCCGGAGCACTGGCCGGAAGTGGGTCATGAACTGGTCCACCAGGGGATCAGCGCGGAGATGATGGCGGAGAAATGGCACCTCAGCCGGGATGAATTGGATGATTACGCATTTCAAAGCCATCTAAAAGCCGCCAAGGCCATACAGGCTGGCTACTTTGACAGCCAGATCTTACCTGTAACCCTGGCGGATGGCTCTCAAGTAAAAGTGGACCAGGGGGTGCGAGGGAATCCAGACCGCGAGCGGATGCGAAGTTTAAAAACAGTTTTCAAAGAAGGAGGTGTCATCACTGCTGGCAATGCCAGCCAGGTCAGCGATGGTGCCGCGGCTGTAGTGGTAGCGTCACCCGTGGCAGTCGGCCGATTGAACCTTAACCCGCGGGCGCGCATCCTGGCGCGGGTGGTGACCGGTTCGGACCCTACCCTGATGCTGGATGGCCCCATCTCCGCCACCCGGATGGTGCTTAAGAAAGCCGGATTAACTTTGGACCAGGTGGATGTGATCGAGATCAACGAAGCCTTTGCCAGCGTGGTTTTAGCCTGGGCAAAAGAGGTCCAACCAGACATGGCGCGGGTCAACCCCAATGGAGGTGCCATCGCCCATGGCCACCCACTGGGGGCCACCGGGGCAGTGTTGATGACCAAGTTGCTGCATGAACTGGAACGGACCAAAGGCCGTTACGGTTTGCAAACCATGTGTATCGGTCATGGCATGGCGACCGCCACCATCATCGAGAGGCTGTAAATCCATGGCGGAAGGCAAGACCAGGCTTGTTTACCTGGCGCTGGGGTCCAACCTGGGTGACCGCCTGGTCAATTTGAAGACTGCCATCGACAGGTTGCACCCTGCTGTTAAAGTGATGGATTGCTCATCGGTTTATGAAACGCCACCCTGGGGTTATCTTGATCAGCCTGCCTTCTTGAACATGGTCCTGCGTGGGGAAACCAGATTATCTCCACAAAACTTGCTCCATCACATCAAAGACCTGGAAGTGAAACTGGGACGTACACCAGCCATTCGTTATGGACCCCGCTTGATCGATATCGACATCCTGTTCCTGGATGACCTAGTAATGAATGAAGCTGGCCTGGTCATCCCTCACCCCCAACTACACCAGCGGGGATTTGTGCTGGTGCCATTGAATGAAATTGCCCCGGACATGGTGCATCCCGTCCTGCACCAGCCGGTCAATGGGCTGCTGAAGCATGTGGATTTTGCAGGTATTGAGCAATTTGCAACACCACTCTGTGAAAGCGGGATACCATGAAACTCTCACGGAGACAGGCTTTGTTGATCCATTACATCCTCGACCAGTGGGTTCCACCGGCCATCCGTGATACCAATTGGTTCATGATGCCCATGTTTCATGTGTTATTTGGCGGAAAAGCGTCCATTTTTTCCAATTGGAAGGAATTAGCGCCATCCATGAGTAAGGACCAATTCATCCAGTCTTACCGGGATGTGGAGGATGTATTAATTGATCGGGTGACCAGCCTGAATGAAAAATGCATTATGCGTATCAAGGACTCCATCCTGGGGGAAACGGTCCTGGAGGTGGGCAGTGGCAATGGCTACCTGGCCGGCATCCTTTCAGCCTGTGCACAAGTCACCGGCGTGGATATCATCGTTTCACCGGAGGTTCGCGCAGCCCATCCACAGGTCCGTTTTGAACAAGGCGACATGGAAGACCTGCCGTTCCCTGATCACAGTTTTGATACCGTGGTCAGCACCCACACACTGGAGCATGTCCAAAACCTACCGGCTTCGATGAAGGAATTGCGCCGGGTTGCGCGCCGCCGGCTGATCCTGGTCACCCCCCGCCAGCGACCGTATCGCTATACCTTTGACCTGCATCTCAACTTTTTCCCCTATCCCCACTCGCTGAGGCAGGCAGCTGGGCAGGGTCCCGGTCGATCTGAATGTAGCGTAGTGGGGGGTGACCTGTTCTTTATGGAAACCTATATGGAGTGACCATGTTGACCAATATGCTTGACGACCTTAAAAAAGAACCAGCCCTGGCTTATAAACTTGCGGTGGAGTACCAGGGAAACCCTGCTGGAAGTGAGCCAGCCAGGCTGGCTTCTCAGACGGTTCAGGCTTCCACCCAGGTGCAAAGTCTTTTGGCAGAAAGCCGCGTGGGTCTCGAGCAATTGCATCCATACAAGAAATGGAGCGGAGCCCACTGGGTGCTGGCGCAACTGGCCGACCTGGGTTACCCGACGGGGGATCGCTCCCTGTTACCTTTCATTGAAAAGAGTTATGACTGGTTGCTGGGAGATAAACATCAAAAATGGATCCAGGAGATCGATGGCCGTGTGCGGCGATGTGCTTCGCAGGAAAGCAACGCAGTCTTCTATACACTGAAACTGGGCCTGGCAGATGCCCGCACGGATGAACTGGTGGAACGGTTGATCAAGTGGCAATGGCCGGATGGCGGTTGGAATTGCGACCGCCGTCCGCAAGTGGTTATTTCGTCATTCATGGAAACTTTGCTACCTTTGCGGGCGCTGGCGTATTATTCGAAACAATCCGGAGACCGGCGCGCCGGCCTCGCCGCCGAGAGGGCTGCGGATATCTTCCTTAAGAGGAAACTCTTCCTGCGCCAGCGCGATGGCCTGGTAATGGACACCGATTTTCTGCGCCTGCATTACCCCTGTTACTGGCATTATGACATCCTGTTTGCCTTACGTGTTCTATCGGAAGCCGGGTTAATTGACGACCCACGCTGTGGACCGGCTCTGGACCTGCTGGAGGGAAAGCAATTGCCTGCAAGCGGTTTCCCATCCGAAGCAGCTTATTACCGGTGTTCCAAACCGGAGATCAGCGGTTACAGTCCAGTCAGTTGGGGAGGCATCCGCAAGAAGAGCATGAATATTTATGTAACCATGGATGCGCTGATCGTACTCAAGCGCTCTGGCAGGATCTAGCATTTTTGGCGCTGAAATTGAACCGGTCCATTCCCTGAATTTACATAAGATATAATTCCAGCCAAGGAGTCAGACATGACCACGATCAAACCTCTCAATTGGAAACCGGTCCCCGGGTTAGGTTACTCGGTCGTTCGCCGCGAAGACGGCGGTATGCATTACACTTTTACCGATCTCTCCGACCTGACAGTCAGTCACTGGCAGGAGTTCTCTCACCAGCACCTGCTGGAAGCCGACCGACTGACACGCAACCTGTATGATCTAAGAAAAGTGGAGCATATCTCCCAATCGGCCATCAACGCGGCCATCGAAGTTAACAGTGACCCGGCGGCACGCAATATCCGTTTGGCAGTGCTGGTCGCCAACGATGAGATCGCCAATGGTATCCGCAAGATAGCCGCCCTGGCAGAAACCCCTTCCTCGGCAGCCATCAAGATCTTCATTGATATGGGTGAAGCTGAAGCCTGGTTGAGCCGTCCGCTGGATCAGATCCCTTAAGTAAAATGCAGCCACTCAAGGTAGGGTCAACAACCCTGGATTGGGGTAAACGGACCTATGTCATGGGCATCCTGAACATCACGCCGGACAGTTTTTCCGGCGATGGTCTTTTATCCGAGGGAAGGCAGCAGGAAGATATCCAGGCACAAGCCAGGCGTTTTGTGGCATCCGGCGTGGACATGTTGGATGTGGGTGGTGAAAGCACCCGGCCTGGCTCCCAACCGGTCAGTGCACAGGAGGAGTTGGAGCGGGTCATCCCGGTGGTGAAATGGCTGGTCGCAGCATTTCCTCAAACCCTGGTCTCCATTGACACTTACAAGGCAGGGGTGGCAGAGCAGGCTTTGATGGCCGGGGCGTGCATTGTGAACGATATCTGGGGTCTGCGGGCGGACCCTGAACTGGCACAGGTGGCGGCCAAACACCAGTCACCGGTCATCCTCATGCATAACCGCAGCCAGCCGTCCAATGCGCAAGTGACAGCCAACCTGGGAGGGCGTTACATCGGTATGCAGTATGACAACCTATTGGAAGATGTAAAAAGGGAATTATTGGAAAGTGTAGCCCTGGCGCAAGCGGCTGGTGTCCCTGAAGAGCACATCATCCTTGACCCGGGCATCGGATTTGGCAAAACGGTTGAACAAAACCTGGAACTCCTGGACCGCCTGGACGAGATCAGGGAACTGGGTTTCCCGGTGCTGCTGGGACCTTCGCGCAAATCTTTCATCGGTTACACGCTTGACCTACCCATGGACCAGCGCATGGAAGGCACCGCGGCAGCCGTAGCAGTCGGGATCACCCGCCAGGCTGATATCGTGCGGGTGCATGACGTTGAAACCATGATGCGTGTTGTGCGCATGACCGATGCCATCGTCCGCCGGGGGAGTTGAAGTGATCTTTTTACTGGCAAGAAAATGCATTGAAATCCTTCCCTGATGTCCCCACCATCCTGCGTCACCGGCGGGAGAGGACCCAGCAAGCCAACCGCAGCCGGTCTCATCGCCTGGTCCAGGGCGCTCTGGGGCTGGGAATTTTGTTCTCTGCACTGGTTGGAATCGTTTTACTGCTGGGAGCCTGGGGGTATGCCGACCTCACCAAAGACCTGCCTTCAATCCAGCGCCTACCGCAACTGTTAAACTCTGAAAATGGGGTTCTGCTCCAACCCACGCGTTTATTCGATCGAAGTGGGCAGCACCTCTTGCAGACCTTGTCTCCCAGCGAAGGGAAAAGAGGGTACATGGTTTACGCGGACCTGCCCGTGGACCTGGTCAATGCCACCCTGGTATTAGCCGATCCGGGTCTTTGGAGTCACCCCGGTTTTCTGATCGAAGGCTGGCGGGATCCGCAACTGCACCCGACCCTGGCTCAAAGGCTGGCTTTCAACCTACTGCTGTTCAATGAACCAGCCTCGCTGCGCCGGTCGTTGCGCGAACGCATCCTGGCAGCTGAGATCACAGCCCAATTTGGCCGGCAGAAGGTGGTGGAATGGTACCTGAATTCCGCCCTGTACGGTCACCAGGTGGTGGGGATCTCACAGGCGGCACAGTTTTATTTCAATTCCCAGGTGAAAGACTTGGATCTATCCCAATCAGCCTTGCTGGCGGCTATCAGCCAGGCACCAGCGCTCAACCCCATCGATACCCCCCAGGCTGCGGAAAAGCGCAGGCTGGTCACATTGCAGATCCTGCAAGCGTTCAACCAGGTGGATGCCGGACGCGTCACTTCTTCCATCCAACATCCCCCACAAATCGCAGTCTCTCCGATAGGCTCTGAATCCCAAGACCAGGCGTTCACCAACCTGGTCCTTGACCAGCTTGGGCAGGTCATGAACTTGGACAGGGTCCTGAGGGGAGGCTTGATCATCCGGACTTCCATGGATTTCAACCTTCAAGGGCAGGTCCAATGCGCAGTGGGTGACCAGTTGACCCGCCTGGGGGTAGTGGGCATCCAGCGCGATGCTGACTGCCCGGCTCCGACATTCCTGGATCTTCAGGTCAACACCACTCCCATCCTGCAGCCATCGGCCGGGGTAATGGTAGTGGACCCTCAAACCGGCCAGGTGCTGGCCTATGCTGGATATGGCATGGGAAGCCATCCGGTTGGAACCCTGGTGGATCCTTTCATTTACATGGCAGGGTTCTCGCGCGGCATGAGCCCTGCCAGTTTAGGGTGGGACATCGCGGGCTCGCAAGCGGATATTGGTCGGCGTTACCAGGGGCCAGTTAGTATTCGCACAGCCATGGCCAATGACCTACCCGGGCCAGTTACGCAAATTGAAGAACTCCTTGGTATGCGCTCGATCCAGGAAACTCTGGACACCATGGGCATGATTGTTTCTGGAACAGACGTCCAAAGTAAAGCATTTCCGGTGACCATGGTTGATGTGGCGAAAGCCTACAGCGTCCTGGCGAACTTGGGTATCGTTGCGGGTCAGGAAGTGCCACCTGCTACTATTCAACCGTTCAGCGTGTTGGGTGTGGAAGGAGTGGATGGGGAAGTCTTGGGGGATTGGTCGTTCTCCCAAAAGCAAGCTCTAGTCAGTCCCTCACTGGCTTATATGGTGGCGGATGTGTTGAGCGATCGGGATGCTCATCGTTCGGATATCCTTCCCATGGGATTTGCTTCCTTTGCAGAACAGGTTGGGTTAAAGTCCGGTCAGACTCCAGATGAAAGCGGCACCTGGGCGGTCGGTTTCACCAGCAACCGCGTGGTGGTTGCCTGGGTGGGTGGGCAGGCGCCAATGCTTCCACGCATGTCAACCCAGTCCAGCACCTGGTTGATCAATGCAGTCCTACCAACCAGTATCCAGGGGAACAGTTCAAAAGGGTGGCAGTCACCCGCCGACATCATCCGGGTGGCAGTCTGTGAACCTTCCGGCATGCTGCCGACCGTGGCTTGTCCAAACATCACCACTGAACTTTTCCTGGCGGGGAACCAGCCTATGCGGCCGGATACGCTTTACGAATTGCTGGATATCAACGGTGAGACCGGCCTCCTGGCAACGGTGTACACACCACCCGACCTGGTTGAGCAGCACCTGTATATGAATATCCCGACATTCGCCCGGTCATGGGCAGAGTCGGTTGGCATAAACCTGATGCCTACAGAGTATGACACCATCCTTAAACCAGCACCGCTGCCTTATGCGCATATCAATTCACCCGCCTTTTTCTCGGACTTGAAGAGCAAGGTCAGGTTATATGGAAGCGCATCCGGAGAAGGATTCACTTTATACCGGCTGGAATATGGTTTTGGCCTCTACCCAAAAACCTGGCTGCAAATTGGGAATGATCTCAACTCCCCGGTTAATGAAGGCTTGTTAGCTGAATGGGATACATCCGCTTTGAATGGGCTGGTGGCGGTTCGCTTGCTGGTCATCCATGTCGATCAATCCATGGATGTGGCGATAACCCAATTTATGGTTGATAACCAGGCGCCGGTTATTGATATTATGTCCCCCCAAATTGGACAGACTTTCAACCTGGCTAACGAGCAGGCTGCGGTCTTTGATGCGGATATCAGTGACACTGCCCTGGCAGATGTCCGTTTCCTGGTGGATGGAGTCCTGGTGCAGGACTTTTCGCAGGCGCCATTCAGCCTGGTCTGGGCTTTAAAAACTGGAAGTCATACCCTGCGCGTGGAAGCCGTTGACCGTGCGGGAAATTCAACCAGCCAGGAAATTAAATTTATCGTACAGAATTAAAGACCAGCTTTAACGACCGGTCACGAATCCTGGCGCATCCACCTGCGGATGGCGTCCGCCGGGTATTGATAACCCTGCATGGCATCCATCAATTCATCCGGAGTGGTGGCGCACAGCAAGGATTGACGGTGTTCGCGGAAGATAAAGCGCTCTTTTTCGGCATGGTCAAGGAAACTAAGTAGCGAGTCATAATAATGGTTGACATTCAATAAACCCATGGGTTTATTGTGTTCACCAATTTGTGCCCAGGTCAGTGTTTCAAATAGTTCATCCAAGGTCCCATATCCCCCCGGCAAGGCAATGAATGCATCCGCCAGTTGGTACATGCGGGATTTTCGCTGGTGAATTGTGGCGGTGACTTCCAGTTTGGAAAGCCTGGGATGGGCCAGTCTGGGTGTGTTCATGGATTTGACGATCACGCCCGTCACCTGACCGGCTGCGTCCAATGAGCCATCTGCCAGCATGCCCATCAACCCTGTCCTTCCGCCGCCATAGATCAGTGTTAAACCACGCCTGGCCAGTGCGGTTCCCATTTGGTAAGAAGCATCCAGGTAGACATTTTGAACATCATCGGATGACCCGCAATACACACAAATGGACTTCATTGACGATTGCTCCAAAATGTTAAGTTGATCAGGGGAATTCTTTTGATAAGTATACATGAATAATATAGAGACATCTTATTTACCCAATTCCTAAAATCCTACAGGGCAACCGTTTGAGATAAAAAAGGGCTCTCCGGATCGGAGAGCCTGTGGCTGCCTTGCCAGACAGTTAATTAATTGAAAGGTTAAAGACCCTTGATTGTCAAGCCCAATACTAGAACCAGGAAGCCAATGAACTCAAACCAGAATGCATAAGTTGAGAGAACGGGAATTTTGAATAAAAATCCAAGGAACCCAAGAAGACCAAATAACACACCCACCCAGAATGTGATCACTTTGGGAGTATTCAGTTTCATTTTTTTTTCCTCCTGCCAAATATAAAGGGTCTGACAAGTTTCGCCATAAATACTAACACGGTTAAGTTTGGAGAGTTACGAGAGCAGGTTTAATCACCTGAAATGTGGATAGGATATTAACATTGGTTAGAATTGCATAAGATACCCGCATGGATGCTTGACGTTGCATCTTCATACGGCATACAATCGAGTCAGGAATTAATCTGATGGATTACAAGGATTATTACAAGATCTTGGGGGTACCACGGAATGCCCAGGCGGACGTGATCCGCCGGGCTTACCGGAAATTGGCTCTGCAATATCACCCGGATAAGAATCCAGGCGACAAGCAGGCTGAGGAACGCTTTAAAGAAATGAACGAGGCTTACCAGGTGCTCAGCGATGAAAAAAAACGGGCACGCTATGACCAGTTGGGGAGTTCTTATTCCGACTGGCAGAATCGTGGTGCACCAGGGGATTTCAACTGGGGTCAATGGGCAGCCCAGGGGGGACAGTCATCCAACCAGGTGAACATGGATGACCTGTTTGGGGAAGGGGTATTTTCAGATTTTTTCCGGTCGATCTTTGGAGGCATGGGTATGGAGATGTCCCAAGGAGGCGTATCCCGTTCCCGGCAGCGATCGGCTCAACCCATTGAGCAACCCTTTACCATCAGCCTGAGGGAAGCATTCCAGGGTACCGTCCGCCAGTTGCAGGTGGGGAACCGGACGATGGAGGTCAAGATACCAGCCGGGGCTCGCACCGGGACCAAAGTTCGCGTTCGGGGTAGTGGTCCTTCCAGTACGCAGGGCAAGACCTCTGACATTTATCTTGTTGTCAATGTTGAGTCCGATCCGAAATTTGAAATCGATGGCAATGATTTATACACCCAGGTTGCGGTGGATGTGTTCACCGCCATGCTGGGAGGCGAGACCAGAGTTGGAACATTGTCGGGTGAAGTGGTTTTAACCATCCCGGCTGGTACCCAGCCTGAGCAATTGATCCGCCTCAGCCAGCGCGGCATGCCATTGTTGAAAGATCCATCTTCCAGAGGGGACCTTTACGTGCGCATTAAGGTTAGGATCCCAAAACAATTGACAGCCAAACAGAAGAAGCTTTTATTGGAAGCTTCCCAATCAAAATAAACCAAAACCCTTCTTAATGAAAACAGGAGTCCTTCCATGAACAAGAAAATCAAGTATTCCGCATTAACCGTCACGTTGATCATGCTGTTGTCGGCCTGCCAATTGACCAATGTGCTTCCCATCCCTATCAATCCAAGCGTGGCAACCCCGACCATACAATCCTCCCAACCGGTGACCATCACCAGCCTGGGCGCGGAAGGGGATCAGTTTGTAACCATCTATAAGAATGTCAGTCCGGGTGTCGTCTCCATAAAAACCTATGATAATACCGGCACAGCCTTGGGACTGGGTTCCGGCTGGGTTTACAGTTCCGAAGGCTATATCGTTACCAACAACCACGTGGTGGAAGGCGCTGCAAAATTGGAAGTGGATTTCCCCTCCGGATTTAAGACCTTCGGGACGGTTAAGGGGACCGATGCACATTCCGACCTGGCGGTCATCCAGGTGACTGCGCCAGCCAGCGAACTGAAACCGCTGACATTGGGTGATTCCAGCCAGCTCAACGTTGGGCAGGTGGTGGTGGCGATCGGCAACCCCTTCGGGTTGGACAGTACCATGACTACCGGAATCATTTCAGCCCTGGGCCGCGCCTTGCCTTCATCGGTATCCGCTGGTTCCAGCGGTGGGTATTTTTCCGCAAGTGACATCATTCAAACGGATGCCGCCCTCAACCCGGGCAATTCCGGTGGGCCACTGCTGAACCTGAATGGTGAAGTTATAGGGATCAACCAGTCCATCCGCACGACAGGCACTACATCCACAGGTGACCCTTTAAATTCAGGCATTGGCTTTGCGATATCAATCAACATTGCCAAGCGGGTGGTCCCCAGCCTGATTAAAACCGGTAAATTCATTTACCCTTACCTGGGGGTCACCACCCTGGACGTGTTTGACCAGTTATCGCTGGATGAGATCACAAAACTGGGCTTGACCCAATTCACCGGGGCGTATGTCACCTCGGTCACCGCTGGTGGTCCGGCTGCCAAGGCGGGTGTTATCGCCTCCAATACCGATGCAAATGCGACCGATGTGCTGCCTGGCGGGGATTTGATCATCGCCATCGATGGGCACCCGGTGCTGCGTTATGATGACCTGATCGGTTACCTGTACAGCCAGAAAAGCCCTGGCGATACCGTTGTGCTGACCGTCCTGCGAGGTTCCAAGAAGGTGAACCTGACCTTGACCCTGGGTGTTCGGCCCTGATCTTTCCTTGATTTAGTGACTGCACCTACCCTATAGGAACCATCTCCAGATCCGCAGGGCTTGGAGAGGGAAGGTTGAGACCATAGAATATCGAAGACAATGAGAATGACCTACCGGGTATTAAGCAGGTCTGTGCATTTACCAGAAGATGCAGGTGGTGGTGGAATTCGATGAATCAAAAATGACCAAGGTACAGATTCTGGCCGAGGAAGGCAAGTACGGCTACCAGGTTATCCTGGTATACCGGTAGAATAAAAAGCAAACTCCCCGCCAATTTAAAAGCGACGGGGAGTTTTATTTTTAGGAAATGAAATGCAAGGCGAAAAGATGGTCGTCGTAGGCAATTGGAACCAATGTAACCGACGTGGCAACCGTACCACCGGATTTCTTTTTCCAGGTGACTTTAATGGTTCCGGGGATGATTTTCTCCATTGCCCGGTTGTAAGTCGAGGCCA
>Ga0315268_10003275_pt1 | contig 17898 bp, 17 predicted proteins | sample C1_top_MG_FD_204535 | JGI IMG/M metagenome (GOLD analysis project Ga0315268, IMG submission 204535) | Sediment microbial communities from Yellowstone Lake, YNP, Wyoming, USA - C1_top | ecosystem: Environmental > Aquatic > Freshwater > Lake > Sediment | place: USA: Wyoming | collected 2017-08-01
TCGGACGAAGCGGCACGGACGCAGAGCATCGCGTCCGTGCCGCTTCCGGCCTCAGCCGGCCGGTTCTGAAGACTCGTGAGGGTCGGCGCCGAAGGCCTGCCGTCGCAGGCGAAAGAGTTCGTCGCGGGCCGCAGCAGCCTGTTCGAACTCGAGATTCCGGGCGTGCTCCTGCATCGCCTTCTCCAGCCGCTTGATCGCTCTGGCCAGATCCTTCGCGCTCATCGCGTCGTAATGCGCCTCTTCGCTTGCCGCCTTGAGTTCGCGCGCGGCCTCTTCGCTGTCATAGGCGTTCTCGATCATGTCCCTGATGCGTTTCTTCACCCCCTGCGGGACGATGCCATGCGCCTCGTTGTGAGCGACCTGCTTGACCCGTCGCCTGTCGGTTTCGGCAATCGCCCTCCGCATCGAATCGGTCACACGGTCAGCGTAGAGGATGGCGCGGCCGTTGATATGGCGCGCGGCGCGACCGATGGTCTGGATCAGCGCCCGTTCCGAGCGCAGGAAACCTTCCTTGTCGGCATCCAGGATCGCCACCAGCGAGACTTCGGGGATGTCCAGGCCTTCGCGCAACAGGTTGATACCGACCAGGACGTCGAAGACGCCCAGCCGCAGGTCGCGGATGATCTCGACCCGTTCGACGGTCTCGATGTCCGAATGCAGGTAGCGCACCTTGATGCCGTTATCGGCGTAGAACTCGGTCAGTTGTTCGGCCAGGCGCTTGGTCAAGGTGGTCACCAGCGTACGTTCGCCATTGGCGATACGCCGCTTGACTTCGGCCAGCAGATCGTCGACCTGGGTGCCCGCCGGCCGGATCTCCAGCGCCGGGTCCACCAGACCGGTCGGACGCACCACCTGCTCCACCACCTGGGCCTGATGCAGCTGCTCATAGTTGGCCGGAGTCGCCGAGACGAACACGGTCTGCGGCATCAGCGTCTCGAACTCGTCGAAACGCAACGGCCGGTTGTCCAGCGCCGAAGGCAGACGGAAGCCGTAATCGACCAGGTTCACCTTGCGCGAGCGGTCGCCCTTGTACATACCGCCGACCTGAGGAATGGTGACGTGGCTCTCGTCGATGAACAGCAAGGACTGCGGCGGCAGATAGTCGATCAGGGTCGGCGGCGGCTCGCCCGGCTGGCGGCCGGAAAGATGGCGCGAGTAGTTCTCGATGCCCTTGCAGAAACCGAGCTGCTCGAGCATTTCCAGATCGAAACGGGTACGCTGCTCGATGCGCTGGCATTCGACCAGCTTCTGCCCGTGCTGGAAGAACTCGATGCGTTCGGCGAGTTCCGCCTTGATCTTCTCGATCGCCCGCAGCACGGTGGCGCGCGGCGTGACGTAATGGCTCGATGGGTACACGGTGAAGCGCACCAGCTTCTGTTTGCCGCGGCCGGTGAGCGGATCGAACAGCAGCAGCGACTCGATCTCGTCGTCGAACAGCGTGATGCGGATCGCGTGCTCGGCGTTCTCGGCCGGGAACACGTCGATGACGTCGCCACGCACCCGATAGACGCCGCGGTCGAAGTCGATATCGTTCCGCTCATACTGCATCTCGGCCAGGCGTCGGATGACGTCGCGCTGGGCAAGCTTCTCACCCTGGCGCAGATGCAGAATCATGCTGTGATAGTCGACCGGATCGCCGATGCCGTAGATCGCCGAAACGGTGGCGACGATCACGCAATCCCGGCGCTCCAGCAGCGATTTGGTGGCCGACAGGCGCATCTGCTCGATCTGCTCGTTGATGCTCGAATCCTTCTCGATGAACAGGTCGCGCGAGGGCACATAGGCCTCGGGCTGGTAGTAATCGTAGTAGGAAACGAAGTACTCGACGGCATTGTCCGGAAAGAACTCGCGGAATTCGCCATACAACTGCGCCGCCAGCGTCTTGTTCGGCGCCAGCACCAGCGCCGGCCGCCCGGTGCGGGCGATGACGTTGGCCATGGTGAAGGTCTTGCCCGAGCCGGTGACGCCGAGCAGGGTCTGGTACATCAGCCCGTCGACGATGCCCTCGGTCAGTTTGGCGATCGCCTCGGGCTGGTCACCGGCAGGCAGAAACGGCTGGTGCAGGCGGAACGGGCTGTCGGGAAAGGTGATGAGATCGGACAAACTCATGTCCCCGTTTCAAAGTCCCGCCAGGCGCCGCTGATCTTCATGATGTCACCCCATCCCCGCTTTCACGGTTAAAATATATTGTGTTCCGCAATCGAGCGGAAAGCGCGCCTGAGTGGCAAACCATGGAGTGTATATGAGCTCTTCAACGATTTCTTCCCTTTTCGCCGCGGTCGAGATGGCCCCGCGCGACCCGATCTTCGGCCTGACCGAGGCCTATAACGCCGATACGCGGCCGAACAAGGTCAATCTCGGCGTCGGCGTCTATTACGACGACAACGGCAAGGTGCCGCTGCTCGATTCCGTCAAGAGGGCCGAGAAGGCGCGGCTGGAAGCCTTGCAGCCGCGCGCCTACCAGCCGATCGAGGGACTCGCCGTCTACAATCAGGCGGTGCAGAAACTGCTGTTCGGCGCCGCCTCGCCCTTGATTGCCGACGGCCGTCTGGTGACCATCGAGGCCCTGGGCGGCACCGGCGCGCTGAGAATCGGCGCCGATTTCCTGAAGCGCCTGCTGCCGAGCTCGACCGTTTTCATCAGCGACCCGAGCTGGGAAAACCATCTCGCGCTGTTCGAGGCCGCCGGCTTCCCGGTGGAGAGCTACCCCTACTACGACGCCGCGACCCGGGGCGTGAATTTCGCGGCCATGAAGGCCAAGCTCGCCGGCATGGCCGCCGGCTCGATCGTCGTGCTGCACGCCTGCTGCCACAATCCCACCGGCGCCGACCTGAATGAGGGGCAATGGCGCGAGGTGATCGAGGCAGTCCGTGCGCGCGGCCTGGTCGCCTTCCTCGACATGGCCTACCAGGGCTTCGCCGAGGGCATCGAGGCCGATGCTCTGGCGGCGCGGCTGTTCGCGGATTCCGGCCTGAGCTTCTTCGTCTCCAGTTCGTTCTCGAAGTCCTTCTCGCTCTACGGCGAGCGCGTCGGCGCCTTATCGCTGGTAACCCAGGACAGGGAAGAGACGGCGCGCGTGCTGTCCCAGGTCAAGCGCGTGGTGCGCACCAATTACTCCAACCCGCCGACCCATGGCGGCGCGGTGGTCGCCACCGTGCTCGGGAGTCCGGAATTGCGCCAGATGTGGGAAACCGAACTGGCCGGCATGCGCAGTCGCATCCGCGCGATGCGCCAGGGCCTGGCAGACAAGTTGAAGGAGCGCGGGGTCAAGCAGAATTTCTCCTTCATCACCCAGCAGCGCGGCATGTTCTCCTACACGGGGCTAAGCCCGGCCGAGGTGGAGCGGTTGAAGGCCGACTATGGCATCTATGCCTTGAGCACCGGCCGCATCTGCGTCGCCGCGATCAATTCGCACAACATCGACTTCGTCGCCGACGCGATCGCCGTCGTACTCAAGGAGTGATTCGCGCGCCGCGCCCGATTGCGATCTGCGGTTCGCCGAGCGTACCGCCGATCGCCACCGAGGCATGAATCCGCGTCGCTGCGCCGGTGAGATCGATGGCCATCAGACCCCCGATCCGCCTGTCACTGGCGATGTCGAGATGGCCTTCGGCCCGCATCAGGCCGGAGCTTAGCTTCAGCCTGCCAAGGCGGCAGGCTTGGCCGTCCAGTCGCAACTCGCCCGTGAAGCGCTCGAAGCGGGTGGCGCCGCCCCGGGTCGGGTGCTGGCTGCGCACGGCCTCGATCAGGTCGAGTCCATTGATGGCGCCGCGCTCGACCAGGAACGCCCCGTTGACGCGCAGATTATCGGCAAGCCCGGCGAGTTCCGCGGCATGCGATTCAATGTGGAACCTGCCGCTGATTTCCCCCACCAAAGACAGCCTGGGAGCGGGAGCCGCCAGCAATTTGGCGCTGCTGACGCCCCTCAATCGGAGGTCGGCGACCAAGCTCGCCGCGGGAGTCCAACCGAGCTCGGCCGTCCCGTCGAGGAATCCGTCGTAAAGCCTACCGTCGATCTGGGAGAGGCGCAGCAGACCGGATCTGATCTCGCCCTGGACCTCGAGGTGAGCGAAAATCGGCTCGGGCAAAAGGGGCGACCTCAAGGGCAGGGGCAACGCGTTGCCGAGCACCGACAGCAGATAGCCCCCTGCCGCCGGCACTGCCTCCAGATGCAGGTTGCCCTCGTCATTGTGTAGCAGGATCTTTACTACGCCGCCCTCGGACGTGGTGCTCAACTCGCCGCTCAGACCGCCCAGGCGCAGGTCGCCGAGGTCGACCGAAAGCTGGTCAAAATTGGCGCCGCGCAACAGTATCGCGCCTTCCTTGCCGGCAGCACCGCTCAGCCAATGTGCGCTGGGGCCGATTCCCCGATCGCGGATGTGCAGGCCCTCGATGCGCGCGTGAGTGACGATCCAGTTTGATCCGAACAGCGAGAACGGATCAGGAAGGACGCGGATCGCCTTGATTTCGGCGTAGGACTCCGCGCCGACCGTGACACCCGCCAGCGTGATGTTCGGATAAGGCTGGAAGCTGAAGTGCACCTCATTGACGCGCACCGGATCGTGCAAGGCGGCGCTCAGGCGCCGCTCGATCTCCGGCCGGTAGCGCTGGTAGGGGAAGAACAGCGCCAGCAGCGGGGTAACGACCACGAGCAGCAGCAAGACAGCAAAAACTAAGCGCGGCCAGACCCTCTTGCGGCGGCGACCGCGGCGAATCGGCTTGAGCTCGACCGGCGCGAAGCGATCGTCATCGCCCGGCGTTTCGTATGCCCGGCGAAAAGCCCTCTCCTCCTTCCTGGCGGCCCACTTCCCCCGCCAGGCGGACCACTTCCTGCACAGCAGCGCCGGCAAACCGCCCCGGTCCGCAGTACCGCTGACGCGTGGCGACGGATCGGAATGCGCCGATCCGGCCAGGGGCGGAGGCTCATCGACCGACAGATCACCGAGCACAACCTCCCAAAGCTGCGGCCTGGCGACATGCTTCCGGATCAAGCCCTGGCGCTCCAGTTCCTCCAGGGCGGCGTCTATCGAAACACCATCGCCGAACCGTCGCTTGAGTTCGCCCGCGTTCGCCGCGCCGTCGACGGCATCCAGAACCGCGCGCAACTCGCGCTGCAAGGGCGGCCTGAGTTGCCGCAGCGCCTTCTCGCCTGCCGCCGTCTTGGCGTATATCAACTGCGCTTCCATGCTGCCCCCTTCCTCTGCTCTGGCCGAGGCATCTTCCTGCAGACGCCGCCGCGTCCAAGACTATTGACGCAGGCGGGCGAAATGAATAAGATGCGCGCCTCAACTGTTCCTCGATAGCTCAGTTGGTAGAGCGCCGGACTGTTAATCCGTAGGTCCCTGGTTCGAGCCCAGGTCGAGGAGCCAAATTTCGCGAAGCCCTGTCCTGTCCCTGTCTGTGCGCGCCCATGGGATCCCGCCAATCGGCAGGCGACTCCCACCAAACGCTTCCCGCCAATACCACACGCACCCACAAGCATCACCACGGGTTCACTCCGGCTCACCGCCGCCAACCTGCATCACACCGACCCTTCGCGCCGCCAGCCCCAATATATGTCTTCATCATACATCAGGCCGGCGCTATCGCCCCGATCCGTCGCAGCAGCGGCGACGGTTGACGCCGATGGAACGCGAAGCATCTTGCAGAATGCCGCGCCTAACCGCGTCTTCACCTGGCTTATCGGAGAATCTGGACTGGCCCGCTATTGGTGGCGGAGCATTACTCGCTGGCTTTCTGCGGCATCGCTCCGCTGCAGTTCCTGGCGATCGTGACCGCGCTCATGGTCGGCAACGGCTCACGGCGATGGGACCCACTTGCTGGTGATCGGCTTCCGCTCCATAATCATTGCCAGTGTAATCATGTCTTCCGAGACCGACGAAATACTCCGTCCCTCCCCGCAATCGATTGCCACTCGCTTATCCAAGTATGAACGGTCGGGTCATTCCCCTCATCGACGAACGCAGCCTCATCCTGCCGCGGGCCAGCGCCGCTGCTGCGTCCGCCGGCCCTCTTAGCGACACACGCGGCCGGCGCCTGGCGGACCTGCGCATCTCGGTCACCGACCGCTGCAACTTCCGCTGTGTCTACTGCATGCCGAAGACCGTATTCGGTCGCGATTACCCCTTCCTGCAACATGGCGACCTGCTCTCTTTCGAGGAGGTCTTCCGCATCGCCCGGCTGTTCGTCGCACGCGGGGTCTCCAAGATCCGCCTGACCGGCGGCGAGCCGCTGCTCCGGCGCAACGTCGAACGGCTGGTGGAGATGCTGGCGACCATCCCCGGCCTCGAACTGACGCTCACCACCAACGGCTCGTTGCTGCCGAAGAAGGCGCGCGCCCTGCGCGAAGCCGGCTTGCAGCGGGTGACGGTGAGCCTCGATGCCCTCGACGACCCAACCTTCCGCAAGATGAACGACGTCGATTTCCCGGTGTCCCAGGTGCTCGACGGCATCGCGGCGGCCGAGGCGGGGGGCTTGGCACCGATCAAGATCAACATGGTGGTCAAGCGCGGCACCAACGATCACGCCATCCTGCCGATGGCGCGCCACTTCCGGACAAGCGGTCATATCCTGCGCTTCATCGAATACATGGATGTCGGCAACCACAACGGCTGGAAGCTCGACGAGGTGCTGCCCTCGGCTGATCTGGTGCACCTCATCGATGCCGAAATGCCGCTCGAAGCGATCGGGGCCAACTACCCCGGGGAAGTCGCCGCGCGCTGGCGCTACAAGGACGGCGGCGGCGAAATCGGCGTCATCTCGTCGGTAACCCATGCCTTCTGTTCGAGCTGCACACGGGTCCGACTATCCACCGAAGGCAAGCTCTACACCTGCCTGTTCGCCCAGAGCGGCCACGACCTGCGCACGCTGCTGCGCACCGGCAAGTCGGATCAGGAAATCGCCGCGGCGATCGGCGCCGTCTGGAGCACGCGCAGCGACCGCTATTCGGAAATCCGCACGGCCGAAACTGCGGCCCTGAAAAAGATCGAGATGTCCTACATCGGCGGCTGAGACCCGGGCAGCATTCGCGTATCATCGCTGCTCTGCCAACCGCTCAGCCACCCTTTGACCGCGCGCAGAATCCGATGCCTCGTCCTTTACTCACCGACTCCGCCCGCCCCGCCACCGTCACCGTCGCCGCGATCAACGAGCGGGGCGAGACGGTGCCGACGCCGATCGCCGGCGAGCATCCGCTGACGCTCTATCTCGATAAACGTGAGATCGTCACCTTGATGACCCTGGGCGCCGCGCCCGAAGCGCTGGTGCTGGGTTACCTGCGCAACCAGCGACTGGTCGACGACATCGAGGACATCGCAGCGGTGCAAGTCGACTGGGAGACCGACTCGGCCGCGGTGACCACCCATGCCGGCAGCCGTGACATCGCCGCACAAATGAGCCGCCGCACCGTCACCACCGGCTGCGGTCAGGGCACGATGTTCGGCGACCTGATGGAAAACCTGGAAAAAATCGTCCTGCCCGACGAGGGCCGCATAGACCCGGCGACGCTCGGCCTACTGCTCGACAACGTCCGCCGCCACGAATCCATCTACAAGGAAGCCGGCGCCGTGCATGGTTGCGCGCTGGCGGGGCCGGACGGCAAAATCCTGATGTTCGTCGAGGACGTCGGCCGGCACAACGCGGTGGACGCCATCGCCGGCCAGATGTGGCTCGACGCAGTATCCGGCGCCGACAAGATTTTCTACACCACCGGCCGGCTCACCTCCGAGATGGTGATCAAGACGGCGCAAATGGGCATCCCGGTCCTGGTCTCGCGCTCGGGCCTCACCCAGATGGGCCACGCGATCGCGGAGCGGGTCGGCCTGACCATGATCGGCCGCGCCCAGGGCAAGCACTATCTGTTGTTCACCGGCCACCGGCGTTTCGTCGGCCGATCCTCCAATGCGTGAGCGCAGCGACGATGCCGTGACCGGTCTGATTCTGGCCGGCGGATTGGGCCGGCGCATGGGCGGCGGCGACAAGGGTCTGCGTCTGTTCCGCGGCCAACCAATGGTGGCGCACGCGATCGCCCGCCTGGCGCCGCAGGTCGAGGCGCTGATCATCAACGCCAACCAGAATCGCGAGGCCTACGAAGCCCTCGGTCATCCGGTGATCGTGGATGCCGTCGGCAACTTCGCCGGGCCGCTCGCCGGCCTGCACGCGGGGCTGAGCATCTGCACCACGCCGCTGCTGGTGACCGCGCCCTGCGACTCGCCCTTCCTGCCCCTCGATCTGGTCGCCAGATTGCACGCGGCGCTGCGCGAGGCCGACGCGCAACTGGCGGTGGCGCAAACCGGCGGTCGGGCGCAGCCGGTGTTCGCCCTTTGCCGCAGAAACTTGGCAGGCAACCTGAGCGACTACCTCGACAGTGGCGGGCGTAAGATCGACGCCTGGTACGCCGCATTGAGGGTGGTCGAAGTGCCCTTCGACGACGAAGCCGCCTTCGCCAATATCAATACCCCGGAAGAACTCGAAAGACTGGAACCGACATGAACTCGCTCCTGCAGACGCTCTCTTGCGCCGACGACTACGATCCCGATTCCCTGCCGGTCGCTCGCGCCCAGGCGCTGATCCTGTCGCTGGTCGCACCCGTGCCGGGTTTCGAGCGCGCCTTCCTCCGCCTGGGGCTAGGCCGCGTGCTGGGCGAGGACGTCATCGCGCCGATGAACGTGCCCGGCCACGACAACTCGGCGATGGACGGCTACGCGCTGCGCCACGCCGAACTCGCCGCCGAGGCAGAGACGAAGCTCGTCATCGGCGGCACCGCTCTCGCCGGCCGGGCCTTCGAAGGCAGGCTGCCCCCTGGCAGCGCACTGCGCATCATGACCGGCGCCATCGTGCCGGAGGGCCTGGATACCATCGTCCCTCAGGAGGTGACCAGGGTCGAGGGGGAAAGCGTGATCATCCCGCCAGGCCAGCGCGCCGGCCAGCACTTTCGCCGCGCCGGTGAGGACCTGAGCGCCGGACAACCGGCACTCTTGGCTGGCAAGCGGCTCCGGCCCGCGGAGATCGGCCTGCTCGCCTCGCTCGGCCAGGTTGAGGTGACGCTGCGCCGACGGGTGCGCGTGGCAATATTCTCCACCGGCGACGAACTGTGCTCGATCGGCACGTCGCTAGCGCCCGGCCAGGTCTATGACAGCAACCGCTACACGCTCTGGGGCATGCTCGACCGCTTAGGCTGCGAGGTGCGCGACATGGGCGTAGTGAAAGACGACCCGGCGGCGCTGGAAGCGGCGCTGGTGGCGGCCGCGAAGAGCAGCGACGTGATCATCACCAGCGGCGGCGTTTCGGTCGGCGAGGCCGATTTCGTGCGCGAACTGATGGCCCGGCTGGGCGAAGTGGCTTTCTGGAAAATCGCCATGAAGCCGGGCCGGCCGATGGCTTTCGGCCGGATCGGGGATGCCTGGCTGTTCGGCCTGCCGGGCAATCCGGTGGCGGTCATGGTGACCTTCTACCAGTTCGTGCGCCCCGCCCTGCTCAAGTTGATGGGCGCCGAAGCTGCCCCCTTGCCGAGCTTCCGCGTTCCCAGCCTGGCGGCACTGAAGAAGGCGCCCGGGCGCACCGAATACCTGCGCGGCCTGCTCTCTTCCGAGGCAGGCGAATGGCGCGTGCAGCCGACCGGCGCCCAGGGATCGGGCATCCTGCGCTCGATGTCGGACGCCAACTGCCTGATCGTCCTGGAGCATGAGCGCGGCAACGTCGCCGTCGACGATCTGGTCAGCGTTCAGCCGATGGACGGGCTGGTCTGAAGCCCTGCTGCAGCCCGGTTTGGCAGGGGCCCGGCGCCCGGCTGGACAATTGCCAATATAATCAATATAATGTTTAACTGTTGCACTGCATCAACGATCCATCAACGACCGTTTGAAGACCGTTTGAATGTTTTTACTCGGGGCGGCTGACCCTGTCGCCTCCAGGCAGATCGATGACAGCCGCCAACACGGTCGCAGTGGTCTGGAACCGTTCTTCACGCAGCGAGGCATGGCACCGTCCAGCGCCCCGCTTCTGCCCTCCGGCAAATCCGTGGAAGGCCTGTGCGTGAAACCGATCGAGAAGGAGAACACATGTCCCAAGCGATCCTGCTCAGGAAATGGATATCACGAAAGACCGAGTTTATCCTGAACTTCATGCAAGGCGGTCTGATGGCCTCCGGCCTCATCCTCGGCCTGGCGCTGGCAGCGTTGCTGGCAAAAAACCCCGCCGCCCTCGATGCTCTGAAGTCCCTGCAAGTACCGCCCGGACAGACGCAAGCCAGGCAGGGCAACGACGCGCTCCAGCTCGCGCTCCCCGCCGAACCCGCCAGCAGCCCGACCCTGACGCCGGAAATGCGGGCCGCGCTGGCTTTCGCCTCGCGTCGCTATCGCGTCTCGGCCCAAGCGCTCGACCCGGTCTTCCTCGCCGCGCAGGCGGCAGGGCGGCGGATGAACCTCGATCCACTGCTGATCGTCGCCGTCATCGCCATCGAATCGCGCTTCAATCCTTTCGCCGAGAGCGTGGTCGGCGCACAGGGTCTGATGCAGGTGATGCCGCGCTGGCACCATGACAAGTTGCCGGAAGGTTACGGCGCACTGTCGCTGTTCGATCCCGAGGTCAATGTCGAGGTCGGCGCCCAGGTGCTGCGCGAATCGATCCGGCGCATGGGCGGACTGATCCCGGGCCTGCAGCAGTTCGCCGGTGACAGCGACGACCCGGATCAGACCTACGCGAACAAGGTGCTCGCCGAGAAACAGCAGATGGAAAGGGCGGCGCGCTCGCACTTGGGCGCCTAGCACCTACTCCGCGGCACAAGTACCCTGGGTTGTCATCGGGTAAAAACTCCCCAGTGCCAACTATGGGCACTAAGTCGCCCCTACGGCGACCAGCAGCACGCTTTGTCCACCGTAGTCCACTCGCTGTCCGGGGCGCAGTTTGGCGCGCTTGCGGCTCTCCACCTTGCCGTCTACCCGCACCCTGCCCTGATCGACCTCGGCATGAGCGGCACCGCCTGACGAAACCAGGCCGGTGGCCTTGAGCAGATGATCGAGCTGGATATACTCGCCGCGAATGGCGAAGGTGGTCGCGCCGGTGGCAGGCACCGCCGCAGCGGGATGTTCGATCTGCGGGTCGGCGCTGCCGACGGCGGCATTGAGAACATCTGAAGACTGGCCCGCGGCAGGCTTGATGCGTCCGGACATATCGATAGTCGGTGGCAAGGGAATGCCGAATGTTAGCAGCCTGGCGTCACACCACACTCCGGAATTATTATTCACCGCCTGCTAAAATGCCTGATCCCGAAACAATCACGGCCGCCATGAAACGCTTACGCCCCTCCCGCCGTGCCAAGCTCACGCCCGACACCGAGCAGTTGATCCGCCTGTCCACTGGCCTCGCGCAGTCCAACAGCCGCCTTGAAGACAGCTTCTGGGAGACCCGCCTGTCCGCCCTGATCGACCGCCTGCTCAAGGATCGCGACGAAGCGGCGCTGACCGCCGCCCTCGACCAGCTCTACGGCAGCCAGGACCGCGCCTACGACGCGCTGGCCGACCTGACCGAGGCGCGCAGCGAGAGCCGTCCGGACAACGAGCAGGACCTGCTGTTATTCATCGCGCCCGTGCTGGCCTGGTCGCGTTTTGCCATTCCCTCGGGCAGCGTCAATGCTGCCGTACTCGCCAATGCCCGGGTGCAGTTGCAGGCGCATGTGCTGGCGCGCGATGTCCGTCTCGGTCTGGCCGATTTTCTCTACAGCCCGGATCAGTTGCCGCAGAGCTACAGCGATACCGCGGCCCTCACCGAAAAATTGGCCAAGGCTGCGCTGCACGGCCGCGACCTGCACATCGACCCGGGCCAGATGGCCGAGACCGCGAGCTTCCTCTCCGACACGCGCTACCTGATCGGCGTCCTCGCGGCGCCAAGCGGCGGGGCGCTGTTCCGTTGGCAGGAAGAGGACGGCGAGCGCGAGACGGCGCTGCGGGAATGGCGCGCCCAGGGCGGCGAGGCCTTGCGACCGCTCTTGCCCGGCTGCGCCAGCGAGCTCCTGTTGCCGCAGTCCTACCACGCCGGCTGCCGCGAATCCGACCACCTCTCGCGCCCTTATTCCTTGCGCGCCTCGGTGGCCTTCCTGTGCACCACGCTGAACCTGACGCCAACGGCGCTCACCACCGTGATCGCGCCCTACTATGACCGGCAACTGGAGGAATACCGCATCGGCTTCCTGCTCAATGCCTCCGGCGAAATGGTGCATGGCGCGGTCTGGCCGTTGCTCGATGGGGAGGACGAGAGCAGCGAGATCGCCGGCCAGATCGAGGCGGTGCTGCGCGAAATCGGCGTCGCCGACGTGACCATCCTCGACCACCGCCTGCCGATCGAATACTGCGACGACTGCGGTGCCCCCCTCTATCCCAATCCGGAGGGGGAGTCGGTGCATGCCGAAATGCCCGAGGAGCAGGAAACCTCGGTGTCGCGGCACCTGCATTGAGGCCGCGGGCCGGGCCATGGAGAAGAGCACGTCGCCATCGCCCGCCGAACCCCTGGAAGTTGCCTTCGCGGCCCACGTCCGAGGCGACCTGGCCGCGGCCGAGCAAGGCTATCGCCGGCTGTTGTCAGTCGCGCCCGATCACCCGGAGGCATTGCACCTGCTCGGCGTCTTGCTGCATCAGAGCGGCCGTAGCGACGACGCCGTCGACCTGATCTGGCGGGCGCTCGCGCAACAACCGCAACGGCCCGACTGGTACAACGATCTGGGCAACATCCTCTTCCAGCGCGGCGCACTGGAAGAGGCGACGGCGGCCTTCCTCCGCGCCATCGAACTGCGGCGGGATGACGCCACCTTCTGGAACAATCTGGGCGCTGTCCTGGAGGCCCGGGCGCAGCACGACGAGGCGATCTTTTCCTACCGGCAGGCGATCGCGATCGATCCGCATTTCGTCGCTGCCCTCGACAATCTGGGCAAGCTGCTCTCCGCCCATGGCGAACCCAGGGAAGCCGCCGACTATCTTTGCCGGGCCTATGTCGAGAGTCCCGCCGAGGGCAAGCCGAAGCACATGCTCGGCATCGCCTACTACACCCTGGGAATGATCGAACAGGCGGCAGGGGTCTACCGTCAGTGGCTGGCCGAAGAACCCGGCAATCCGATTGCCCGGCACATGCTCGCCGCCTGCTCCGGTCAGGACATCCCGGCCCGCGCCGCCGATGCCTATATCGAGCAGACCTTCGACGAATTTGCCGAAGGTTTCGAAGAAAAGCTGGTCGGCAAGCTGTCCTACCGGGTGCCGGCCTTACTGGCACAGACACTGGCCAAGCTGTTGCCGCCCGGGCACAAACTCGCGGTCTTGGATGCCGGCTGCGGCACCGGCCTGTGCGGCCCGGAGCTCATCCCCTACGCCAGGCGGCTGACCGGGGTGGACCTGTCATCCAAGATGTTGGTACTGGCCGAACGCAGAGGCATTTATGACGAGTTGGCGAGGGCGGAACTAACCGGCTACCTGGCCGAGCACCCCGACACCTTCGATCTGATCGTGATCGCCGACACGCTGATCTATTTCGGCGCCCTGGAGCCGGTGTTCGCCGCCGCCCACGGCAGCCTGCGGGCCGCGGGATTGCTGCTGTTCACGGTCGAAGAGCCGCCGGCGCCGGTCAATGAGCGCGGCTTCGGCATCAAGCCCAATGGCCGCTATGGCCACGGCACGGCCTATCTTGATGCTGCCCTGACAGCCTGCGGCTTCGAGGTCCGCAGCATTGCGCCGACGCTGATCAGGATCGAGCTGGGCGCAGAGGTGAACGGTCACCTGATGACCACCGCCAAAGCCGGGCCGGATCAGCGCGGCAGGTAGTCCCGGGCGTCGATCTCCGGCGTCCGGCCCGAGACCAGGTCGGCGATGAGGCGCCCGGAACCGCAGGCCATGGTCCAGCCGAGCGTGCCGTGGCCGGTATCGACGAACAGGTTGCGGTAACGGGTGGCGCCAATCAGCGGCACGTTGCTAGGCGTCGCCGGGCGCAGGCCGGCCCAGAACTCCACCTCGTGACGCCGTCCGGCGTGCGGAAACAACGTGAGCGCGCGCGCCAGCAGCGCCTGGCAGCGCGCCTCGTTCAAGCCAGTATCGTAGCCGGCGAACTCCGCCGTGCCGGCAATCCGCAGCCGCTGGCCCAGGCGCGAGAACACCAGCTTGTGCTGATCGTCGGTGAGGCTGACGAAGGGCGCCACGCTGTCGTCATCGAGCGGGATGGTCGCGGAATAACCCTTGGCCGGATACACCGGCAGGCGAAGCCCCAGCGGCCGCAGCAAGAGCGGCGTGTAGCTGCCCAGCGCAGCGACGTAGGCATCGGCCTTGAGCGTCTCACCGCCGGCCAGGCGGATCCCGGCGATACGGTCGTTCTCGGCCAGCAGTGTCTCGATCCCCAGTCCGTAGTGGAATTCGACGCCGCGCCCGGCACAGCGCTCGGCCAGCGCCAGGGTAAACTGGCAGGCGTCGCCCGACTCGTCGCTGGCGGTATAGGTACCGCCGACCAGCCTCACCCGACTCTGGGCGAGCGCCGGTTCGATGACGAGGCATTCGGCGGCGCTCTTGACCACCCGCTCGCAGCCGTATTCGCGCATCAGCGCCGCCTGGGGCACGGCATGCGCGAACTCCGCTGCGTCGGAATAGATGTGGAGGATGCCGCGCTGCTGCTGCTCGTAGGCGATGCCGGTGTCGCGCCGCAGCGCCTGCAAGGCGGCGCGGCTGTAGAGCGCCAGACGCAGAATGGCGACGACGTTGGCGTGCATGCGCGCCGCCGTGCATTGACGCAGGAAGGACAAGCCCCACGCCCATTGCTGGGAATCGGCGCGAAGGCGCCAGAGCAGCGGCGCATCCTCGCGGCCGAGCCATTTCATGATCTTCAGCGGCGCACTCGGACCGGCCCAGGGCTCGGCGTGACTGACCGAAATCTGGCCACCGTTGGCGAAGCTGGTTTCCTGCGCCGCGGCCGGCTGCCGTTCGATCACCACCACCTCGTGGCCGGCCTCGGCCAGATACCAGGCAGCGGTGACGCCGACCACCCCGGCGCCGAGCACGGCGACGCGCATCAGGCCGCTGCCGCTACGGCGGCGGGGAAAATGAACTTAACGCCGGGCGCTGACTCTGAGAGAATCTTCATTCGCCCGATTATACTTCCCCACCTCTGTCGAAGAACCGCCTGGAGAACCCCTTGCCCCGGAAAAAAACCGACGCCGAATGGCGTGCCCAACTCTCGCCAGAGCAGTATCACGTCACCCGCGAGAAGGGCACCGAACCCGCCTTCAGCGGCCGCTACTGGGACTGCCACGATGACGGCGTGTTCCGTTGCGTCTGCTGCGACGCGCCGCTGTTCGATTCATCCGGGAAATACGATTCAGGCTGCGGCTGGCCGAGCTTCACCGCGCCGGCAGGCAACATCGCCGCGGCCCCCGACACCAGCCACGGCATGATCCGCACCGAGGTGACCTGCGGCCAGTGCGGCGCTCACCTGGGTCATCTGTTCCCCGACGGCCCGGAGCCCACCGGCCTGCGTTACTGCATCAACTCGGCCTCCCTACGACTAGAAAAGGAGTAGACGGATATAATCCGATCATGAAATTTCTCTTCGACCTGCTCCCGGTCACCCTCTTCTTCGCCGCCTTCAAGATCTCCGAAGCCCACGCCCAGGCCGCCGCCGACCTGGTCGGCCGAGTGCTCGGCGTGGTCGGCCTGGGGGCCGGGATCGCGGCCAAGCAGGGACCGATACTGGTCGCCACGCTGGTGGTCATTCTCGCCACCGCCCTGCAGATCGGCTGGGTCCGGCTGCGCCGCGGGCGGGTCGACAAGATGCTCTGGCTCAGTCTCGTCCTGGTGGTGTTCTTCGGCGGCCTGACGCTGATCTTCCACGACGAGACCTTCATCAAGTGGAAGCCGACGGTGCTCTACTGGGCGTTCGCGGCGACGCTCTTGGTCTCCGAGCGCACGCTGAACAAGAACCTGATCCGCAACATGCTCGAAGCCCAGATGCCGTTGCCCGAGCCGGTCTGGCGCCGGCTCAATTTCGCCTGGGTCGGCTTCTTCGCGCTGTTGGGCGCACTCAACCTGCTGATCGCCTTCGCCTTCCATCTATCCACCGAAGTATGGGTGAATTTCAAGCTGTTCGGCAGCATGGGACTGATGCTGGCATTCGTCGTGATCCAGGGTGTGTTCCTGTCGAAATACCTGGAAGAGAAGCCATGATGCGCTATGTCCTGTTCGGCGAGGATGCGCCAGGGGGTCTGGAAAAACGCCTGCCGGTGCGCGCCGCGCACCGGGCCCGGCTGCAGCAACTGCAGTCCGAGGGGCGCCTGGTGCTGGCCGGGCCGATGCCGGCAATCGATGCCGAAGACCCCGGTCCGGCCGGTTTCTTCGGCAGCCTGATCATCGCCGAATTCGCCTCGCTCGCGGCAGCACAGGACTGGCTGGCGGCGGACCCCTACGTCACCGAAGGCGTGTATGCCCGCACCTGGGTGCGGCCTTTCAAGCAGGTTTATCCGCAGTGAATGTCATCGCCGCGATGCGCGAACGGCTCGCCGTCCTGGAGCCGCAGCGGCTCGACATCGCCGACGACAGCGCGAAGCACGCCGGCCATGCCGGCGCCGCCAGCGGCGGCGGCCACTACCGCATGACCATCGTCTCGCCGCTGTTCGCCGGCTTGCCCACCCTCGCCCGCCATCGCCTGGTATACGACACCCTCGGCGCCATGATGAAACGGGAGATTCACGCCCTCAGCATCGCCGCCAGGACACCCGAGGAGGGCTGAGCAGCGTCATAGGAAAAGACCGGTAGGCGGGGTATTATGCCCGCGTAATAGCCGGGAATACGGTCAATTCCGGCCCGGTGCAGGCCGAACAATTATTCTGGGTGACGTCATGTTTGAGCAGATCGGTCTCGTCTCGGCAGCCCTGTTGGCGGGGCTCATATTCACCGTACTGCTGATCATCCTGCGGCGCGAGAGAGCGAGGGCTAAGCCCACGCCGGCGGCGCCGCGACGCTACGTGGAAACGACCGCCGACAAGACCATGGTGATCAGTCGCGAGGAAGTCGACGCGATGTTCAAGAAGAGATAGCGCCGTGCGACAGCGCAGACCTCGGGCATGAGCGCCAGCATCCTCTTCTCGGACGTCAGCGGCAGCACCCGGATGTACGAGATGCAAGGCGATGTCGTGGCCCAGCGCATGATCGACCGCGCCATCCATGAAATGACCCGGATCGTCGAGAAGAAGTCGGGGCGGGTGATCAAGACCATGGGCGACGAAGTCATGGCGCTGTTCTCCGATCCTGGCGATGCGCTGTGGGCGGCCTGCGACATGCAGCAGGCGATGCACGAGCATGGCGACGGGCCGGCGCTGCTCCCCGTCTCGCTGCACATCGGTATCCATTCCGGGCGCGTGATAGAGGACGGCGGCGACGCCTTCGGCGACACCGTCAACATCGCCGCCCGGATCGCCTCGCTGGCCAAGCCCGAGCAAATCCTGACCACGGCGGAGACCATCAAGGCCGCCCGGCAACTGGCCTTGCCGAGCTTCCGCAGACTCGCTCCGATCCCCCTGAAAGGCAGGGAAGAACTCGTCGATCTGCGGGAAATCCTCTGGACGAATCCTCCCGACGAGGGGATCGACGGTCTCACGGTACTCGACGGCATGGCGTCGAGCCTCGCCAGGAGGGCGGACACGCCGGCACTGGCCCTGACTACCCACGGCAACAGCGTGGCGGTCAACCGCCTGAGGCCGCGCATCGCCATCGGCAGGGACCCTGCCAGCGACCTGGTCGTCAGAGATCCGATGGCCTCAAGAACTCATGCCATCATCGAGATGCGTAGCGACAAGTTCGTCCTGATCGACCAGAGTTCGAACGGCACTTATGTGACGCCCCGCCTCGATTCGGCGACCAACGCGACAATCAGCCTGCGGCG
>Ga0315268_10003276_pt1 | contig 17896 bp, 29 predicted proteins | sample C1_top_MG_FD_204535 | JGI IMG/M metagenome (GOLD analysis project Ga0315268, IMG submission 204535) | Sediment microbial communities from Yellowstone Lake, YNP, Wyoming, USA - C1_top | ecosystem: Environmental > Aquatic > Freshwater > Lake > Sediment | place: USA: Wyoming | collected 2017-08-01
AGGAGTTCTGTGTGGCCTTTCACAACACATATGGTCTGCCTGTTATCAATACCCACACCATGAATGTGTTTGGTGAGAGACAGGACCCAGAGAAGTTTGTTCCCATGACCATTCGTAAGATTATGGCTGGGGAAACAGTCTTCATCCACTCTGACCAAACTTGCACCAAGAGCTCCAGCCGCTTCTACATCCACGCACGCAATGTGGCCGCAGCTGTGTTGTTCATCCTTGAGAATGGCAAAGTGGGTGAGAAGTACAACATTGCTGGTGAGAAGGAGCTGACCAACCTGGAGGTGGCTATCTTTATCGCCTCTGTGCTTGGAAAACCACTGGACCACGTGATGGTCAGCCCTGATAAGAGTGATCGCCCTGGGGTTGATATGCGCTACGCCTTGGATGATTCTAAGATGAAGGCCATGGGTTGGAAAATGCCAATGCCACTAGAGGGGTCGTTGGCATCAACGATTCTGTGGACAAGAAATCATGCCGACAAGTGGCTGATCTAGTTCTTATCTTTGTTGGTTGTTGGCTCGGTTCGTTATTTGGTTTTTCATCCAAGGTGCTAGGCGAAAGCTTAGCACCCTTTTTTCTGTCTGTGTGACTAATCCAGTTCTTTAGACCAGATGCAAGTGGAACTGCATCTGGGTAATAGGTTAGGTATGTGGGTGTCAGGCTTGGCTGAGCTTGACACCCACTTTTGGTATCTATTTGTGGACATTAACGACTGGTTAAGACAACGACTGGAGTCATCACAGCCTTTCTCATTGGCTCGTATAGGCAACACAGAGGGCTACGTCCTAGAATCACTTAACAACGGCATCGTAGAACCCTGGCCACACATCAATGATGGTTGGTTGGCCTATGGTGGAGTCTACCCAACCACACCAGAGTATGTGTTGACCACGTGGAAGTCTATCATGATGGGTGCCATACAGGCGGCTGATGTTGTGGGTTGGGTGGACATATCAGGTAATGTGGCCAGAAACGTGGGTTTTCTCGAGGAGTGTGGTTGTGTGAACAAGCCCCAGTTCAGTGGGTTGGAAGGTATCAGCATCCTTGACCCTGGCACCTTGTTGAAGTATGATAGACCCTGGACCACGGCGTTGGCCAACAAGCGTGTGTTAGTGGTCTCGTCCCATTACCACAGCATAAGGAAGCAATGGCCAAACATGGACGAGATATGGAGGCAACACAGGGACACCATAGCGCCGTTCAAGCTGGTGGATGTGATTCGATCACCCTACAGTCCATCTATCGATGACAGGCAGTACCAACCCACATGGCATGCCACAGTGGAGCACCTCCGTGAGTTGATGTCTGAGGTGGACTACGATGTGGCCCTTATAGGTGCTGGATCCATGGCTCCAGCACTTGCCCAGCATGCAAAGCTGTGTGGCAAGGTGGGCATCACACTGTGCGGTACCACCCAACTGTTCTTTGGCCTTATAGGTTCAAGGTGGGCCAAACAGCCTGAACACACTGACTGCAGGAAATACTTCAACGGGGCCTGGTGTTACCCAGACCCCGTTGATCGTCCTCAAAGGGTTGAGGCTATGGATCGATTGGAACTAGCTTACTGGTAGTTTACTGACAGTCAGCAAATTCCTGCTTCATTCCCAACTCTTTGATCTTTTCTTCAATAACGCCGAGATGGTGGGCGTCCATTTCAATGGGTTCAGCCTCTATCCAACGACCTCCGGAGGAAGTGCTGCTTGAACCTCCTAAGACGCCAGTGAAGGTTGTTGAGAGGATGTCAACCTCAGCTTTGGCCATGACGTCGAACTCATCGCCAATCTTACCTTCGTCGCTGGTTACCTCGAATCCGTCATTGACGTACTTCCACTCATGGCGTTTAAGCTCTCGCTTGGTTCCATCGGCTTTGACCAGCATCACCTTGGTGCTGTAGCTGGCGACCACATCGATCGGCAGGATTTTTCCATAAGCATTTAATTGGATTTTAGATTTAATAATCACGGGTGAAGTATACGCTGGGCCGAGAAAATTGTAAACAAATTCTTGAACAATTTTTTTGGCCATTTTCGCTGCGCCTGGCATTGAGAAAATGAGTTGTTCCACGTGGAACAACCCAGTCCGTGAGAGTCGGTTATCTCAAAATCCGGTTTACCTGGACAACCCAAGTCTTACTGTGGCCCTCATGTCAGACATCCTACGAGATTTCAACGAGAACGAGATCAAAGTCTTCAAGTGCTTTGTCAACCCAAAGTACCCAGGGGCCACTCGAACTCTCAGCGCTGTGGTCAAAGAGTCCGGCCTGGATGAGGCCGACATCTTAAAGATCTACGCCACCTATGACAACCTCTTGTTTACGCCAGTTTCTGGTAAGAAGTGGTGTTTCAATGTGGCCTTCTTCGCCAAGAAGTTCGCGACCAAGTATCCTGATGTCTTCTCTAAGTTCACGGTGCTTGCCACACCCCTGGGTGTGATCGTTGTTCCCAAGGACGTTAAGCCCCATTTGTTGGCCACGATCATCACTAAGATTTCCAGTGAAATGGACCTCACACAGCCTGGAGTGGCTGAGGCCTTGGAGGCCTTGAACAGGATGCTGGCCAAGCGAAACAACGAGGCTCAAACAGGCGATGAGATCAGTTTCTCAGTCTAGAGTCGGCCAAGGCTCTTAAGCCGCTCAACGTCCATTGGAATCTGTTGAAACAGCCAGTTGTAGTTCCTGATGGAAGCGTAGTGTATGACAAAGGCCGTTTGGTGGAAATCAGACCGCTCCCAGTCCTGGTGCATACAGTTGAACTCTGGGCCTAGATCGTGGACAGCATGGTTTCTCTCCATGATCCGGTGACCCATGAAAGTCTGGTGGCCACATGCATCATCATCATAGAATCCCTCAGGGTCAATAAAGAGTGAGGCATCACGTCTTGACAAGCCTATGACGCCAATGTTGAAATACCTTCCCCAAGGCTTGAGTGCCACACGCTCTACAGTCTTTACGTTGCCAAAACCCATCGAGTTATTTCCAAGGAAGTTCTTGCCCGTCTTGTGGCAGTATTGCAAGTAGTAACGGACTCTGGTACGAGAGACATCACCCGCATCTCTGAAGCTCTCGTCAAACATGCACATCCTGCCAGTTGATGCGTCCAACAACCAGGGTGCATCATTAGCCACAATGAGGTCTGTGTCCAGGTGGACTATCTCATCGTAGGTCTCCAACCACTTGGGAATCTGAAAGTCCTCATATGAGGCGTGGTGTTGTGGATAGAGACGGTTAGACTCATCTACAACTAGGAAGTCTGCACCATGCCGTTGTGCGTAGCTTTTAATGTGTGGGTGCGTCATCTTGGCCATATCATGGAAAACTGAACCAAATGCGACCGTGTAGACAAGTCTCTTCATACCAGTGAGAACATCTTGTATCTAGTCTGTGGCTTCAATAGATGAAATAGACTACGCTAATGGCCTGGTATTTCAAGTACGAGACAAAGGCACATTAGTTCCTGTGTTGCTCAAGATAGAGTCGCCTGATTCTGCCACACAGATCAACACCTCGCCCTCTTTCTATCAAGACCTGGGTGTTGACAAGGTGGCCATAGTCCACTACGACGAGTCAGATGACAAGTATACCATCCAACGTATCACTGATGTCGTCATGCTCAGGGATGGTGACTCAACCACAGCTAAGAAGGCCCTGGATGTGATTGTGAGTCAGGGACGGTTGTTGCACTTCGTTAATGCTTCGTTAGACTTAGAATAGTCTCTGTTTAATCTTATTTGTCTTATTTAAATAAGATTAAGTATACCTAAAGTAAAAATTCAATGCAGAGCGCCTTTTAGTGACTTTGCATACCCCACTGGTATAAATAAAACGGTTAGGTGTTAAGATACCACGCGGACTAGCAGGGCCAAGAAATGGCAAGGGTTCATTGTTTTTGCCTTAATTAGCAATTAAATAGACATTAAGTTTCTTATTAGTGTTTTAAAAGTCTTATACAGCATATACCACGCACAATGTCCACGCCAGTTGTAACTAAATCGTGGCCATTACCCCGCGAGTAATTGAACATGACGACTACATGACCAATGCAGGGCGCTGTGTCTATAGTCTTTAAACTAATCGGGTTTTTAAGCCTACTTACCACATTTCAATGCCAGACGCTGTTGGTGTGGCTTTTCTATCCCGCGTGAACTGTCAATAAAACAATGTAAAAGTTTTAGACTTGTACAATACTTTTTTCACGTCATAAACTTTATGCCATGAAAGCCACACTAGAATTTAATCTTCCAGAAGAATCTTACCAACTTAAGAGAGCCATACAGGGGCCAGACTTGTGTGCCGCTCTGTCTGACGTAGACAACCAGCTGAGAGACTGGCTGAAACACGGACACTCCTTTGCCAGCTCAACAGAGGCTTTAGAGGCCGCAAGAGGTTTCTTGTCCCAGGTTCTTACGGACAAAGACATAAACATCTACGAATAATGTTTACAAAGTCCTTGGGTCCAAGTAAGGTTCTAGACCTAATGACTGGACGCCTTGGCCTCTGCTGCATGTGGGACAACGATCGCACCTTCCCACTTCGAACCATGACCCTCGCCAGCTACAAGAAAGCTGGCTCTGACGGTCCTCAGAAACTCGCAGAGGTTGTCTTGCACAATGTCAGTCAGATCCGTGCAATGATCAACCTCTGTGACCAGCGTGGCTGGAACTACCGCATTCCTCAGACGGTGTTCCCTCTCATGGGCATGCCCGGTTTCGAGCTCAAGCCCACAGACCTACCACTGTGGCCACTTATCCAAAGGGTGTTTGCTGGTATCTCGAATGAACGTGGTTCTGTCCGTCTGTCCATGCACCCCACTGCCTTTTGCATCCCTGGCTCAGACACCCAAAAGACAGTTGTTGCTGCACTCTCTGAGCTCGAGCTTTCAGCTGTCATCTTAGATCTTTGTGGAACACCCATCAGCTATGACGCACCCATCAACATCCACATGGGTTGCTCCACTGGTGGGCTTGAAGCCACCATGTCACGGTTCAAGTCTAGCCTCGATAAGGTGTCCTCTTCAGTGCGCTCCAGGTTGGTTCTGGAGAATGACGATAAGGGTGAGTGGACAACATATGCCTTGTACCAAATGGGTTGGACCGGGCCAATCACATTCGATTTCCATCACCACCACTGCAACCCTGGCCTCAACACTGAGCACGAGGCATTCTCCATGGCACTGGCATCGTGGGGCGGTCATCGTCCACTCTTTCACTACTCAGAGCCCGACCCCACCAATTCTAACCGTCGTGCCCACTGCGAGATGCCCACTCGCCGGGCCAATGACTACGGCGCCTTGTTCGACCTTGACATCGAGCTCAAGGGCAAGAGCAAAGCCATCGCAGCCTACGAAACTCTATGAGAAAAGAAAAGATCCGTTGGCGACGTTCTTATGCGTCTCCTATGACTCACACTGACTGGAAAGCTTTTGAGCAAAAGCTGACAGACACTTATGGCAAGATGAGTAACCATACTCGTCAAATTCTTTGGAACTCTAACCTCTTTACTCAAGAGGATGCCAGGAAGGCCCTTACTACGGGACGGTTGTCTGTCCATTCAACCCGTGGTCTGGGTAAGAAGAGTTTAACTGAGATCCGTCTCTGGTGTGGTCCATTAGACGATAAAACCGGCCATGTCTTTAAGCTTATGGGCTTGGTTCATGAGCTTATAGAAGCCGGAGAAGCTTTAACGCTCAGCCGCAGCCATGAGAACTTACAAGCATGGACAAATGTTGTTTGCTGCGCTAAACGTGGTGTTGAGCTTGCAGCTTTAGCACCTAAAAAATAGTCTAGAATTTTGTTTACAAATGCCTTGGGTCCAAGTATACTTGACTCGTGAATAAAAAACCGTTTGAATTTGATTGTAAAAACCATGAGTGGTCCAACCATCGGTATGATCGCACCTGTCTGATGTGTGGTGTATTATGCTGGAAAAATCGTGATACAGGAGAGTTAGAACCTGGTGGATTCAGAGGAACACGGCCTCTTCAATGTTTGAAAGCTTCTGACCCTTTTCATCCTATGTGTCAGTTAAGTGTACGGTCATTTAACAGCCTTATGAATCATGAGATGACCAATAAGGACGAGATTCGCTCCTTACTTGACAGTGGAAAATTCCCCTATATCCGAAATCTTGGTGGTAAAAGTCTGACCGAAATTGCTACCTGGTGCGGGGCCACAACCAGTCCGAAAACTCTGCACAATATGTATCTCAAGAATTACGTGACACTGCGTGCTGAGTGGGTGTTACAGCATGGTATACTAACAAGCGTCCTTAGTGGTGATCCATTCGGTGAGAAATAACCAATGGCACGGGAATTAAAATCTCTTGGTCGAAGTCAGAAACATATCAATCAATGTAAGCTTATGCAAACCATGAACAAACTTAAGGCCAAGGCTTACAACAAAGCCTACCGCGAGGCCAACAAAGATAAGATCTCAGCCCAACGCAAGGCCTACAATGAAGCCAACAAGGAGAAGAGAAAGGCTTACAATGAAGCCAACAAGGAGAAGATAAAGGCCTACATGAAGTCCTATCAAGAGTCCAATAAGGAGAAGTTGGCTGCCCTGAATAAAGCCTTTCGTGAAGCTAATAAGGAGAAGTTCGCCGCCCGGAATAAAGCCTTTCGTGAAGCCAACAAGCAGAAGATAAAGGCCTACATGAAGTCCTATCAAGAGGCCAACAAGGAGAAGTTGGCCGCCAAGTATAAAGCGCGTCGTGAGGCTAACAAAAAAAAGTTATCTGCCAAGGCTAAGGCTTACAATGAAGCCAACAAGGAGAAGTTAAAACCTTACAAGGCAGCCTGGTATCAATCCAACAAGGAAAGGTTGGCCTTTATGGGCAAGGCCTATCGTGAGGCCAACAAGGAGAAGTTAGCTGCTCATCAAAAAGCCTGGCGTGAGGCCAACATGGAGACGATCTGTCCTCGTACGAAAGCCTATCGTGAGGCCAACAAGGAGAAGTTAGCTGCTCATCAAAAAGCCTGGCGTGAGGCTAACAAGGAGAAGTTGGCTGCTGCCAAAAAGATCTATTGGCAGAACAGCCAGGAGAAGATAAAGGCCTATCGTGAGGCTAACAAGGAGAAGTTAGCCGCCAAGGTTAAGGTCTATCGTGAGGCCAATAAGGAGCGGCTTGGGCCATTACGTGCGGCCAGTGAGCGACAACGACAGAGGCGTATTCGTGACTCAGACTTGGCTTTGAGGTCACTCTCTAGCTTGGCCAACATGCTTGATGTGGCCAAAAAATTTACTTGTTTACAAAATAAACTTGAAGATCTAAAGTAAAGGTACCATGAAAATTGCATGTCAAAAAACACAAGAAATTGTCAAAAATAATGAAAATAATGACCGCATGGCTGAGCTCCAACGTTTAGTCATGGTTGGCATCCATTCTTGGATAGACGCTGGGAAAATCGTCGTAGAGGAGATGGCCAAAAATCCAAATTTTCCTAGTGATGTTGAGGCCTATACCCAGGGTCAAATTAAAGCTGATATGATTAAGCAACTCCAAAAGGTTGGACTCAATCTGATTTCACCTAAGCTTGTGGCTCTTTACAACGGTAGCAAAGCAAGCCAAAAATTATCGCAGTTGCCAGTTCAACTCCAAGAAAAATACTTGGGGGAGCCTTTTGATGTGCTAACTTACAACGATCAAACAAAGACGTACCAGAACATAAAAGTAAAGCACGAGCACTTGACAGGATTCCAAATTCGTCAAGTTTTTTATGGAAACACGGTTCGCTCTGTTGCTGCTCAGGAGGCTTGGATTAAGAGTGGAAAAACAGTAAGACACACTACAGAGGTAAAGGTAAAAGCAGAGTATGTTGTGTGTGGTGGAGAAATTACCTTTAGAAAAGGTTCCAAATTCAAGTTGGATGACCTGGTCAAGATTCTTTCCTCTCATCTGAAGTCATGAGTGAAACCATCCAGTGCATCGCTATCTCTGGTGACAAGAAGATGGACGACATCATGCATGCATTCGATGTCTTTGAGCCATACAAGGCCTTCGCAGTTGTTGAGTCGTTCGAGCTAACACTAAAGCCAGACACCACTGCCGACAAGGCCATGGAAGACATGGTCAGGATACTCACTGAGTGTAATCGCCGTGTTGTGGCCGTGTTCATACCCGGCCGGCCTCATGGCTACAGGGACGAGTCTGTGAAGGCCATCAGCGATGGCAAGAAATGGTGCATGCTTGACAAGGTTCTAGATGCCCATGGCTACACTCGTTGGGAGCTACTTTTGAAAATTCTTAAGCACGATTATGATATCTAAGCACCCGCAATTCAAGAATCCAATGCCACTGGTCGAGAAGCTAGACCGAGCGGTCTTTCGCTATGGCAACTACTTCATCATGGAGATGCCAGCTGATCCTGAGTTTCTGTATCATGAGGGTGTCGCCATGAACCATTGCTTGCAGGTCTGCTACCACGAGTACGCAGAGCGCATGCGGAGTGGAGCTCAGCGACAGTTCTCCCTGGTCGACCTCAATGATGGCATGCCAAAGGTTGACATTGAACTGTCTCTGACAGAGAGCTCGTACAGCGGTGAAGTCCAGGAGCCAGTGGTGACTCAGATCCGTGGCGTTAGCAACCAATGCCCCCCTGACGATCGCTACTTGCCCACGATCATGGAATTTATGCGAAACCAAGGTCTGGTTTTTACCCACCATGGTGTTCCTAACTTCGATGGCCGGTGTGATGGAGATCTTGTTCTGAACCGTTGGGAAAAAATTAAGGAATCCAACTGAAGCCCGAGTCAGCCCGAGTCAGTGTGACGCTGTTCTTTTTTAATGGAATGGTAACAACCATCCTGCTATTGTCAATCACGCCAATAGCCCACACAGTACAGCACAGCACAAACAGTATGATCACGCAGAAACACGCATTCTTCGCCCGGAATGGCTTTAACCTTGAGTGGGGCACACCCTACGCGATAACCCTGAAAGCCACCGGCAAGCAGAGGATAGTTCAAAACTACCCATTCGAGGAGTACGGAAACACTAGTTTGATACGATTCTGTCAGGCACACCTCGAAAAACTCGAGTCTATGTCTTACACCTTTACGGATCCGACTAATACGAATAACCTAGGTCGCTATCGTATCTCATATTACTGTGATCCCGTAGAACCGGTGGCCACGACGGTGTCCACTTCTAGCGCCGAGCAACAAGAGATCCTGCGACTTCAGCATGAAATACTTGAGGTGGCTAAGCATGTGGTCAAGAAAACTTCAGAGGACCTTGTCAGTATCTCGCAGCGTCTGGGGACGGTCGCCACCAAGGTTTAGTTCTGACTCAATTCAAGCCCACGGAGAAATCCGTGGGCTTTTTTGTTTACATGGGCCTTCAGGCCAAGTATACTCTTGCTTGTAAATGAAAAACTCACCCACTCGTATTCACTGGTCAACAATTGAGTCCAGCCTTGTCCGTCAGAAGGTGCTTGAAATGGTCTCAAACCGCAAAATGCCGCGAAGTTCCTGGGCTGACATCTTCGAGGTCGCTCAGCGAGAGCTGCCTATAAATCGTCGCCGTGACAACATCAGCTTAACCCCCAATGTTTGGTTGTCCAAGGATGGCGTTTATCGCTCTAACACAACCCAGTTTATTGCGGCAAGCGTGCTGCGTGAACTTGGCCATGACATCCGTGAGAATGTGCGTGTCACCCATTACGCCCACTACCTCGCACCCCAGTCTGGGAAAAACTTTAAGGCCGAGAAGCCGCCTGAGGTGGCTGTTGAGACTAAAACCGAGGTGGCCGTAGCCGACGACGTCCAGCTCAATCTGGTCCTTGACAACAGTCCGACTGAACGCATTGCCTCAAAACTCTCTGATGCCCGTCAAAAGATGATCAGCCAGATTCTTGAGCATGAGAAGGACGTCGTCCTGTTTGTGGCTAAGGAACAGCTGAACCCCTTGGAACAACGTCTGAACGACATGAATGCTCGTATGACTGAACTGTCCAAGACGGTGGAGTATCTTGGTCAACAGATGGGCCTGATCACTGAGTTTATCACCAGCCACGGTTACAACCCCAAGAAGTAAGTGACCTACAAGCTCTTTGTTTATGGTACCCTTCGTCGGGGCTATCACAACCACGATCTGATGAGGAACGCCAAGCACATCTGTGATGGCTTCACCGCAGATAGCATGCGGTTAATGGTTCATCGTGGGCATGGTGTCCCATTCACTTGGAAGGATGAGGGTGGCAAGCCACTGCGAGGTGAGTTTTACGAGATCGACGAGGAAGACATCATGCCGATCCATTCCATGGAGGTGTCTGCAGGTTATGAGGCCAGGTGGTTGTCCATTATCTTAGACAATGATGAGACAGCACGGGCCCTGGTCTACCTCTACCCTCCCACAGAAAACCAATTCTTCATTGATGTTCCTCAGTGCGATTACTCCATGTTTCGCATTCGTAGTTAGGCCATCCAATGATCATCTGGTTCACAGGACAACCAAAATCCGGAAAAACAACACTAGCTCGAATGCTTAGCACCGAGCTCAAGTGTCCTTGGATTGATGGCGACGTGGTGCGTAAGCTTGTGGGCAACAATGATTACTCAGAGTTGGGTCGCCGCGATAACATAGAGCTTATCCAGGAAATGGCTGTGGTCTCCCACAGGCACAACAAGTACTGTGTTGTATCCGCCGTGGCGCCATTCAGAGATCAACGTGACAGGTTCAAGACAGAGCATGACGTGCTCGAGATCTACTTGAAAGGGACTCAGGTCTCAGACCACCACGTTTCTTACTACCAGCCACCACTGGCCTGCTTCGAGCTGGACACTTATTTGTTTACACCCGATATCTGTCTGCTCAGTATCATGAAGAAACTAGCGCATGAAAACCCCCCTAGCAACCCTGATGTTGGCGCTCACCCTTCAAGCCCAAGCCAAGGACTTCAAGTCCTTCGTCCAGGTACTCAACAAAGTTGAGGCCAACGGCCAGAAGAAAGGTGTGAAGCCAGGTGACCGTGGTCGAGCCATCGGTCCATTGCAGATCCACTACAAGTACTGGCAAGATGCGCTGGAGGCTGATCCCAGCATCGGTGGCAAGTACTCAGACTGCAATAAGTGGAGCTACTCAGTGAGGGTTGCCAAGGCATACCTCAGCCGTCATGTGCCAGATGCTCTCCAGCGAATGGATTACAAAAAGATGGCCCGTGTGCATAATGGTGGACCCAGTGGACACCATGTAGTAGCCACAATCCAGTACTGGGAGGAATTTAAGAAAAATCTGTGAACAGAAGCAGCCCATTTCTTCTAGAGTACGGAAATTACGGCCATGGCTCAATAGGTGCTATGAGTCTGGGTGACGTGGGTCCTGCCTGGAAATGGAAAAAGAAGAAAAATATGAGCCTTGAGGAGGAACTCGAAGAGGCAGCCACTGAAGCTAAAAGAGACCGCCTGTTGTCCAGTAAAAAAGCCCACTGCAAAAAAGTTGGACACCAATTTAATTTGACTCTGTTTGATGGACGAAAGGTATGCGTTCACTGCCGACTTTTAAGATTTGCTTAACATCAAAAAACTAAGATTTGAATAAAATACAGCCAGCTAGAACCAGTCGTGTGCCACAAAAGAAAGCCAAGTTGGACCACAACCAGAAACCATTGAAGATCTCAACACCTGAGCTCAAAAAAGCCTGTCTTCTAACATCAGATTTGCTCAAAGAGGCCCCAAGCATCTTTGCCAGAGCCATTGCCAGGGGTGACATCTCCCCACCCTACAAGCGCAAGTCTTGAACCGTGTACTTACAGACGGACAGATAGACGAGCGATGTGGTAATACGGACTGGGAAAACCCGGTCAATTCATTGACACACATTGACAGCTGGAAAGACAGCTTAGTTCTGGACGAATAGTCACGTAAGGTATGGCTGAGTGCTTGCACAATGACGCTGTACTACGATAGAGGAACAGTTAACCTGAAGTTGGGGTCGTGACCAACCCGTCTCCTGTCCACCCATACATTCCCATGAATAACCAACTATACTTTGACTTATCTTCCACCCTTGACTTCAACCAGATGCTTGATAAGTGCTGGACTGCCGCTTTGGGCGTAACAGTCCGGGCAAAACTCTATCAGGCTTCCTCGCCGAAAGATCTCAGCTTTATCCACTGCATCTTCAGGGGCAATGAGGAGTATGACACCATCATGGTAAACTGCACACGGGGTGGAAAGACACAGATCATTACCATTGATAGTCCATACATGGACGATTGTGTGATCCACCCACCAATCAAGATGACCCAGGTTGAATCTGAGCAGTATCTGAATGCTGCTGGCTATGACAAGTGGAGTGTGGTTCTCTTGCGTGAGCCACTCTACTCAGTCCAGTACCCACCACTCTACATTTACACAGTCCCTGATGTGGGCTACATGGCTGTAGACAGCACAAACGGCAGTGTGTTTCAACTCTTCTAACTGATCATTGAGGAAAACTTGAAATAAATGGTATCACCGACACCTCTGGTATTGTACCTTGAGTGTGTTCCAGAACGGAATGTAGCTCAGCCTGGTAGAGCGCTTGGTTTGGGGCCAAGAAGTCGCAGGTTCAAATCCTGTCATTCCGACCATCTCTTATTCTAGACACCATGCCAGTCACAACTGAAGGAAATACGCCTGTTGACCACCCGGTCCATTACAACCGCCACCCATCTGGTGTTGAGTGCATCGACGTTGTGGAACACATGGGCTTCAACCTGGGCAATGCGGTGAAGTACATTTGGCGGGCTGATCTCAAGAATGATGCCACGGAGGATCTTAAGAAAGCCGCCTGGTACATTAAGCGTGAACTCAAACGTCGTGGTGTACTTGAAGACACCAAGTCTTAAGGTGTTCTTACGTCTCTGTAGCTCAGTTGGATAGAGCATCCGCCTTCTAAGCGGATGGTCGCAAGTTCGAATCTTGCCAGGGACACCAAACGCCAGTTTAGCTCAGTGGCAGAGCAACGGTTTTGTAAACCGTAGGTCGTCGGTTCGACCCCGACAACTGGCTCCATTTTTATGAAAATCGTACAGATAGGCTGCAATAACTGTGATGACCATGTCTTTGAGTTGGTTTCAAAGAACGCTGACTCCATTGAGACACTGATCGTTGTGGACCCTTTGGCCAAATGTGTTGAGGTGGCCAAGCAGAAGTACGCCTTTCTGGCCGAGAGATTGATCGTAGTTCAGTGTGCAATCAGCCCCACCATGGGTGTGGCTCCATTCTATTGCCCGGTGGGTGATGACATGAGTGTGGTGGCCTCACTCTCCAAAGACCACATCTACGCTCACCACCACTCTGGTTTCACACCCAAAGGACCCGTCAATGAGACATGGGTTCCTTGCCTAACGATCAACTCCTTTCTTGAGAGTTTTGTCTCGCTGCAAACTGGATTCCACCTCTATATTGACACTGAGGGCCAGGATGTAGACATCCTGCTTGGTCTGGACTTGGCCAGATTCCGGGTGTCAAAAATTCAGTGGGAAAGCATACACTCAGACGGACCTTTTAAGGTTGGCCCTAAAGCACAGGCTTTGCTACAAAAGTTGCACAGGAACGGCTATATCTTTGATCTCTGTGACACCATGAATGTGGTGGCCACTCTGCCTGAATAATTGTTTACAATTATTCAGGGTCCATGCAAGATGGTCCAGTGATCAAGCAAGCCATTCTCCCTGGCCTCTCAATGCCGATGTTTCCCATGCGGCCCAAGAGTGGCCGTCAAATCACGACCAAGACGGACATCAAGGACATCTTCACTCGTATAAAGAGTGGGTGGACTGTCCAGCTTAAGATCAACGGAGACCGTGCACAGGTGGGTGTCAATGATAATGGCCTCCATGTGGCCAATCGCCATGGTGGGTGGTATGGCCTGTCTGTGGACACCACAGAGTGGAAGTCCTTGCCACCTGGCACCCTGCTTGATGGTGAGATCTTCAAGAAGAAATTCTACCCCTTTGAAGTGGTGGCCTATGATGGACTAAGTATGGACCGCTCCACCCCAGCAGATCGTGAAGCCAAGGCCAGGTGGTTGTGTGAAAAACATGGAGTTAAGTGGTTGTATGAACCCACGCAAGGTGTTCTGTCCAAGATGAGGGAGAACATGCCAGTAATCGAGGGAGTGGTTCTCAAGATGGCAAACACTCCCTATTTGCCGCTGTCCACTGCCACACGTGAAAGTGATGCATGGATCAAGTGGAAGTGGCAGGGAGCCTAGTATTTATTCTATGCGAGCCAAAGATGTTATCGGTCAAGTCGTCAGTCAGACCACCCAAGTAGAGCCTGACTCTGATGAGACCCAACTCACCTATGAGGATTGGGCAGAGCTTTCAAAGATCATCGATGAGACTCCACTAGTTACAATGCATGAATCTCAAATTGCATTACGCTAAGGCGGTGTTAGATAGACTGGTGGAGTCTCGTGGTGTTACTGTTGTACCCAAGGAGTCATTGTTGACCCAGCAGTTTGGTGTTGATTTCAAGGCATTGCCACCAGATGTCAAAGATGCCGTCCACGAGCGTTACCACCGCTGGCGACAAAATCCACAATCACTTAAGTTTGAGCACAAGTTTGGCAACAAGTTTGCTGTGGAGGTCACACGTAAGATCCATGCCGTTTGCGAGATTAACGATGGAGTGGTTATATGGCACATGATTAAGTCATACGACGACTACGCCAATTTTCTAACCTCACGCAGAGGCAAGAAGTTTAACAAGAAACCTTAACCTGTTCTTATAGCCATGAGGATTTTCGTGGCTGGACACAAGGGTCTTGTTGGATCCGCAATAGTTCGTGGCTTAAATCGAACTTGGGCCAATAGACAAAATCTACAGATCCTTACTTGTGATCGCCATAAAGTCGACTTGAGAGACCAGTCGAGTGTAATGGATTGGTTCAAGCAACACTCGCCCGATGTGGTCTATCTCACAGCCGCCACAGTGGGTGGCATTGTGGCCAACTCCACCCGTCCAGGTGACTTTATACTGGACAACCTTCAGATCCAAAACAATGTCATCCATGCCTCCTTGTTCTGTGACGTAAAGCGATTTGTCTTCTTTGGTTCCTCATGCATCTACCCCAAGATGGCCAAACAACCAATAAAGGAGTCAGAACTTCTGTCAGGACCGTTGGAACCCACCAACTCAGCCTATGCAGTGGCTAAGATTGCAGGTTACACCCTGTGTGAGGCCCTTAAAGTCCAGCATGGGTTCAACTATGTAGCACTCATGCCCACAAACCTCTATGGACCCAATGACAACTACTCTCCCATTGCGTCCCATGTCATTCCTGGGCTTATCGCCAAGTTGCATGCGGCCAAGACCAAGGGTGAACTCACTTACTCGTGTTGGGGCACAGGTTCGGCCCTTAGAGAGTTTCTTTACTCAGATGATTTAGCTGACGCAGCCATTTGCTTGGCTGACATGGGTGAAGTGAGTGGCCTTGTCAATGTGGGCTATGGTTCGGATGTTTCAATCAGAGAGCTGGTCCATAAGGTGGCCAAAGTTGTGGGTTACAAGGGTGACATAGTGTGGGACGCCTCCAAGCCAGATGGAACACCTCGAAAGATACTTGACTCCAGTCGTCTTAGAAATCTGGTCCCATGGACTCCTAAAGTGAGTCTGGACATCGGTTTGCCAATGGCCTATCAAGACTTTCTTGCTAAGTCAATGCGTACTTAGGCCATGAAGTTTGCTAAGCTGATTATTGAGGAGGAAGTTGCTGGTGACAATTCTATTATCACCGATCTTCGCAACCAGGGGTTTACTGTTGAACCTAACGATGAGGGTTCAGACCTCTATACTGTCCGTAAGAATGGCCAGTCTGCCCTGTTGGACTTGTCCACTGAAGATGGCATGACGTCGTCGTTGCAAACGATTCAGGCCGCATTTAAACCAAACCCAAATCCAATGGTGGGTCAAGAAGAGGACCCTGATTATGATAACGGCCAGGATTACCCCATCATGGGTCAAGGCACTGACCACAAGTTGGCCCAACGAGTGGCAGCTATGGGTGAGTCCGCAAGAACCAAGCTGCCTGTCCAAGCCACGTCTTCAGCCAGTGGCAAGACCTACCACCACGACGTCTATCTGGTTCAACCTGATGCGGCAGTGGCTCAGATGCAGAAGATGGTAGGCAAGACTGCCCAACCCATGGTTCAGATTGATAAGACACCTGGCAGTTGGTACATGAGTGACTTTATGAAAGGCAGTGGACCACTATCCATTGATTTTGGGTCTGGATGGACACTGGTTAATGCTGATGAGATTCGTGATGCTTTGGTGAGTCAACAGCGTTCGTCTGGCGAACAGTCCTTCTCTGAATCTAAAAAAGGACTCTGGCACAACATCCAACAGAAGAGAAAGCGGATGGGCAAGAACTACAAGCCTGCCAAGCCAGGTGAAAAGGGCCGCCCAGGGGCCAAAGCTTGGAAAAATGCTCAAGAATGATTCTTGATCCTGGCCAACTTATCTCTGAGTTTTTTTAAGCTTTTTGTGATGTGAATTGTGGGTTGACTAAGGTCATCACACCGATCGAATTCCTTTTCAAGTTGCTCAATTTCGTCACGAAGTTTTGCAGCCCGCTCGTTCTTAGCATCTTTTCCCACCAGTTGGTCTATAAGTAATTTGGCCTTCATCTCAATTTATGTCAGATAAGTGGTAGTCTTATTACTTCAAGGATTCTATCTTTTGTTTCCTTGAATTTCGTTCATCAAGAAATCAAAAACTTGATCCATATTGTTTTTTGCTTCAGACACGTGATCTGCCGCCCAATCGTGACCATCTTTAATTATTGAGTCTAACTCATCGGGATTCATTCTTAACAACATTTCACACTGTCTTTGAATCTGTTGTAAGTTGCCAAAAAACATATAGTTTTCTTGGCCTTCATCACCTTCAGTCAACCGATCAATCAGAGCTTTGGCATTCATCTTAACCTACATACAGTAGTTAGGATGTATGTCAGACAACTTTGATGTCGAGGTGCCAGATATCCCCCTTCCAGAGGAGGAGAAAACCATAGAGGTTGAGGACACTTTTAAGGGTGCCTTCAAATTTGCCATTATTGGTGCTGGTCAGGGTGGTGGTCGTCTGGCCCAGACTTTTTGGAACATGGGGTACAAGCGTACTGCTGTCATCAACACTTCTGAACAAGATCTGGCCACCATTGACATGCCAGATGATAGAAAGCTTCTGATTGGCACAGGTGGTGCTGGCAAGAACCCAGCTGTGGCTGCATCACTTATCAAAGACAAGAAAGAAGACGTCCTTGATTTCATGCGTAGATCGTTTGGTCCAGGTTTTGACCGAGTGTTCTGTTGTGCATCAGCTGCTGGTGGAACTGGATCTGGCACTCTGTTGCACTTGATTGATGTGGCCATCGAGCTGCAGCAGTCCCTAAAGACCACAAGCCAAAAGGTGGGCGTGGTATTGGCTTTGCCAAAGATCTCTGAGGGCCAGAAGCTGAACGCCAACGCATACAACGTTCTTCGTGATGTCTTTGCGTTGGTTGAGAAAGGCATTGTTTCGCCTCTGATCCTTGTGGACAATGAGAAGATCTCCACACTCTATCCAAAACTGGCCGTTGACCCATTCTGGGACACTGCCAATCGTAGTCTTATCTCGCTGTTCCACCTTTTCAATCTTACGTCCATCCGCGAGAGCCGCTACACCTCGTTTGACCCATCCGATCTTAAGACGATTCTCGACTCGGGCCTTATCACTTTTGGTGCAACACCAGTAGAGAATTGGAAGGATGCCACTGGCATTTCATTTGCCATTCGTAATTCGCTGAAGAAGAATATCCTCAGTGGAGGTGTTTCCATTGAGACTGGCAACACTGCAGGTGCCATGATCATTGGATCAGAGGAGGTACTAGGCCAAGTACCACAGGTAAATCTTGACACTG
>Ga0315268_10003277_pt1 | contig 17892 bp, 12 predicted proteins | sample C1_top_MG_FD_204535 | JGI IMG/M metagenome (GOLD analysis project Ga0315268, IMG submission 204535) | Sediment microbial communities from Yellowstone Lake, YNP, Wyoming, USA - C1_top | ecosystem: Environmental > Aquatic > Freshwater > Lake > Sediment | place: USA: Wyoming | collected 2017-08-01
CAATTGCCGGCTTACGAGTGGGCGCTCGGCGACGTTAACCCGCCCGTCCATGCCTGGGCCGCGTGGCGCGTCTACAAGATCGAAAAACGCCGGCACGGCAGAGCCGACCGCGAATTCCTGGAGCGCGTCTTCCACAAGCTGCTGCTGAACTTCACCTGGTGGGTCAACCGCAAGGACCCCGACGGCATGAACGTCTTCGAGGGCGGTTTCCTGGGGCTCGACAACGTCGGCGTCTTCGACCGCTCGAAGCCCCTGCCCACCGGCGGGCACATCGAGCAGGCCGACGGCACCAGCTGGATGGGGATGTACTGCCTCAACATGCTTGCCATCGCCATGGAGCTGGCCGCCGAGGACCCCGCCTACGAGGACGTGGCGAGCAAGTTCTTCGAGCACTTCGTCTACATCACGCAAGCCATGAATAACCTGGGCGGGTCGGGCCTGACGCTGTGGGACGAGGAAGACGGGTTCTACTACGACGCGCTTCACCTGCCCGACGGACGGCAGCACTTCCTGAAGGTGAGGTCGGCGGTGGGGTTCATCCCGCTGTTTGCGGTCGAGACGCTGGAGCCGGAACTCATGGACAAGCTGCCGGGGTTCAAGCGGCGCATGCAGTGGTTTCTCGACAACGTTCCCCACGTCCCCCACCACATTGAGATGACGCAGACCGGCCCCGGGGGCGTGCGCCGGTTGCTTTCCATCGTCAGCCGCCGCAAGCTGGTCCGCGTGCTGCGCTACGTGCTCGGCGAGGCGGAATTTCTCTCCCCCTGCGGCGTGCGCGCCCTCTCCGCCTGGCACCGCGACCACCCTTACGTCTTCCGCTTCAACGGCCAGCAATACACCGTGGATTACGAGCCGGCGGAATCCACCACCGGGCTTTTCGGCGGCAACTCCAACTGGCGAGGGCCGGTGTGGTTCCCGCTGAATTTCCTGCTCATCGAATCACTTCAGAAGTTCCACCACTATTACGGGCCTCACCTGGAAGTCGAATGCCCGGCGGGTTCCGGGCAGATGAAGACGCTCTGGGACGTGGGGACCGACCTCTCGCGGCGCCTGATCAGTATTTTCCTGCGGGGACCCGGCGGCCGGCGGCCGGTCTACGGCGGCTCCGGGATTTTCCAGGACGATCCCCACTGGCGCGACCTCATCCTCTTCAACGAGTATTTTCACGGGGACAATGGGGCGGGCCTCGGCGCCAGCCATCAGACCGGGTGGACCGGCCTGGTGGCGAAGCTCATCCAGCAAAGCGGTGCGTGTTCTTGAAACGCCGGCGGCGGGCTCGGGATGAAAGGTGGGGACTCTTCAGAAATCGGCGACCAGACCGAGACCGAGGGAGACGCGGTTGATGAGACTGAACCAAGCCACCGCCAGCACGGCTTCCACCAGCGCCGCCTCACTCCAGCCGGCCTTGAGGACCGCCTCGACGTCGCGCTTCTCGATCTCGTCGGGCTGGCGGGTGAGTTTCTCAGCAAAGCGGAACAACGCCATCTCCTTTTCGGAAACGGGCGCACGCGCGTAATCGGTGGCGAGTTTCTGCCCCAGCGACTCCTCCACGCCCAGCGAGTGAAGCACCTGCATATGGGCGGCGATGCAATACGAAGAGGAATTCAGGCCGCTGACCACCAGGCCGATTTCCTCTTTGATCGCCTTGGGCAGTGCGCCGTCCTGGAGCACCGCGGCGGCCAGCGCCAACTGTCCCGCGATCGCGTCCGGCAGGCGCCCCTGCGCCTTGAAATAGTTGGGGACGAAGCCGTAGTGCTCGCGCACTTGCTGGTAAAGCTTTTGAACGGGAGGCCCGGCCTCCCCCTCCGACACTTGATGCACAAACGACATGGTTACACCTCGTCAGAAAGCCCCGAAGCCCGCGGGGGAAACCAGCAGTATAGCGGCGCGCCCCCTGCCCGGCAAGAAGCGGCCGGGGAATCTTGCGGCCTCGGCGTCTGTCCGGGCTTAGAATCTTGACCCTGCGGAACTCGAGGAACCTTGAAGCGCCATGAACGCCGCCTCAAATCCTACAAAGGGTTTTCCGTCCTGGGTGGATCTCGGACGCGAAATCTGCGGCAGCCTTCCCGCCGCCGAAGAGCGGGAGTGGCTGGTGACCAACGGGATCGGAGGGTTCGCCTCGGGGACGGTGGCGGGCCTGCTGACGCGCCGGTATCACGGCCTGCTCATCGCGGCGCTGAAGCCCCCGCTGGGCCGCACCCTCCTGGCCACCAAGCTGGATGAAACCGCCGGGTACGCCGGCCAGGATTTTCCTCTGTTCACAAACCGCTGGGCGGGCGGCACCATCGACCCCCAGGGGTATCGCTTGCTCGAACGCTTTCATCTTGAAGGCACGACGCCGGTGTGGACCTTCGCCTGCGCTGACGCTCGTCTCGAGAAGCGCCTCTGGATGCAGCGGGCCGCCAACACCACCTGGGTGCGGTACCACCTGCTCCGCGCCCGCGGGCCGATGACGCTGCGCGTGAAGGCGCTCGTCAACTACCGCGATTTCCACTCCACCACGCAGGCGGGCAACTGGCGAATGAGCGTCGAGCGCGTCCCGCAGGGCCTGCGTCTCCTGGCCTTTGAAGGCGCCACGCCTTTCTACCTGCTCAGCGATTCCGCCACCGTCGAGCCGGGGCACGACTGGTACCGCAACTTCGATCTTGCCCTGGAACGCGCGCGAGGATTCGAGGACCGCGAAGACCACCTCTACGCCGGCACGTTCACCGCCACCCTCGAGCCCGGCGACTCCTTCACCCTGGCGGCAACCACCGAATCCCTGCCCCGCCTCGACGGCAGGGCAGCCTGGGAAGACCACCTCCGGTACGAGCTGGGGTTGCTCGAACAATGGTCGCGGGCGTTTCCGCAGACCGCCCCCCGAGCGCCCGCATGGATTCGCCAACTCATCCTGGCCGCCGACCAGTTCATCGTGGAGCGTCCTCTCCCCGATCACTCCCGGGGCAGCTCGATCATCGCCGGTTACCCCTGGTTTGGGGACTGGGGTCGCGACTCTCTGATCGCCTTGCCCGGCCTTACCCTCGCCACCGGGCGGCCCGGCGTGGCACGGAAAATCCTGGGCACCTGGGCGCGTTACGTGGACCGCGGCATGCTTCCCAACCGTTTTCCGGAGGACGCCGCCGCGCCGGCTTACAACTCTGTGGACGCTGCGCTATGGCTGGTGGAAGCGATGCGCCAGTACGTCGAGGCCACCCACGACACAGCGTTCCTTGAGGAATTGTTCCCGAAGTTCCAGGAAATCGTTCGCGCCTATGAACAGGGCACGCGCTACAACATCCGTGCCGATTCCGCCGACGGGTTGCTGGCCGGTGGAGAGCCCGGCATCCAGCTCACCTGGATGGATGCGAAGGTGGGCGACTGGGTGGTGACCCCGCGCATCGGCAAGCCCGTGGAGGTGAACGCGCTCTGGCACAATGCGCTCGCCGGCGTGGCGCACTTCGCGGCGCAGTTGGGCAAGCCGGGTGGCGAATACGAAGCGGAGGCGGAGAGCGCGCGGAGCGGCTTCCAGCGCTTCTGGAACGAGGCGGCGCACGGCTGCTTCGATGTTCTGGATGGGCCGGGAGGACACGACCCCGCCCTGCGGCCCAATCAGATCCTCGCGGCGTCGTTGCCGCACAGCCCCCTCAGCGCCGAGCAGCGGCGGGCGGTCGTGGACCTCTGCGCGGCCCGCTTGCTGACCCCGTTCGGCCTGCGCAGCCTGGCGCCGGAGGACTCCCGCTACTGCGGCCATTACCGAGGCGGCCCGCGCCAGCGCGATGCCGCCTACCACCAAGGGACCGTCTGGGGTTGGCTCCTCGGTCCCTTCGTGGCGGCTTTCCTCAGGGTCACGGGCGACCGCTCGCGCGCCACCGCATTCCTTGAACCTTTTGCCGGGCACCTGCGGGCCTACGGCCTGGGAACGGCCGGCGAAATCTTCGACGGCAATCCCCCTCATGCGCCGCAAGGCTGCATCGCACAAGCATGGACGGTGGCGGAGATCCTGCGCGCCTGGATGACGATAGCCAACCAGGATGCTGAAACGCCTCGGCGACCGTCATCCTGAGAAGCCTCGGCACCAGCCCCGGCGCGCGTCCCGGCCGACCTCGGCCCCCGCCGGGACGCGGGTGCCGGGACGATGAAGCATCTCCGCATGGGTTGGCTCCCACAAATGCCGGGATCCTCGGAATGACACGACGCAGCAGGTTGGAGCATCTCTCCGCAACCTGCTAGCGCCGTTCCAACTTCGGTCCCCCAAAAAGACGACAGACGGTGCTTTCCCAAGCGCTCGCTTCCGGTCTTGGAAGAGCTAGTGCCAAATAGTTGGAACGGCGCTAGAATCCCGCCGGCATGCGCCTTTCTCGAATCCGCCTCCACTGGGTGGAAGTCCCGCTCCACGAACCGTTCCGAATCTCCAGCGGTGAGATCCGCGTCCGATGCTCCATCCTGGTGGAACTCCTCGCGAACGGAACATCGGGCTGGGGCGAAGCCGCGCCGATGCCGGGGCCCGTCTACTCGGTGGAGACGCCCGAAAGCACGTGGGAGTTCCTGCGGAAGAAACTCCTCCCCGGCTTTCTGGACCGCCCGGAGCTTGACCCCACGCGGTGCTTCGGGCGTCTGGAGGAATTCCCAGGCGAGCCCTTCGCCAAAGCTGCTGTGGAAGGAGCGGTCTGGGACCTGCGTGCCCAGCAGGAGTCGAAACCGCTGTGGGCCTTGCTGGGTGGATCGGGTCAAGCGCTGCCCTCGGGCGCGGCCATCGGACTGATGCCGACGCCAGAGGATTTGCTCGACCGAGTCGCGCGGTTTCTGGCGGAGGGTTACCGGCGCATCAAAATCAAAATCGCGCCGGGCCATGACGTGGAGCTCGTCGCCGCCGTGCGCTCACGCTTCGGCGGGATCCCGCTGATGGTCGATGCCAATGCGGCCTACCGGCTGGAAGACCTGCCGGTGTTTCGAGAACTGGACCAGCACGGGCTGATGATGGTCGAGCAACCCCTGGCGCGCGAGGCCCTCGAAGAACACGCGGAATTGCAGCGCGCCCTGCGAACCCCCCTGTGCCTGGACGAGTCCGCCGATAGCCTGGAGGCGGTCGAGCGCATCCTGCGGCTCCACAGCGCCAGGATCATCAACATCAAGGTGCAGCGATTGGGCGGGCTCGAGCCCGCCCGACGGGTCCATGACGTGTTGCGCAAGGCCCGAATCCCCTGCTGGCTCGGAACGATGCCGGAGCTCGGCATCGCCAGCGCTCAGGGACTGCACCTCGGGACGCTGCCCAACTTCGCTTTTCCCACGGATGTCGAGGCTTCTGCGCGCTGGTATCTCGGTGATATCATCACTCCGCCCATCGAGGTCCCCCGGGATGGCCTGATTCGCCTCGCGGACGGGCCAGGCATGGGTTACCGCGTTGACCCGGAGAAAGTCGCGCGCTATCGCCTCCGGGTCGAGGAGTTTGTGCCGTGAGTGGGTCGCCTTGAGTGAGGTCTAACCGCGGATCTGTCACAACCTGATTTCGGGGTGGGGGGCTCTCACGGCCGCAAGGAGCCCGACGAGGCGGGCACGGAGCGGAGCATCGCCCGCATTCCACTACCGCCGGGGTTGCGCAGATTAAGGTCCCACTAACAGCTTGGCAATCGCCTCGGCACGCTCGGATAGCGATTGCAATTCCGTGAGGATAGGTCGAAGTTGAGGTGTCAGGACTTCTTCTCTTCGCGCATCCTCTTCGACAAGGTGGAGGAGGGACGCGTGCATGCTGCGGGCTTGCTCAGCCAGCTCGCGAAGCAGCACGGCCAGTTCGGGCTTGCTTATCGTTTCCTCCTCCTCGGCATAACCTCCTCGGCAAGGTCGGCAAGAGCTGCGGCCCGCGCCGCGAAGGCCAGCAGGTCGTGGAGAACGAGCTCAAGTGCGAGGCGTGAATACAGGTCGCGGGCAGGCAGATGGTCCACCAGTGCTTGAGCGTCCAGATGCATGGCCTGGGCGCGCTCCCAAAGTTCATGAAGATTCCGGGCGAGTTGGCGCTTGGTCATGGGCAACACCCGCAGCAGCGTGGGTTGACAATAGCTACGAGTAGGACCCGTTTGTGCTAATTTGAATATTTCGGCCCGTGGCGCAGTTTGCGGTCCATTCGAAGCGTGTCAATAGTACCGTGTCATTTGAAGCATGTCAAGAGTAAAATCCCAAGTCGTTCGTAGTGAACTGGCGGGGGCAGTCCGCCAGCTTCGGGAAGCCCTGGGAGAGACTCAGGAGGGGATGTCCCGCCGCCTGGGTTGTACTCTGAGTGGCTACATTCAGTGGGAAAAGGGACGACGCATCCCCGGCGGAAGCTGGCTTCTTAAACTTATGGCCCTCTGCCCCGACAGTGAGACCCGGAGCCTTTTCGAAGAGCAAATTCAGCCTTATCATCCCTTGTCGAGCAAACGGCCAGCCCGGGCGAAAACTGTGCCGCGATCGAGTTCCACAACCCCCGAAGAGAGAAGACAGGCGAGAGCGCTTGTTCGGGAAGCCATCGAGATCCTCTTCGAACTCGGAGAGGCTGGATACAGACCCGCGGACCAAAAACTCAAACGCTTTGCCGATGAGCTCAACCGGGTTGCTGGAGATTTCAGCCACGCCTTTCGCCTGGGGAAGTGACCTAGGGAGAGAGGGGGAGTTGCGAGGTGTGGCCGGTTGCTCTCCGCCGACGAAGAGGAAGGCTTCGAGGGGGTAGCAAGCTGAGGATGATGAACGCTCTGCCGAGGGAAGCTGCATCGGCGGGCCTGCTTCGCCTCGCGGACGGGCCAGGCATGGGTTACCGCGTTGACCCGGAGAAAGTCGCGCGCTATCGCCTCCGGGTCGAGGAGTTTGTGCCGTGAGTCGCCTGACCACCGGAGAATTCCAGTGCCGCGTCTGGCACGGCCTGATCCCCGCCGTGCCGGTTCCCTTCAAGGCCGGCAGGCAGATCGATGAAGCGGCGCAGGAGCGCTTCGTCGCCTACATGGCGCGCCAGCCGGTGGCCGGCGTGGCCGTGTGGGCGCACACCGGGCGCGGCCTTCACCTGACCCGCGAACAGCGCCTGCAGGTGCTGCGGAGCTGGGCGCGCGGGCTGGGCGACAAGCAAGTTATCGTGGCGGGCGTGGGAGGGTCGCCCGAGGAGCGCGCGGATTTCAATTCCTACATCAACTCGGCCGTCGCCATGGCCGAGGACGCTCTGGAGAACGGTGCCCAGGCCCTGATGGCCCACCCGCCGCGCCTGTTCCACCACGTGAACGACAACCTCAACCTTATCGTCAACTACCACCAGAAGCTGGCGTCGCTCGGCGCTCCCTTGATTCTCTTCTATCTTTACGAAGCGGCCGGCGGAATTCCCTATCCGCCGGAACTTCTGCGGCGCCTTTTCGACTTGCCCGGCGTTGCGGGCATCAAGCTCGCCACGCTCGACAGCATCCTGACCTTCCAGAACGTCGCGGCCCTGATCGCTCGCGACTTCCCCACCATGCTGGTGATCACCGGCGAAGACCGGTTCCTCGGTTACAGCCTGATGTGCGGCGCGCAGGCGGCGCTGGTAGGCATGGGGGCGGCCTGCGCGGGCCTCCAAGAAAAGATGATGAAGGCCTGCTACGAAGGCCACGCCAGGAAATTCCTGGAACTCTCGCGCCAGGTTGACCTTTTCTCGCAAGTCACCTTCATTCCACCCATGGAGGGCTACATCCGCCGCATGCTCTGGGCGCTCGTCCACCTCGGCGTCCTCGGGCGCGAATCCGCGCATGACCCGTGGGGGCCCGAACTGCCCGAGGAGCAATTCGCGGAGCTGGGCAAGACGCTCCGAGAGCTGGGGGAGATCAACTAGGGGCACGGCGCCCGGTTGGATCTCCGCAGAGATAACCTCGAGGCGCGACATCGCGGCGGATCGCGCCGCCCACGGCGCCGCCGAAGGCTGCATGTTTCAGTTTCTTCCACCGCAAATCCGCCTCCGCGGCACCCCTCGGATGGGCCCAGAGCACGCGCTAAAGCTGGCCAAAGACTTTGACCGATTTCGCGAGGGGTTCCCCCGTCCGCTCGAATCCTACGTGCGCGAGACGTACGCCATCGATCTCGCCGGCGAATATGGCGGCCTGCGCGTCAAAAACCCATTCGGCAAGGCTTCCGGGCAGCTCTCGCTGGCGCGACATCAAGTCGAAAAAGACGCCGAAGCGGGACTCGGTTTCGTGGTGCTCAAGACGGTGATCGCGCAGGACGCCGCGGGCGCGCAGACGATGGCGGAGTGGGCCATCCCCGAAACGCGCATGCTCGTCGAGCGCATCCGCGGGCGCAGCGGCGAAGAAGGCTGGACGGTCACCTGGAAAGGCCGGGGCTGGTTCGACACCTTCGAGGCTTACCGAAAGTTCTTCGATGAGGCCTTGACGGTGGGCGAGGGCGCCGCCATGGTCATCGCGCCGTCGGTGAAATATCACCTCCCGACCCCCGGGGAGGACTTCTGGAAAAAGGAAGAGTACACGTTCACCACGCGCGCCTTGCTCGAAATCTGGGACCGGCACCGGCCGGGCGATTCGATGCCCCTGGAGAAGGACTTCAGCCCCACGCTGGCGGGCTCCGAGCGCGCCACCCAGCAGGCCCGCATTCTGGAGTGGCTGGAGCGCGTGCCAGGACTGGTTCACGGCACCGCGCCCGGTCGCATCCACGTGGGGCTCAAGATGTTCAACACGCTTTTCGAAGACGCGTTCCAGGTCCGCATGCTCGAGGCGGTCGAAGCGGCCCCGCCCGGTGAACGCCGCGCGGAGTTTCTGGTGTATGCCAATCGCCTCTTCGATCCTCACAGGGAATTTGAAGGCAAAGTGGGCGTGGCCTACGGCGGGCCGGACCTCAGCGGCCGGAACCTCGCCGCGCTGGAGAGGTTTTTGTCGCGAGGCACCGCCCCCTCCGCGGGCGGTCTCAAGGCGCTGCCGCTGAGCGCCACGGGCGATATCCACTCGGGACGCGTCGCGGCGGAATACCTTCTGCGCGGCGCGTCGACCTTTCAAATGCACACGCTGTTTCAGTTGCCCGACGGCGAATTCGCCCTGAGAGGCGGAACCAAGACCGAAAAAGCACTCCATCTTCTCTTGTTTCATCCGCAGGAAGGCTTTCTGGCGTGGTTCCTCGACTTGCGGCAACGCTTCGGGTGGCGGACCGAAATGAACGTCGGCGAAGCAGCCCGCTGGTGCCGCGAGCACTGGGAGGAAGTCACGGAGGAGCTGAATCACTGAATCAGTGAGTCAGTGAATCAATTGTATTTCGATCTGCGAACCATGACGCGCGCCGACATTCCTGCGGGGATGCGGTTGAAAGAAATCGCCGGATGGAATCAGACCCCGGCGGACTGGGACCGTTTTCTGCGCGCGAGCCCGGAAGGCTGCTTTGTGGCAGAGGCGCAAGGCACGGTGGTGGGCACGGCGGCGACGATGGTCTATGAGCAACGGTTCGCCTGGATCGGCATGGTGCTCGTGGACCCGGAGGTCCGCGGCCGCGGCATCGGCACGCGGCTGCTCGAGAGGGCCATCGAGCACCTCGACGCGCGCGGCGTGCCCACCAGCAAACTGGACGCGACGCCCCAGGGGCGTCCCCTCTACGAGAAGCTGGGGTTTATGGCCGAATATGAAATCGAGCGGTGGGTGCTGAAGCGTCTGCAACTCACCGAGGAAGGCAAGGCGGCCGAGGCAGCGCAGCATCTGGAGAACATCCTGGCCCTCGATCGGGGAATTTTCGGGGCCGATCGCAGCGGCCTGCTCAGGTCCGTTCACGCGGAGGCTCCGGACCTGACGCTGGAAGTCCGGCGCGGCGATGAACTGCGGGCTTATGCGCTCGGCCGCAGGGGCTCGCGGGCCGACCACCTCGGACCGTGGATGGCACAGGACGCTTCGAGCGCGCGCGAACTCCTGGAGGAGTTCCTCCGCCGAGCCCGACGCGACACCGTGTTTGTGGACGTCCTCAAAACGAATCCGTTCGCGCCCAAGCTGCTTCAAGAGCGTGGCTTCGAGTTTTCGCGCCCCCTGACGAGGATGTATCGCGGGAGTAATCCTTATCCGGGCCGGCCGGAACTCCTTTGCGCGATTCTCGGGCCGGAATTCGGATAAAGACCGAAACTCGAAATGCGAAATTCGAAACTCGCTTGCGTCTCCCCAGGGGCCGAATTTCGAGTTTCGAATCTCAAGTTTCCTTTGGCAGACGTCCACTTTCTAATTGCGGCGGTTACATGTTATCCGAGATGACGACCAAACCGACTCGCGTCTTCTACGGCTGGTGGGTTGACCTCGCGGCCTTCTTGAATCTCTTCTTCGCCGTGGGGCTGGTCTTCTACGGCCTGCCGGTCTTTTACCCCTCCTTAGTGGATTCGCTCGGATTCACCCGCAGCCAGGTCACCGCGGGGATCTTCTGGGGGTTTGTGATCACGGCGCCCCTGTTTGGTTTCCTGGGCGCGCTCATCGACCGCGTCGGGGCGCGGGTGGTGATCCTGGCAGGGACCGTGCTCGTCGCCCTGCCCCTCGTACTCATGGGCAGGATGACGCGCCTGTGGCAATACTACGCGCTGTGCATCGCGGAAGTGACGGGCTACGTGATGGCGGGGCCCATGCCGAACCAAGTGCTGGTCTCGAACTGGTTCCACGCCCGGCGTGGCCGCGCGATGGGCTACGCCTATCTGGGGCTCGGCCTGGGAGGCGTTGTCGCGCCGGTCCTGGCGGCCGAACTCATCAGGGGGTTCGGCTGGCGGCGGGGATTTGAGATCATCGGAGCCGCCATCTTCGTCGTGCTGTTCCCCGTGGGACTGTGGATCACACGATCGTCCCCTCGGGAAATGGGCCTCGAACCGGATGGGAAGGGTCCGGCCGCCGTCTCCGCGGTCCCGCAGGACGGGACAGCGCCCTCCGGAGTGGCTCTCGGCCAGGCGGTGCGCACCGCCAACTTCTGGCTGATCCTCCTGGGCAGCACGCTGATCATCGGCGCCATCGGCACAGTCATCCAGCAGTTCGTCTTGTTCCTGCGAGACCAGGGCTACACCACGCCCCAGGCTTCGAAGGTCTCGAGCGGGCTGCTGTTTGCCGGGCTCGCGGGGCGCGTCATCGTGGGCTACGTTGCCGACCGCTATCGGAAGAAAAACGTGATGGCGCTGTTCTACCTGCTGCTGGCGTTGGCCATCCCTCTGCTCTTTCTGGCCAGGAACCCCGTGGCGCTCTGGGCGTTCGCGCTGACCTTCGGCTTTGCCATGGGAGCCGACTACATGCTGATTCCGCTGGTGACGGCCGAGTGCTTCGGCCTCGCGGCGCTTGGCAAGTTGCTGGGCCTCATCCTCATGGCCGATTCGCTGGGCCAGTGGTTCGGGCCGATGCTGGCGGGAAAGATTTTCGAAGCCACCCACAGCTACAATCTGGCGTGGGGCATCATCACGGCGGCAGGAGTGCTGGGCGCTCTGTTAATCTACAAGGTTGATTCCCGAAATGCGCTGTCCCAACAATAGGATTGCCGGCCCCATGCTCCTTGTGGTTTTGCTGGCCGCGGTGCCAAAGCCCGCGGCCGCGCGGGAGAATCTTCCTTCCCGCACCTACCTCCAAATCTTTACGGAGAAATTTGGCCTGGACGCAAGCTCCGTTCCCGCCCCCATCCTCGAAAAGCTTCAACAACCCGCGGCGAAAGACATCGTCACGCCCAGCGGAGTGCGCTGGCGCGCGACGCCACGCGGCCTTCTTGAAGTCCTGCCCTCCGGCGCTCAGAAGCTTTGGGCCGCGAAAGAGGGCTTGCCGGTGCTGAACCTGACGGCGCTCGCGGTGGGCCCTGACGGCTGGTTGTGGATGGGAAGCCGGGACGGCGTTATCTCCCTTCGGCCGGACGCGCCCGAGCGCGAGCGCTGGTTCTACTTCTGGGGTAAGCGCTACCTCGCCGACAACGCGGTCCAGAACCTCGCGGCGGAGCATCACGGCGCGTGGATTCGCACGCGGAGCGGCCTCACGCACCTCCAGTTCAAGCCTTTCGACCTCGAGCAGAAGAGCGCGCTTTTCGTGGCGCGGGTTCAGGCGCGGCACAACCGCTACGGGCTGGTGGCCGACTGCGAGTTGACTCGAGCGGACGACCCCTCGTCCTTTCGCCTCGCGTCGAGCGATAACGATGGCTTGTGGACGGCCATCTACGCGGGCGCGGAATGCTTTCGCTATGCCGTGACGAAGTCTCCCCAGGCTTTACGCAATGCGCGGCAGTCCCTTGCGGCGCTGCGGCGTCTTGTGGAAATCACCGGCATCCCCGGCTTTCCCGCGCGGTCGTTCATTCACAAAAGCGACGACCGCCCGGCAGAAGGGGAATGGCACTGGACGCCGGACGGCGAGTGGGAGTGGAAAGGCGACACGAGCTCGGACGAGCTGGTGGGCCACTTCTTGGCTTGCTATCTCGCTGACGAGTTGCTGCCCGACGAAGCCGACCGCGCCGCAGTCCGCCCGGTGGTGGAGCGCCTCGCCACCCACCTGCTCGATCACGGCCTCAACCTGGTGGGCTACGATGGCCGGGTCACGACCTGGGGACGGTACTCGACGGAGTATTTCCAGACCCCGAATGGAAGGGCCGATCGAGCGCTCAATTCACTCGAAATTCTCTCTCACCTTCGCGTGGCTTACCACCTCACGCGCGACGAGAAATTCCTGCGCGCCTATCATCGGCTGATCGACGAACAGGGTTACCTGCGCAACGTCACCGGCTTCGCCACGGAAACGCCCGTGGAAGTAAACTATTCCGACGAAGAACTGGCCTTCCTCTCTTTTTATCCGCTCCTCCGGCTCGAGGACGACCCGCGCCTGCGCGACCAGTACTTGCAGGCCCTGGAAGGACTCTGGCGGCGCGTCGAGCGGGAACACAATCCCCTCTGGGACTTCATCTACGCCGTGGGCATGGGGGCCGGGACGAATTACCGCAAAGAGGAGGCTCTCGACGCCCTCCAGCGCATTCCCCTCGACACGATCTCCTGGACCGTCAAGAACTCGCAGCGCGTGGACCTCGAGCTCGATCAGAGCCGGGGCCGCTTCGCAGAGCGGCAGGCCCAACGCGCCATCCCACCCAACGAACGCCGTGTCATGAAATGGAACGGCAACCCCTTCGAACTGGACGGCGGCGACGAGGGACGCTCCGAGGACGACGGGGCGTTCTTCCTGTTGCCGTACTGGCTGGGCAGATACCACCAGTGCAGTGACGAGGGACAAGTGACGCGTGACGAGCCGAAGAACTGAAGAGCGTCCCCACCGAAGATCCATCGATTACAGATTGGAGATTTGAGATTTCAGAGGCGGCTATCGCCGTTCCGGCGGCGCAGCTACTTGGTTTTCATCACGTAGACGCCGTCCCAGGCGCCTTCGGGCGGAGCGGCGAGGAAGTCGTGGCAGCGTTTGATGAAGACGTGGCTGGGAGCGTCCTGGGGGTAATCCATGGTGGTTTCTTCGAAGATCTCCAGAGCTCTTTCCCACTGGCCGCTGCGGTAGGCCTCCAGGCCCTGATGGAACCGGTCGATCAAATCACGATACTGATCGAGTTCCGTGATGGGGGCGAGGAGTTCGAAGATCTTCACGGGCCGGGTCTTGCCCTTCACGCGGATGAGGTCGACCTCGCGGGCCAGCAACTGGTCGCGGACGGCGAGGTAGGTGGTCTCGCTGATGATGAGGCGGGTGCCGAACTGCTTGTTAATCCCCTCGAGGCGCGAGGCGAGGTTGACGTTGTCGCCCATGATGGTGAAGTTGAAGCGGCGGGTGGACCCCATGTTGCCGACAACCATGGGTCCCGTGTTGATGCCCACTCCGATATCGATGCGTGGCCGGCCTTGGGCGGCCCAGCGCTCCTGGAGCTCTTCCAGGGTCTTCATCATCTCGAGGGCGGCGTTGCAGGCGCGCAGGGCGTGGTCGGGCTGGGGATACGGCGCGCCCCAGAACGCCATGATGGCATCACCGATGTACTTATCGAGGGTCCCCCACCAGCGGAAGATCACGTCGGTCATGGCCGAGAGGTACTCGTTGAGGAGGTCGACGAGCGTGGTGGGCGACATGCCCTCGGAGAGCGTGGTGAAGCCGCGGATGTCGGCGAACATCGCGGTGAGTTCCTTTTCCTCGCCCCCCAGCCGCAGCAGCTCGGGGCGCTGGAGGATCTGCGAGATCAGGCTGGGGGGGACGTACTGGTGGAAGGCCTGACGGACCTTGCGCTTCTCACGCTCTTCGAAGAAGAAGCGGTAGCTGACGATGCTCGCGTAGTTCACCGTCAGGGTGGCGGTGGGGAGGAAGGCCGCGATCCAGATGCCGTGCTCAGAAAACAGGTAATACGCCAGATAGAAGAAGCCGCCCAGGCAGACCAGCAGGATGGCCGTGGCGCGCGTGGCCGGAACGACACTGAGCAGGACTCCCGCCGCCAGGCTGAACAGGAGGATGAACACGATGTCGATGAAGTTCTCGCGCAGGCCGCGGCGGATGAAGTGGCGATCCAGGATGTTATCGATAAAGTTGGCGTGAACTTCAGGCCCGGGGAAGCCCATCTGCTGGAAGGGCGTTACGGCCATATCCCCGATGCCGGTCGCGGTGGCGCCAACGATGACCACGCGATCGCGAAAGAGGTTTTTGGGAACTTTGTTCAGAACGACATCCGCCAGCGAGTAGGTGGGAAAAGTCCCGGCGGGCCCGTGGAAATCGATCTGCACAAAGCCCATGGGATCGGTAGGGATGGAGAGTGGACCGAGATCAATCCGTTCCAGGCCGTTGGGGTTGAAAAAGACCCGCACCTGGTCCAGAGGGTAGTTGGCATAGGCGAGGGCGGAGGCAATATCGAGGGAGGGATAGAAGCCGCCCTGGAACTGAATGATCACGGGTTCGCGCCGCACCGTGCCGTCCGCGTCGGGAAAGACATTGAAGAAGCCGAAGTTCTTCGCGTACACGGCGAAGAGGGGCAGGTCGGGGGAGAGCGCCTCCGCCTTCGCGCCTTCAAACTTGCCGGCGTATTTGGGAGGGATCACTTGTAACGCCTGGAAAGACAGGTAGTTGACGAACTCCTGGACGAGCTGGGGATTTTGATTGCGGGCCTCCTGCGGTGGGATGACGAAGTAGCCCAGGACGGCGTTGTCGAAACGCGAGAGGGCGTCGGCAAACTTCTTATCGTTGTCGGCGTCGGCCAGTAGCGACTTCAGCCGGGCGTCAAAGGCGGGATTTCGTGCCCCCTGCTTCACCAGGACCGCGTACTCCTTACTGACCTCCTGCAGGGCTTGCAGGGCGGAATTCTGATCCGGCTGCGGGAAATCGATGTCGAAAGCAATAACGCGCGTTCCCGCTTCGCGCAGGAAATCCACCGCCTGGGCCAGCACGCTGCGTGGGAAGGGCCAGCGGCCTAGAATGTCCTGGCTCTTCTGGTCAATGGCGACAATCACCACGGCAGAGCCGGGCGTGCGCTTTCCCCGCAACTTAAACCGCATGTCGAGGGTCTTCAGCTCAATGTTGCTCAGGAAATCCAGGAAGGGGCTGGGCCGCTGGACCATATACAGGTCCACGTAGAGCACCAGGCTGACCAAGCAAAGCGTGAAACTGATCAGCAGCCCGGCGCGGTACTGCCGTAGGAGGTGAAGGCTTCCGGACGCAAGTTTCGCCAAACGTCTGGCCATCGCTCCCACTCCAGATGCCCAGGAAGGATGAAGTCCGTTTCAAGCTGCTCCGTCGGGAACTAAGAATACCACAGGGGAGGAAGCCCGCCTATGGCGGGGCAGGCGATGGCGATTGGACGACAGGTGGGGCCGGCTTCCCCACCGTCCCAGGAGCCTTTCGTCCGAGGCTCTCTTCGAACTCGAAGCGGTGCGTTGCAGCGGGTCGCGCCCGAGACTTGCCGCGCCGCGGTCAGGGGCGGCGGCAAGCACGCGTCGGGCGCTACGGGACGGGCGCGGGCACCGCCCCTGCCAAGAAGAGCTCTCTGCGCTCGCGCCTACTGGCATCCGCAGGGGGCGGAAGGCGAGACCACGGCCTGGATGACGGTCTGCGTGCCGGTATCGAGGTTGTTGCTGGCCGCCGCGGCCGTATTCGCCGCCTGGGTCGCATCGGTGCTGCTGGTGGTGGCGGTATTGAGAGTCGTCGTTGTCGAGTCCAAGCTCGTCGCCGTCGAGTCCAAGCTCGTCGTCGTCGAGTTCAAGGTTGTCGTCGCGGTTCCCACGACGCTCACCGCTCCCCCCGCCAGTCCCGCCGAAGTGGCATTCGCGGCCGTGCTCGCTGTACTCGCGGCCGTGTTCGCGGCTCCCGTCACCGCCCCGGTAGGCGGCGCACCGGCTCCGCCTCCACCGGCCGCCCCGGCTCCGCCCGGACCACCCGCAGGTCCGCCCACATTGGTCTGGTTCATCGCGGAGTTCACTTGCCCGGCGGGCGAACCCGCCACTCCGCCCGGCGCAAAGCCTCTCGGCACAGTCGTCATCTGCCCGGCTCCCAGGCTCACCGCTCCTCCGATGGCCGGATTGATGTTGCTCACCGTCACCAGACCCTGAATGCAGTGTACTCGCGTGAAGTTCGCCGCCGCGTGGATGAGGAAAATCGTTCCGACCACTCCGATCACCGCCGTCTGCGTGCGCACCTGGAAACTCGCCCCGGGCTTGGTCAGCTTCACGACTTCCCCGCGCATCTTTCCCAGGGTCATTTCCACGACCGTCTGCTGGGTCTGGGGGTCATGCTTGATGACCCGAAAGACCGAGCGTGCCCCAATATTCAAGGACGAACCGTCCAGAAGCTCGATTCTCACCCGGCCCGTCCGCTCCGTCCGCACCGTGTCTTCCCAATTCACCGCGTCCTGCATTTTCAAAGGAAGGGGCTGGGTCTGTCCTTGGCGTTGGACGGTTTCCGCCGGGATGGCCGCGGCGACCTTGCCGGCCTGCTGGGCGCCGCCCTGCGGCGCTCCGGCCTCCCACTTCACCATCTTGCCTTTGGGGAGGAGAAAGGGCGCCCCGGCCCCGAAAATCTCCACCCGGCCGCTTTCGTTGATGGCGGCCGCCCCACGGCCCACTGCGGCAATGCGGCAGAGGGCGGGGAATTGGCCCTCCCCGCGCATGTACACCGAGGTCCCCAGCACACTCACCCGAGTCCAACCCTGGCGGGAACCGCGCATCTGCATGGCCCCGCGCCGCAAATTCACTACGGTGGAACTTGCTTCCAGAGGCAAAGCGATTTCAGTGCCCCCCAGAAGATCCGCCACCGCTCCCGACTTGAACGTCAGGGCCGCAGCGGCGTCGCGTCCGGTCTCCACCACATCGCCGGGGTACACGGTCGTTCCGGAAACCGCCGCCTGACCGTTCACCCACACCGACGATCTCACCGTGAGCGATCCGAGGGCGTCCGGCCCCGTGAACTTCGCTCCCGCCCATGCCTCGAGCCCCACGAGGACGAAGACCAGAATTAGCAATCCGCATCGCTTTCGCCCCAGCATGAGAATCCTCCCTTCGGTCGGCTCCAAAGAACAACGCCCCGCCCGACGACCCCTGGTAATTCACGGATTATCGTGTCAGTTTGTGTGCAATTCTGCTTTTCCATCTCGGACATGTCAATAGAAAACACAAGAAGGTGAACTTCCGCCCTTCTCCCCGCACCCCCGGCTAGTTCACCTTCAGGGTCAAGTCGGCGGTGTGGTTCAGGTTCGACGCGGCGCCGCTGGCCGTGGTGTACGTGGCGGTGACCTTGAGCCCGTAGCTGCCCGCCGGGGTGCCCGTGGAGTTTGTCGCGACCCTGCCGCCACCTCCTCCGCACGCCGCCCACACCAGCGCCATCAGCAGCAGCGCCGCCAGAACGAAGGCCGGGGCGGGTTTGAAACTCGTGCGGCGGCGGTGAGACACCGCCGCGACAGCACTGAGCAGCAACGCCAGCGCCCCCAGCCACAGCCCCAGCGGCATTCTGCCGAGGGGCGGCGGGGGCGGAACCCGTGGCGCGTGGTGCGAGC
>Ga0315268_10003278_pt1 | contig 17875 bp, 14 predicted proteins | sample C1_top_MG_FD_204535 | JGI IMG/M metagenome (GOLD analysis project Ga0315268, IMG submission 204535) | Sediment microbial communities from Yellowstone Lake, YNP, Wyoming, USA - C1_top | ecosystem: Environmental > Aquatic > Freshwater > Lake > Sediment | place: USA: Wyoming | collected 2017-08-01
AAAAGAACTTGACGCTACAAGGGGCACCCTTGTTGCTGAACTGGAGAAGCTGCCGGGGGTTGGTCCGTATACTGCCCGCGCGGTGGCGGCGTTCGCCCACAATCAGGATGTCATTGTGATAGAGACGAACATCCGCACAGCGGTAACCCATCTTTTTTTCTCCAAAAAGAAAGAAGTTTCTGACAAAGAGATAGAGAAGGTCTTGATAGAAACGTTGCCGCTAGGCAGAAGTCGTGAGTGGTATAGCGCGCTTATGGACTATGGCGCGCATCTGAAGCGCTCGGGCATTTCACATAACGCAAAAAGCAGGGGATATACACGACCGTCGAAGTTCGCAGGGTCGCTCCGGGAGGCACGCGGGGCGATATTGCGCGAGCTTGCGCAGGGGAGCATGACCCGTGCTCGTCTCTCGAGCGTGCTCGGTGAGAGTCGTCGTGAGCAGGTGAGAGACGCGCTCGACGCGCTTCGCGCAGAAGGATTGATACGCACACAACAGGGCCGGTACCGGCTTGCTGATTAGCGGCACGCCTCTGCTTCCTCCGGGTGGAAGTCTTGTATACGGAGCGTAGCGATAGAGCCGGCGACGACGAGGAATCCGCCGGTAAGCAGGAAGAATATCTGGAAATTGCCGAAGTAGAGGATAAGGCTGCCCACGACGGGTCCGATGACGTTTGCCAAGGGCCAGATGCCGCGGAAGATGCTCATCGTATTGATGTCCTGATCCGAGATGCGACGGAAGAAGTGCCCCTCAGTCATGCTCTCGATGAGCGCTGCGCCCACGCGCGAGCTGATAAGGATGACGAGGACGAGTATGAGCGGCGAGGAGGGAGAGAGTAGGCTAAACGAGGCAAGTGCGAGCCCGGCGATAAGGAAACCGGCAAGCATCGGCTTCATGTCGCCGAGGAATCGGTCGGCGACCCATCCGGCCGGATACTCGACGAGCGCATACGGGATAAGCATGAGCGAGAACATCCAACCGAGCTCCGACCACGGGATGGCGAGCACGCTATGGAGATAGATGGGAACGTAGAGCGGCGCCCAGATGTAGAAGAGGTAGAGGAGGAAGTGCGCGAAGGTGACCGCGGAGAAGTCGCGGTCGTGCGAGATGCATACAAGGGTGTCCTGCATATGAGAAAGTTTCGGTGCTGAGGCTTTCGGGAGGTTTCGCGAGTTGAGGAGAATGATGCAGGGTATGAGCACCGCCGCTGCAGCAAGGTAGACCCGCCCATAGTTGTTTGAGTTCGCAAGCAGGGCGCCGAGAAGGAGCGGCGCGGCGAGCGCGCCGACGTTCCAGGCGGTGAGGAAGATCGTGCGTACGCGGCCCACCATGCTTTTCTCAGTTGGAACGGCCTCGAGCAGGAGATCGAGCTCGTAGGAGACGAACGGCTGCATCGCGAGTGCGAGGATGATGAAAATCGTGTCAGCAAGAGCGCCCGGGAAGATGGCGAGCGCGAGTATCGAGAGCATCTCGGCGACCGTGAAGACGAGCACGAGCCGCTGGGCGCCGTATCGGTCGCCGAGTCGCGGCAGAAACGGGAACACGGCGACCGCGATGACGCCGCCCATGGCGACCACGAAGCCGGCATAGGCATCTGGCATGAATGAAGAGAGGAAAGGGAGCGTGACGTAGATTGTCAGCGCGGTGAACATCGAAAAGAAGAAGTTGCTGGCGAAAAGAATCATGCGCGGGTGCATTTCTTCCGATTTTAGCATATGAAAAACACGGCGCGCCTTTGGCGCGCCGTGTTTTTCATAGTTTACCGAGTGATTATCACATCCCGATGAGGACCGGGATCACCATCGGCGCCTTGTTGGTGCGCTGGAAGAGGAATCCGGCCATGACGTCGGTGAGGTTGTTCTTCACGTAGTCGAGGTCGACAGGGTTCATACCATGCGTCGAGTCCTCGATGGTCTTCTTGATAAGGAGGCGCCCTTCATTCAAGAGGTCCTGCGACTCGCGTAGGTAGACGAAACCGCGGCTAATGATGTCGGGGGACTTCCGCAGCTTGCCGGTCTTCAGGTTGACGCTCGCAATGATGACGAACATGCCGTCCTTGGCGAGCGACTGGCGGTCGCGTATCACCACTTCCTGTATGTCGCCGATTGTGAAGCCGTCTACGACCATCGGGGAGGAGGGGACCTTCTGTTTGTGCACGTTGAGCGTGTCGCCGTTCTCAATGTCGATGACGGTGCCGTTGTCGGCGAGGATGATATTCTCGCGCGGGAAGCCGGATTGCTCGACCGCCTTCGCATGGCAGGTGGTCATGGAGCGGTAGCCGTACCCCGGCATGAAGAAGGTCGGGTGCACCTGCTTGTTGATCCACACGAGCTCGCCGGTGTTGCCGTGGCCGGTCGAGTGCACGTCGCTCGAGCGGTAGTGGATGAGGGTCACGTTGTGGCGGTAGAGGTTGTCCTTCAACTTCTGCACCGCGATCTCGTTCCCCGGGATGACCGAGGAGGAGAGCACGATCGTGTCGCGCTCATTCAGCGTGATGTACTTGTTCTGGCCGGTCGAGAGGCGCATCAGCCCGCCGAACTCCTCGCCCTGCGCACCGGTCGAGAGGATCACCACCTTGTCGGGCGGATACTGCGTGAGCTCCTGTTCGGGGATGAAGGTTTCTTTGCCGATCTTCAGGAGACCGGTCTTCTCGGCAATCTCGAGGTTGGTTTTGATCGAGCGACCCACAAGGACGATTTTCTTATTGTGCTTCTGCGCGGTCTCCATGATGTGGATCATGCGCTCGAACTGTGAGGCGAATGTGCCGATGATGAGGCGCCCGGAGACCGTCTTAATGATGTCCTCAAGCGTCTGGATGACGCGTATCTCGGGGATAGAGAAGCCGTCCTTCTCAGCATTGGTCGAGTCGGCGACAAGGAAGATGTTCTTGTCCTTGCCGATATCGCCCCAGGTCTTCTGCTCGCGCACAGACGGGATCCCGTCATCGTGGTCGAGCTTCAAATCTCCCGAGACCACGACGTTGCCCTGCGGCGTCTCCACCGATGCGCCCATGGAGTCAGGGATAGAGTGCGTGACGGGGAAGAACTTCACTCGAGTGGAGCCGATGGTGACCGTCTGTCCGACTTCCACGACAATCATCTCGGACTTCGGTACGTCCGGATACTCTTCTTGGCGACGCTGGATCATCACCGAGGTGAGCATCTGGGTGTAAATGGGCGGTGTGCCGAAGCGCGGCAGGATGAAGGGGATGCCGCCGATGTGGTCGAGGTGGCCGTGCGTAATCACAACGCCTTTCACGCGGCTCGCGTTCTTCTCGAGATACTTCGTGTTGGGTAGGATGTAGTCCACGCCCGGAGATGCCTCCTCAGAGACGAACTGGAAGCCCGCGTCGAAGACGATAATATCGCCGGTCGCTCCGACTTCGACGGCGACCATGTTGCGACCCACTTCTTCAACCCCGCCGAGCGGGATGATACGCACGGTCGTAGGGCTTGCCGGCTCCGGGTAGTAATCTGCTGCGTGCGAGGTACGGCTCGGGTTAGAGGCCGGACGACGCAAGATGCGCTGGATACGCCGGGTCGCGCTTCCGGGGCGTGCGCCGCCGCGGGGGGGTGCGCCAGTGCGCGGTCCGCGAGCAGGGCGTGGCCCACGCTCAAAGCGCCTCACTGGGCGATCACCTTCTAGTGGTGTAGTGCGCCGAGGGCTCGGTTGAGCCGGTGCCGGTGCGGGAGCTGGTGCTGGATTCATAATGGTTGATTAGTTATTCGGGTAAATTGTTAAATTGAAACTGAAACCCGTACGAAAATTATTGATGCTCGTGCACGAAGAACGGCCACACCGCGTCGCTTGCACGATACCACCCGGCTACCGTCGCGAACCGGTCGGCGGGCGTGATGATCTGCGGGAGCATGACACCCTGCACGTCGCTCGGCATCGCGTAGATGAAGTTCGGCGCGTAGATGAAGGCGGCAGGGTAGTCCGCAGCGACAATGTCCTCTATCTTCTGGAGGTCCTTCGCGCGCGTCTCCTCGTCGGCCGAGGTGCGTGCGTCTTCAAGGAGCGCGTCGACGGTCTTGTTCGCATAGAGCGCGATATTCAATCCCGGGTCGTTGCGCTCCTGCGAATCCCAGAAGGCGTAGAGGTCCTGATCGCGACCGATAACCATACCGTAGAGGAGCGCACCGTACTTACGCGGGCGGATGACGTTCTGCGAGAGATCGCCCGGCTCGTAGAGCTCGATGTCTACTCGGATGCCGAGCTTCTCCCAGTCGGTCTTCACCGCCGTCGCGACGTTCTTCAGCTCAGGCACGTTCGATGTCCGGATGGTGATGGCGTCGAGTGTCTGTTTCGCTTTCACGTTCTTCCAGACACGTGCTTGGCCGTCGTACGTCCACCCCGCCGCTTCGAGTACACCGGCCGCGGCAGACGGCGTGTCTACGCCCGGCACCGGCACTTGTTGCACGTTCTCACCCGGAGGCACAGGGCCCATGAGCGGTGTCGCGTAGCCGCCGAGCACTGAAGCGACGATGTTCTGCCGGTCGAGGGCGAGCGAGAGTGCCTTACGCACCTCAAGGCGGGCATAGACCTGCTTGTCGCTTGGGTTGAAAAATACGCCGAAGACACGGGCATACGGTGCGGTCAGAGCCCCCTTGGCTGATACGCCATACGCGCTCTCGATAGCACCTGAGGTGAGCGCGCGTGCGAGATCTTCAGCATTCGCGTAGAAGGTGAAGCGGATGCCGTCGAGATATGGCCGGCCGAGCGCGTAGTTCTGGTTCGCGACGAGCGACACGCTCTCGATGAGTCCGGAGGCATTGCGTGAGACGCCAGTGACCTTGAACGGTCCGGTACCGACCGGGCTCGTCTCGAGTGTCGAGAAGGGGAATTCCGTATCACCAATGTTCTGCCAGAGTCTCGACGGAAGGATGCCGAGCGTCGTGAGACCCAGGAACGGCGCATACGCCTTGGCAAGCGTGAAGCGGACCGTCCGCTGGTCCATTGCGACGACCTGGACGCCCGACCAGTCCGCATACTCGGGGCTCTTGAGTGCGGGGTCCTGAGCCTTCTTTATCGTGAAGACGACATCGTCGGCGGTGACGGGCGTCTCATCGGTGAACTTCGCATTCTTGCGCAGAGTGAAGGTGTAGGTCTTGCCATCACCACTCACCACATAACTCTCGGCGAGCACTGGCACCAAGGACCCGGTTCCCGAAAGTCCCATGAGACCGCTGTAGGTCAGCGTCGCAAGGTCGCGATCAGCATCGCTGATTGCAAGGAGCGGGTTGATGAACTGTGGACTCCCAATAGCGCCCTCAGAGAGCGTCCCACCGTAGGTGGGCACGCGCTCGAGGATGGATTGCTGGAGTGCATACAGGCTCACGAGCGACACGATGCCGAGGAATACTGAAAGGGCATAGAACACGACGCGGTCACCGGAAGAGAGTCCGTGCACGTAGGCGTTTAGGCGGCCGAGCACCGGGATATTCCGTACGCGCGCAAACCGTTCCCGCCACTCTGCGCGGACTTCGTCGTTCATGCCCCCGCCAGAAGGAAGTTCGTTATCGCTGCGAGTACGAGGAGAACCGCGATGAAAATCGTCGCATTGAATAGGAATTTTTCGGCGCCCCGGCGCTTGTAAAATGTAGATGCGAAATTATCGCCTCCGAAGGCCCCTCCGAGTGTCGCGCCGCGCCTTTGCAGGACGATGCCGACGATGAGGAGTATTGAGAGAGCGATTTCCGCGTACGGTAGTGCCGATACGAGTGCCTCCATCTGTACCTATAAAGGTAGCACGGGAGGGCGGGGAGGCGCAACTTGCCCCATATCAAATCTGATTTCATATGGGGCTTGCTTGTGGATAACAGTTTGCCTATACTCTCTACATTGGTGCGCGGGCGATTATTCATTTATATAGATTGCTATGGCACAGAAGACAAAGAAGTTTTCGCTTTCGCCGCTTGGCGACAGAATCGTCATCCGTCCGGCAGAGAAGGGGGGGGAGAAGAAGCTCGCTTCGGGCATCATCATCCCCGAGACCGTTGATAAGGAGAAGCTTATGAAGGGCGAGGTCATCGCGGTTGGCCCCGGCCGCCGTAGTGACGACGGGAAGCGCATCGCGGCCGAGGTGAAGATAGGCGACACCGTCTTTTTCAAGAAGCCCTGGGACGAACCGATCAAGGTTGATGGGGTTGAGTATTATGTGCTCCCCGAAGCCGAGATTATTCTTATTGAAAACTAGTATGGCGAAACAAATTCTTTTTTCTGAGGACGCACGCAAGGCCATCGCGCGCGGTATCGCGCAGGCGGCGCATGCCGTGAAGGTGACGCTCGGTCCTCGCGGGCGCAACGTCGTCATCGAGAAGTCGTATGGCGCGCCAAGGATCACGAACGACGGCGTCTCTATCGCCAAGGAGATTTCATTTAAGGACCGATTTGAGAATATGGGCGCGGAGATAGTGAAAGAGGTTGCGAATAAGACCAATGACACCGCCGGTGACGGCACCACGACCTCGGTCGTGCTTCTGGAAGCGCTTGTCGAAGAAGGTCTTTCACGTGTGATGAAGGGTGCAAATGCGATGGCTATCAGAAGCGGCATGGAGAAAGCGAAGAATGCCGCGCTCATCGAGCTCCGGAAGATGGCGAAGCCGGTAAGCGGAAAAGCAGAGGTGAAGCAGGTCGCCTCTATTTCTGCCGAATCAGAAGTGCTCGGAAGCATCATCGCCGAGGCAGTGGAGAAGGTAGGTGCCTCGGGCGTCGTAACGGTCGAAGAGAGTCAGGGTATGGAACTTTCATACGATATCGTTGAAGGTTTGCAGATAGACAAGGGCTACGTCTCCGCGTACATGGTGACGAACGCAGAACGCATGGAAGCCGAGATGAAAGACGCGCTCATTCTCCTCACCGACAAGAAGATAGGCAATGTGCAGGAGATTCTTCCACTCCTTGAGAAGGTCGTGCAGTCGGGGAAGAAGGAACTCGTCATCATCGCCGACGATGTTGAGGGTGATGCGCTCTCCACCTTTATTGTGAATAAATTGCGCGGTACGTTCTCGGTGCTTGCCGTAAAGGCGCCGGGGTACGGCGATAGGAAGAAAGAGATGCTCGCGGACATCGCGACGGTGGTCGGCGGTACGGTCATCACGAGCGAAGTCGGTATGACGTTTGAGAATGCGACGCTCGCAATGCTCGGCAAGGCTTCGCGTGTCGTCGCCACTAAAGATGCGACGACCATCGTTGGTGGCAAGGGCAAAAAGGCCGACATCACGGCGCGCGTGGCGCAGCTCACCGCGCAGATGAAAAACTCTGACTCTAAGTTCGACAAAGAGAAGTTCGAGGAGCGCATCGCGAAGCTCTCTGGCGGCGTTGCGGTCATCTCGGTGGGTGCGGCCACCGAGACCGAGATGAAATATTTGAAAGACAAGATAGACGACGCGGTGAAGGCGACGAAGGCCTCTATCGAAGAGGGAATCGTGGCTGGCGGCGGTACCGCGCTCGCGAAGGTCGCGAAGAAGCTCATGGCACATGAGACCAAAATGACTACGGACGAGAAAGCCGGTTTCGATATCGTAGTGCAAGCGCTTGAGACGCCGCTCGCGCAGATAGCACTGAACGCAGGCAAGGATGATGCGGCGGTTATCGTATCGAAGGTGCAGGGAGGCAAAGCAAACGCCGGCTACAACGCACTTACTGACGAAATAGTGGATGACATGCTTGCCGCAGGCATCGTCGACCCGGTGAAGATGCCGCGTATGGCGCTCGAGAACGCGGTCTCTGCCGCAGCGATGCTCCTCACTACCGAAGCGGCTATTGCTGACATCCCCGAGCCGAAAGCTCCGCCTGCTCCCGGTATGGAGGGCATGGGCTATTAGCTTTTGAGTGAAGTCAGACCTCACTCAAAGAGTTGGGGATAACTTTTGAACCACCACGGCGCCGAGAGGTGCCGCGGTGGTTGTGTTTGCTACACTACACGCATGACTCAAGTCCTTGCCCTTTTGCAAATTATCGCTATCGACGTGCTTATGGCCGCCGACAACGCCATCGTCGTCGGCATCGCCGCCGCATCAGTGCCGGCGCACAAACGGAAGAAGGTCATCATCCTCGGCACCCTAGCTGCGGTTGTCTTGCGAATCGCGTTTTCGCTCGTCGCGGTGCGGCTTCTGGCGATTATTGGGCTCACGCTCGCCGGCGGCCTCCTCCTCGCGTATGTGGCCTACGATATGTATCGCGAGCTTCATCATGGGAGCGAGAAAGAGGAGCTCGGACTGAAGGAGGCAAACGATGAGCTCTCGGTCTTCCGAGCCGTCCGCCTTGTGGTCATCGCCGATGTTTCGATGAGTCTCGATAATGTGCTCGCTGTGGCGGGAGCGGCTAATGGCCATATCGGCATTCTCATTATCGGCCTCATCATTTCTGTGAGTCTGATGGCCGTGGCCGCGAACTTCCTCGCCTCGATTATCCGGAAGCACAATTGGGTGGCGTGGGTCGGCCTCCTGATGGTCGCCTATGTCGCTCTGACGATGCTCTATCGAGGTGCAACTGAGGTAGCTGCCGCAGTTCTATAATATCTCTCTACCTAGTCGGGCTGTTCGTTATAGGAGACGACCTCCCAGCCGCGGGTGGGTGAGAGGAATTTCCACGGGTGGAATTCACAGATGGTGATGCCGGCATTGTCGGAGATGTTGAAGAAGGAGAGCTTCACGAAGTCTTCTGCGTGGAGCCGCTCGCGGTAGAGCAGATACGCGACGAGCATCTTGAGGAAGACGTGGTGCGTGATGACGACCGTCTCGCGCGCGCCTTGGTGTGCGAGGAGGGAAAGGCACTTCCGCGTGCGCTTCTTCAGGTCAGAGAAGTTCTCTTCATCGGAGAAGCGATACTCGTCGTCGTGGTAGGCGAGGTCCATCTGGTCGACGATGCGCACGACCTCCGGGTCGTCGGTGTTCTTGCCGATAATCTCAGAAGGGTTTCGCCGCTCAGCGAGCAGGGCGGAATACATAACAGGCACTTGCAACTGTGCGTTGATAATCTCTGAAGTCTCTTTCGCACGCGGATAGATGCTCGAGATGATGCGTTTGATAGGGAAGTGCTTCAGATACGCACCGACCTTTTCTGCTTGCGCGCGCCCTCTCGGGGACAGTGCGCCCTCAGAGCCTTGGCGCACATGCTCGGCATTCAGCGCCGTCTCGCCGTGGCGGACGATGTAGAAGCGCCGCGTCCGCATAAGAAGGAGTAGAAGTGCGAATGCGACGAGTGCGAGGAGCGGCCAGAGCGCGGAGAATAGAATGTCAGGTGAAAGCGGCATACGTGGTTTCAGTATACTCGAACAAGGCGTTCGTGAGATGAGCAGGCTCCTTGACTGCGTAAGCCACTTATGTAAGTATCTTACCTATATGGTAGTACGAACCAAGGAATTACAGGATATTCTCGAAGGGTTCCACACGTTCAAACGCGGGCTCGAAGCGGCCACGCTCTGTTGTGAGGGTGACTTTCGCATCACGAACTCCCAATGGCTGGTACTCGACGTTATTAGGCGGGAAAGAGGCGCGTCTATCAAGATCATCAGCACAGAACTCGGTATTTCGAGTAGTGCCACTACGCAGATAGTGAACGAGCTCGTGAAGAGCGGCTATGCACAGAAGCAGTCTCTCAAGGGGGACGGTCGCGTGACGGTCGTGATCCTCTCTCCCAAGACGGAGAAGGCCCTGCAGAAATTGCGCGTCTACGTGCTACGCAATATGACCAGGGTCTTCTCAGTCTTGACCGACAAGGAGTTCGCGACCTTCCATAAACTGCAGAAGAAGCTTATTAGTGCATTTAATAAACACCCGTAACAGCCATTCGTATGTCATTTGTCCGGAATCAATCCCTGCGTTTCGTTTCTTTCATACAAAGCCTCCCGCGCGTATACGCGATTGGCGGCGGTGCCGTGCTGCTCGTACTCATCCTTGTCGGCGGCCGCGTATTTCTGCATGCTGCACCGGCAGCTTCTGAGTCGGTAGCAGCGCCTGTTGAGGTAACCGTGGCTTCGGCAGGAAGTCTGTCTTCGGCAGTTGGCCCGTTACCGGTCACGGGTAAGGTGACCTCGCTCTCTCAAGCGTCCGTCCTCGCACAGACGTCCGGGGAGGTGGTGAGACTTGCGCATGCGCTCGGCGATTATGTCGGCGCCGGTGACGTCATTGCTTCTTTCGAGAACAGCGGTCAGCGGGCAGCGGTGCTCCAGGCACAGGGAGCGTATGATGCTGCACAAGCCGCGCTCGCGAAATCGATCGGCAGCACGGCGCAGAACTCGCAGATAACCTCGCTCACCTCGCTCCAGAGCGCCTATGCCGCGCTCGACGACGCTATCCATGTGCGCGCCGATCAGCTTTTTACTAATGCAAAGACTTCATCGCCCGATCTCGCTCTCACCGTGCCCGATAGTGCTCTCGTGATGACGCTCAAGACTGAGCGTGCAGCGCTCGAAGCGACGCTCGCCGACGCTCGCTCTCTCGCGACAAACGCATCGCCGGAGAATGTCACCGCGAACAGTGCCGCTATGCTCGCCCACGTGCGCGAAGTGCGCGTCTTCCTCGACAATCTTATCCAGGCGGTCAATGAAACCTCGCAGAGCCAGAGTACTTCTGCGGCGACACTTTCGGCATACCAAGCCTCGCTCGCTATTGCGCGTACCGAAGTAGTAGGGGCACAGTCGTCAGTGACGGGCGCGAAAGTCAGTTACGACAGCAACGATCTCGCGGCCGTGCAGGCGAGCGTGAAGCAGGCGCAAGGGGTGCTCGCAGCCGCACAGTCGGGTCTCGAGAAGACTGTTGTGCGCAGTCCGATCTCAGGGACGATTGTGAGTTTGCCGGTTACCGAGGGTAGTTACGTTCCCGCATTCACCCAGATGGCAATCGTGTCGAACCCAGGCGCGCTCTACATCGACACGCATGTAACCCCTGACGACGCGAAAACGCTCGCGGTAGGGAATAGAGCCATCATCGATATAGGTACGCAGGGCATCATCACTTTCGTCGCCCCGGCCATAGACCCAACGACCGGAAAGATTGAGGTGAAAATCGGCATCCAAGGCGACTACCGCGCACTCACCGACGGTTCGATTGTGAACGTTGCGCTCGAACGCGTGCACGCACCGACGAAGGTGACTGGCGCGGATCTCACCATCCCGATTGTCGCCGTGAAGATGACACCGAATGGTCCGGTCGCGTTCTCGGTCGGCACCACGAGCGCACTCGTCGCTCTGCCGGTCGCGCTCGGCTCCATTCTTGGCGATCGCATCATGATCCGGAGCGGCCTTACGCCCGATATCCTCATCGTTACTGATGCGCGCGGACTCTCTGAGGGACAGACTGTAACCACTAAATAGTCTGACATGCTTTGGCTCTGGAATTTCTTCCTCGATAAGCGGCAGTTCAGTGTGGTGCTCATAGCATCGCTCGTCATCGCGGGCGGATATGCGCTCCTGGAAATACCGAAAGAGAATTCTCCGGCAATAGTGATACCGAATGGCGTTGTTGTGACGACGCTCCCCGGAGCCTCGGCGAAAGATATGGAGACACTCGTCACCGCGAAGCTCGAAGATCAGATCTCGGGGCTCAGCAATGTTGATACAATCACCTCGTCCTCGCGCGACGGCGTCTCACAGGTCGTCGTACAATTCTCGTCGAATGCTGATTTGAATCAGTCGATACAAGACTTGCGCGATGCCGCTGCAAAGGCCGTGCCGAACCTTCCGACCGATGCGTCTACTCCATCGGTATCGAAGATAGAGCTCTCCGACCGCCCAATCATAGTCGTATCTATCGCCTCTGCACTCCCGCCGACCGAGTTCTCAGCTCTCGCGAAGAAAGTCTCCGATGAAATCAAGGCGGTCCCGGGCGTTTCCGCCGTCGCTGTCGCCGGCATACCGCCGCGCGAGGTCGACGTTGTCGTGAAGAAGGAGATGCTCGCTCAGTATGGGCTCAATCTCACGGACGTTACTCGCGCACTCCGCGCCGCGAATGCTGCGCTCCCGGCAGGGAAGATCTCCATGCAGGGTGTGAATTATGACGTCAATTTCAAGGGCGGCATCACTGACTCGAGCGAGATAGCCGATATCGCGGTCGGATCGAAGAACGGCGCGCCGATCTACCTGCGCGACGTTGCGCTCGTCTCCGACGGGCTCGCTTCGCCGTCCTCGTATTCAAGGCTTTCGATAGCGGGGAAGCCGAGCGATCAGGCGGTCACCCTCACGGTCTCCAAGCAGTCGGGCGCAAGTATCCAAGGTGTCGCTGATGGCGTACGCGCGAAATTCGCAGAACTTGAGAAGGCCACGCTCGCGCATGCCGCTGTTTACATATCGCCTTCGACTGACCAAGGCGTGCAGGTGAGGAAGCAGCTCATCGAACTCTCGCGGACCGGTCTCGAGACGGTACTGCTTGTGGTGCTCGTGCTCCTCCTCACCATCGGCTGGAGAGAATCACTCGTGGCTGCGCTCTCGATACCGCTCTCATTCCTCATCGCCTTCATCGGGCTCTATCTCACCGGCAATACACTCAATTTCATATCACTCTTTGCGCTCATTCTCGCAGTCGGTATCCTGGTCGATACCGGCATCGTGGTGACTGAAGCCATACACGCACGCATAAAAATACACACCGATCCTCTGGCTGCTGCGCGCGCGGCGCTTCGGGATTATGCATGGCCGCTCATCGCAGGCACCATGGCGACGGTCGCGGTCTTCGTTCCGCTCTTTTTCATTTCCGGTATCGTTGGCAAGTATATTGCCGGTATTCCGTACACGCTGATCTTCGTGCTCATCGCGTCGATCGTGGTGGCACTCGGCTTTGTGCCGATCATCGCTATCCTGCTTACCAGCGAGAAGAAGGAGAGCCATTTTGAAGAATTGCAGGAGGCGTACACGATGCGCGTGACGCTCTGGTACCGGCGCGTGCTGCGCGCTCTTCTCGAGAATACTCGTGCACAGAAGCTTTTCTTGCGCGGTCTCATCGTACTCTTCATCAGTGTGCTTGCGCTCCCTGTCATGGGCATTGTTCCGGCGGCTTTTTTCCCGCAGGACAATGTGGACTTCCTCTATATAAACATCGAGAAATCACAGGGCACCACGCTTGCCGAGACTGATTTCGCGACTCGGGAAGTGGAGGAGATACTCTACACCTATCCGGGCATCGAATCATTCCAGACGACGGTGGGGCAGAGCTCAGGGCTCATGGGCGGCGGCTCATCAGGGAGCTCCTATGCAAATATCACAATCAATCTCCCGCTCGGACACACAAAAACGAGTACGAAGGTGCAGCAAGAACTTCAGAAGAAGCTTGCTGTGGTGAAGGATGCAGACGTGCAGGTGCTCCAGCCGTCGAATGGTCCGCCGAGCGGCGCACCAATACAGATACAATTTAAGGGAAAGAATGGTGACGACCTTGTGCGCGCGGCGGACGCAGGGGGGCGTCTGCTCGCGACCCTTCCGCATGTGACGAATATCACCTCGAGTACGAAGAATAACGGTACGGAATTCGACCTCACGATCGACCGCGCGAAAGCAGCCGCCGCATTGCTCGACACTGCGACTATCGCGCAAACGCTGCGTACTGCGGTGCAGGGAGTGAAGGCCACGAGCATCACCTCCGCGGGCGACACGATCGACATCATCGTGAAGCTGAACCTGAACAGTGCGTACGCCGATCCGAGTAACACGAATGAGACGACGCTCGACAGCATCAAGAATCTCACGATCATGAGCCCGAGCGGTCCAGTGCTCCTCGGCTCGATCCTCTCGGACTCGCTCGGACAATCGAGCGCGAGTATCGCGCATAAGGACAAGCTCCGCATCGAGACTGTCTCGGCGTATCCGAGCAGCGACACGACCGCCGGCGAAGTCGTATCGGCGTTTCAGAAGAGGGTCAGCGAACTCGCTCTTCCCGCGAGTGTGACGGTGACGTATGGCGGCGAAACGGAAAATATAGCAAAGTCTTTCAAAGAGATGTTTATCGCGCTCATCGCCGGCCTCGTGCTCATGTTTATGATCCTTATCGTGAGCTTCAATTCCTTCCGCTACACGGGCTACTTGCTCGTCATCGTGCCGCTCTCGCTCATCGGCGTGCTCGGCGGGCTTGCGCTTACCGGTCGGCCACTCTCGTTTTCCTCGGTGCTCGGCGTCATCGCGCTCGCGGGTGTTATCATCAATCACGCCATCATCTTGATGGACTCGATGATCCATCACCTCGATGCAAATCCGGAGAAGCCGCTCATCGACACGGTCGTCGATGCCTCATCGACGCGGCTACGCCCTATCGTACTCACCACCGTCACCACGGTCGTCGGTATGATTCCACTCTCGCTCGTAAATGCGATGTGGGGCCCACTCGCTTTTGCCATTATGTTCGGCCTCGCCTTCGCTATCGTGCTCACGCTCGCACTCGTACCGATGCTTTTCTATCGCGCGGTGCAGCGCAAGCGCATCATCAAGATAGACGACGGGCAGGTGCTCTCTGATAATCGAGTACTATAGCAGTATGACCGTCGGCTACGAGACAGCGTTTGGCATTGGGTTTGTCGCGTCGATTTCATCCTGTCTCGCAATCGTCGGCGGTCTCGTGCTCTCACTCTCCGCGAGCTCGGCTCGCGAGGGCGGCACGTGGCGGACACCGGCACTCTTCCATATCGGCAGAACAGGCGCAGGGCACGCTCCAAGGGCTGTGCGCTATGGGGATGTATAAATTCCAGATTAAATTCCAGTAGCCGTCTGATCTCGCAGAGTTTTGCACAGGGGGTGTTTTGAACGGCGAAAAGAGCGTCATACTGTAGGGAGCGGGTTCGTCCCCGCACTAATATATTCACCGGCATGAAATCATTGCATGGTATCTCGTTCTGGCTTCTCATCATCGGCGGACTCAACTGGGGTCTCGTCGCTCTCGGTCAGTACATGGGCGGTGCCAACTGGAACGTCGTGAAGATCCTTCTCGGGTCGTACCCGACGATTGAGAATCTCGTCTACCTGCTTGTGGGCCTCTCGGCGCTCTCCATTATGTTCTCGCATAAGGGTGACTGCCGCGCGTGCAACCCCTCGGGGATGTAATCTCGATTGGACAAATCTGACTTGTCCAAAACACAACCGCCGGCTCACGCCGGCGGTTGTGTTTGAACTCAGATAACTAAATTAAGTGTTTCTCAATCTCGAAATCCGTCGCTTTTATAACAGAATAGAGTTCTTTGATACCGACCAGATTTATTGGCGTTTTGTTTTCAGATCCTGCCTCACGAATAGCGCTTTCAGTAAAGTGACTCGTAGCTATAATGACACCTTGGTTGTTCAGATTCATACTCCCGCGAAGATTCGCAACCTCGTTTCTACCAACCGAATGTTTCCATCGCTTAACTTGAAAAGAGTAACGTAAATCAATGGAAACTGGATTTTTCAATAATGCATTTACGTCAACCCCATCATCACCGCTCTTTTTGGTTACCTTAACGTCCGAAAATCCAACATGACTGATCAGATTGCTGACGACAATCTCAAAATGATACGGATCAACTGTCATAAGTCTGGCCTTGAGCATTTCGACATCTTTCAGACTCTCAATCTCGGTACTAGTTTTTGAGATCATGGTTGTAGTCTCAATTTTTGTATCCTCATCTGTGACCTCATCTTTGAGACGTTTATAAATTGGGGTGAATATGTCACCGAATTTGCCAACGGAAACCTCTTGAACTTCAGGAACGATTTGAAATTCAAAAACCAGGACTTTCCGCATCGCCCCTTCATTATCAAGTTGATAGTCCTCATAGTGTCTCAAAAGGAACAAAAAACCTATGAATTTGTATTGATTGACTGCTTCCTTTACGAAACCTAAGATTGGCACAGGATTGTTTACTTGTTCCAACAATCTCTTGTTTACGCCAGAGACTCCTTGCTCTCCCTTTAATCCAGCTCCCGTATAAGTCAAGACGTTTCCCTCGATTCTATCTGCGTAAGGATTCCTTGTTGCCTTCCTATCCTCCTCGGCTGAGGTTATCAACACAATAAAATCAAGTTGATTTTGCGAATTCAATTTCGGCCTAATACCTCCAAGATTAGCAACCTCCAGCGCATAATGTATTTGGTCGTTTGAGTAATACTCGCCCATCTCAAATGCCGTCGGGACTGTCAGTTGTTTCATATTGATTTTGAAATACTAAGTGGATACAAAATATCTTTATAGATAGTCTTTTTTGAAAAATCATCTTCATGAACCGTGATTGTGCAACGAAATCCCTCCCTCACTTTTCGTATCCTTGAGACGTCGATAAGAGCTTCTTCGATGCCATTGTAGATTCGCTCAAATTCTTTGATTCGTGAGGATATGTCTCTAAGCATACACATCATTATAAACCTTTTCGAAAAATTGCGGGGTCATTATATCCTTTGCGCGAACCTTTTTCGAGCGGAAGCCCTAACATCTCGCGCCTCGCAGACTCGGTGCTCGCCCCGCGATTACGCGGGGCCGCCCTTCGCCCTGCCGCTCCATTCCATTTTCAATGCATTCCCCGCCAAAATAAAAATGCATAGGAAGCGGCAGGGCTCTGTCCGAACGGGAAGTTTCTATGTGCAAGGGCTCAGCATACTACCGATAAAAAGTACTGTTGGCGGGCTACTCGGGCTTCAAACTTATGGGGTCAAGCAACATAAGGGTATTCTAGCGCATCTAGGACGGCTTTCTTGAGGCTCTCGGGTCTAGTTTAGATTTGGATAGATGAAATCAAAATCGCCAGTTACCAAACCTAGATAATATTTAGAAGCTAGACTCGACTGTTCATATGCTACCCTAATTAATTTTTCGTATTCCTGCCCATTCGTAAGTGCTATTTCTGGATAGCGATTAACGACGAAAACAAGCATCTTATGATTACTTATACCAGCGTTTAATTGGTTCAATTTTGAGTTGATTCTGTCTGTAAACTCACGCAGAAATTTATCATCGTCAAAGACGTATGAGAGGCCGTTCTTCCCCCGAGAGTGTGTGGCAGTTAAGCAAGTAACTTCCACATCAAACTTTTCGTGACCATTTTCAGCGTAAATATCACAGCTTTTCGTTTTAGAGCCACGGATAAGTTTTATGTTTTGGAAATTGTTATTTTTCAGAAACATGACAGATCTAAGTTCAGCAATTATAGATTCAAGCTTTTCCTTACTAAACTCTGATTCTCTGAAATCTGAACTTATTAATACCTCGTCAATATCTTGACTGGTGACAATTGAGACTTTCCCAACTAATGATCTGACGCCACTAACAACAGAAGCATTGTATCCAAACTTGGATACATATTTCAGAAACTTATCAGAAATACTCACACTCATCGTTTAGCGTGTCCGGATTTTAAGGAATCTCTCTCCAGTAAAAACATAGAAGAATATCCTACTTATCAACCAGAATATTATACTGACAATAACAAAAGACAGGAGATAAAACTCTGATTTTCGTGCAAATGAATATACATTCATATTCCCTATACTGAAATCAGCCGTCCAATTATTACTATCTTTCCCTTTGAAAAACGGTCTGAAGCCCTGATTTTGAACAACAGGTTCTGGCTTGTAGAAACTATATCCAGGAATAAGATCACGGAACGGATTTCCTGCAAGGTTCGTTGGCGCTGGACTTACGTATTTAGTCTTAAAGTTATCAACGGCTGATTGAAAATCAGATTCCAATAATGTGCCCTGTGCTTGCATTTGTAAAACTAACTTGTTGAGTTGGTTATATTGTTCGCTTGTTAGAGTACCTTTTGTACCAGACCCATTAAAATAATAGGCCGTCGGGTCGCATTGATAAAAGTAATATGAGTATATGCCGTCATTATGTAAACTGTCGTCTTTAAATCCTTTTCCATTATCACAGTACACGTATGGAATTGTCCCGCTCACAAGAGCATAGGTGATAATAAAAC
>Ga0315268_10003279_pt1 | contig 17870 bp, 13 predicted proteins | sample C1_top_MG_FD_204535 | JGI IMG/M metagenome (GOLD analysis project Ga0315268, IMG submission 204535) | Sediment microbial communities from Yellowstone Lake, YNP, Wyoming, USA - C1_top | ecosystem: Environmental > Aquatic > Freshwater > Lake > Sediment | place: USA: Wyoming | collected 2017-08-01
ACCGGCTTTCTCTGCCGGGAGCCCTTTCTCTCCGAGCACGGACGCCCCGAGATGCGTGCGCTCGAATCTTCCCACCAGAACTATCGACACACCGGTGCTGGGACCGCTTGCAGAATCCGTCTCGATTCTGACGGACGGATACGCGGATAGGACCTTACGCGCGGAATTTCTCATCCTGTCCGCGACATGTTGTGGCAGGTTTCTTGAGGCAACTCTCCCGTATATCTCCCTTAGCTCCCCTCTGTCCGAGAGGTCGATTGATCCGAGCCCCCCTACTGGCGATATGTTCGCGACGACCACCCCGCCACCGGACGGATAGAAGCCCCTTTGCTCGATTTCGAGCTCGACGTTGGCTCCCAATCTTTGAATGACGGGGAGAAAGACGCAGTCGAGGTAATCGATTGGCGGGGACCAAGGGACGTCCGTGCCGCCCATTATCTTCAATCTGATAGGCGCCTTGGCGAACAATGCGGGTATCAGACAGGTTTGAAGGACGAGCGACACGCTGCCCGCCGTGCCGACATCCCATTCGTACTCGCCACCGGTGATCGTCCCTGGGGCGAATTCCATCTCCGTCGACCCCGCCTTCAGCCCGGAAACCGTCGCATCGCATATCTCGGCCGCAAGGCTCACGGCAGCAAGATGCTGGGGACGAAGACCTGCCGGTTTTCTGCCTTTTCTGATGTTGTATATCCGGATCTCTTTGCCGAGAGCCCCCGCAAGAGCCACCGCTGTACGGACAATCTGCCCGCCTCCTTCCCCCTGTCCGCCATCGATTTCAATCGTCAAGTTCCCGCTTCCGATCGACGGATGTATCTCTCTCACCGGGATTAAAAGCTCAGGAATCCCGCCCCTGCAGGCGAATCCGACCGGGACTATCTCCTCTTTAGCCGAGGATTCAGGATCTCGTCCATCGTGTCACCGACGAGATAGAAGCTCATGATCAACAAGATGATGCCGGCCGATGGCGGCAGTATCCACCACCACCAGAGATTGAGCATCGCCGATTTGTCGTGAGCCCTCTCGAGCATCCAACCCCAGCTGACGACATTCGGGTCCCCGAGACCGAAGAAGTCCAGGAAAGCCTCGGAGAAAATCGCCTCGGCAACCAGGAGTATGCTCGTTGCCACTATCAGCGGGAATACGTTCGGGAAAATGTGTCTCTTGATGATGTGGAAATTGCTTCCGCCAAGGGCTCTCGACCTCTCGATGTACATCTTTTCCTTGATCGATAGAACCGCAGCTCGGACGACTCTTGCCGTGGGAGACCATGATACAATGCCGATGACGAATATCACCACCCACAGGTTTCTGCCGAGTATGGCGACGAGAACTATCATCAGTGGGAACCAGGGTATGACAAGGAAGAAGTCTGTCAACCTCATCAGGACCTCGTCCCATGCCCTGCCGAAGTATCCCGCGGCAAGTCCTATGACAGTGCCGATGACCAGAGAAATCAGGCCTGCCAGTACTCCAACAATGAGCGATGTCCTCGCCCCGTAGAGGAACTGAGCCCAGACGTCCTTGTCTTCGAAGTCCGTCCCAAACCAATGCTTCGCAGAGGGCGGTTGCGGCAGCTGGCTTTCGGGGGCCGTTATCGGCTTGAGCGGATCTTCCGGAGCGATCGAAGGGCCGATTACCGCGATTATCAGAATCACAAGCAATACGTAGAACGCAAACATCCCGATTCGGTTCTGGCTGAATTGCATCCAAATCTTGTTCGCCTGCCTTGCGGCGAGCTTGATTTTCTCGCTCCTCGTCTCTCCTATGGCTTTCTCCAGCTTGCGAACCCGATTTTCCCCGATCAACATGACGATGGATACCATCGCCAATACGCAAACGACATAGAGGGCAAGGGCAGAAACGACGGCCACAGTGAGAACCGTGTCGCCATTCATCCCTCTCGTCGATAGCCAGGATATGACTATGAAAAGGAGCGATCCCCCGAGTGCCGTGCCGAGGTTTGTGAGGAGCATAATCAACGCGATTTTCCGCTGGCTCGCATTGTCAGGAAGGAAGCTGATCACTGCAGCCGTGACAACTCCTGCGGCTATTCCTATGCAGAGTCCCGCGAGCAACGAGAGCTCGTTCGCCGTCAGGGAAACGTTGGACATCTCGCCTATCTCGATGAGGAGGAAGAAAATGGCCACTACGAGGAGATACAAGAGGACTTTCTTCTGATCGACCTTGACGCTTCTAGCCATGCTTTTCACCTCAGATCTTCACCCTCGGGTCGAGATAGAAGTTCATAATGTCAGCAATGAAGTTGGCGACCAATACCGCGATGATTTCGAGGAAGAACACCGCCTGGAGCAACGGGAAGTCGTATCCGAGGACCGCTTCCCAGGAGAGGTATCCGATCCCCTTGTATGTGAATATGTACTCTATCATGACCGTGCCGCCCATGATCCATCCGACATTGAGCGCGATCACCGCGACCACCGGGAGCAAGGCATTCGGCATCGCGTGCTTCTTCAGGATGTCTCTCCCTTCAAGCCCCTTCGCCTCGGCGGTGAGTATGTAGTCCTCGGTGAGGACATCTATCAGGCTGCTCCTGACAATCAGTGCGAATCCCGCAAGGCTCTCGATTATCAATGACATTATAGGCAGGAATGCGTGTTGAGCAACATCGAGTATCTGCTCAACGACGTTCATCTGAGAGAAATACAGGTCGGGGCTAGTAGCTCCCGAAAGCGGCCATCCAGGGGCTATGAAGACGAACAGCATGATGTAGAACAGGGCGAAAAGGAACGTGGGGACCGAATAGAATATCACTGCTATTGTCGATCCTATCCTGTCGAATAATTTCCCCTTCCTCCAGGCGCACTCGCGACCGTATATGACCCCGAGAAAGATCGCAAGGACTGTCCCCACTCCCGACAAGAACAATGTCTTCGTTAGGAATGGCGGGATGATCTCCAGAATGGGGGTTCTCTGGGAGAACTTGAAGCTTACGCCCCAGTCGCCTGTGAACATGCCGATCATGTAATCTATGTATTGGTCGAAAAGGGGCATGTCCAAGCCGAGAAGATGCCTCCACTCGTCGAGCGTCTCCTGATTGGCTCCCCTGGGAAAGAGCAAACGGATCGGGTCGCCCGGCATGATCCTGAACAGTAGGAAGTTGAACGTCATTATGAGAAGTATCGTGATGAAAAGGTAGACCAGTTTTCTCAGGAAGTATCCGCGCATCGATCTTGCCATTCTCTAACCGCCTCGACGGGGGCTATTGATTCGCACGAGATGAAGCGGACGCCTCCCAGGCTCTTTCTCCTGCGGATTCAATCTTCTCTGGACCCCCGGATGGATGAATCGTGATTATTGCTTTTGTATAAAAGCGTTGCTGAGCCGATACGCCTGTTGCCAGAGAACACCTAAGAATGCCTTTCCTGCCGAACCGGATGAGAGATGATAGCCAATCACTGCGATTTGCGACAGATTTGAAGAATAATATGCCTTAAGGAGAGGCCGTTTCTGAAGACCTCTCCTCAAAGGTTTGGAAGAATCATTCTTCGGCTTCCTCTTCTTCCTCGAGCATCTGTTGCTTCTTCTTCTTCCGCAGTACCATTGTCGCGACCACGGCCACGATTATGACGACGATGACGATGCTCGCCAGGATTATTGCCATCGGGTCGATCGGGACCTCCTGTTTCTCCTTGTACTTCACATGCCAGAACAGCGGGTTCTCTGACCAGAACGCGTCTTCGGTCATTCCGGGGTGCTGTGTCCAGTTGCCCCAGCCCTCCCAAGACTCGTTGTTTATCGCGAAGCAGATTATCGGATAGACCGTGACTATCAGGCTGCCTGACAGATAGATCCACTTCTGGCATTCGTCCACCCATTGCTTCCTCTCGGTCGGGTCGAGGGCCGTCACGGTCTTCAAATACAGCGCGTCGTAGTCCGGCCTGTTCGTCCCGAACTCGTTCCAGCCGAACAAGGCATAGCTGGTCGGAACGTAGCCCAGGTAGTTCGGATCTATGTCTCCGCTCCAGTAGGTCTGCATCGTGTTGTATGTATAGCTATAGACCAGTTGGTTCCAGGTCGCGGTGTTCACGAGGGATATCGCATGCGTCGGGCCGCCGTCGGAGGATATCCAGACGCCTATCTTCTCCCATTCTCCGACCAGGAAGTCACCTACCTGCCTGTCCTCGAAGACCTCCTGCTCCACGACGTGCTCGAATATGAGCTTCTTGTTGAGGAGAGCGCTTGCATTGCCGAACCCCATCGCTTCCATCCTCGCCGCAGCCAGCGGGCCGGCCTTTCTCACGATCATGCCGGATTCGTTCGCCCAGACGTAACCCGCGGCGTTGAGGATCCGGTTCGCCTCAGCGATGTCGTATCCCATCACTTCGTTCATCGGCTTGGTGTAGGAATACACAACGCCGGTCAGTTCGTAATGCTTTGAGGTGGAGTTGTACGCGGCACCAAGCACGTTGAAGGTCGACGGAGTGGCGTCGGGTTCCCAATACCAATCAGGCGTGACTGGCGTGATCAGACCGTATCCTATCTCTGCCAATCCCTTGTAGACCACGTCCTTGATGTAGTTTTTATCGGTTGCGAGGGCGCACGCGCGTTGCACGGCAGGATCGAGCCTTAATGCATTAAGGGTACCCGGGGATTCCTCATATGCGTTAAGGACGACCTCCTTAGAATACTGGGTCGGGCTCAATGTCGTCTGCAATATTATGTTAGAAGGCAACGTGCCTTCGGCTTTCCAACTCATATATGTGCCCGGGAGAATCTCCCCCACATCGGTATCCCCGGTCCTTATCGAGAGCGCAAGGGTAGACTCCTCGGAGAAGAACTTCATGATCAGTCTGTCAACCTGGACATCCCTCTTGTGAACAACTCCTAGTCCGTGTGCGACTCCTTGGTCGTCCGTCCAATTGTAATACCTGTTCCTTATCATGGTAACCGATTCTTTCGCGACGATTTCGTTCCTCAAGTTCGCGGTTCCTTGGAACAGCCCTGTGCCTATTGCAGGATATCCTGTCCATTCCTGTGCGAGAAATGACGATGGCTTTCCCTCGAAGGCGTGCTTCGGCATTATGGGTATGAAGATGTTTCCTCCGAACGCTACCGGGGTCGGAGTTTTCGTATCGAAATCAGTGAAGAATATCCTGACCTTGTAATCGCTTACCTTCTCGACATGGTCTATCCATCTCGTGTATGGCTGGTATGCCCAGTAGGTCATGAAGTTCGCTCCGATTTGAATTTCGATGGTCCACTCCACATCATCCGCAGTGAACGGCACTCCGTCGTTCCAGTATGCATCGTCTGTCAGGTTGTATTCCCAGATCGACCCCAGCGGCCAATCGCTGGCATTGGCGTGTGACGGGAAATCTGCAGGGTTTGAGAAATCCGTCCCGCCCGCCGCAGCCATGCTCCCATCCATCGGATACCAATCTATCGCCAGGTTCGGCTGATTGACCATGTTCTCGTCTGGCGTCATCATGTAATCGTACACCAGGCCGAAGAATATGTACGCATTATCCGTGATACCCACGAACGGGTTCGGGCTATCGATGGGCTCGCCCATCGCAAAGGTCAGAATTCGTTCCTTAGTTGTCTGGGCTGCACCGTTGGTCACGGCCGTCTGTGCCAATGCGACCAGCATTATTACCAGCACAGCCAGGGCCATACTCCTCTCGAACAACCCCCAGAGGTCAAGTTTGCTGCCCACATGCTTTGCATTCACATTTTCGATACCGTCGTCCATCAAAGATCCCCTCTATTCAAGCATCCTTATTCTCGAACAATTCCATTCCAATGGCTCTAATCGCCCCAATCACCGGCTCTGTCCTCCTTTCGGACAGGTCCTTAGCGAAGTCACGTCCATGACCGTTTTTCTCTCGCGATTCACTCCGGTCATAGTCAACGCTTTGCGGATGTATGCATTCATTCAATAAGTGCTTTTCGGGGTCAGGGTATGTACTATCTCCGACAGCCAGAAGGATGAATTGTCAGACTATCTGCACAGGATTGAAGGAACAGGCGATTCTTGTAGGATGCGGATGAATTTTTTCGAAATTCCTTGGGGTCTTGATAACGAATTCATATGACCGAAAGCGATTGCTTTTATCGTCGTTCGATTCTTCCATGTACGACAAGAATGGCAATCGAAGTGCTCGACATCCTGAGTCTGATACTGCCGTTGCTCGTCATCCTGATAGGATGCGAGCTGTTCACCAATGGAATCGAATGGATGGGGGTAAGGCTCGGCCTTGCTGAGAGTGCGACCGGTAGCGTTCTTGCGGCCGTCGGGACCGCACTGCCCGAGACGACGGTTCCGATCATCGCGATCATATTCGGGACAAACGGCCAGGGGCACGAGATAGCCGAGGGCGCGATACTCGGGGCTCCTTTCATGCTCTCCACCCTGGCAATGTTCGTTGGCGGAATCGCTATTCTTGTAGCCTTCGGGAAGGGCAGACGTTCGAGAACCCTCACGGTCTCGAAGGAACACATCTCGCTTGACATCTGGAGCTTCCTGGGAGCATACTCATTGGCGATTCTGGCCGCGGTCTTCTTGCGAGGATCGGAAACTATCATGCACATATTGAGGTATGCTCTGGCCATTCTGCTCCTCGTGTTATATGTCTGGTACTTGTGGAAGATGATAAAGGACACGTCGAAGAAATGCGACGAGCCCGAAGGGCTCTACTTCTGCCGTCCATTCACCGATTTGAGGGCGAAACCGCCATCACTGTTCCTAATAACCGTGCAGGTCTTGGCGTCGCTGGGGATGATAGTCCTCGGGGCCAAGATTTTCGTCAGCGGGATAGAATCCGTCTCGGCAGAGGTCGGCATTTCGAGCATAATCCTCGCGTTCTTGATAGCGCCAGTGGCAACCGAACTCCCAGAGAAGTTCAACAGCGTCCTCTGGTACCTGCGGGGAAAGGACACGCTCGCGCTGGGGAACATCACCGGGGCGATGGTCTTCCAGAGCAGCATCCCGGTCAGCATCGGGATAGTACTCACCGATTGGGAACTCGCTCCAATAAATATCGCCAGCATGCTCTTCGCCATGATCGCGATATTCCTGATATACGCGGAAATGCGCGTCTTCAAGCAGCTCAGCTATAAGTCCCTTCTTTTTTCCGGATTCTTCTATTTCCTGTACATCGTCCTCGTCGTGACGATGCCGGGGCTGACCGGCTGATTTTGCACGAAGTGATTTCCTGGTCAATCAGGCAAGTTTTATCTATTCGAGATGGCGTTAATCTTTCTGGATGGGATGCTTGAAGCCGGGAGCATCCGACGTTGCCCGACGCTCTGACAAGTGATTCGCATGATCAGTGAAGGAGAACTGATGTTCCAGCTCGGAGCCATCATGCTCCTCGCGTTCATCGGTGCTGCCATCGCAGGGAAGATAAATCAATCCGTGATGATAGGTTATATCTTCGTCGGGGTTCTCATAGGCCCTTACATCAGCTTCTCCGTCTTCGGATTGGAATATCACGGCCTCATCACCGACACGGAGCTCATATCCGCGATGTCGAAGATCGGGCTGATCCTGTTGCTTTTCTTCGTGGGTCTCGAGTTCTCCTTCAGCAGGCTGATGAGGACCAGGACCCCCGCGTTCCTCCTCGCCTTCGTCAACATCTCGATGAACATATTCTGCGCGTTCGTCATCGGCATGCTATTTGGCTGGCCGTTGATAGATACGTTCTTCCTCGCGGGCGTCATCGCGATGAACAGCACCGCGATAGCCGCAAAGGCGTTGCTCGATATGAAGCGGATGAGCAACCCCGAGACGGAGCTCATTCTCGCGTTCGAGGTCATCGGGACCTTCGTCGCGATGATCATCCTCACGATAGGCTCCGGGCTGGTCACTACCGGCACCCGGCAGCCGGAGAGCCTCTGGGAGATGGCGGTAGGCATACTCGCCTTCTACGCGTTCTTCCTCGTCATCGCTATCTGGGTTGTCCCGAAGGTCCTCCCGCATTTCGAGAAGATCAAGAGCGACGAGCTGTTCATCCTGTTCGCGTTGGGCATCCTGTTCCTCTGTGCGGCGCTTGCCGAAATCTCTTTCGTGCCACCGATAATAGGCGCGTTCTTCGTCGGGATGATTTTCTCCGAGAGCAAGCTGGCGGAACGGCTCGAGAAGAAACTCATCTCCCTCAAGGACACGTTCGTCGCGATATTCTTCATATCCTTCGGGATGATGATAGACCCATCCTATTTCCCTGTGATAATCCCGATGCTCCTGATCGCAATACCGGTCGTGCTGCTCAACGACGTCATCTTCGGCTCGCTCGTCACATACTTTATGGGGTATTCCGCAAGGGCGGCGACCGCCGTCGGCACTACGATTGCTGGCAGGGCCGAGGAGTCGATCCTTTACGCATCCGTCGGCAGCAACGTGAAGGTCGCGACGAAAGGCGCAGAGCTCGTCCCGTTCGCCGGGGCGTTCTGTTTCGTAATGAGCCTGTTGACCCCAATCATGATGCGCCGATCCGCCCAGATATCTTCCGCTCTATCTAGAATCCTGCCTCGTTCGTTCCTCTTCTCGGGGGCGCTCGTTTCCCGGACGCTCAGCAAGGCCATCCTGCCGATGCCGTTGCCTTTGTACAAGAAGGCGAAAAAGACCGGCGGGGCGCTCGTCATCATGTTCATCACGCTGATGGCCATACTCCTCACCGAGGGATTGCATTTCTGGGTCTCCGTGTTCATCGGAGCGGTAATCGCGACGATGTTCGCGGTGTACGCGCGAAGGGAGATCAGGGTCATCGTGAGGCAGGTCAATTATGCGAACCTCGGCGTGAGCGAATCGACCCTGAAGCATCCAGTCACTTCGCTCGTCTCCGGTCTGTTGGGCGGGGCGATAGCCACGATATATCTGACGGCCGTGACTTGGCGCATCTATTGGGTGGCCAGCCTGTTCGTTCTGACCGGGTACTTGATTTTCGTGTTCGTCTTGTTCCTCAGGGCGTCGAAGGCGCTCGAGGCAGTCTCCTCGGAATCTGCGTACGGGATATCAAGAGCCGCCGTCAGGAGGATACACTTGCCTAGAAGGCATCACGCGGGAAGGGAGGACAGGCACGCGGAGATACTGAACAGCCTGAACATCCCGAAGGATATCAGGTATCATTCGAGGCTGGTTCGACGGGAAATCAGGAAGAGCAGCAGACTGCGTCTTTGAATATATGCATATCACGATTCGAATGGCGTAATCCTCGGTCATTCTCCCGATCCAATTGATGGATTGCAACCCTGAGCCAAGGGGCTTTTCGGCAATCGCAGAATCGGTCAGTCGATCGGAGTGTCCGAAAGCACGTCATTGATGATTGTTATGGAGGATTGAGGCGACAGCGTTGAATCTCCTGAGAGGGGGATATGGGTGCTCATAGAGGCCATCGTTGATGTCAAGGGCGCGTTTGATGCACGGTCGAAAGTCGAATTGGGGAAGTCGTCACTTCTCAGAACGCGTACCAAGGTCATTTGTGCTGATATCATCTCAATTAGAGGCAAGAGTCATGATTTCTTCCAGATCGAATGAATTCACGCTTTGTCAAGCCAGAATTCGAACGAGATGATGCGCGAGATCGTCCCTATCGATCTCACTTTATGAATTCCTAATGGGTCATTCAAATCCTAGCAGATCTGTAAATCTATTGTTTGCATCCTCAAGAGCGGTCCACATGGTCGTCAGACCTTTCTCGAGGTTCGTGAAACCTTGATTGATCAGTTTATATTCCAAATCATCAATGATATCCGCCAGCTCAATGGTATCGAGGATGCCGCTATTGACTATGCAAGTCAATCGGTCAATCTCATCCCAGATTTCAACCGGTGGCAACAGATTCTGTAATGTTCCAAAGGAAATCATCCCGTCCAAGAACGAGATGTTGTACTGTTCTCTGTAATTCTCCTCAGACATGTAATCATAGTACCAGGATATCCCCACCCAGTCTTTAAGCAACGCGACTGCCAAATCGACCTCATTGAGGGTCACAGAGGAAGATGCTATCAAGGAGATCGCGTCAGCCAGATATTTCACATCCAAGAGGCTCTGGGTGTATGGATAATATCCAAAATCGTCCCAGACACCGATCGATATCAGCGAGCTGTCGATGATTCCCGCTATCCCTAGTAACTTCTCATTGATCTCGATCTGTCTCGAAATCGATATCGGATGATCCCGGGCGGACTCCACGAAGGCCGAGGCGTACTCCGCATATTCAACGAACTTCCCCATCGCCTGCAAGGTTCGATTGAGATTCGGCTCCTCATCAATATTGTATCTTTCGTAGATCGGATACAATAGGGAGACCTTGTGCAAGGTCGAGTCCAACATTTCGTACCGCAGGTTCTCGGCGGTTCTGTTGAAGAAATACGGTAGGACCTCAGCATTTGAGAGGCGCCAAGCCATGTCCCCGCATGCGACGAGAGTCCCGTTCACCGAGTTCATGTCAAGAATGTCAATGGTATCCAGTTGCGTATGGTAGAAGTTCCGATAATCGTCATCCCAAGTCGAGATTGCAATTGCCGGGATTCCGGATGCTGCATACGGGAAATGGTCCATGTAGCTATCCACGGCCGGGAAAATCTCATATCCGTTGGGGAAAACCTCCACATTTTCCCTCAAGACGGTCTCCATGAAGTATGATAATTCAAGTGTGGATTCGAAGGAGATCGGATGCTTCTTTGCAGCGAAATCGTCCAAGATTATCGCCGCCACCGTTTTTCCGACCCATTCGGGATGCAATTCCGTGATTTCATAGAACGATCCCCAGCACCAGTCGTAATACGTCTCGTACTGTCCCCATTCCTCCGCATCATGCGCTATGAAGACAAGCGTTCGATTCGGCAAGGTGTCGGAAGCTTCGTAGGCTTCCTTGAAAGCTTTCGCAATCGCCAAGGTAGCAGCAACGCCGACGCTATTGTCCCAAGATCCATACCAATATGCGTCAAAGTGATCCCCAATTATCACTTGGCGGTCATCCGGCGTCCCCCATTTCTTTCCCGGGAGGTAGCCCACGACATTGTAACCATGCGCTCCATCCGATTGTCTCGTGATGAGAATGTCGCTGAATATCGTAACCGACATGGGTCCAGAGCTCTCGTTCAATACTTCGACAAGCCTTAGACCATTGACGCCTGAGATTGAAAGCACTGGCAGATACGACAGGCTGTATTCGCCATCCATCGCGACAATGCCCGTGTCATTCAGCCCGTAATATCTATCCTCGTACGGAGTATCCGGGTTATCATAGTTCGACAATATGACGGCAATCGCTCCATGGAGTTGCGCCTCAAAGGCCATCGTGTTTGTCCAGAGGTTCTTGTTGAAGCATATCAGAACGATTCTTCCGCTGACATTCTTCCCCTCGTAGTCCGACTTATACCCGTTTCCAACATTGACGATCTCGGCGGTGATGCTCCCATCATGAGATGCGTAAGGGCTCGAACTCGTGTTCGGGCTTCCCGCGTGAGGAACCGCTTGGATCTTGCCTATCGTCGGAATGTCGACCCAGGCGGATCTGAACTCCCAGCCCTCCAATGGAATTCGTTCCATGGCTACGTTCGTCAAATCGATTCTGAGCATCTCGTCTCTCACATACTCGGCAGCTCGATGCGAAGCGTTGCTCCCAGCAAGCCTCCATCCGAGATACTCTCCATTGATGCCTGTCGCATCGCCTATCGCGGAAAGATTCTCAACTATCCTCTTCACATACTCAATATTGAAACGTTTTGAGATCTCTTGATACGAGACGAACTCAGAAGAAGGCGTCGGCCCTTTGTTGCCCATCAGGATTATTGAAGATATCAGTACAATAGCTATGAGAATCGCGGCGACGACCATGATGGCATTCTTCTTATTCTCGACCACAACTTTCCTCTCCTTACGGGGATTGAAAAACGACCACATATAAAACGAATTGCTACGGAAATTAATTGGGCAGTGAAGATGAATCCATCTGGTTGATTTTCAAGAAATGCGGATGCCGGGATTCGAACCCGGGCTTGAAGCTTGGGAAGCTCCAGTCCTAACCGCTAGACTACATCCGCAAACAATGCAGAAGCAATCACTTTATTGTCTCCAGCTGGCTGATGATGTTCCAGATCAGCGTCCTCGCATGTATCGGTATGTTCGGGTCGTTCGCCAGCTCGTCGAGTATGAATATCGCGCTGGCGCATCTCACGTCCAGCGCCTCATTCGTTCTTAAAAGCCTCTCCTTAGAATCAGCCGCTCCGCGCCTAATGTTCCGGGGGACCGAGGTATCCTCGGACAGCTGGTCCAGTATCTCGATTACCTGCTTTAGCCTTGTCTCTGACTCCATGACGCTCACCTGCTACCAGTTCCGTTCGGATTCCTCTCATCTTATGTCAGACCGATATCCCCGAGGGCTATTAGCTCTTTTCCTCTTCAGTCCTGAGCTTACCCCCTTCCTTGAAGGTCGTCACGACCATCAGCGTCCTCGTGTCCCTCACGCCATCGATCTTGGATAGCCTCTCGACTATGAACCTCTTGAGCGCGTTGTAGTTCTCGAACCTGACCTTCGCGATCAGATCCGCTTCCCCCGTCACCAGGAACAGATCCTCGATCTCGGGCAACATGGAGACCTTCTCTGCTATTACGTCCGCCTCCTTCGTCTCGACCTTTATCTGGATGATGCTCTTCACCTGCTCATCGCCGTAGTATTTCGATATCGCCTGCTCGAAGTCCGCCTTCTCGTCCTTGCTCATGAGTCGTTCCCCCGTCGTGCATAGCGCCGAAGCGCAGGAGGGTTATGCCTGTGGAAGCTATAAGGCATGCGCTGCCCGTCCATGATAACTTTCAAGAAGGCATCGCGCCGCTCAGAGCTGCGCCGATTCGAACTCTTCCTGCAGGTCGACCATGACCTGCTCGAGTATCTCCTCGAGGCTGGCGCTCCTGTACTCCCTCAGACCTCCGAGCTCGCTCTCCACCCTCGCGAGGTACTCGGAATCGCTCTTCAGGAATTCGACGTTACATAGCAGCTCTTCCATCGTGTTTTCCTCGAGTCAGCCACCGATCTCGCCTTTCGGCCGGTGCCTTTTTTGCGCAATACACGATGTTGTATATAATGATTTATGACTGGATTTTCGGAAAGGCCTCGCACCGGCGGCGCCGAACCGTATCACGATAAATTGGAGGCCAACGCGACATATATTCTCGCGGCCCTCACGACCTCGTCCAAGTCTATCCGCTCGTCGATCCTGTGTGCCTGCCCGGGATCTCCGGGGCCGAAAGCGACGATGTTGCCGTTGTGATCTCTGTATTTTATCATCTCGGTCGCGTACGCGATGTCGCCCGTTCCGACGTTCCCGGCGGTTCTCTTCAACAGCCTTACGATCTTGGCATCGGGCGGGATTGATATCGGGTCGAGCCGGTTGATGAGGGACAGCTGACAATCGATACCTGAGAGCTTCTCACGAACGATCCCCAGCGCCTCGTCGGGCTTCATGTTCGGCGGGGTCCTGACGTCTATCTCCGCCTTGCATGCATCCGGTATGATGTTCACCTTCGTCCCGCCTCTGATCACGTCTATGTTCAGGGTCATTCTCTCCGTGGTACCTTCGCGATTCCTCGATAGCGGCTCCAGTCTGGCGAGCGCGGAGAGCATCTTGTGTATCGCGTTCTCCCCCAATTGCGGCATCGCCGCGTGCGCGCTTCGTCCCGAGGTCGTCAGCCCCAACTGCAGCAGTCCTTTTTCCCTGAGCCCGATGGTAAGGCCAGTCGGTTCGCAGATAACGATTGCAGGCGCAGATGATATCTCGGGTTCTCTTGCCAACAAATCTGCGCCGGACATACCTGTCTCCTCGTCGGTCGTGAGCGCGACCGATAGCGGGACATCCGATTTCGATATCTCCGCAGCTGCCATCAGGATCGCCACGCATCCCCCTTTCATGTCCGCGGCTCCGCGTCCGTATAAAGTTCCTCCCTCCATCTCCCCCTGCTTCTTCGACCAGGAATCGCCTATCGGCACGGTATCCAGATGACCGGAAAGCAACAATCCCCGGCTACCCTTCGACGCGATAATTGCAGGCGATTCGCCGGGCCCCAGGAGCCTGCACTTGAAGCCAAGGTTCTCGAGGTTTCTGACCGCGAACCTCGCTATCCCTCGCCTGTCATCGACATTGCTGCTCGGCATCAGAACGAGGGTTCTCAGGAGCTCCTCTGCGTTCTTGATTGAAAGTTTCTCGCTCGCTGACAATCCCTCATCACTCCGCCCGCATACGACGGTTCGAAAGGTTCCCTACAAGCTCGACGACGAGCTTGACCGCGTTCTCGACGTCCTTCAGGCTCACCGTCTCTGTCGTCGAGTGCGTATTTCTCATTCCGACACCGATTGGTATCACGGCCGAACCCGCTTCCTGCACGGCGGTGGCATCGGTGGTCCCTCCCGCGGCGATCTCCTGCACGGGTATCTTCTTGACCCTCGCCAGCTCCCGCGCTATCTCCCTCAGGACCGGGGAGGCGATCGATGCTGAATCGAAGAACCTTATCGCAGGGCCTTTGCCGAGGACCGCGGGCTGAAGGTGTCCCTCGTCGATACCTGGCGAATCCCCGGAGGAGCAAGTGTCGAGGACTATCACATAATCGGGCTTGAGCGTGTGCGCTATGACCTTCGCCCCTCTCAGCCCCATCTCCTCCTGGACGCTCCAGACGCAGGTGAGCCTTCCCCGGAGTCTCGCATCTCTCAGGCGCGAGTAGCTCTCCATCAGTATCGCGCATCCCACACGGTCGTCAAGTCCCCTGCCCACGATCAGGTCGCTCCCGAGCCGCACAAGCCCCTTCTCGAGCGTCACGGAATCGAGCAGCCTGATCCCGAGCCTCTCGGTCTCCTTCTTCGACCTCGTCCCGACATCTATCCTGAGCTTCTCGAACGGGACAGTCTTCTTCATCTCCTCAGGGTCGGTCATCAGATGTGGCGGCTTTATCCCTATGACTCCATCGACCGGCCCCTTTTCGGTCTGGATCCTGACCTTCCTGGAGAGCAAGATGCGGTCGTCGACCCCGCCCACCTTCCTGAACCTCAGGCTTCCGTCCTCCTCTATCTTGGTCACCACAAGCCCGACCTCGTCCATGTGCGCGACCAAGGCGATGTGCGGCTTCCCCTCGCCGACATCGATAATCAGGTTTCCGATATTGTCCGTCCTCGCGAGCTTCGATACGTTCAGTCTTTCCGCGATGTACTTCCTCACAGGTCCTTCGTATCCCGAGACCCCCGGGAGTTCCGCCAGCTCTCTCAATAGGTCGAACATTCTTGCATCATCTCCGCGATCAGCGTTTTTTCAGAAACGGTTTCTCTACAACCTTCGCCCCGATGCTTCTCTCTCCCACGGAATACGAGATATCCGTGCCGGGAGCCGAGAATCTCTCGGGAACGTAGCCCATGCCTATCCCCGTCTTCAATACCGGGGACATCGTTCCGCTCGTGACCCTCCCGATGTCCTCTCCTGAGCCCGAGAATATCCTGTACCCCTCTCTGGGGATGCCTTTCCCGACGGATTCGAACGCTACCAGCCTCTGATATCCGCCCTTGTTCTTCTGCTCCTCCAGCCTGTCCTTCCCGATGAAATTGTGGTCCCAATCGATCGCGAACTCCGCATCTGCCTCGAGGGTGGTCTGAGAGCCGTCGAAATCGTGCCCGGAGAGCAGGTAGCACATCTCGAGCCTCAGGGTGTCCCTTGCACCGAGACCTATCGGCTTGATGCCGTGCGTCTTTCCGAGATCGAGTATCGATTCCCAGACCCTGACAGTGTCGTCCCTGTGCGCGAATATCTCGATCCCGTCCTCCCCCGTGTATCCTGTCCTGGAAACGAGCGCCGGCATGCCAGGCATATCGAACCGCAACTCAATGCTTCTCGCCCAGGAGAACTCGTTCTTGTTCTCGTGGGACGCCCTGGGCAACGTCAGCTTCGTCAGGCAGGCATGATATCTTCTCATGTCGAGCGGGGATGGGTCCCTAGATTTGTCCATGATAGCTCCGAGGAGCTCGACGGTCCTCGGTCCCTGGACCGCGAGGCAGCAGTATTCCGTTGTGACGTCCTTCAGTTCGAATTTCGGCCGGCTCATCGCGATCCAATCTATGACTCTGCCTTTCGTGGACGCGTTGCAGACGATGAACAGCTGATCCCTCGATATGACCGTGACGATGATGTCATCGATTATCCTGCCGCCCCCGTCAAGGAGATGCGCGTAGACGCAACGGCCAGGCGCGTATCTCTCGAGGTTCCTGGTGACGAGCCCTCCGAATCCTACGATGCAGTCCCTGCCTGATATCAGCAGCTTGCCCATGTGGGAGGCGTCGAATATCCCGACGGCGTTGCGCACGGTCATGTGCTCGTCGACTATGGACGTGTACCAGAGGGGCATCTCCCAGCCGCCGAACTCGAACATGCGCGCGTTCAGCGCCCCGTGCCTCTCGTACAGAGGAGTCCTGTTCGCCATCGGGGCACTTAGGTGATTATGCAGAAATAAGCTTTTCAATGCCTATACCTGTCGATAAGCTCCGTCAGGTCCTTCTCGGCGACCATCGTCGGTGTCCCCTTCTCGATGGTCTCGACGTTCCTCTCAAGAAGGGCCAGTTCCTTCTCGCTGAACGCACTCTCGCTTATCGGCATGAGGACTATCGAATCGCTCTGCATGACCTGCTCGTTCACGAGCTCTGTTAGCTTCAGGACCTGCTGGAATCCGTTGTTGATGACGAGGTATTCGACCCCGTCGAGGAGCGTGATGGATTTCTTGTATCTCTCGATGAAGGAGGTTATCAATGTCGCCAGCGTCCCTATGTTCGTCGGATTGTGCGAGTCCTTCCCAGGCGTGTGGCTTAGCCAGATCAGCCTCGCGTTCTGCAGGTTGAACTTCTCCTTGAGCCTCTCTGGGTACTGCCTTGTGACGCACAGGCCGGGCAGGCCGTCGGCGAGAGCCTTCTCGAACAGCTTGTAGGAGGTGACTGGCTTTCGCTCCTTGACTAGATATATCGCACCCTCTCTGAGGGGGATAGCGTTCGCGGATGTCTGGCTATCCTTCTGCAAGGCTCCTCCACCAACCGGATTTGTCAAACAAATACCCAGAACGCTTAATTTAACTTTCTCATCAGAATGTCGGCCTGCAATAGCGAATTCTAAATACCGCTTCTCTCTCGATTACAGGTCTTCATCGCCTATCAGCTGCGAGAGCTTCTCCTCGAGTATCCTGACTGGTATGTCGGGGATGGTTATTATCGATGTCTTCCCAGGGACGCCCTCTCCGGATTTCTGTGCGGATATCAGGCCGAAATCGTCCAGGTCCTTCAGGTATCCCCAGAAGGCCGTGTGAGCCCTCGGCTTCGCGCCGAACTCCTCGCAGGCTATTCTGTACGCTTCTTCTGCCTCCCCTGTCGTGGTGTACGCCCTTTTCCTCAGGCTTCTGGCTATCGCCAGGAGCACGAGCCTCAGGTTCTCGTCCAGCGACACGAGTTTCGATTCCGTTATCGAGCTCGCCGCTTCGGCCTTAGCAGCCCTCACGTGCTCGGGAGTGATGCTCTCGGAATGCTCTTCGTCTGCCAGCATCCCGCTCTTCTCGAGTATCTCGATGGCGAACCTCGCATCCCCGAACTCCGCGGACGCGTCCGCAATGAGTCTTATCACATCGTCGTCTATTGCGCCCTCGTGGAGCGCGATGCTCGCTCTCTGGCTCGTGATGTCCCTGAGCTCCGCGGAATTGTACTTGCCGAACTCGACGACGTTCGAGCGCTTGAAGGTGCTTATGGAGGCGGCATCCAACATGGATAGTATGTCCTTCTGGGAAATCAGTATCAAAGAGATCATCTGTCTGCCGTCCGTGCCCTCCTCCGCGAACCTCGAGAACCTGTAAATCATGTCCGAGCCGGACTTCCTGAGGAGCACGTCAGCCTCGT
>Ga0315268_10003280_pt1 | contig 17869 bp, 14 predicted proteins | sample C1_top_MG_FD_204535 | JGI IMG/M metagenome (GOLD analysis project Ga0315268, IMG submission 204535) | Sediment microbial communities from Yellowstone Lake, YNP, Wyoming, USA - C1_top | ecosystem: Environmental > Aquatic > Freshwater > Lake > Sediment | place: USA: Wyoming | collected 2017-08-01
GTGCCCGGTTGCTGCAATTCCTTCAACGTCTCGATGCCCGCCGTCATCGCCAGCGGGTTGCCGGAGAGCGTCCCCGCCTGGTACATCGGCCCGGCGGGCGCAACCATTTGCATGATATCTCGCCGCCCGCCGTAAGCGCCGACGGGCAATCCGCCGCCGATCACTTTGCCCAACGTAGTCAAATCCGGCTTGACGTTGTAGAGCGTTTGCGCGCCGCCCGGATGAACTCGAAAGCCTGTCATCACTTCGTCAAAAATCAGCAATGCTCCATGAGCGGTTGTGAGGTCGCGCAGGCCCTGCAAAAAACCTGGCGCAGGCGGCACGACGCCCATGTTGCCGGCTACCGGCTCGACGATGATGGCGGCGATGTCGCTTGGATACGTTTCAAAGAGTCGCGCTGCCGCATCCAGGTCGTTGTATGGCGCGACGAGTGTATCGGCGACGGTCGCCGCCGGAACGCCGGGCGAATCGGGCAGGCCCAGCGTCGCCACGCCCGAACCAGCCTGAACCAGCAGCATATCCGCGTGACCGTGATAGCAGCCTTCGAATTTGACGATCTTGTACCGTTCAGTGAACGCACGCGCCAATCGCAATGCCGTCATCGTCGCTTCGGTGCCCGAGTTGACAAAGCGCATCATCTCGAGGTTGGGCATGAACTGCCGAATCAGTTTTGCCAGTTCGAGTTCGAGCGGACTGGGCGCGCCGTAGCTCGTGCCGCGTGCGGCGGCCTGCGCGATGGCCTGCACCACGCGCGGGTGTGCGTGCCCCAAAATCAGCGGCCCCCACGAAAGAACGTAATCCACAAAGCGGTTGCCGTCCACATCATAAAGATAAGCGCCTTGACCGCGTTCGATGAACAACGGCTGCCCGCCCACGGCGCGAAATGCGCGAACGGGCGAATCCACGCCGCCAGGGAGAAGCGTCTGCGCTTCAGAAAACAATTGTTGGGATCGCGTGATGTCCATGAAGGTCACAACCAGCCTTTCTCTTTTGCCGTGCGCTTGACCAGATCAGCCAGACCGGCGATCATCGCCGGAGCCGTGTTGAGCATCTCGATGCGCTCGAGGCGCAGGCCCAGTTGCCTGGCCTGTTGTTGGTACACGATGTCTATGTCGTACAGAATCTCGACGTGCTCGGCCACAAAGCCGATGGGCGCGATGAGTGCGTGACGTTTTCCTTCTTCGGCCAGCCGCTTGATGATCACGCCTGCGTCCGGCCCCAGCCACGGCTCGGCGCTGATGGCAGCGGATTGGAACGCAAACTCGCACGGATGAGGGCCAAGTCGTTCCATCACGGCGGCGACAGTTGCCTGTAACTCGCTGGGATAAGGATCGTTCCATTCGAGAATTCGCTGGGGCAAGCTGTGCGCGGTAAAGATGACGGGCGCCTCGGCGCGAGCCTCGGTTGGAAGTCTCTCCAACGCTTCGCGCACGCGCCCCACCAGCGCGTCGAGATAACCGGGCAACAGATGCCAGCGTTTGATGCGCGCCATGTCAATCGGCACGCCCGCCTCCTCAATCTTCTTGTAGTACGCGCCGATGCTCAGGCGCGAATAGTGCGGCGCCATCGCCAGGCCAATCGCACGCGTAATTCCCTCACGGGCCATCTGCGCCATCACATCCTTGATGTACGGATGCCAGTGCCGCATCCCAACGAACACACGGAAATGCGGATCATCCAGTGCAGATTGAATCGCATCGGCTTGCGCCTGCGTCCGCTCAAGGATGGGCGAGCGTCCTCCAATTTGGCGGTATCGCTCGCGCACCTCGTGAACGATCTCGTGCGAGGTCGGTCGCCCGCCCCGCACGTCCAGCAAGTACGGCTCGACTTCATCCAGGTTGTTCGGCCCGCCATAGGCCATCACCAAAACGCCGATTGATGACATTGTGTTTCTCTGTTTGACCGCTGACAATAGACCGCTGACCGCGGCAGGCTACACTTTTGTTGTGTCGGCGGTCGTCATTTCGTGCACCATCTCGACGACGGCTTTGACATTGTCAACTGGCGTCTCGGGCAGAAGCCCATGCCCGACGTTGAAGATGTGACCGGGGCAGCCATTGGCTTGCTTGAGGACCGCGCGCACGCGCTTTTCCAATTCAGGGCGAGGAGCCTCTACGAGCAAAGCCGCCGGATCAAGATTGCCCTGAACGGCGACATCTTCTCCCAGCACTTGCCAGCCCCAATCGAGCGGGGTACGCCAATCCATGCCGATCACATCGCCGCCGGCGTCTTTCATCAGAGACAAGAGCGTCGCGGTGTCCGTTCCAAAGTGAATCGAGGGTACACCGGTCGCCTTTACTTGCCACAAGACGAATTGCGAATAGGGCAACACATACTCGCGATAGTCATCTGGGCCTAGCACGCCCACCCAGCTATCAAAGAGTTGAACGGCCTGCGCGCCCGCGACGATTTGCGCCACGAGATAATCTGCGACGACGCGCGCAAGCTTGGTCATCAGCGCATGCCACGCTTGCGGCTCGGCATACATAAAGCGCTTGGCTTTGACATGGTTGCGTGAGCCGCCGCCTTCGATGATATAGCTGGCGAGGGTGAACGGCGCACCGGCAAAGCCGATTAACGGCGTCTTGCCATCGAGTTCTCGACGCACGATGCGTACCGCTTCCAAGACGTGATCCAACGACTCGCGTGGCTCGACGGCACGCAGCGCATCCACATCGGCGGGCGTGCGAATCGGATTTTGGATTACCGGCCCTTCGCCCGCCGCGAACTCTAACTCGATGCCCATCGGTTGAAGAGGCAACAGGATGTCGGCAAAGAGAATGGCCGCGTCCACGCCGAGTGACCGCACAGGCTGAAGTGTGACCTCGGCAGCGAGTTCGGGCTGCAAGCAAATTTCGAGCAACGAATGTTTGGCGCGGATGGCGCGATATTCTGGCATGTAACGCCCAGCCTGGCGCATGAACCAGACCGGCGTGCAGTCTACCGGCTCGCGCCGACAGGCATGCAGGAAACGATTTTGGGCCAATGGTGTCTCCATGTTAACTTGAACTGCCAAGACGCCGAGAACGCAAAGGCTTTAGAGAAGGGATCCTTGGCGTCCTTTTCGTCTTGGCGGTTAAAAGGTTCAGCGCCACAACTCTAGCGTCTCTTCTGCTGGATGATAAATCGCCGTGTGCAGCGGAGTATCATGCAACGTGTAGCGACGGCCATCTGCGCCGCGCAGTTCGGCCACCAGATCAGAAAAGCGCGGCAGGTCGTCCGTCTCGTACACGACGACAAATTCCTGATCCTGCACGCCGAACGAATACAGCAACAACTGCGTGATGTCTTCGTACTGCTTGCCGATGCGGATGTGCTCGTTCATCATTCCTTGACGCGCCTCGCGGCTCATCAAGTACCACTCGGTCGTTTTGACGAATGGATAGATGACGAGATAGGGCTGGCGCGCTTCGGCAAATGGATCAATCTCTTGGCTCGAGCGCGTCTTGGTATATTGCGATGGACGTGTGTAACCCCACAACGTCATGGCAGGTTGCAAGTAGGCGCGGAATGGATTCGTCGCTCGCGCGAATTGCTCAAAGAACGCAACCGTCTCACACTTGCCCTCGGCAGGCAGAGCGCTCCATACGAGCACATCGGCGGCGTCTTCTGATGGAAAGACTTGATACACATCCAGCTTGCGCGCGGCGGCGCGCAGGCTGGCCAGCCAGCTTGCGTGGAACTCGGCTCGCGCTTCACGAGTGAGCGCCCAATAAGCGTCTTTGAATGCAAACAGCGCAAAGTGATTCAGCGTGCGTGGCGTCATTTCGGGCATCGTCATTTCCTTCCCTGGCTTTTCACTTCAGCCATCTCGCGGCATCCTTCGCATGATACGTGATGATCAAGTCTGCGCCGGCGCGCTTGATGCCGGTCAACAATTCGATCACAACGCGCTCTTCGTCAACCCAGCCGTTCATCGCCGCAGCCTTGACCATGGCATACTCACCGCTGACGTTGTAAGCTGCCAACGGGAGCGCGGGAAATTGATCGCGCGTTTGCCGTATGATGTCAAGGTAGGGCAGCGCCGGTTTGACCATGAGCATGTCCGCGCCTTCGGCCACGTCGAGCGCGGTCTCGCGCAGCGCCTCGCGAGCGTTGGCTGGATCCATCTGGTGCGTCTTGCGGTCGCCGAACTTGGGCGCGCCCTGCGCCGCTTCTCGGAACGGGCCATAGAAACCGGAAGCGTATTTGGTCGAGTATGAAAGAATCGGAATGTGGTCAAAGCCCGCCGCGTCCAGTCCCACGCGAATCGCGCTGACCATGCCATCCATCATGCCGGATGGCGCGACAATGTCCGCGCCCGCTTCCGCGTGCGACACGGCGACCCGAGCCAGCACGTCGAGCGTCTCGTCGTTGAGCACGTAGCCTTCAGGCAAGTGTGGGTGCGGGCGATCACCGTTGCCCGTGTTCAAGATGCCGCAGTGACCATGATCGGTGTACTCGCACAGGCACACGTCGGTCATGACAATCATCTCCGGCGCGGCGGCTTTGATCGCGCGCGTCGCCTGCTGCACGATGCCGTTTGACGCAAAGTTTTCCAGCCCGACCGGGTCTTTGGATTCGGGAATGCCAAAAAGGATCACGGCTGGGATGCCCAGCTTGGCAATAGATTCGATCTCACGCGGCAGATTGTCTACCGACCACTGAAACACGCCGGGCATGGAGCCAATCTCGTTCTTCAAGCCGTGCCCGTGCACGACGAACAACGGGTAGATAAAATCGTCCGGCGCAAGTTGCGTTTCGCGCACCATCGCCCGAATCTGCGGCGAGATTCTCAAGCGGCGTGGTAGGAATGTCGCATGTCGAATGTCGAGCGTCGAGTGACTAGTGACAGATGTCGCATAAGCTGTAGAAGCGGTAGAGACAGCCATTACTCCTCCTGAAAATGTTTGGCGAGCGCGGCGACGAGACCGTCCATCGTGTACTCGATTGCCATCACGTCTACTGGCAAACCGAGTTCGCGCACGGTCTGCGCCGTGATGGGGCCGATGCAGGCAATTACGATTTTGGATATTGGACTTCGGATTTCAGTGCGCAGATCAATGGCTTGCACAAAGCCTCGCACGGTAGACGCGCTGGTAAAGGTGATGGCGTCAATCTGTCCGCGTTGAAGCATCACACGAATGCTTCGAGTTGCCGGGTCTTGCGCATCTGCGAGGGTGGTGTGATACACGGCGATCTCGTCCACCACGGCGCCCCTCTTGCGCAGTCCATCGGCCAGGGCTTCGCGCGCAATGTCGGCGCGGGGCAACAGAATTCGCTGACCACGTACGTCGCCAATGCCCTCCGCAATCGCCTCGGCCACGTATTCGTCTGGAATGAACTGGGCGCCGACGCCGCGTTTTTCCAGCGCGTGCGCCGTCGCCGGGCCGATGGCGCCGACTCGAATGCCAGCCAGCGCGCTTGAATTTTTGCCAACTGCTTCGAGCCGCTGCCAGAATGCAGCCACGCCGTTGACGCTGGTAAAGATGATCCACTGATAAAACTTGTCACCCTGAGCCGCGTAACGGCGAAGGGTCTCTGCGTTACCCGAAAGAGATTCTTTGCCACAGCCGAAGGCTGACGGCTCAGAACGACAGAGTTGAGCAATGGCCTGATCAAGGGCCGCGTAATCGTCCAACGGCGCAATCTCGACGGTGGGGTATTGGATGGGTTCCGCGCCAAGCGCAGCCAGTTTATCACACAAATCGGCAGCCTGAGCGCGTGGGCGGGTGACGAGGATGCGTTTTCCAGCTAACGGCATCATCGCAACAATTCTCCCGCGCCCTGAGCAAGCGCCTGTTGAGCCAACTCTATTCCGAGGTCGATTGGGCTGCTCCCTTCGCCCATCACGCGAATCACCTGCTTGCCGTCTGTCGAAGCGACGAGGCCCACCATTGATATTTGATATTTGATATTTGATATTGGACATCGGGCATACGCGGCGACTGGCGCGGAACATCCGCCGCCGAGACCTTGAAGAAAGGCGCGTTCGGCGGTGACGGCGGCGCGAGAAGCTGCATCGTCAATCGCAGCCAGCAGTTCTCGTGTAGCCGCATCGTCGGCGCGGCATTGCACTGCCATCGCGCCTTGGCCGGGCGCAGGCAGCATCACATCCAACGGCAGATACTCGGTAATGTGCGCGCCGAGTCCCAGCCGAAGCACGCCCGCCGCCGCCAGCACGACGGCGTCATAGTCGCCCTGCTGCGCCTTGCGAATGCGTGTGTCCACATTCCCGCGCAGAGGCAGCAAGATCAGGTCAGGCCGAGCGGCGAGCAGTTGAGCCGACCGGCGTAGCGAGCAAGTACCCACGCGCGCACCGGGCGGCAGCGCGTCGAGCGCGCGGCGATGACGCGAGATCAACACGTCGCGCGCGTCCTGGCGCGAGCAGATCGCGCCGATGGTCAGGCCGGGCGCTTCGTCAATCGGCAAGTCCTTGAGCGAATGGACCGCCAGATCAATCTCACCCGAGCGCAGCGCGTTCTCCAGCTCTTCGGTGAACAGTCCCTTGCCGCCCGCTGCCGCGTGGGACAGCGGCTTGTCGAGGATGCGGTCGCCAGACGTGGTCAAGAGCTGCGTGCGGCACTCGAGTCCGGGCCAGGCGGATTGCAATTGCCGGATCACCTCATCGGTTTGCCAGCGAGCGAGCGCCGAGCCGCGCGTGCCAATCGTGAGTGGGCGAGTGAGCATCGGCATAGTCAATCACTCAGCGCAAAGAGATAGCGAACGGCGGCAGCATATTCGGCAGCGTGACCGTTGCCCGCTTCGGCCTTGAGCCGAAGCGTGAGGTCGTGCAGCAACTTGTTCATGAGCGATTCGCTCAAGAATTCGACGCATTGGCGTTCGTCTTCGTCCAGGTTCGGCAGACGCCGCAGGGCCTTGTCGAGTTCCGTTCGCCGGAGGGCATCCGCTTTCGCGCGCAGCTCGGTGATGACGGGTTTGATCTCCAGGCTGTGCATCCAGGCCATAAAGGCGTTCACTTCTTCGGCGATGATCGCCACGACGTGCGGAATCTCGTGTTCGCGCTCGGTCACTGTGTCATTGAGGTGTGACTGCAAATCGTCAATGTCGTAACAGAAAACATTGGCAATGCCACGCACATCAGGATCTATATCGCGCGGAACGGCAATATCAACGAGTACCAGTGGACGATCCGGGCGATGCTGCATGACATTGCGGACAAGGTCGGGTGTGATGAGCGTGTGAGGAGCGCCGGTCGAAGTGATGACAAGATCGGCGGCTAGCATGGCTTCAGTCAATTCCTCAAAGGTGAGCGCCTGGCCGCCCCATTGCTCCGCCAACCGCATCGCCCGTTCGTGAGTGCGATTGACGACGGCAAGGTGCGTCACACCGCGCGCTCGCAATGCCTTGACCGCCAACTCGGCCATCTCGCCTGCGCCGACGATGAGCACATGCGCCTCGGGCAGGTTGCCGATAGATGCTTCGGCCAGCTTGATGGCGACCGAACTGACGGTAGCTGGGTTGTGGCCGATGGCCGTCTCGGTGCGGGCGCGCTTGCCTGTGTGAATCGCAGCGCGGAAAAGCCCGGACAAGATCGAGCCGGCCGCATCATGCCCCAAGGCTTCCTCGAAAGCGTTGGTGATTTGTCCAAGGATTTGAGGCTCGCCCAAAATCATCGAGTCCAGGCCGGATGCGACTCGCGCAAGGTGCTCGACGGCGTCGGCGCCAGTATACCGATAGAGGTATGCTTCGAAATCGGCGATGGGTGCCTGACGCGTCTCGCTGATGAAATCGAGCAAGGCATCAAAGCGCTCGGTGGCAGCGACCGCGTACAGCTCCAGCCGGTTGCATGTGGAGAGGATGACGAGCTCCTTCAGTCCGGCGGGGCGCGAGTGGTGATCGCACCCAAAGCGTGCCAGCGCCGCCTTGAGCACAATGGGCGTATAACTGAGCCGCTCCCGCAGTTCAACGGGAGCGGTATGATGAGATAAACCCACACAAAAGATGATCATGCTCTCTCACCGGTATTCGTGTGATTTGTCACGTGACTACGGGCTAGATGCTACTGCTTTCCAGGCCCGATTTCAATCCGCAGTTTGTGCGGCTTGTGTCCGTTCATTATGCGTGCTGCGCGAGAGGCAAAACTATAGAAATCTATAGGCTTTTGGCAAAAAACATGCGGCGGGTGTACAATCTCGCCGCCAGGGAATCAACGCGCCTCGTGGTTGTACCTCGCCGGAGCTTGTTCGCACCTGGGCTGTACAGGCCGATGGAGCTTTTGTCGTCAGGTCGGTTCCGTGGGCTAAATTACGCTCGTTCGTTTTGCCCCGCCAGAAAGGATGCGGATGGATGGGCGGGAACCATGTGCAATTTTCACGGCGCGATGTCCTGCGCCTGGCCGCAACCGGCATGTTGAGCACATTCCTGGCTGCGTGTGAGCGCGCGACTCAACCATTGGCCGGGCCAAGTCAACCCTCGCCGCAACCCACGCAAGACATCATCACGCCGGTTGCGCCGACGCCCATGGCGACCCCGCCAGTGGCAGCCAGCGTTCTCATCACGCCGAATTCAAGTTTCTACAAGATTGCGGCAGGGCCCGATCCAAGCATACCGCCGGATTGAAAATTGACGCTCTCGGCTATTGGGAAATGACAGGCTGGTCGAGGGAGGCCAAGGTGCGTCCCTTTTCGCGCATTGACTGGCCGCAAGACGGCGATGCGATCAAAGGGGACACTTTTACGCTGTCCGGCATCGCATTCAGCGACGACAGCGGCCTGGCTCAAGTGGAAATCAGTTGGGACGATACCGGCGAGTGGCAGCCGGCTGAACTGACGCGCGATCGGGTGAGCAATTATCTCGGCGGCGTATTCCCTGATGGTACGGCTCAAATGCAGTGGGTATTGCTGGTCTTTGGAGCGTGAATCAAAAAGAGTTGCATCTACAGCACGAACTGCTACAATTGACCCGTGCCACCATATAAGCTATCATCGGGTTGCCGAAACGAACGAGAGACGGCTGTAGGTGATAGCCAGCGATCAGCGCCAAGCCTGGAAGCGCGCAGTGGAAGGTAGAGTTATCTATGGACGAGACACTCCGCCGCCTCGAACAAAAGGCCGCGCAGTTGCACGCCGTGGGCGAGATCGGCGCCGCGCTCGCGGCGGCGTGGAAACTCGAAGACACATTGAACGTGATCACGCGCATCACCTCTCAGGTGATGGGCGTGGATTCATGTTCCATTTACCTTCAGGAAGAAGGTACCGACCAACTGGTCCTCAAGGCGACGACCGGGCTGGCGAGGGAAGCCATCGGTCGCGCTTCATTGGGCATCGGCGAAGGTCTCACGGGTTGGGCAGTCACGCACGGTCAGCCCGTGGCTGTCGGTGATGCGCTCAACGACCCGCGCTTCAAGCTCTTGCCCGAAACGTGCGAGGAAGGCTTGCGCTCGCTCATGGCCGTCCCGCTCAGTGTGCAGGGACGTGTCATCGGCGCTATGAACGTGCAGACGGCCAACATCCACGAATTCGCCGACGACGAAGTAGAGCTTTTGTCGCTCATCGCGAATTTGGCCGCCGGGGCGTTGGAAAAAGCTGCACTGTATGACCGAATGCGGCAGCAAATTCAGGAACTCTCTACATTGGCCGAGGTCAGCCGCACTGTGACCTCGCCGTTGTATCTCGATGAGATGCTGGGGGTCGTGACCGAGATGGCAGCTCAGGTGATGGGCGCCAAAGCTACTTCGCTTCGCCTGCTCGACGAGGCCACCGGCCAGCTCGTGCTGCGTGCGACGCACAACATCAGTGCGACAGAGCAGCAGCTCTCTTCCATCGCCGTTGGACAGAGCATCGCCGGGCTAGTGGCGGCGAGTGGACAACCGATCATTGTGCCGAATGTACAAACAGACGAGCGGTATTTGAAGCACTCTCTTGCCGAACATGAGGGTTGGGTCTCGCTCATGAGTGTGCCATTGATTGTGCGAGATCGAATCGTGGGCGTTTTTTCATGTTACATGGGAGTTTACCACGAGTTCACCCCTAAAGAGGTGGAGTTGTTTCAGACCCTTGCCAACCAGACGGCGCTCGCCATTGAGAATGCTCGCCTGGTCATCAACGCCGCCGTCGTGCGCGAGATGCACCATCGCGTCAAGAACAATCTACAGACCATCGCCATGCTGCTCCGCTTGCAGATGAGCGCGGCCCGTGACTTGCGCGCACAAGATGTGCTCGCCGAGACGATCAACCGCATCCTGAGCATTGCCGCAGTCCACGAGACCTTGAGCGAGCAAGGTCTGCGCGTGGTGGATGTGAAGGATGTCCTGGAGCGCGTGACTCGTTCCATCGGAGAGACGATGCTCACCGCGGGGCAAGGCATCGAGATCGCGGTGACAGGTGATCGCCTGGCGCTTCCCTCGAGAGAAGCCACGTCGCTTGCCCTGGTGGCCAGCGAGCTAGTCCAGAACGCGGTGGAGCACGCCTTTGCCGGGCGCGAGAGCGGACGGATTCTGGTGCAACTGCAAGTCGGCCCAGGCGAAAACACCGTCGTCGTCCAGGACGATGGCGTGGGCAACGCCCGAGCGCAAGCACCCACCAAGGGCCTCGGCTTGCAGATCGTGGAAGCGCTGGTACACGACGATCTGAAAGGACGTTTTGAGTTGATCGCCTCGTCCTCTGGCACGCGAGCTGCTGTCCGATTTCCAAACGCCGCCAGCACAGGAGTCAAGTCGTGAGAAAAATGAACATCTTGATTGCCGACGACGAGTCCATCATCCGGCTGGGACTCGCACGGATTCTGGAAGAAGCCGGACACACTGTCTACGCCGCAGAGAATGGAGTCGCGGCAGTCAGACTGGCCGAAGGCCGCACACCCGACCTGGTCATCCTCGACATCAAGATGCCAGAGATGGATGGACTCGAGGCCGCCCACGCGCTCCTGGATCGGGCGCAAGTGCCGATCATTTTTCTGACGGCTTATGGCGAACGGGAACTCGTCGAGCGCGCAGCGCGGCTGCCCGTGATGGGCTACCTGGTGAAGCCGATCAAAGAAGCGGAGCTATTGGCAATGATTCAGGTGGCCGCTCAACGATTCGAGGAATATGCCCGCACTGCGCAAGCTGCCGTCGAGATGAAAGATGAGCTGGCGTCGCGCCGCACCATTGACCGCGCCAAGGGCCTGCTGATGCAGCGTGAAGGCATCAGCGAGCTTGAAGCGTACCATCGCCTGCAACAGCGCGCTCGCGCTGAACGGCGCACGTTGCTTGAAGTGGCGGAGCAAGTGAACAGCGAGATGATCACAAACAAATGAGGAATACTTATGCCCCGATATCACATTCACACACGTCCGGCGCCAGCGCCCTTTGAGTATCCCGCCCGGTTTCAGATGGACGAGACCGACTCGTACGTGAAATACGGTCATCGCGTCTTTCCAGGCACCTCGCAGCGCGGCGACCGCTACTGGACAGCCGAGATCATTTCACAGACCTGGTACCAGGCCGAGACCGGCCGCATCCCCATCAGCGGCGCAGGCTATGGTGGGCCATTCAGCGGCGAAGGCTTTGAAGGCATGTGGCTGGACATGTCCGAGATCGTGCGTCCCACGCGCGACGGCATCCATGGCCGCGAATATATCTCGACCACAGTCAACCTGGGCGGCGCGCCCGAGCTGCTCGAGTTCGATGCCGCCGCTCATCTGCTCACACCCATGCCTAAGAGCATGAGCCTGCCGCTGCCGGTGATGTTCGGGCCGTTGCCCATGCCGCTGCCCGGTCGAGGCGCATTGCGCGCTTTGACCCTCGCCGCCGAACGATTGGGGACGCTTGCCATCCTGACCAGCGATGCACTCGACGTAGCTCCGAGTCGCAATCTTGCTTTACGCCTCGCCGCGGACGATTTCGATTCAATTGGAGATCTAGCTCAAGCGCCAGTGTACGTCGAGATCGAAGATGAACCCTGGGCGCTCGAACGCTGGCGCGCGGCGCGCGAGCGATGGGCCAATGCCATGGTCGTGCTGCGCCATGCTCTCGGTCCAGATAGTCCGACGGAAGTCGAGCGGCTGTTGAGACAAGGCGTGCGCTTCTTTCACCTCTACGCCGACGACGAGGGACGCGATCGCGCCGGACGACCTTTGCCCGATTCGTTGCGCGAAGTTCATACGCACCTGGTGCAGCGACGCTGGCGCGATAGTCTATCCTTCCTGGTGAGCGGCGGCATCGCCGCTGCCGAACACGTGCCCAAGATCATTGCGTGCGGAGCGGATGTCGTCGTGCTCGACTATGTGCCCATCATCGCCTGGGGCTGCGCCCTGTGGGCCGACAAGCTGACCTGCCCCGTGGAGAAGCGTGAGTTGGATGCCGAATGGGGCGCGCAGCGATTGGTCAACTTGATGGCGGCCTGGCGCGATCAATTGCTCGAGGCAATGGGCGCGATGGGAATGCGCGAGGTGCGCCGTCTGCGCGGCGAGGTCGGCCGCGTGATTTTTGAGGAAACCGAGTCCAAAGCCTTTCGCCGCTTGTTCCCGACGACCGCGCCTCTTTCAGCCTGGCGGCGTTTGCCGGAAGAAGACAGCGGCGAAGGCGACATGCGCTGGACGCACGCTCTCGTCGCGTCGTCGCACCAACAGGCGCGCGATGGGCGCCCCGATTTCGAGCAAGAGTTTCGCGTGGGTGGATCCGGCGGTGGGTTCGACCGGCTCGCCTTTGCCTTTGAGCTGACCGACGCCTGGCAACAGACGTGGCAGCGGTCGCGCGGAGACAGATGGCTGGCCGATCCGGCCGGCTTTGACATGAGCTTGCCTCTCAACCGGCGCGGCGACGGCCGCCCGCGGCTTGTCATCCCCCTACCCTGGTACGGCGCGGGAATGTCGTTTGGAAGTATAGGACTGCCAGTGATGCTCAGCCGGGCGCGTGCGGCCCAGGCCTTGGACACCTTCTTCTCCACAGGCGAGGGTGGATACCCCGATGATTTGATCCCGTATGCTGACCACATCATCACACAGGTTGCCACCGGACTCTTTGGCGTGCGCGAGGAAACCATCCAACGCGCACGGCTGGTGGAGATCAAGTATGCCCAGGGCGCCAAGCCTGGTCTGGGCGGACACTTGCTGGGCAACAAGAACACCGAGAGTGTGGCGCAAGAGCGCGAGGCTGTGCAAGGCACTTCACTCTTTAGCCCGTTCCCGTTCCACAGTGTCTATTCGGTGGAAGATCACAAGAAGCATGTGGACTGGTTGAAGCAAATCAATCCGCGTGCGCTGATCAGCGTCAAAGTCAGCACACCCACCGATGTGGACATGGTCGCGGTCGGCTCTTACTTTGCCGGCGCGCACATCGTTCACCTGGACGGAGCGTATGGCGGCACAGGGGCCGCGCCCGAGATCGCCAAAAAGAATATTGCCATGCCCATCGAGTACGCCATCCCCAAAGTGCATCGCTTTCTGGAGGGCGAGGGCATTCGCGATCAACTCACGATCATGGCCTCGGGCGGCATCCGCACCGCCTATGATGTCGCCAAAGCGATCGCGCTCGGAGCGGATGGTTGCATCATCGGCACAGCCGAGTTGGTCGCGATCGGTTGCACCCGACTGGGCAGTTGTGAAAAGGGCCTGGGCTGTCCCTTCGGCATCACCACCACCGATCCAGAGCGCAGCAAACTGGTAAACGTCAAAGGCGCCTGGCGAGGCATCGTCAATTTGTACACCAGTTGGCTGTGGCAATTGGCCGGCATCCTGCGCGCGCTTGCGCCGTACGGCGTGAACAGCATTCGCGAACTGCGTGGGCGCACGGACGTATTAGTGTATCTGGAGTGATCTTGATGTCTGTTGAAAACTCTCGACGCGAACAAATCAATGCTTTATTGAACTCTAGAACCCGGTTGGTCGCAGAGGCAGCCGCTCAACCGCGCTCGCTGGAGGCGGCGGAGGGCGGCTGCGGAGTGCTGGGCTTTGCAGCGAATGTGCCGATTGCAGGCCGGCACATTTTCACTGCCAGCCAGCAGATGCACAACCGGGGCAATGGCAAGGGTGGCGGCATTGCAGCGGCCAAGCTCGATCCGGCTCAGATGCGCGTCTCGCCCGATGTCCTGCGCACGCATTACCTGATCCAGGTGGCGTACCTCGATCCGGGCGCGCGTGCACAGGTGGAACGCGAATGTTTGATGGAGCGCTTCGACATCGCGGCAGCGTACCCCGTTGAAACTTTAGATGACTATCGCGCCGCGGCCGGCCTTGAAATGCGTCCGCCGGATGTGGTGCGTTACTTTTGCCGGGTCAAGCCGGAAGTGCTGGCGCATTTTGCCGAGGCGAACGGATTGCGTCATCTGCCCGCGCGCCAGGTGGAAGACGAATACGTTTATCAGAATACCTTCCGGCTCAACCAACGCTACTATGCCAGCCTGGGCGACAAGCGAGCTTTTGTGCTGTGTCACGGGCGCGACCTCCTGGTGTTTAAAATCGTTGGTTATGCTGAGCACGCCGCCGCCTACTATCGCCTGGAAGATCTGAGGGCGCATGTTTGGATTTCGCATCAACGGTATCCGACCAAAGGACGCATCTGGCATCCCGGCGGCGCGCATCCTTTTATCGGCGTGAACGAGGCGCTGGTGCACAATGGCGACTTTGCAAATTACCATCGGGTCACCGAGTACCTGCGCCAGCGCAACATCGCGCCGCTATTCCTCACCGATACCGAGGTCAGCGTCCTGCTGTTCGACTTGTGGGATCGGGTGTATGGTTATCCGCTGGAAGTATTGCTGGAAGCGTTAGCGCCCACGACGGAGCGCGACCTGGATATGTTATCGCCCGAAAAGCAGTCACTCTATCGAGCCATTCAACAAACGCACCTTCACGGCAGCCCCGATGGCCCCTGGTTCTTTATTGTCGCACGCAGCCAGCCAGACACGCAGGCGTGGCAACTCTTGGGCATCACCGATACATCCATGCTGCGTCCGCAGGTCTTTGCGCTGTATGAGAGTGGGGGCGCGGTAACCGTGCCCGTACAAATCGGCCTGATCGCCTCCGAGCGGCAAGCCATCAACGCCTGTCTGCGTAGCCTGTCCTCGGAGGACGCACGTTTCCAGCCGCTGGCCGACAAATACTGGGTGGCGCGCGGGGGCAGTTACACCGATGGCGGCTCTTTTGCGTTCACCGTGTCCAAGGACGGGCAAGGGTATCACCTCACCTGCCGCGACAAATTCGGCAAGTCGGTTGAGACGCCGCAGCCGAGTGTGGCTGCCAAAACGCGGGACGATATAGACCCTGCCCGCACTTTGCGTGACTCGGTGCAAGGCGCTTCCACTCGCGGCGTGGGCCAGTGGTTTGCCGAAGCGAGAGAATCACTGACTGTAGCTGAGCTGCCTCAGATAGGCGCATGGATGGATTGGCTGATCGGATTGTCCGGCAAGGACGATGCCTCGCGCGCATTTGCCATTAATGCCCTGACGTTGATGCGCGACCGGCGCTACGACACCGGTCCTAAAAAGAGATCGGCGTTGCTCGCGATGGTAGACAAGACACTGTATCGCATCCTGCGTGCTGTGCCAGGATTAGAGGTCGGCTCTGCGAGTACTCACCGTCGGGTGGACTGGCACACGCGCCAGACGATGCGCTCTCCGGTGGCCGATGAACAAGTGCTGGTTGTTGATGCTTGTGGCTTTTCGGCGGAAGGTGAGGAATCCGCGGCGCGGCTGCTATGCCAAGCTCATTCGCTTGGTTGGCGACACTTTATCGCCTTCGACTGGCGCGGCGGACGCTTTGCGGGCTGTGGCTTGGGGCCAAACACGGATGATATACGGCTGGACATTTATGGCGACGCCGGAGACTATCTGGGTTCCGGGCTGGACGGGGCGCACGTCTTGGTGCATGGAGATGCGCAAGACCAGGTGGGGCAGATCCTCAAGCGCGGCCGGCTGGTGATCCACGGCGACGTAGGGCAGACGTTTTTGTATGGGGCCAAAGGCGGCGAGATCTTTGTCCTGGGGTCGGCCGCCGGACGGCCACTGATTAACGCGGTGGGGCGTCCTCGGGCCGTGATCAATGGCACCTGCCTGGATTATCTGGCCGAGTCGTTCATGGCCGGCGATGCGTTGAACGGTGGAGGATTCGCCATCTTGAATGGAGTGACTTTCGACCAGACCGGCCAGTTGATTGAACTAGATACCCCCTACCCTGGCGGCAATTTATTCTCTCTCGCGTCCGGCGGAGCGATCTATCTGCGCGACCCGCGCGGCAAGGTGGATGATGACCAGCTCAATGGCGGCCAATTCGCTCCTCTTTCCGATGCGGACTGGCAGCTCATTGAGCCTTACCTGCGCCAGAACGGGGAACTGTTCGGCATCTGTGTGGCCGATCTCTTACGTGTGGACGGAGAGGTTCAGCCGCCCCACAAGGTCTATCGCAAAGTGGAGGTCAAGTCCCTCGACGTATTGCATTAGACATTCCCGCGCACCGCTTTCACCGCCGGCGGTCAATCATCAAGCCTGGCTGGCAAGCGCGGCAGAAATGCGTCGCGATACGCTGGCGCTTGACCTCGCTGATGGTGCTGCCGCAACGCGGGCACGGTTGGCCGGCCTTGCCATGCACGGCCAAGTCGCGCACCTCGACATCAATATCTTCACCCACCCGTTCGCCAAGTGTCGCAATCGCTTCACTCAGCACGGACCGCATAGCCGCATAGAGTCGAGCGGTCTCCTCGCCGTCCAGATCAGTGCGGCGACGAAAGGGGTAGAGCTGCGCAGACCAAAGAATCTCATCGGCATAAGCATTGCCGATACCGGCGACAAAAGACTGATTGGTGAGTATCCCCTTGCTGGCCCCATACCTACATGATGAATTATCCGAGGGGAGTGTTAGACTCTCGCCGGCACGTTTGGTGTCCGCGAGGGCGGCATCGAGGCTACACCCTCGACTGGTGTCGTATCCGCGTTGCGCACGTTGTGAGATAGTGCAAAGGGAACAGGCTGCAACTTGCGCTTTTGTCTGGCACAAGTATACTATTCGCAGTAGCCGCCCTGTAACGATCGCCGAGCATCACATCGTCAACCTGTGCGGCTCCTCGATGCAGCCCTCCCATATCTTGTTGCATCGTCGGTCCCTGGCATGGCATTGCACGACACTCACTGCCGTTGCTTTTCGATGAGGCCGGCATGGCATATCAGACTGCCCGACCAAGTTACGACCTCGAACGCGAATTCCTTCCGCAGGCATGTTCGGGCCATCCTCAAGCGCCAAAGAGCTGCCCGTTGTTTGAGTGACAGAGGAGCGCCACACCATGAACGATTCCATGATCGGCAGAACGCTGGGCAAATACCAGATCGTCCAACCTCTAGGCGAAGGCGGCATGGCCGAGGTCTACAGAGCCTATCAGGCCAACCTGAATCGCTACGTCGCCGTCAAGGTCATCAAGGCCACTGCCACCAACAACCCGGAATACGTGGCACGCTTTGATCAGGAAGCCAAGAGTGCGGCCGCGCTGCGCCATCCGAACATCGTGCAGATGTACGATTTCGACGTGGACCCGGACAGTGGACACCCGTACATGGTGATGGAGCTGATTGAGGGCGGCACGCTGGACAACTATTTGGCTCAGCACAAGCCGCCGCTCTCGCTGACCGAGACAGCACGTATCGTGACAGACGTGAGCCAGGCCCTGGCGTACGCGCACCAACACGGCGTCATCCATCGCGATGTCAAGCCCTCCAACGTCATGTACGACGCCAGCGGGCGGCTGATCTTGACCGACTTTGGTCTGGCCAAAACGGCCGCCAGCCCCAGCATCACCTCGAGCGGCGCGGGATTGGGCACACCGGCTTATATGGCACCCGAGCAGGCGATGGGCCGAGCGGTAGACGCGCGCGCTGACCTGTACGCGCTGGGCGTGATAGCGTTCCAGTTGCTCACGGGCCAGTTACCCTACTGGGCGGAAAATTCTGCGCTGTTGATGCTC
>Ga0315268_10003281_pt1 | contig 17861 bp, 19 predicted proteins | sample C1_top_MG_FD_204535 | JGI IMG/M metagenome (GOLD analysis project Ga0315268, IMG submission 204535) | Sediment microbial communities from Yellowstone Lake, YNP, Wyoming, USA - C1_top | ecosystem: Environmental > Aquatic > Freshwater > Lake > Sediment | place: USA: Wyoming | collected 2017-08-01
GTCAGTGTGAAAATATATTTTATTTTTTCTTACCTTGTTTAATTTTTCAATCATTCCCCCTATTTCACCAATCGGCTGAATCGCCCCTGTTTCATTATTAACATACATGATTGAAACCAAGAAGGTTTGATCCCTAATTGCATTTTCTAATTCAGAAAGAGAAATAATGCCATTTTTATCAACCTTAAGATAAGTTACCTTAAAAGCTTCTTTTTCCAATGCCTGACAGACTTCTTTTACAGCCGGATGTTCAATTTTGGAAGTGATAATATGATTAGATCCTCTTTCTTTCATCACTTTGGCTAAGCCCCTGATAGCCAGGTTATTGCTTTCGGTCGCTCCTGAGGTAAAAATTATTTCTTTAGGCTTAACTCCTAAAAACTCAGCGACTTTTTCCCTAGCCTGATCATATACTTGCAAGGCTTCTTGGCCGAATGAATGCAGAGAAGCCGCATTGCCGAATTTCTTGGTAAAATAAGGCATCATCGCTGATAAAACTTCTGGGTCAACTGGCGTGGTAGCGGCGTGATCAAAATAGATTTTTTTCATATGTCTAAATATTAGCAAAAAACCATAATCTTGACAACTATAAAAAAATTATATAAACTGATATATATTAATAGCTAATCAATTATAATATGGCGCACACAAAATCAGGCGGCTCAACCGCTTTAGGACGTGATTCCAACGCTAAACGCCTTGGGGTCAAGCTTTTTGACGGCCAACCGGCCAAAGCCGGCTCAATCATTGTTAGACAGCGCGGTACTAAATTCCATCCCGGACAAAACGTAATACGAGGCAATGATGACACGCTCTTTGCTCGAATTCCGGGTATTGTTAAATTTAATTCAAAAAAATTGAAAAAATTTAATGGACTGCTAAAAGAAACTTCTGTAGTAAGCGTGGTACCGCAAAAATAAATTATTTATTCAAAATACTGCTTTGTTGATTCAAGCAGTTTTTTGAATTTCTAAAAAATAATCTGGGTTTGACAAAACCAGATTCATTTTGTTAAGATGGAGTATCGAACTTTGGAGGCAAACTATACCGCTAACAATCAGTTGTCTGGAGGTGAACCAAATGGCAGAGGGATTGAAGCCGAAGCAAATTTCAGACCTAGTGAAAGCCCTAAGCAAGAAGATGGAAAAACTTGAAACGAAAATCTGCACTCCTGACAAACGCATTGAACGGGCTAGCAGGATCGAGCAACTCTATGGCCAGAAAACGGTGCTGAGCAGCGATCTCAGAAGAAAGACCATGGAATCACTGTCTTCATTGATCGATCAGATCAAAACTATCGATGACGCAATGAAGGCACTCAAAAGAGGCGATCCCGGATTGGCGTTCGAGGTCCTGACCGACTCAGAGCTTCCCGCTTCAGTCAAAAGACCCGTTTGAGTAATCAAGCGGGTCAAACTTTTTTATTCTTTATAATTCTCTTCGCAATAACGGTCGCATTCAGCCAATCCAGAATCGCATCCAGAAACCGAACAATGCTCGTTTAAACAGGCTTTTGAACATTCGGCTCGATTAAAATATTTGCCTGGAAAAATATTTTTATTTACAAGATTTTTATCTTTAAAAAAGAAAAACCAGGCGCTAAAAGCGAGCAAAGCGATAATTATTATTATTACCAAAATTTTCATTTTTTTACTTCTTTAAACACGACCTTATAAATTCTACAAATATCGGATGTGGATTTAAAGGACGTGATTTATATTCAGGATGAAATTGGGTGCCCATAAAAAACCTGTGATTTTTTAATTCGATGGCTTCAACCAGTTTTCCGTCTGGGGAAATTCCGGAAACTATCAAACCCTTGGCGGTTAATTTATTTCTAAAAGCATTGTTGAATTCATAACGATGACGGTGTCTCTCCTGAACAATACTTTGATCTTTATAAATGTCAGCCAATTTTGTTCCTCTGATAATCTTGCACGGCCAATTTCCCAGCCTGATTGTTCCGCCGTATTGTTTCTTTTTTAAATAACTTGCCTGGTCAGGCATCACATGAATCACTGGATAAGGAGTTTTGGGATTAGTCTCCATTGAATTGGCGTCTTTTAAATTGGCTTTGTTTCTGGCTAATTCAATTACCGCCATTTGCATACCATAGCATAAACCCAAATAGGGAATGTTGTTTTCCCGAACGAATTTTATGGCTTTTATTTTGCCTTCTGATCCGCGTGAACCCCAACCCTGGGGAACAACCACTCCATCGTATTTTTTTAATTCAGAAACTTTTTTTGGATCTTTTTCATAATCTTCGGCATAAATCCATTCTAAAACGGGTTTGACATGGTTGGCCCAGGCCGCGTGTTTTAAAGCCTCAATTACGGAAATATAAGAATCAGCCAGGGTAAAAGAGCCGGTACCAAAATACTTGCCGACAATCCCGATTTTTACCTCTTTTTTGGCTTTTTTTAGGGTGCCGACTAATTTCCTCCAGTCACCGAGTAAATTCTTTTTGGGTTTTAAATTAAATTTTTTTAGAATTTTATCCGCCAATTTATCTTTTTCAAAATTTAAAGGGATTTCATAAATAGAATCGGCATCAGGCGCTGAAATCACGTCCTCGGGTTTAATATTACAAAAAATCGATATCTTTTCTTTTCTTGGTTTGTCAAGGGGTTTCTCTGCCCGGCAGAGGATAAAATCTGGCTGGATTCCCGCCGAATTAAGAGTTCTGGTGGCATATTGAGTCGGTTTAGTTTTCATTTCTCCAATCTTGTTAGGAATTGGGAGATAGCTGACCAAAACAAAAATTACTTGACCAGGATTTTTTAGATGCATAATTCTGGCTGCTTCTAAAAAAAGAAGGTTCTGGTATTCTCCAACCGTGCCGCCAATTTCTATGATCACAAAATCTGTTTTTGATTTATTAGCTAATAATTTAATTCTTCTGATTACTTCTTCAGGAATATGCGGAACAACCTCCACACATTTGCCGCCATAGCCCAAACTTCTTTCCCGCTGAATAACCGAGAGATAAACCTGTCCAGTAGTCATGTAATTAGTTTTATTTAATTCTTCGCCTAAAAATCTTTCATAATTCCCGACGTCCTGATCAGTCTCTAATCCATCTTTGGTCACAAAAACTTCGCCATGCTCGGTTGGATTCATGGTGCCAGCGTCAATATTAACATAGGGGTCAATTTTAATGGCGGTCGCTGAATATCCCTTACTTTTTAGAAGGGTGGCGATCGAAGAAACGGCAATCCCCTTACCTAAACCCGAGAGCACCCCACCCATCACAAAAATGTATTTTGTTTTATTTTTTTTCATTCGGGGGAGACTATTACTTTTATCTTCTTTATTATATCATTTTTTAATTTGATTAGAACCTCGAACTCTCCTAAATTTTTAATTGATTTTTCTATAATAATGCTTTTTTCGTCTATTACTTGACCAGTTGATTTTTTTATTTGTTCAGTAATCTCTCGCTGCCCGATACCTCCAAAAAGGTGTTTTTTTTCATCCGCTTTCATCTTAAAATTCAAAACTAGATTTTCAAATTTTTTGGCCATTTCTTCTATCTCTCTATCTTTCGCCCTTAATTTTTTATCCTGTTTATTTTTTCTAACTTCCGCTTTTTTTATTTCCTGCTCCGTGGCTACAACCGCTAATTTTTTCCTTAATAAAAAATTCCTCGCAAATCCCGCTGAAACGTTCTTTATTTCATCTTTCTTTCCTAAATTATCTATATTTTCCTTTAAAATTACTTTCATTTTTACCACCTAATTGCAAAGTCTGTAAATTTATTTTCCGGTTTACTCCAGTAATCCTCCAATTTCTCTATTTGGGCCACCCCCGGATGAGTATTCAACCAAGTAATTAGTTCTTCTAAATTTTTTGTTTCACCCTCAGCTTCAATTTTTACTGTTCTATCTCCCTGATTTTGAACATAGCCGACAATTCCCAAAGCAATCGCCCTAAGTTTTATCATTGACCTTAAATTAACTCCCTGCACCTGACCAGATATATTAATAATCACTCTTTGTTTCATATTATTATTCGCTTAATAATTCAATTGCTTTATCGAGTTGCGGATCACGATTTTGATTATAATCTTCATCAGTCAAATCAACCTTTATATCCGGTGTTATTCCCTCGCCATCGATAGATTTACCATTGGGCGTATACCACTTAGCAATAGTTAATTTTAAAGAAGAACCGTCTGTAAATTCTTCATAATCCTGAACCGAACCCTTGCCAAATGTTTTCTCTCCAATAATTACCCCCTGCTTATGATCTTGTAAGGCTCCCGCTACAATTTCAGCGGCTGAAGCAGTGCCTGAATTAACTAAAACAACTGTTTTGAAATTCTTTAAATCGGCTTCTCCCTCAGCTTCATAAGATTTTTTTTGATTATTCTTAAAATCCTCGGTTACAATTGTCCCGTCCTCAATAAATTCACTAGCCACACTGATTGAAGTATCAAGATACCCGCCCGGATCGTTTCTTAAATCAAGAATTATGCCCCTTGGATTCAAAATTAATATATTATGGATCAAATTGTAGAAGTCTTTATAGGTATCTTCAGTAAAACTGGAAATATTTATATAAGCTAAATCTGATTTTTTTTCGTCCACTGCTTTCTTTGTTTCATAAACAACACTTTTAACCTTAATATTATCTCGAGTTACCGTAATGTCTTTTGAAACTTTTTCTCCTTCGCTTTGAACAAGGAGTTTAACTTGTGTGCCCTTTTTACCCCTAAGCAGCGATATTGCATAATCCAAAGACATCCCAGTTGTATCAATTCCATCAATTTTCAAAATCTGATCGCTTGCTTTTACACCTGCTTTTTCTGCTGGAGAACCTGGCAGGGGTGCGATAATTAATAGTTTTTCATTTTTTATACCAACTTCCGCGCCAATTCCCTCAAAACTGCCTGAGATTTCCTGCTGAAATTTTTGAGTCATTTCTGGGTCAAAAAATACAGAATAGGGATCACCTAAGCTGGCAACAAGACCGGCTATCGAGCCGTAAAAAAGCTTTTTTTCATCAACGGGTCTATCTACATATTTTGTTTGAACCGCGTTTAAAATAATTTCATAAAGTTGATAATTAACGCTCTGGTTTTTATTAACCAGCGAATTGATTAAGTCACGAAAAGTCAAGGAGTTTGAACTAACTTCTTGTCTGATGCCGCCAACTAAGTAACCGCCTATAAAACTTAGCAATAGCAGAATTACAATAAAAATTGCATAGACTTTTTTTCTCGACTTAAAATATGTGTTTTTTTCTTGATTGTTCATTTTTAATTTATTCTCTTTTAATACGAGCCCCAATCGCTAATAATTTCTCATCTATTTTTTCATATCCCCGATCAACTACTTCAGCTTGAGAAATTTCAGTAACCCCCTTGGCAATCAACCCGGCAATAATCAAAGTTGCCCCGGCTCGTAAATCATAACTTTTAATCTCTTGGCCGAAAAGCGGAGTTGGCCCGTTTATCAAAACCCGGTGTGGATCACAGACAACGGCATTGGCTCCCATTTTTATAAGCTCCTGTACATAACTCATTCTTCCTTCATACAAGGGATCATGAATTAAACTAGTACCATTGGCCTGGGTGGCTAAAATAGAAAACGGGGCTTGTAAATCAGTCGGAAAGCCCGGGTAAGGCATGGCTTGAAGCTTAAATGGCTTAAGGCTTATTGTTTTAAGTATATTTAAATAATTACTTCCTAATTCAAAATTTACCCCTATTTCTTTCAATTTTACCAAAATAATATCAAGTTGCTCGGGAATTATGTTTTTAATCTTAACTTTACCCTTGGTGGCAGCGGCCGCCACGGCAATAGTCCCGATTTCTATCTGGTCAGGAATTAATGTATGTTCGCAACCCGAAAGTTGATCAACCCCTTCAATGATGATTGTGTGAGTACCCTGTCCTGAAATTTTTGCTCCCATTTTATTTAAAAAATTACAGAGATCTTGAACGTGGGGTTCAGACGCCGCTAGTTTAATTGTCGTCTTTCCCAAAGCTAAACAGGCAGCCATAATTGCATTTTCTGTAGCAGTGACTGAAAACTCCGGCAGAATTATTTCCGTCCCCTTTAATTTATCTGCTTTAAAACAATAATCGTTTTCTACTTTTGTAATTATGGCTCCGAGTTTACCAAGAGCAGATAAATGAGCGTCAATCGGCCGATTGCCGATGATACAGCCGCCTGGCTGTGGTGTTCTCACTTCATGGAATCTAGAGAGCAGCGGACCCAAAAGCAAAATCGATGACCTCATCGCCTGGACTGCTTTTTTATCTAGAGAAATTAGAGACGCATTTTTTGTATTAATTTTTATAGAATGGGGCTTTCTTTCTATTTCAGCCCCCAAACTCTTTAATATCTCCAGCAGTTTGTTAACATCTTCAATTTCTGGTAAATTATTAATAGTGCATTCTTCCTGTGTTAAAAGACAGGCAGCCAAAATAGGAGTTGCTGCATTCTTCATGCCGCCGACCTCGAATTCACCAGCTAGGGGGTATCCACCTTCTATAATAAACTTAGACATAGAATGTATATATTTTACCTATAATATCTTTTTAAGTCAAAATGGATAAAAACCTCAGAAGAATATATTTTATCACATTTATAGTAATTTTCTTAGTTTGTGCGCCAATTATAGTTTTGTACAGCTTGGGTTATCGCTATGATTTTCCAAAAAATAAACTTCTCAAAACAGGGCTTCTAATAATTGAATCATCGCCCCGATCGGCTTCAGTTTACCTCAATAACAAATATATTCAAAAAACTCCAGCCCGGATTATCAATTTAACCCCCGGAGAATACCAGATCAGAGTGGAAAAAGATGGTTGTTTTTCGTGGCAGAAAACTCTGGCGGTTTTTTCAAAAACAACAACCTTCGCTGATAATATTATACTTTTTAAGAGTAGCGGAAAACCTCAAGAGAAAATACTAGGCAGTATTTTGGATTATCAAATATCTTTTGATGAAAAAAAGGTGGTCTATTTAATTTCCAATCAAAATAAAAAGGAAGTTTGGCTGTATTATTTTGATACACAAGAAAAAAATAAGATATACGAAACCAGTCTTGAAAATGATATCTCAGATTTCTCTTGGTCAAAAGACGGTAGAAAAATATTATTCAAGCAGGATAACCAGAAACAGACTAGAGAATTGATCGTTGACACGCTTGATCCAGAACATTTAATCCTGCTCGACCAAATTTCTTCTTTAACATTTGATAAATTAACTTGGTCTGATTCAAGCGATATTTTATACGGTCTTACTAAAAATCATCTTTTTGAGATTGATTTAACTAATCGGAGGGCAACCTCTTTGGGCCAGGAAATCATCAATGATTTCTTTTTAAATAATCATCAAATCTACCTTATTAGCCAAGATTATACTCTCAAACAAAAAGTAGGCGAACAATTCAAAACACTGGAAGAATTGGATCGGGCGGATTACAAATTTTTGGAATCAAGCCCACAATACCTGGTTCTCCAAAATCAATTTACAAAAAAAATCAAGTTAGTTCCAATCAATGCTAATTTATCGCCCCCTGTATTTGAAATGGAAATTAACAACTTAAAATGGTCAAACGACGGCAAAAAATTGGTGGTTTGGAATGATTTTGAAATTTGGATGCACGATTTTGAAAAGCAAGAACAATACCTGATCAATCGTTATTCAGAGCAAGTTGAAAAAGCAAGTTGGTATGAAAATCTTGATTATCTCGTTTACGGCCTTACTGATTCTATTAATATTATTGAACTTGATCAAAGGGACAGGAGAAATAGCTATCAACTAATTAAAACTAGCGGCAAAATCGAATTAATTAATTATTTGCCAATTGTCAACCAAGTTTATTTTATAATACAAAAAGACGAGAATCTTAAAGATGGGCTTTATTCTCTGTCAATCAAATAAAATATTATTTATTATTCCAGCTAGCCACTAAATTGCTGGCACGAAGAAGCGAATCAAATGTTCCAGTGTCAACCCATTCACCCTCTATGAGGGCGACTTTGAGCTGGCCATTTTTTAAATAAACATTGTTCAAATCAGTAATTTCAAGCTCTCCTCTCTTGGAAGGTTTAAGACTTTTTGCATGCTCGATTACCTGATTATCATAAATATAAAAACCCGTTACCGCATAATTGCTTTTTGGGTTTTTTGGTTTTTCGATGATCGAAATCGCTTCCATTTTTTCATTAAATTCAACCACCCCATATCGTTCTGGATCTGAAACCTCTTTAGCAAAAACGATGGCTCCTGATTTGAAATTTTTAATTTCTCCCGAAAAATCATCACTAAAAATATTATCGCCCAATATTAGGGCACAATTATCATCGCCGATAAATGTCTCCCCGATGATAAAAGCCTGTGCCAAACCTTCTGGCTTATCCTGTATTTCATAAGTAAATTTGGCGCCGAATTCCTTGCCAGAACCCAAAAGCCTTAAAAAATCGCCAGCCCGATCTGGTGAAACAATTATTAAAATTTCCTTTATCCCGGCTTTCAAAAGGGTCTCTAAAGGATAATAAATCATCGGTTTGTTGTAAATGGGTAAAAGTTGTTTGGAAGTGACTTTAGTAAGCGGCATCAGTCTGGTGGCCACTCCGCCGGCTAAAATAACGCCTTTCATAATATTAAGAAGTTAAATAATTTTTTATCGCTTCTTCCCAAGCTCTAAGCCTAGGAAGTTTATTATTAATCAAAATTGAATAATGAGGTCGCCTGGCTGGTCTCGGAAATTCTGAAGTCAAAACCGGTTTAACTTTAACCTCAATCTTTTTTATTTCAAATATTTTTTTGGCAAAATCATACCAAGAGCAAGAGTTTTCGTTTACTAAATGATAAATGCCGAATTTGGTCTTTGTCTCAATAATATTTTTTACTGCATAAGCCAAGTCTAAAGAAAACGTCGGCTTACCAAATTGGTCGTTAACTACTTTTAAAATCTTTTGTTCATTTGATAATTTTATCATTGTCTCCACAAAATTCGGTCCATTTTTGCCGTAAAGCCAGGAGGTTCTGATTAAATAGAATTTTTGGCAATTTTTTTGTAAAAGTTCCTCGCCTAATAATTTTGATTTTCCGTAAATACTTATTGGGTTTGGCTGGTCATCTTCATTATAGCCCTCTTTTTTCTTTCCATCAAAAACGTAATCAGTGGAAAAATGAATCAAAGTTGCCCCCACCTCATGACAGGCCTTGGCGATAAAACCGATTGCCTCTCCATTGACTCGAAATGCTAATTCTTGATTTTTTTCACAATCATCAACCTTTGTGTAGGCAGCGGCATTAATAACGATTTGTGGTTTTATCTCTGTCAGCACTTTTTTAACTTGGTCTTCTTGAGTAATATCTATATTATCAATATCTAAACCAATTGGGGCAAAATCAGAAAACACTTTCATTAAATCAGTGCCCAACATTCCCTTCGCGCCAAAAATCAAAATTTTCATATTATTTGCCGTATTGTTTTTTATAATATTCAAGAAACTCTCCTGATTTTATCTTTTTCCACCACCACTCATTTTTTTGATACCATTCAATGGTTTTTTTTAAACATTCATCAAGATTATATTTCGGTTCATAACCCAATTCTTTTTTTGCCTTGGACCAATCCACGGCATAGCGCCGGTCATGACCAGGCCGGTCTTTGACAAATTCCAAGTTCTTTTCATCCTTACCCATGATTTTCAATACTTTTTTTACCAAATCAATATTTGAAACATCATCAGTCATCCCGCCAATACAATAAGTCTCCCCTACTTTGCCTTTTTGCAAAACCAAATCAATGGCTCGGCAGTGATCATCAACGTAAAGCCAATCTCTGACATATAACCCGTCGCCGTAAATTGGCACTTTTTTGCCTTCAATTAAATTGGTAATCGCCAGCGGCAAAAGCTTTTCCGGATATTGATATGGGCCATAGTTGTTGGAAGTATTGGTAATAGTGATCGGCAGGCCAAAGGTCACATTATAAGCCCTCACTAAGTGGTCAGAAGCGGCTTTAGAAGCTGAATAAGGGCTGTTAGGCTTATATATGGTATTTTCATTAAATTTGTCCTGGGAGACCAATTTTAAAGCTCCAAAAACCTCATCCGTGGAAATATGGTGAAAACGCTTATTACCAGCTTTGACCGCTGCTTCAAGTAAAATATGAGTACCCCAAACATTGTTCAAAACAAAATCTGAGGCAAACATTATTGAACGGTCAACATGAGATTCTGCAGCAAAGTGAACTATTATATCACATTCTTTAACCCAATCAATTAGTTGTTCAAAAAGTTTTCTATTGAAACCGCCTGGCTCTTTGCCTAGGGGTTGAGTGCAGGTTATATCAAATTTATTAAATTTATAATTCTTATTATTTTCAATATCTTTCAAATTGTCCAAATTGCCGCAATATGTTAACTTATCCAAATTGATAATTTTGTCAGTTGGATGTTCACGCAGCCAATAATGAATGAAATTTGAACCGATAAAGCCGGCTCCGCCGGTGACTAAAAGTTTCATGGAGTTATGTTCCTAAATTCCAAGAAGTTAAATATTTTTTTTGCTCCTCGGTCAGAGTATCAATTTCAATGCCCATGGTTTTCAGCTTTAAACTGGCGACTTTTTTATCAATTTCTTCCGGGACATTATAAACCTGTTTTTTAAGTTTTTTATGATTTTTAGCCACCCATTCAGCGCACAAGGCCTGATTGGCAAAACTCATGTCCATTACTGAAGCCGGGTGACCTTCAGCCGCTGCCAAATTAATCAGACGGCCACCAGCTAACAAATTAACTCTCTTTTTATTTTTTAAGGTAAATTCCTCTATAAACTCGCGTGTTTTTCTAACCCTTACTGACATCGCTTTCAAACCCTTGATGTCAATTTCTACATCAAAATGACCAGAATTACAGACAATTGCATTGTCTTTCATCACCGCAAAATGTTCTGGCCTAATTACGTTAATATCACCAGTTAAAGTGACAAAGATGTCCCCTATTTTTGCCGCTTCTTCCATGGGCATCACCTGATAGCCATCCATTACTGCTTCAATCGCTTTTAGGGGATCAACTTCAGTTACAATAACATGAGCTCCCAAACCTTCAGCCCTCATCGCCGCGCCTCGGCCGCACCAGCCATAGCCGACAATAATCATATTCCGGCCGGCCAAAAGCAAATTAGTAGCTCTGATAATGCCATCGATAGTGCTCTGACCAGTGCCATAGCGGTTATCAAAAAAATGCTTGGTCTTGGCATCATTAACCGCAATCACCGGAACTTTTAATAGTTTTTCTCTTTCCAAGCTTTTTAAACGGATAACGCCAGTGGTTGTTTCTTCCATTGAGCCCCAGATTGTTTTGATCTGTTTTTCTCGAGCCGAATGCAATTCTGAAACCAAATCAGCCCCGTCATCCAGAGTAATCTGAGGTTTGTGATCTAAAGCCGAATTTAGGTGTTTGTAATATGTTTTCCGATTTTCACCTTTTCTGGCAAAAACTGGAATTTTAAAATATTTAACAATAGCAGCGGCTACATCGTCTTGGGTTGACAATGGGTTGGAAGCACAAAGAACACATCTTGCTCCACCCGCTTTTAGAGTTTCCATCAAATTCGCCGATTCCGTGGTAACGTGCAGACAAGCTGAAATTCTCACCCCCTTAAGTGGCTTTTCTTTTTTAAAACGCTCTTTGATCGTCCTTAAAACATTCATTTCCTTTTCTGCCCATTCAATCCGCAATAACCCCTTTTCCGCTAGTTTAATATTTTTGATGTCGTACTTCATAATTTTTCCTTATAATTTTGATAATATCTTTTACGTATACTAGGCCAGCTAAAATGGTGAGTTTGGGTACCATATTTTTCCACTGTATAAACGCTGACTACTGAAGCTAACTTTCCAATTTTATCAAGAGGCAGGCCTAAAATCAAGCCCTTGATCAGACCCGCCCGAAAAGCATCGCCGGCGCCAGTTGGATCTGATTCATTCTTTGGTTTGGCTGGTGGAATTTTAATTCTCTTTTTCTTAGTTTCAAAAATTGAACCTCTTGGCCCTAGGGTGGTGACTATTAAATCAATATTCCGAAACAGCCTTTTTTTTGAAAAACCAGTCTTTTTTAGCATCAAACTAATCTCATAATCATTGCCTACCACTGCCCTAGCCCCTAAAATTGCCTCTTTAAGGTCGTTTATGCTTAATATGGTAATTTGCTGGCCAAAGTCAAAAATGTAGGGTATTTTAAGCTTTTTATAAAGCCTCGGCAAACGGATCATATCCACTGTATTACCAGGCGCCACAATCGCTATTTTTGCCCCCTTTATTTTTTTCAAATCAAGTACAGCGGGGTATTTCATGGCGCCGGGGAAAAAACCAGTAATCTGGTTATCGTTTCTGTCAGTTATAATATAACACAAGGCAGTCGGCTGATTTTTATAAATCTTAACCGACAAATTATATAAACCATTTTTAATAAACCAGTCATTGTATTTAAAAAAATCAGGACCGGCTTGAGAAATAATAACAGGCCTTTCGCCCAAAAGTCCCAGATTATAAGCGATATTGCCGGCGGTCCCCCCAAAACTCTCGCGCAGTGTTTCTGCGCAAAAACTGACGTTTAAAATATGGATTTTTTCCGGCAAAATGTGATCTTTAAAATACCCGGGGAAATCCATGATGCGGTCATAAGAGAGTGAACCAGAAACTAATATCTTCATAATTTTATTTAACCCTGTCCCCTTCTTTTACTCCCCAATCATAACCAATCTCTGGATTATCAAACGAAACTCGGTGCTCATCAGGATTTTTGTAATTATACGGTTCAGTGGGAATGTTGATTAAATAAGCTGATTCATCGCCAACTGGCGTAAACCCATGATACACTCCGTTTGGAATCACAATTAAAATGGGGTTTTTTTCACCAATTTCAAAATTGTTAATCTCACGGTATGTTGATGAATTTTTTCTGCCATCATAAAGAGCAACTTTGGCATTGCCTTTAACTACCACAAAATGATCAGTTTGTATTTTATGATAATGCCAGCCCTTGGCATAACCGGGTTTGCAAACAGATAAATACACCTGTCCGAATTTTTGAAAAAATTCGTCATCGGCTCTCATCATCTCCATAAGCAGTCCTCTGGAATCAGGAATGACTTTAAGCTTTTTGATTTTTACACCAGAAATCATAATTAATAGATTACTTAGTAAAACCGACTTAATTATAATATGAATTATCTAACTTTTCAAATATAAAAATTTAAGCTAAAATTTAAAGGCATTAAACTATTTTTATGAAATTAAAGGCAGATTTACATGTTCACAGTTCTTATTCAAAAGATTCTTTTTTAAAACCCGACAAAATAGTCGAAGTTTGCCTACAAAAAGCCATCAATTGTCTAGCTATTTGTGACCATAATGAAATAAAGGGCGCTTTTGAAATAAAAAGGTTAGCACCGTTTAAAATAATAATTGCCGAAGAAATAAAAACAAACGAGGGTGAAATCATCGGTTATTTTCTAAATAAAAAGATTCAGCCAAATTTATCTCCTGAGGAAACTATTAAACAAATCAAAAAACAGGGGGGTTTAGTAGCTCTCCCCCATCCTTTTGATAATTTAAGAAGGAGTATTATAAAAAGGGATGCTCTGAATCGGATAATTAAAGAAGTAGATATGATTGAAGTTTTTAATGCAGGAAATGTTTTTAAAAAAAGTGATGAAAAAGCCATGGAACTTTGTAAATCGTTGAATAAAGCACCTTATTCCGGCAGTGACGCCCATAGCACCCAGGCTCTAGGCTATGGTATTTTTGAAATTGAAGATTTTGATTCACCCCAAGAATTTCTGAAAAATTTAAAAGAAGCTAAATTTTATAATAAAAAAAGCCCGATCTGGACCCACTTTATAATAATATTTTGTAAATTTTTAAAATTATTTAAAAGAAATCATTAAGGATTATCTAGTTCATCTTTTTCAATAAGTACCATGACAGAAATGAAAACAATAATTATCCCAGATAACGTTGCCACCGCGTAAGACAACCTGCCTAATTCTTTGGTTTTGTACCAGATAATCAGACCGGCAACGGCCGCCAGCAAAAATATAAAAACATAGTCTTTTATTTTTACTTTAACTTTTTTTTCAGGCAAACCTACTTTAGTAGTCGGTAGAGTCACATTCAAAATACCCAATATTATCACCAAGACTAAATGGTAATTTAAACTGTAAAAACGGCTCACTAAAGAAGCGGATATGGTTTCCATCAGATAAAAAAACAGGTAAGAAATCAGGGCGACTTCAAAAGCCAAGCCGATTATTTGCCGAAAAATTTCTTTTTTATACCAGGGAATTTTTTCTTGTTCTTCCGCCATAATAATTATTTGAAAATTTTCTTTAAAAATGACTTGGCTTTTTCCCAGATCTTGGCCGGCGTCAAGGATGAGCCGGATAACTGCAAAGAAATAGACTTTATTTCTACGCCTGTCTTAAACGCCGTCAGACCGGGGCTGGATAGATTGAAATAGATCTTCTGATCCTTAAGGAATAAATCATCCATCTTGTATTCTTTTATGAAAGTCAAGGGGCCGGCCGATGCTTTCGGCTGGTAAGGCGCTAAAATATAATCAAGAGAATCGATGTTCTCGACCACCAACTGATCGGCCATAGTCTTAATTATATTTGCTGGCAGCGTAAAGAAAGGAAAGGAAAAATTATCGCCGCTCAAGTAGATATCGGGCTTAGCGATGATAAGATTATTTATACCGGCCAAACCGCTGACCTGATAATTGTTTTTTACCGAATCGATAGTCATGGATTTGAGAGCTCCTCCGGGTACGAGAGTGTACTTTAAATTCTGATCCAGGCTCACAGCATGGGGAACCGAAAAACTAAGGCTTTTACTGTCGGTCATTAAGGTCAGCTCGCGGAAAGAACCACCCGGCTGGTAAGCCGGCCCGTCCGCTAAAAAGACCAGGCCGTTGAAAAATAAGTATTTCAGCTGGGTTTTAAGCTCGCCGAAAATAACGTCATCTGTCGTATCAAAGACTAGATGATAAAAACCCTTCGGTAAGTCTGGCAAATTTATCTTTAGTTCCTGCGCCGGCCCGTTTTTATTCGAAGCGGAAATATCACCATCGTCGCCTAAAGCTTGAAAATGAACAAGTTGAGTCCCTAAATAAAGGGAAACGTTCAGGCCGTCACCACCCGCCTGGCGGTTAAGATCGATTTTTTTCAGAGAAAAATTAAATGGCTCCCCTTCCTTGTAAAAATAGAGGGTGTGGGAGCCGCGGAAATAATGGTCGATTGACCGCTGCGACTGGTCATTTTGATAATTCGGAATCTGATAAAACTGCTCCGCGGGAAGGCCAAAAACACCGATCTTGGCCGCGCTGGGAGGATCAGACAAAAATTCATCAATCGTCTTATATTGTCTCACCCCTGTTCCGTTACTAATCGCACCGCTTGTACCTACTCCCGGCCGTTGCCATAAGGTAAACTGGCTGTTTCCGATTAACGGCCAAGTCAATCCGTCTAAAAAGGGTGCGCTTACTAAATCCTGCCGCGTCACTTTATTAACCGTAGCCTGGGCCAGAAAATAAATCATGGGCTGAGAAATATTATTAAGGGTCATTTTCACCTTGACTTTTTCAAAATGGCGCAGGATTTTCGCGGTAAATTTCAGATTATCGTCGCCGGCCAACCAGTGCACTTTGCCGTCGGATTCATAGACTCCTTTGATTAAATCGGGTTGGTTTAAAGAGATGATTTGATCGGATCGATATTTGCCCGGAGAGTAAGTGTAACTAGCCTGGCCGGTCAAGGCGAAATTCTTATTTAGAAGCCAAAAGAAAATCAAGATCGGGATTAAATAAAAAGCTAGCCTGAGATAATTAATAGTATTGCGCTTTGTTTCGCTCATAAGTTTTTAATTCAAGGGGATCAGTTGATAAAAATCCTGATTCTGATCTAATTTTTGAAAGACGAGATTATTCGCTTTTATAAGATTATTCAACCTTGTCGTCTCCCCAGGCTGCAATTCTTCAAAAAATATCGGGGCGTTATTATTAAGTGTCGGCAAATTTCTTGTAACCTCAACCGGCACCTGATTACCGTTAAAACCTATTACCCGGCGATCGGGCCAGTATATTTTGTCATTTGGCCCGGCGATAATTATAGCATTTTCTGGCGTGTTTTTCAAAACAAAATTTAATTTATTTTCCGCTTGAGTGAGAAATTCTTGTTTAACCACTTTTATTCCGTAATAAGGATCCAGGACGATCTGAAAAAGACTAATAATAATGATCGCGGTGAATAATAAACCAAATAAAAATTTCCTGCAGTTTAAACAGATTTTTGAAGATATATATTTAAGAAAAACTACTGTTAGGGGCAGACAAAAAACGTATAAAGGCAACCAATAGCGTGCGTAGGATATGCCGAGCAAAACGGCGCTTTTATCTAAATACTCGTAAAAAACAAAGCTTCCGTAGTAAATCATCAGCCAGATTGAAATACCCAGAAACCAAAGGTAATAAAAAAGAGTCTGATTATTATCTCTTCGAGAAAAATATCTCTTGAAAAATAAAAACAGAGCAAAAAAAGCCAATGAAAACCAAGGAAACTCCAGCTTAAATGAATAATTAAAAAAATTGAGTAAAAAGGCTCTCGGTTGAAAACCAAATGGCAGAAATTTTCCGAGAAAATTAGAAAGCATAGTAGTACTCCCTGATCCAATCCCAGCTTCAAAAATACCAGCGGTGTAGCCGGAAGCTAAAGCATGTCCATATGTCTGGTTTTGAAAATAAAAAACCGGGACGATAAAAACTATTAAACCAAGGAATATATAAATAAAATTAAAATATTTAATTTTTTTGTAATTCAATACTATGACTAGAATCGCAGTCGGCAATAGCCAAATAATTTCCGAAGTCCGAACGACTATAGCTAAACCGAATATCAGGCCGAAGAAAAAATATGAATGCCACTTATGGCTGGTCAAAAGATTCACCAAGAAATAACCAGCCATAATGACCAAACTAATAAATAGGCCGTTATGCCAGAACGGCCGCATGGCGTAAAAAACAAAAATGGGCTGCGTGTATAACAACAAAGCTGAGAAGAAGGCGATTTTTTCCGAAAATATTTTTTTTAATAATAAATAAAAGAAATAAATCGACAAACTCGCCAACAGCGGACCGATAAAGTAAATTATCCATTCGCCAAATATTTTCCCCAGTAGGCCATAAAAAAGAGGTAAACCGAGAAAACTAGCGGGTACTAGGTACTCTCCATTATTGCCAAAGCTTCGCGGCTGTATGATATTTTCTACCTTTGTATTTAAAGGCTCGGCTGCTTTAAATTTACCCGTTTCAATAAAATGCCGGGTAAAAAAATAATTGGCCGTTTCGTCAGGCGAAGAATATTTATGTATAGATGAAAAAGAAAAATATGAATAAATAAAAAAAGCGAAAACCGCTATTATTAACATGATTATTTCATAATATTTCGCTCGCCTAATGGGCGGAAAAATACTTGTCATGATGATAATTATAACACCTGATTAGTCTATTTACAAAGGAGTAATTTTTTGTTATATTATCAACGAGGCAATATTTAATTATTGGTAAAATCATATGAGAACATTAGTGGTCATTCCAGCTTATAACGAAGGCTCTAGAATTCTTGATGTTCTCGAAAAAACTAAACCTTACGCAGACAAAGTAATCGTGGTTGATGATGGGTCTGACCAAAAGAAGATGCGAGAAATTAATTTTAATAATATTATTGGCGATAAAATAATATATTTAAGACATCGCATCAATCTTGGAAAAGGGGCAGCCTTAAAGAGTGGCTGTGAAACTGCGCTTAAACTGGGGGCTGAATTTATTA
>Ga0315268_10003282_pt1 | contig 17853 bp, 16 predicted proteins | sample C1_top_MG_FD_204535 | JGI IMG/M metagenome (GOLD analysis project Ga0315268, IMG submission 204535) | Sediment microbial communities from Yellowstone Lake, YNP, Wyoming, USA - C1_top | ecosystem: Environmental > Aquatic > Freshwater > Lake > Sediment | place: USA: Wyoming | collected 2017-08-01
TAAACATATCTGAAGCAGCCTGTTGAATCGTAATGAACCTCAACAGATCCCGGCGGTTTGGCCTTGAACTGCTTTGCAGAGGAAATAAGCATTTCGGCGCCTTCCAGGTCAAAGTGCCCCTTGGGAGACATTCCGCTTAAAATGCCGCCGCCGCCTACCGCTATGTTGCAGTTTTTATGGGCAAACATAATTGTAGGGCTTATTGACTGGTATCCTCCGCCTGCTGGGTTGGTGCCGTAAATACCGGCTAAAATAGGAATTCCCATGATTTCAAGTTCTGCGTGCCTGAAGAATGTTGTTCCACCTCCCCGGCGGCCGGCATAGAACTTTTCCTGTTCAGGCAATTTGACTCCGCTGCAGTTTACGAGCCAGACAAGGGGAAGATTAAGTCTTTTAGCCAAATCGGTGACTCGCAGGATGTTTTCAGACTGCCCGGGAAGCCAGGCTCCGGCCATGACCTTGTTATCAAAGCCGATGATAACTGCCCATTTGCCCGATATTTTACCAAGACCGTCAATAACATTCGTGGTTCCTTCAGGATTATTCGTGGGATTAAAAATGGTGTGCAAAGGGCACCATGTTCCCGGATCAACGAGGTACGCGAGCCTTTGCCATACGGTCATCTCGCCCCTCTCATTTATTTTTTCGGTTGACATGCCGGCATTTTTAACCTTTTCAACCTCTGCCTTCACCTGGTTTTCAACATCTTTGATTTGTGTGACATTCTCTTTGTTGCTTTTTTTCTGGCCCTCTGAAAGTCCTCTGCCGAAATCAGGCATTTTTTCAAAATAAGGTCTCATGGTCTAACTCCCAATAACATATGTCTGGTTAGTATTGTAAGTGCAACAATGGCACGGTTCGTTAATCAATTTTGACGGCTTCGTGGGTTGCTCTCATGCAATCGGCCACAATCCTTTTTCTTCGAGAACCGTCTTTAATACTTTTAATGCGGAATTTGTTGCAGGAACACCTCCGTATATGCAGGTCTGAAATATCACTTCAGCTATCTCTTCGGGTTTGCAGCCGACATTCAGCGCGGCCTGAATATGAAGCTTCAATTCATCCGGTCTGGATAAAACCGTAAGGGCTGCGACAGTTACAAGCTGCCTTGTCGGATGAGGAATTTTTTCCCGCGCGTACATCTGGCCTGTGATAAAAAGGGAAAGATCATTTGCAAGGTTTTTATCAAAGGACTTCCAGAGTTCGTAAGGCCTTTCGCCTGTCACATCCTTGAAATAGAGCGCCGCTGTCTTTTTTGTTTTTTCAACAACATCTTCTTTCAATTTGTCTTAAACTCCGGTTTTTATGTTTTTACCTGTTTGCCTTTCTTATTCCAAGCTGATCCTGGGCTATAATCCATTTGCATATATTGGCCGATCCTTCAACCATTGTATATGTCGGTGTATCTCTGTAATATCTGGCTACGGGGTATTCCGTGGAGTAGCCGTAGGCTCCCAGGATGCGCATCGCATAGATCGAGCATTTTGTCACGACCTCTCCGGCAAAGTATTTTGCATGCGCCACATCAAGGCCGTTGTTGAGATTTCCCTGATCCTTTACCCAGGCTGCTTTGTAAACAAGAAGACGGGCGGCTTCGATTTCCGCCGACATCTGGGCGATCATGTCCTGGTTCATCTGGAACTCGCCGATTAACTTTCCGAATTGTTTTCGGGTATTGCAATATTTGATTGCTATATCAAGGCAGGCCTGGGCAAGCCCGACCGCTCCGGCGGCAGCAGAAAGCCTGGTCTGATTTAAAGAACTGAATACTATTTTGGCCCCATCACCGGGTTTTCCAAGCATGTTTTCTTTGGGAACCTTTGTGTCCGTGAGGAATATTTCACCCGTGGGGGATGAGTGTGAGCCCATTTTATCAAGGCCGGATGTCTTGACGCCATTGAAATTTTTCAGTTCAACCACGAAAGCCGACAGGCCTTTCGAGCCTGCCGCGCGGTCTGTGTATGCATAATAAATTACAACATCGGCATAATTGGCATTTGAAATCCATGTTTTTGATCCGTTCAGCAGAAAATAATCGCCCTTATCCTCTGCGGTTGAAACCATCGACATCACATCAGATCCGGCATCCGATTCGGTAATCGCAAAGCCGCCCACATAGTCAGCGCTGACAAGCTTCGAGATGTATTTCTTTTTTGTCTCTTCATTTCCGTATTTAAAAATAGTGTATGCGCAACCCAGCGTTTGCATATTTATCTGAACCCTTAAGGAGCTTGATGCCCTTGCTATCTCTTCCGTGACTATCATCGCAGCCAGCCAGCCCATGTTGTCTCCGCCGTACTCTTCAGGGATAACTGTTCCGAAAAAGCCTAGCTCGCCCATCGGTTTTAAAGCTTCTTTGTAAGGGAAATAATGGTTTTTATCCCATTCATCCGCGTTCGGCGCGATTTTTTTTGCGGCAAACTCACGCACTGCTTTGCGCAGCATCTCAAGTTCCTTGGGTAGGGCAAAATGCATCTTATATTCCTCCTGTTCTTCAATAGTCTCAAGCTTGACGGCTTCGTAAATTTTATTAAGATAGTGTCCATCCGGAAACTAATTTTGGACACAAGCAAGTTTCCGATCAGGAAACAGGCAATTTTGGGCAAGCTCAAGGAAATCAAGGGATTGCGCGGAGACATACGCAATGTATGCCGCACAAGGAATCCCGCAGATTGACACAGAGATCGCACAAAAGGGCTATTTTCTGGTGGAAACTTAAGCTACAATATAACGATTCTATGACAGAAAAAAGAGTCGCTTGTCAATCACGCATTTTTGGGTTCGGCCCGGTTGACAAGATTAAGGGCGGATTCGAGAACCTTATCTTTAAAAACATGTTTTATTGCGGCATTAAGCATTTCAAAAGAGATGACCTTATTGAGCCTGGCCATTACGGCAAGGGAGGCCAGTGCCCAGTCCTGATTTTTAAATCCCCGCCCTTTTAAATCAATATCGAATACGGTTGCCTGTGTATCGGGTATATCAACACCCTTAATTCTTATTATCAGGGTATTTTCATCAAGATTGCCGAAAAGATATTTTCTTCGGTCAACACCTTCCTGCGCAAGTACGATTATGACGGACGGTGTTTCTATCCCTGAAAAACCGATGTCTTCCGGAGAGAGGATTATTTCACTGATAGAAGGCCCGCGCAGCACAGTAATGTTGTAATCGTTTTTCTGGGTTGCCTTTAAACCAGCCGTCAGGCCTGCAGTGCATAAAATATCCCCGGATGTTATTATCCGCTGCCCTGCACTTCCGAGTATTACCACTTCCCGTCTCCCTGGTTCAGGAGGAGCATATTCGGCATTAATTCCCGCAGGAGGCGAAACCTTTTTGAGGCCTGAAACAATCTCCCTGTAATGCAGCCAGTATTCTTTTCTTAAGTTTTCTTTTATAACACCTGTAAAGGGTTCATTGCCTGCAAGGGATTCATCTATGATCTGGGGTGTTAACTTGTTCCTTTTGGTATATCTTCCGGGACAGATGCCCCACATGTCAATCAGCGAAAAGCCTTCAAAACGTATGGCCTGTTCTATTTCATCAGGCAGGTCATTGCGGTAGCTTGAGCAGCGGGAAACATAAGGCGCTCCGGCTGAAGCTGCTACAGAGCAGACATCAAGCGGCTTTTCAAGGCGGTTCAGGAAAGCGGAGCCTACCTGCGCTTCCTGAGGAGTTGTGACTGAAAACTGGCCACCGGTCATGCCGAAATTGAAATTATTCAATATCAGGAGGGTAAGATTCAGATTACGCCTGCAGGCAGCCAGCAAATGGGCGCCTCCGATTCCAAGGCCGCCGTCTCCCATCGTGACTATCACGTTTAAATCGGGCCTGGCCAGTTTAATGCCGGCAGCGTAGGTTAATGCGCGTCCGTGGAGCCCGTGAAAAGCATGGGTATTAAAAAAAGTATCGAAAAGGCCTGAACAGCCTATGTCGCTGACAATAACCGCCTTATCTCCTGTAAGCCCCATGTTTGAAAGGGCCTTGTCGAGAGCCTTTGCAACCCGCTCATGAGAGCACCCCGGGCAGAAAACGGGTGGCCTTCCTGTGTTCATCAAACTATCCATTGCTGAGAGCCTCCGTTATCTGACGCGGGGATATCAGCCTGCCGTCCATCTGGCCGAAAAATTCAACATTTTTATCAGACAATATCCGCCTGATTTCTCCATAATATTGTCCCATGTTCATCTCGAAAACAAAAATCCGGTTTGTCTTTTGCGCTTTATCCCGTATGAGCTTTTCCGGAACCGGCCAAAGTGTTTTTAGTATAAGAAGAGAAACCGGCCTTCCCAGTGTTTTTTGTTCATCGTAAACCGCTTTTGCGGCGCGCGCCGTTACGCCGTAAGTTATGATAAGAGTATCCGCTTTCTCTTCAATGAAGCTTTCATGGAAAGCAAAGGAATCGACTGCTGATTCTATTTTGTTTTTAAGCCGGTTCTGGAACCGGGAAATAACATTGTAATCTGTTGAGATATACCCGTCATCACCGTGTGTGGAGGAAGTCTGTCTGACCGGGGTTTTTCCGCCGATAGGAAGAAATTCCGGGACCAAGCTGCCTTCTGTAACCGCAAAGGGAAAAAATTTTTCTTCTTTTGATACAACCCGGTCAATTATTGCGGGCTTTATTAATGCGTCAGGGTCAAAGCTTTCCTTTGTCATTGCTATTTCTTTGTTCGAAGCTATAAAAACAGGGCACCTGAACTTTTCCGCAAGATTAAAGGCATGCATCGTCAGAACGAAACAATCCGCAACATCAACAGGCGCAAGAACAATCACAGGCAATCCCCCGCTGTTTCCCCACCGCATGAACTGGACATCTCCGTCTGCTCCCCTTGTTGCCGAACCGGTTGACGGCCCCAATCTCTGAACGTCAATTATTACAAGCGGAATTTCGCTTCCTATGGCAAATGAAATCTGTTCGCTGTACAGGCTTAAGCCGGGTCCTGATGTTGCGGTCATGGATTTGAGGCCTGCCATTGAGGCTCCGAGGCAGTATCCGATCGATGCTATTTCATCTTCTCCCTGCATGCAGATGCCGCCTGCTGGCGGCATGATTCTGAGCAGGGTATTGAAGATGGTTGTAGCCGGGGTAATCGGGTACCCGGCGAAAAAGCGGCATCCCGAAGCCAATGCTCCCCAGGCAACCGCCTCATTACCTTCCATCAGGCATGAAGACATATATTCTCCTTAATATGGACGGCTTCGTAAAAAGTCATTCTGCTGTGTTGCACTTCATCTTTCGTCATTGCAGCGTACGGAAAGTACGCTTCATTCCTCAAGATTCGTGCGCCTTGCATAATGAGCTTTTTACTTTGCCGTCCGAATTTCAATATTTTACGAGTCTATCAATATCGCAGCTTCGTAAAAAGCGAAAAGGCCTATACAGGAAACGGGAAAAAATAGAAAGATAAAATATGGCGACTCCGAAAAAACCATTTTCCGATATAAAAGGCAAATTAAGAAGGTCAGCCAATTTCGCTTACTATCGCGGAGGCAGAGACAAGACGCACCTTTTTTTTCAGTGAGGGCAGCATTTCCCGGATCACCTGATATGTTTCGGAATATGGATGAATTATTGCGACAGCTTCGCCGTGTTTGCCGGCAAGTTCGACCAGTTTATTTATCTGATCCCGTATATATTCCGGATCCTGTATATGATCGATAAAAATATCTCTTTCCGCAAAAGAGACCTTTAAGAGCCTTGCCGACGGTTTGCACAGAGTCTTTGCAGTTGTCCTGCTGTCGACGAAATAAAGATCCCTTTTTTTCAGGACGGAAAAAATCTGATACATCTGGGTATCTATGCCGGTCATTTTTGAACCCATGTGATTATTTACGCCCTTAATAAAAGGAATATCATCAAGGTCTTTGTTGAGCTGGCTTATAAGCTGGTCGGGCGACATGGATGTAAGAAGAGCCCCCGGGCCGGGGGAGACTTCAGGATATTGGTCCGGCTCCATGGGAAGATGGAGCATTGTTTCAATTCCTTTATTGTGGGCTGCCGTGGCTATGCTTTTTTGAAAAGGACTGAAAGGAAGCACAGAAAAAGTGAAGGCGGCATCAAGCTCCAGATATTTTTTTGCCAGATCATCGTCGTATCCCAGATCATCTATGATAATTGCTACTTTCGGCAAAGAGCCGGCTGGCTGTTTTATTGCTATTGAAGGTATTTTGCCTGAAGGCTCTTCGCCTTTCGGGTAGACTTCAAAAACAGGTTGTTTTGATGCAGGCTCTTTCCTTTCCAACTGCTTTTTGAATATATAATAATTTGCAAAAAAGCCGGCTCCTACAACCAATATCAGGAGGATGAAGAATCCTGCAAAAACCTTCCTGATATTTGATTTAAAATCCCCTGCTTTTTTCGATCCCTGTCCGGTCTGCTTTTGTTTTTTTCTTTTAGCCATAAACCCAAGCATCGTACTGCATGATATATAAAATTAAGGGGTTAGTTTGTTCTTGAATATCTCATAACTTAACAGTATTTCGAGCGCATGCATTACCTGGTTATCCGACTGGAGTCCTTCGCTTGTCAGAGGGCCGAGTCTGTAATCGGAGTCGCGCATTTTTATTTTTTTCAAGAGGTCCTTTTTCTCTTTGTCTGTTTTGGCGCCTGAACCGGGCTCTTTATCTTTATTCTTTTCATCAGGATTTGCATCAAGATGATTTTTTAAATCTTTTTCCTTAAGCATGCCATCATCATCATAACTGCTTTCATCGCCGGTTGTTTTATGTCTCAATACAATGTCGGGTTCAATGCCCTTTGCCTGTATGGATCTCCCGCTCGGCGTATAATACCTTGCAATTGTAAGCTTAAGGGCATATCCGTCCCGTAATGTTTCAACACTCTGAACAGATCCTTTTCCGAAAGACGTTGTTCCCAGGAGAAGCGCTCTTTTATGATCCTGGAGAGCTCCGGCTACAATTTCTGACGCACTCGCGCTTCCGCTGTTAATGAGAACCACCATGGGATATGTTCTTTTCACCTTATCCGGATGAGCGTTATAAATTTTTGAATTTTTTTTGTGCCGTCCTTCTATTGAGAGAATTTTCCCTTCTTCTATAAATACATCTGAAATCTTGACAGCCTGACTTAAAAGGCCTCCTCCGTTGTCGCGAAGGTCAAGTATAAGGCCTTTAAGAGGAACTGCACCCGATTCAAGTTTTTCTAAAGCTTTAATAAAATCATCTGTTGTGTTTCCCGTAAAGTTTGTTATCCATATATAGCCGTAGCCTGGTTTTATTGATACGGATTTTATGCTTTCGACAGGAATTATATCACGCACAAGAGTAAATTCAAGCGGTTCGGTTACGCCTTCCCTTGATATGGTCACAACAACGGTAGTCCCCTTCGGACCTCTCATTTTACTTACAGCATCCCTCAGGTCCTTGGGAGTAACTCCGTCTATCCTGATTATTTTGTCTTTTGCTTTTATTCCGGCCTTAAAAGCCGGTGTTCCTTGAATAGGAGAAATAACCGTAATAAAGTTATTCTGGAGTGTTATGTGTATTCCGATACCGGGAAACTCGCCTTCAGAATCGATTTGCAGATCTTCGAAGGCTTCGGGAGGAAGCAGCGAAGAATGCGGATCAAGGCCATGAACCATGCCCTGGATGGCTTTTTGTATAAGCTCTTTGGTGTCAACCGGGTCAACGTAATTGTTTTCGATTATTTCAATTACATCGCTGAATATTTTCAAGCCTTTATAAGTTTCTTCACCGCTTGCCGAAAGATCGCGGTAAAAACCGGCGCCTGCAGTTAAAAAAGCTGCGGCAAATATCACCGTTACCCAAAGTTTTATATGACGGTTTTTCTTTTGGTTCATTTTCTCTCCTTCTATCCCTTCTTAGGAGCCGTTCTCACCATTTAAATGGCACAGTTATTTTTTACGACGGCTTAAACCATTCGACCGGATCAACGGGTTTCCCATGATGCCGCACTTCGAAATATAGTCCGGTACCGGATAAAGAACCGGTATCGCCTGCTGTGGCTATTACTTCTTCTGTTTACACCGGAGCGCCTTTTGATTTAAAATTTTCTTCGAGATGGGCGTACACAGTGTAATAACTTTCACCATGATCTATAATAATCATGTTACCATAACCTTTAAACCAGCCCGAATAAATAATTTTCCCTGCTATGACCGATTTAACCGGTTCACCTCTTTCGGCTTCGATATCGATCCCGCTTCTGAAATTGACAACATGATATTTCGGATCGTTATAAGCTCCGAAAGATGACACTATCTTACCTCTGACAGGCTGGTTAAGCAACCCTTTTAATGATTCGAACCCCTTGAGAGAAGCATTGTCAGGATGATCCGTTTTGTCTGTTTCCGTGTTTAGTGATTTGATGACGTTATCAAGAGTCCTTGCAGCCTCTTCCAGAGATTTGACCGCAGCAATTTCAAGGGATTTTTTGTTGCGGATCTCGTCAAGAAGCCTGGTTCGCTTTTGCCTTTCAACAGTGATGTTCTGAATCTGCTTTTCAAGATTCTGTTCGCCGGACTGTTTCTTTGCCTGTCTTGCATTCAGATTGCCCTGCAAGTGATCAAGGCGGTTCCTGTTCTCAAAGAGTTTGTCTATCACTTTTTTATCGTAATCTAAAATCCGTTCAAGATACTTTTTACGCTGAAAAAATTCGTCCGGAGAAGCCACAGATGCAAGAAGTTGCATTCTGCCGAGCCAGTTCAATTTATAAAGTGCAACAAGCCGTTTTGATACATAGTGCTCCAAACCTTCTAATTCGTCTGTAACTGTCTTTGACTCAGTGTTAATATTTCCAATCTGACTGTTTATAACCGACAGTTCATTTCTTAAAACAGAAATATTTTTTCTTATGTTGTTGATTGTAATATCCTGTTCATTCAGGCTGTTTATAACCAGAGATTCTTTTTTGGTGATGTTTACTATCTCAGCCTTGCTTTGTTCGATTTTATTGTTGATTCTTTTGGCCTCTTTTTGCAGGTGGTCGATATCACCGGACGGTTTTAAGGCTGTTTTCTTTACGGGTGTGGGTTTTGTAACAGGATGTGAAATCTGAACATACATGCTTTTATTTCGTATATAACCCACATGGCTTTCATGTGATACTTTCAGCCACCCGTCAAGATGCTTGATGACAACAACCTTTTCACCTTTAGCAAGAATCTTGACACTGGGCTGGGTGCTGTCGGGCTCTTTGCGCATATGGAGTTTGCCGGAAATCACCGTTCCTGTTTCAGTGGAATCAGAACCGCTGTATCCGCTGGTTCCAAACAGAAGTAAAAACCATGCGGCCAGAATTATACGGTTTTTAAGAATTGCTTTAATGACAGAAAACAACCAAGCCATCCTGTAAACATGCTGCAGAGCAGAATTAGAGACATAATGCCGAATGAAAAGAACTTTATATTGATAAAACCAGAGGTTACGCCTTGCTCAACGTTTGATAAAACGGATACAAAAACAAGATAAAGGATAATCAGCCCGATTATACCGCCCATAGCACCCTGAACTACGCATTCAATATAAAACGGGACTTTAATAAAACCATCGGAAGCTCCGACAAGGCGCATAATTTCAATTTCCTCACGTCTTGTATAAAGAACAAGACGGATAGTATTTGCTACTATAAAAACCGAAGCTATAAAAAAAAGAATTCCGAGAGCATAACCGGTTAATTTGAACATCTTGATAATGTAGGAAAATTTTGTAAGCCATTTTTGTCCATACTCGATCTCTTCGACCTGCGGTATCGCATCTATCTGGGCTGCAAGACTTTCTATTTTTTCCCAGGGCCGGGATGATGGAATCATGCGAATTTCAAATGCATCCGGAAGCGGGTTTTCCTTCAGATTTTCAAGCAGGGAGGATTGCCTCTTCATCTGTTCTTTTAGTATCCCGAGAGCCTCTTCTTTTGAAATAAACCTGACATCCTGAACCCCGTACATTCCCGAAATTTTCTTTTTTATTTCAGGAATAATTTCACCCGGAACTTCAGGGTAAAGATATACCATTATTTTTATCCCTTGTTTCCACAGGTTTAACATGTCGTTTGTATTTACAAAAAAAAGAATAAAAGAGCTTGTAATAACTACAGAAAAAGCAATTGTAATAACCGATACGGCGTTTAACAGCCTGTTTTTTAAGATATCCCGAAATGCGTGTTTGAAATAAAGAGGTATCATTTATTGAGACCTTTGCAAAGCACCCGGCAAATGCGAGTTGTTCAAATCTCTCTTATTGTAAAGTTGACGGCTGCTGCATGCGGCCCTGTTTTAAATATACAGTTCTCCCGCCGGTTTTTCTTATGAGTTCTGTGTCGTGGGTTGCTATAATTACTGTGGATCCGCGTGTATGAAATCCTTTTAAAAGTTCCATTATCATGCCCGCAGATTCGGCATCAAGGCTTCCGGTCGGTTCGTCGGCAAGAATTATTTTTGGATCGCCCGCCACTGCTCTTGCAATTGCAATGCGCTGCTGCTCACCGCCGGAAAGGGTCAGAGGGAAAGCATTCTGCTTGTCTTCCATTCCGACGGCTCTTAACACACTGCTAACTTTTTTCTGCACCAGTCGCCCCGATTTACCGGCAGCTTCCGGAACAAGAGCAACGTTTTCAAAAACGGTTTTAGAGGGTATTAATTTAAACTCTTGAAATATTATTCCAAAATTCCTTCTCATGAGAGGAATTTTGTTTTTTGACAATCTTGACAAATTAATTCCATCTATCAGAATTTGACCTTCAGAGGCCGGTTCTCCGAGATAGAGCAGCTTTAACAAGGTTGTTTTCCCGGCGCCGCTCGGACCATTTATAAAAACGAATTCATTTTTCTGTACATCGAAGTTTATATCAAACAGAGCGGAATATTTACCGTAGCGCCTGTAAACATGAAACATTCTTATCAAGGAATTTTCACTATTGACGTTGCTCATTCCGCAAGTTCCATGCTCATTGCCCTGTAGAGAGATGCCTTTGAAATTTTAAAATCATAGAGCGCATTGTAATAATTTGTCATAGTCCTTGAAAGAAGTGTTTGGGCATCAAGCACATCCGTTGAAGTGGCTATCTGCTCTTTATAGCGTTCCCGGCTTATTCTTAAATTTTCTTTTGCCTGCTCAATTGCTTTTTGAACGGTTATAATATTATTTTCAGATTCCTTTGTTTTCAAAAAAGACTGTTTTACTTCAAGCAAAATTTTATCTGCAATTTCATCTTTTTTTAATGTTGCCTGATGAAGCCGGCTCTTTTTCTCTATTGCCCCAAAACAGGTCTTTCCCCATTCCCAGAAATTCCATGAAGCAATTGCGGATACATTCCAGCTGTTGGGGTCGCTTATTCCGTCGCCTCCGGCAACATCCCAATCGGTTCCGCGCTGATAACGCGTCCCGGTGAGAGTTACTGTCGGAAAGTAATCTTTTTTCGCAAGAGCCAGATCTTTTTCGGCCATTTCGATTTGCAGGTCCGCAAGTTTGATTTCAAGCCGGTTTTTTTGAGCAAGCTCAAGATAATAATCAAGCTCATTTGTAAGCGGCATATAGTTAAGAATATCAACCAGATCTACCGATGAGTTTATGTGCCTTCTTAAAAGCATGTTGAAGTCGGATTTTGCATATTCCAGGTTATTCTTTGCTATTGTAAGCTCCTGCCGGGAATTGGCCAGTTCAACCTGTGATTTAAGCAAATCATTTAACGGGGTCATCCCGACTTCGTAAAAGGTTTTTGCCACATTTTCATGCGCTGAAAGCTGTGTCACGGTTTCCTGCAGCACCTCTTCAATTTTTAATGCCTTTAAAACCGAGAAATATGCCTTGTTGGCCCTGTATATGATTTCAAGGCGGGTTATTTTTTCATTTAAACCTGCAGCGTCGAGTCCGAGGCTTGCAAGCTTATACCGGTTAATAATTGAAAATCCGGCAAAAACAGGCTGGGTAATTGACACCGCAAAAATGTAATCATCCTCGGGAGTTGTTATCCCTAACAGAGAACTGGTAATCTCTTCATAATTATGCTTATACTGATACGAAGCATTGAAAACAGGCAAAAAATTCGCTCTCGAAGCGTTTTTTGATGCAGCTGCAGCATTGATATCTTCTTTTGCTCTCTGAAGTTCGATATTGTTTTTTACAGCTGTCTGAATCGTTTTTTCAAGAGTGAATACCTCTGCCGTCTCACCGGAATCCGCGGCTCCGGGAGAAAAAAAGAGAATTCCGGAAACAAAAAGGAAAACCACATGTGCTGCAACGATATTTTTTACTTTGTTTTTAATAGACACGATCTTAATTAACTCCTTTTAAGAGTTTTGATTGACCTGATATAAATTAATTGCTAATTGTAATCCGAGCTTTAAGGAATGCTTTAAGAGTATTCCTTGCTCAAAGCCTCTGCCGATTCCCATAAAAAGCTTCTTCCATTTTCGGTGGGGGCTTTTTTATACCTAAAGAGCCTGTTAAAATCAACTATTTATTGATATTATCATGTTAAGAGTTCTGGTTTCATAAAAAGGTACCCGTCTTATATATGAAATTATGCGTAAAACAGGCAAAATTATATATTTCTCACACAAAGGCCCAAGACTTACCAGGAACGACCTAATATGGGATTGAAAAAACACCAATTTATTTACTTAATTTGAGGATTATACATCAATTATGAAAAAGGAACTGATAGATCTGCTTTGCCGCAAATCCTTTAAATACAGTGAGGAGCCTGTATTTAAGCTTGTATCAGGCAGGATGAGCAATTACTACATTAATTGCAAACCGGTGACACTCAGCCCCCGGGGCATGTTTCTTGCCGGTCACCTGGTTTTTGATGTTATCAGGGATTTGGATGCGGAAGGAGTCGGAGGGCTTACTTTCGGAGCAGATCCTATTGCTGTTGCAGCAGCTTTTGCCTCCGGATTGAAAGGAAAACCGGTAAATGCCTTTTCAATCAGGAAAACCATGAAAGATCACGGCATAATACGATGGATCGAAGGAGATATAACTCAGGGGAGCAGGGTTGTCATAATAGATGATGTTGCAACAACAGGGGGCTCAACAATAAAAGCCATAGAACGGGCACGTTCGGAAGGCATGGATGTAATTAAAGCGGTTATACTTGTTGACCGCCAGGAAGGGGGCGTTGAAAGTATAAGAGAACATGTGGAAGACGTAACTTCCATAGTTACAAGGGATGATCTGCTGGATCGCTGGACTCAGTTGAATAGAAACACCAGCTAATCTTGATGGCTTCGTAAAAAGTTTTTGGCGGCGGTGTTACAACGGACATATATATTTTGCACAGGCATCGTCGGATTCCCATGCAGTGACGCTTGACACCCTTATCGAAGGGTCTTCTATTCTGGCCTTAAGCTCTTTTGCGATTCGCATCGCTATTGCTTCTGATGACGGATTGGAGCCTTTAAACCAATCAAGTTCGTTAAGAAACTTGTGATCAAGCGCCGCCATTATTTCAGAAACATGTTTCTTGATCATTCCAAAGTCTATTACAACTCCTGCATCGTTTAAGGTTTTGCCGGTTATGCATGCTTCTATTTTCCAGTTATGACCATGAAGATTTTCACATTTTGCAGCAACAAGCTTAAGCTGATGGGCTGCCGAAAAATGATTTATAACTTTAAGCTCAAACATTTTGATCAATCCCTTTTTTATTTGTTAGGAGCCGTTACGAAATAACCAGTTACATTTCTGACCATTTTGTTACGGCTCCTTATGCCGGCACGGCATTTCACTGTTACAGTTATTTAATTACTACGGCTTGGCGCCTGCCGAAGCGCCCTGCAGTATATTTTTTAATTTGTTTGAGAATTTATTGGCTTCGAGTTTTGCAAATTCCTTTAAGAGCGTTTCCTGCTTTTTTGTAAGATTTACAGGTGTTTTTATATTTATCTGAACTATCTGGTCTCCGCGCCCCTTATGTCTCAAGTGGGGTATGCCTTCACCTTGCAGACGAAGCATATCACCGGGCTGAGTCCCTTTCGGAATCTCAACGGTTTTTTTGCCGTTTAAGGTCGGAACCGGGATCGTATCTCCGAGAGAGGCCTGCACGAAAGAGACAGGTATTTTGCAATAAACATCATTTTCATGCCGTTCAAAAAATTCGTGAGCCTCAACGTGCATAAAAACATAAAGATCTCCGTTTGAACCGCCATAGGCGCCTGATTCACCTTCCCCCGTGAGGCGCAGCCTTGAACCTGAATCTACTCCGGCAGGTATTTTTACGGAAACCTTCTTATTTATAATCACCTTGCAGGCTCCGCGGCAGTTTTTACAGGGATGTGGTATTGTCTGGCCGGTGCCTCTGCAGTAATGACATGTTGTTCTTACTGTGAAAAAACCCTGGTTTCTGGAGAGTTGTCCCGAGCCGCCGCACTGACGGCAGGTTTCAGGTCCGTAGCCCGGCTCGCTGCCGTTTCCGCTGCAATCCGGACATGTTTCAGTTTTTTCAAGATTAATCTCTTTTTCTACTCCAAAGGCAGCTTCCATAAAGCTTAAAGTCATGTCATAACGAAGATCCGACCCTCTTTGGGTTCTGCTTCGGGAACGTCTGTTGCCGCCGAATCCGAAAAAATCTTCGAAAATATCGCTGAAGCTGGAAAAGATATCCTCAAACCCGCCAAACCCGGAAAAGCCGGAGCCCTCAAGTCCCTGATGGCCATACTGATCATAAATGGCTCTTTTCTGGGGGTCATGGAGAACTTCGTAGGCTTCGGCAGCTTCCTTGAATTTTTCTTCCGATTCCTTGTCTCCCGGATTTCTGTCCGGATGGTATTTTAATGCAAGTTTTCGATATACGGTTTTAAATTCTTCAGGTGTTGCATTCCGGGCAACACCCAGAATTTCATAGTAATCACGTTTGGTTGCCATTATATTCCCGGATAAAATGAATTAAGAAAGTTTTTTATTAATTTTTGAAAATAATAATCTAACATAATGCCAAAAAGAATGTTGTCAACTGAACTTCTGTAAAGAAGGCTTGAAAACAAAAGAGCATTAAAGCTTTCGGCTTTTCCGAAAAAAACCATGGAAAATACGATAACCAGGCAACGGGTTACAACAAGCATTCTCTTATTTAATTTATCAGCAATAATTCCCATGGAAGTATGCAGAATTCCGCTGATTAAAACACCCAGCGTGACCAAAATTCCGGTTGAAAAGCCCGATGTAAAGCCCGCTTGCTCCGAGATCATGGGCATAAACAGGCAATAAAGGAACGACTATTCCAACGCCAATGACTGCTGCAAATATTGAAAAAAAAGAGTTCCGAAGATTTTTCTGTCCGTCCAGTTCATATATTGATTGTAATAAGGGTGACAATCGGCGGGGCATAAGCCGGTTTAAACCGAAACAGCGAGCAAATGGAAAAACAGACTCTATTCCCTACAGTTGAAGATTCCCCGGCGCTTGCTGCGGGGAATCTTCAATAATAAGGATGTGTTCGCTTATCTGGTTTTTTCCCTCGAAAAGATAAAGACTATCCAAAAAGCGGCTGCGGTCAATTGCGTATCAAATTTCGGTTTCCGATATGCCGACAGCCGCTTGATCATGCTTTTTTAAGAAGCAATCCAATTTCGGCTATGGCCTTGGCGATGCGTGCCTCCTGAGCGCGTTTGCGTTCGAAAGCAGCATCTATCTTGGCTGTCATTATACTGATGTCGCAGGGTTTGGTCAGGTATTCAAAGGCGCCCTGGCGCAACCCCTCGATGGCGGTCTGCAAGGTAGCCTCGCCCGAAAGCAGAATCACTTCCACAAGGGCAGTGATGTCTTTGATGGAACGCAAGGTGGCGATGCCATCCATATGGGGCATCATGATATCCAAAATCACCACATCGACAGGTTTTTCCCGGATGAGATTAAGGGCCTGCAGTCCGGAAGGGCAATATCCGACTTGGTAACCGAGCATGGACAACCGATCGGTCAGAATCTGGGCAAATGCGACTTCATCATCAACTATCAATATCTTTGGTTTCATGAAACCCTCCCCGGGCAGCGTCAGGCATTTCCAGCCCCTGCCCTGAATGATTTTTTTATCGTGTCTTCGAGTTCTTTGTTGTAAAAAGTTAGTCCAGCCCCACCAGCCAAAACCTTAACTGTCTTTGATCGGGTTTAAAGTGATGATCATCTCCCCGGTGGCCGGATCCACTGCCGCTTTGGCGCCGACTGAGTCCAGCAGGGCCTGATCCTTTTGGCCGGTCAGCGGGTCAGGGCCTCTGCCGGCCGGTCCCTTGAGCCTGATGCATGCCCCATGGGCCACCGTTTCAACGGTAATGTCGATGGCCCCGCCCAGGGATGCTGCACAGGCTGTTGCGTCGTCCAGGCAGCGCCACATCAATTGCTGAAAGGCAAAGGGCGCGGTTCTCACCACAACGCTGTGGGCCGGAGGTACCATCGCCACGGCAACTCCGCGCATCGCCGCCATTCGTGCCGTCAGGCCCAAGGCCAGTTCAATGGCCTGATCCACGACGATAGCTTCTGCCGTCTCGTCCACACTGTGGGCCAACCTGTTGAGGTTTTTGATAATAGCGTCTCCCCTGCGGATCTGGGTCTTGATGGCCTGAGCGGCCAGGAGCAGCCGTGCCGGATCAATTGCCCGGCCCTGGGCGGCAAAGGCCAGCAGGTCTTCGATCATGCCGGCGTTTTCATTAACGATGGCCAGTACATTTTTCAGTTCGTGGGAGACAGATGACGTGACCGTGCCGAAAAACCTCAGATCCGAAGCGCTGTTCAATTCTGCCATAGTTCCCTCATGCTCATGCCAAAAGGATTTTGATTAGTAAAGGCCGCATTCTCCAACGGATTCATGGTAAGCACTCATTGACCTTTTCCTTGTTGCAGCATCGCCTCATTCATTTTTTCAAGCAGGGATTCGATTTTTACCGGTTTGACCAGGTAAAAATCTTCCCCGGCTTCTGCAACACCGATTTTAAAATCATCTTCAGAGCCGTGTCCGGTCAGGAAGATGAATTTCATTCCCGGATGCAGGGCCTGAAGCCGTTTCTTCAGTTCCAAACCGCTGATTTTTGGAATTTTGACGTCGAGAATAGCAAGATCAAATGTCTCGGTTTCAACCAGTTCCAGGGCAGCCACTCCGCTGGTAACCCAACTGGCCTGGATTCCTCTGAGAGATAGGCGTTCGGCCAGTGTTGAAACCAATTGCTCTTCATCATCAACCAGCAATACGCGCATATTCTTCTCCTATTTTCTTTCCATACGTCAACGGCAGAATGATCGTAAAGAGGGTGCCTTGGCCCACAGCGCTTTGAACCTGAATTTTTCCGCCGATTTCCTGCACCAGCCCATATGTGATTGACAGACCCAGTCCGGTACCGCCGATACGGCTCTTGGTTGTAAAAAAAGGTTCAAAAATCCTTTCGATATCCGATCCGGAAATGCCGCAGCCATCATCTTTAACCACAATGGAAACCGCATCATCGCCGTGCTTTGAAACCCCGATTTCCAGTCTGCCGCCATCGGCCATGGCGGCAAAGGCGTTGTTGATCAGATTAAGAAAAATCTGCTGAAGCTTTCCTCGGTCGCTTTCAAAATCGGGAATATCGTTGGGAATATCAACGGAAATGGCAATACTTTTAAATTCAGCTTCCTTTCCCAGAAATCCTAATACATCCTGAATGATGGAGTTCAAACTGATTTTCTGAACCTTTACCTCGATATGTCTGGCAAAGTTGAGCAGTCGCTTGGTGATGGTTCCGCACCGTTCCACTGATGAAATAATGGAATCGACCAGGCCGTTCAGTTTTGATTCATTATCATAATTTTTTCGAAAGGTGAAGAGGTCTTTGATCAGGCCTGCTTTTTCATTGATAATGGCCAGGGGATTGTTGATTTCATGAGCCACGCCTGCAGCCAAGCGTC
>Ga0315268_10003283_pt1 | contig 17853 bp, 16 predicted proteins | sample C1_top_MG_FD_204535 | JGI IMG/M metagenome (GOLD analysis project Ga0315268, IMG submission 204535) | Sediment microbial communities from Yellowstone Lake, YNP, Wyoming, USA - C1_top | ecosystem: Environmental > Aquatic > Freshwater > Lake > Sediment | place: USA: Wyoming | collected 2017-08-01
AGCAGGTCGCCCAGGGAACTGTATTCAAATTGGAATTAAATCATCCAGCTAGTTCAATTTCGGGAGATATGAAACAAAGTGCAAGCGCATGGGCAGATCGCTCGAAAGGAGCATTGGAAATAGAAACGAATGATTTGATTTATGAAGAACAGCTTTTGAGAATGCCTTTGCGAATTGAACATGTCGAACGAACAGCAATCGAATTGAAAGAGATTTGCACAGCACTTTTAAAAGCGAATAATGCGTTGCTCGAATCAGATAATGAACAGAATAGAGCGTTGCAAATGCTTTTAACCAAAAAGGAATAAGGGATATATATGGACGAAAAACAAAGAGCACATAGTATTGCATTAAGGAAAATACCATTAAGTGATTGTTGCGAAGTATGCCTATCGCCATATAATTTGGTTCGGCATCATTCTTATTATAAAAAACCTTTATTTGTGCATATCGTATGCGCTCGTTGCCATGCAAGAATCCACAATATGAAAGATGAGAACTTAGAAAAGTTGCCATTTTGGGAAATGATGCAAATCAAATCAATAAGATTATTTACAATTGAATATGAACTTTTAGAGAAATTGCGAGAACAATCAAAATTTATGCGAAAAAATGAAAGACGTCTTAAAAAAATTGTTGAAAAGCTAGAATCAAGCAAACGCTTATAATCTTTGCGTGTATTTGAAATTGTATGGATAAGTTTTGCGATGATCCAATCCGTTGCAGGAATTGTATGAAAAAAACAGAGAAATGGGTTCGCTATGGTAAATGTTATTTCTGTTCTGTCCGATGTTCAAAGGAATATGAGAACAAGGATAAGTAAAGCCTGGAAGCCATACGGAAAGTTCTTTGGCAAAAAGGTTAAAAAGATTGCGCGAGAATCAAAACCATACATAGGCGATTTAAATGGCGAGGACACCAACCGATTACTCTTTATGCGAGAAGCCGAAACAAAAGATTCCATGTATTTTCTTGAAGGGATCAACGTTGCCGGATGGAACGAAATCGCAACCTGAATTATGCAAAAGATTGCATTGCGCGGGAGAATTTGACAGTTTCAAAGACAATCTCCCATTATGTTTTGTTCCAGCATTAAGGCCGAGCGAACGGCCAGTTCAGGATAAGGAAGGTCGGTTCATTTGAAAAAGATGATGTGCGTATGCGGGCATGAGTTTCTCGGAATCGAAGGGAATAACAGAACGAATGTTCATTTGGAAAGAAATCTATTCCAAATACTTTCATTTTCAACAGCATGTAAATGTGGTTGCACAAAAGCAATGGAACCGCCAGTCGAAGGTGATACGTTTTGATTGGAAAGATAGGCGATATAATCTTTATCCTGATTGCATTGATTGGTTTAGGAACATCAATCGGATTATCAGTAACTTTCAATTCAATCATCCCAGTATTGGTTTATGCAGGGATATGGGCGGGCTTATTCTGGATGGTAAAACCGAATGAATTAAAAACCAATAGCGAGAATTAAGCGTATGGTTGCGCCAATGTAGCATATCAACCTATCTCATCTAATCTGCCCAGACTAGATGATCAAATTCTATGGCGCAACCATATCCTATTTTAAATATAACCATTTCAAATCAGATACGGTGATCCGAAATGAAAGCGAACGTAGATATAGGCGCAATGAAAGTTGAACTGGAAGGAACAGTTGATGAGTTTAAAGGGTTCTTTTGGAAGATGGAAATCCCTGAACAAAAGCTAAAAGTGGATGAGCCAAAAATGGTCAGGAAACCAACGAAAGAAACAAAGAAAGAATCAAAAATATCTTTCCATGTTATTGCGCTTAAAATTTGGGGCAAATCGGCATATAATGTATATCTTGAAAAGATCGCAGAAGGAAAAACAAGGAAAGAGGCATTGGAACAGATGGCAACCACAATGAATGAAAGAGGTTATCCAGCCAAAGGAAAGCTGAAAAATAGTCTAAAGCATTTGCCATACGACAAATACACCAAAAAGCAGATAGTTCAGCCACAACCATTAGAACAAAGCGAGGGATCAGAATCGAGATATGGAGCAATCTGATTCCTTTTTAAATTCTTTTATTTCAATTCAAATCATGCCTATCTATTCCAGCGATATAAAAGAAATCTTATACGAGGAGGATGTATCGCGGATTTACAATTGTGCAACCAAATCAATGGAGCGCGTTCTCGTATCATTGCTTTGGATCACAGGAGCGAGAACAACCGAAATCATAATGCTCCAAGCAAAAGCGTTCGATATTTCGGATCACAGTCTAAGCATCGTGATTCCAACTTTAAAACGCGGAAAGAAAGAAGGCGGAGATTTTGATGTTCGTGAAAGAACATTGAATTTCAAAAGGCCGAAAGCATTGGATATGAACATCTATATCGAAACCATAATCGAATATGTTAAAATGATTCCAATGCCCGAGCAACGGATATTCAAATACAAATCCAGATGGGCTGAAAAAACCATAAACAAATTGGGCATGGATGCGATTCAAAAGAAGATTTGCCCATATCATTTCAGGCATTCGGTTCTTTCCTGGTTGGCAAAGAACGGGGCGACGGTTTCAGAGCTTATGTTTTTCAAAGGAGCAAAAAATATTTCTTCGGTCAGTCCGTATCTAGCGGCGGTTCCGTTCGAGGTCAATCTCCAAAGAATCAAAAGAGATCGTTCGCAGTCCGGTCAGGAGATTCAAAAGAGAACCGAACCGGATTTCGTTTCAGAAAATAAATGAGGTGTATCTAAATGGTCAGAATGTATAAGCGGTCAATGAGAACCCTATCAGAAATCAAAATCAAGATAAGCGAATTGGAATCAACCAATGCGAATCGGGAAACGATAGCCGTATTGAAATGGGTTATAGGTGATGGCGTTGAAGAAATCAAAACCGAAGCGAAAGTTGAAAACTAAATCCCAGATTGTAACCCAAGTGAATGAGATTTTTAAGCACATGGAGATAGGCGACAAATCAACAATCAATTACGAACGGGGTTACTACAACGCTTTGCTATGGGTATTGGGAGATGGGGTATGATTTCAAAAGTTCATTTCTCATCAGCGCGGGGCAATTGGAAAACTCCAAAGGCGTTATACGAGGAACTCGATAAGGAGTTTCATTTCGATTGCGATCCCTGTTTAGTAACCGAAGGCACAATCCACGATAGGGATATGCTCGGATCAACCTGGGGCAAAAGAAATTATGTTAATCCTCCATACGGAAAAGCATTGCCTGAATGGGTTGCTAAGGCATGGTTAGAGAGAGAGAGAGGTCATCTAGTTGTGATGTTAATTCCAAGCAGAACCGATACTCGATGGTGGCACGATTATATTATGAAAGCGGATGAGATTCGATTCATTAAAGGCCGTTTGAAATTCGATGATGGAAAGAACCCTGCGCCTTTTCCATCAGCTATTATCATTTTCAAACCATCTACTAATTAGTTTTCAATTGCTAGTCAATAGTATTCAGCCAACCATTTTAATTTCCAAACTCTTTCTCCGGTTTGAAAGGTCGCATGATGAACATTCAAACTGTGCGGAAAAGGAACAGAATGCGAATAAAGCCTCTTTTATACTTATAATATCTTTTAACTACCCTAATATTCCTTTTAATATAAGGGCTAACGTATTGTATGTAATTAAGGAACAATTATATATCCTTGTGCGTAAAACGCAAAACATGGAAGAAAGCGATACGAAGAACCTGACGCTAACCCACTCCCTTTTAGTTTTGAATACGATTGAGAAGATGCTCGATTGTCATGCAAGAGGCGACGTTGAACGTTACTTTGCATATCTCGAAGATGCGTTACAACTGGAAGTCCATTACATTGATCCAGCCGTGCGCCAAGCGATACAGAAAGATTTTGAATTATTCCGAAACAAAGCTCGTTCAATCAAAGAAAGCAACGATCATGAAGAATCCAAGAAAAAGAAGATACTTGATTTAAAAATGGATTTTGCGGAATCTCATAAGTTCTTTGCCTTGTTTGCTTTGAATCGTGTTGGCCTTGTAAAACTCGCAGAGGAAGGAACCATTGATTTTAAATCAACTGATTTCGATTCTTTGAAACGGGTTATCAGGGATTCGGGCGCAGGAACCGAAACGAAGCTGATCGAAGTGTTGACAAAGAAAGAGGAAAAGAATACTGGAAGTGCATCGGGTGAGGGCAGTTGCCTATGACCGAATCAATAGTCCATTGGGAAGCCGATGCATGGCTATCGTATCATTTCGACCAGAGCGCAGAATTGAAAATAGCGCATGAGGAATTGCTCGCTATCGCGTATTTGAAACATCTCCGCGATCATGTAGTGAAAAACAAATTCTCGTTCATGGCATCGTTCGATGGTCGGCATCGTTCAGCTAAAAGCGTTACCGCCTGCACAATCGGTTGCCTTTGGGATTCAACGTTCGAGCAACAATTCGAGCATCGTATCGTTCAGGATCATTTAGAGTTCATGGATGCGATTGATTCGTTGGATCGCAATGGAATAAAGGGCGGGGTAATCATGGTCGATGAGGCCGGAATCAGCATGGCATCAACCGATTGGTATGAGCAGTTTATGAAAACAATCACAAAGACAATGCAGATGTTCGGATACTTGTTGCCAGTAGTCCTGTTCGTAGCTCCGACAAAAGATTTCGTGGATTCAAGAATCAGAAAAATGTTTCATGCGTATTACAAGATGGAACGATATAACAATGATTATACGACAATCACGCCATACAATGTAAAATATAACACGATATTCAATAAATGGTTCTATAAGAAACCAGTATTACGATTGAACGGTCAGGAAATCATTTTGAAAAGAATCAAATTCGGGTTGCCTCCCCCATTCATTACCGAACGCTATCAGGCATTGGAGATAACCCGGAAAGCCAAAATGAAGGATGGCTTTATGCGCGACATCAGGCAAGCCCAGGTCGCGGATCAGAAAAAGGAAGTCGATATTGATAAGATGGTCAATTTTGTTATCGAACGTTATGGATTATACGAATCCAAATCCAGTTCGCCGGATGATATTAGATTGGACGAAATCAAATTGGAGTTCGGTTTGAAAAGCGCGGGCGTAACTTCGAGAAGCGCGAAATATATTAAAATGGAAAGCGAGCGTATAATCAAGGAACGGATGAAAGCGAAGAAAGAACAGATGGAAATCAAGAAAGAGGTGATTTGACATTCCGCAATTCCTCCCACGATTGAAATCGTGGGTTTCCTTGCGGGTGGTAATATGACATCCTCCCAGCCCTAAAGGACGGGGTATCCAAGGTGAGCTAAGAGGTGCGGTTTCAGGGGTATAATAGTATGAACGATACCTTTAAATACTGTTCGGTGCATAGTATATACAGGTGATTCGGATGGAGACTCATGAAATTGAATTGAAGTTGGATGATGATAGCAGAGGATGGAGATTATGCCGAGATATAACTGGCAGATTATGGCTTGTAGATAAATCTGGCTATGCAGTCCAGATGATTAGAAATCCAGAGCATTTTCATCATGAATATACTGCCACGATAGTCAATAGCTTTTCAAAGTGATTTTCATGCCGATGACCTGTGATAAATGCCATAAGGAGATAGGAAGGATATACCTTCATGTGGAAGGAGGATATTCTTTTTGTCTATCATGCTCCGAAAAGCTGATGCAAACGATAAGTGATTGGGTGAGGGATTGAATAGAAAAGGTGATTTTGATATGGAAAAAGAAATTCTTGAAGTTCTCCATGATTTGAGAGTTGAAAACCTTGAATTGAAAAGGGAAAACAAAATAAGGATAAATGAGATAATTCAAAATGAAAAAGATAAGACGCATACCCAATTCAAAATTGACCAGATAATAAATGAAAGAAATGGATATAAAAATGCGGTTTATTTGATGGGCTTTCTTTGGATTGTATCAACTGGAATAATGATGATTTTAAAAAGGTGATTTTCATGACAACCACATGTGAAACCTGCGGTGCTGAGGATGTCCTTGTTCATACCTGCTGGATATGCGGGGCAACGACTTGTGGGATGGATACCTACGTTGATGGCAACGATATGACCAATCTAAATAGATGCAGAGCGTGATTCTTATGACCGAGAACTTCATAGCCAAGATACAAGCTCAAGGTCGTATTGTCATCCCTATTCTTTACATGGAAACATTGAAGGTAAAGGAAGGCGATAAGGTGCGGGTAAGCATAGAGAAGGTGAGATGAACATGTGTAACTTTTGGAGCGCATTGATAGATCGGAACGGGAAAGTCCATTGGAGTGAGAAAAACTCGTCGCATGAGGAACTCGTAAAACAATCAGGATTCAAGGATGATAAACTAGAAGACAGGGATTTCGTCAGGATAGAGATAACTCCGAAAAACAATATGGCTATCTTCAGCAAAAAGGAAGCGGACTGGGTATTCAAAATAGATGAGAAAAAGACCTTGCCAGAATGGTATTCCAAAAACCAAGAGAAGATGGAAAAACTCTGTTGGCTTGAATGGAAGAACGCTATGAAGAAAACCCTCTGGAAGCTGAATCTGGAAAAAGCTGAGGATTTCATCACAAAAGAAATTCCTGAGATTCCGTGGTTTAAGTTCAACGGAAAGATACGCAAAGAATGGCATCTTTCGATAGGAACCACGTTGGTCGCCGCAGGGGTCGCCGCAAGGGACGCCGCTGGGGACGCCGCAAGGGACGCCGCAAGGGACGCCGCATGGGTCGCCGCAGGGGTCGCCGCAAGGGTCGCCGCAGGGGACGCCGCAAGGGACGCCGCATGGGACGCCGCAAGGGACGCCGCATGGGTCGCCGCATGGGTCGCCGCAGGGGTCGCCGCAAGGGTCGCCGCAGGGGACGCCGCAAGGGACGCCGCAGTATTCGTTCGCATCCTTCTATGCCCTAAAATCGAACTGAAGCATAGACACCATGTAGAGGCAAGGATGGATGTCTGGAGACAGGGATACGGATTGAGATGCGATGTGAACGGGAAATTGTATGTCTATGGGGTAAAGTTGAAGGGGTGATTGAACATGGGCGCTATTGTTGATTATCTGAAAGAAAGAGAAGGGATGGATGATTCTTGGAGCTATCATCTTAAGGCGAGGGCAATAAGGAGGGATGAATCATGTTCCAAAAAATCAAAGTAGAATCAGAGGAATACGCATTTGAATTACAAGGGCATACAATCCCGCTATCAGCAATCAAAACAATCTGTTTGCCGATCCTGATCCTTGTCATTGCAGGATTAGCGTATAACGTAGGTCAGAATGATGCGATGGAATATGAGAAGGTCGCAATGTATTTCGGTCATGGGATATGTAATGTCTATGGTCAATGCGTAACCTATAAATTGGAACGCCTTGATAATAAGATTCAATGGATACAGCAAACATATAATTCAACGATACAGGGAAATCAGACATGGTTCAACACCTCATTCACAAATCAAGGGATTCAATGACATTCATGGCAAGATACGATAAGATCAGGAAATGCGGGCATTCCATAAATTCAGAGAATCGGAATTGCCTGAATTGCCAGGAATGTTCAAGGCGTCGGAATGAGTATGTCAAACAACTCCAAAAAAAAGGGTTCAAAGAAGATTATCAAAAGAAATATAATCAATTGCCGATATACGCAAAGAGGGTTTTCTATGGATTTTTCAAGGCGAACCGTTAAAATGTTTTCCCTGTTAAATCTATCATGGTCGTATATACTGATTCAACTCCAACAAAGGTAATCACAAACACGCCATCAACTCCAACGTCCAAGACGTCCAGCAGTCAGAGCAGTTCGGGCGGGAGCAACTCCTCTCCCGCCCCTTTAACTCCTAGAGAGCAGAACCTTTTAGACATAGCAAGGCAGACCGGATATTCAGGGCAAAGCGGAGAACTTGCGAAAGGGATCGAGGCAAAGAATAATATCCCTTCGCAAGCCCCTGATTATTCTTATAACCAACAGGCAGGCATAGTAACGCAAGGAACCAACACATATACGAACGTTACAGGAGTAATCCTCACACCGACGGGGCAATTGAAAGATGTAATGCAAACAACCGAAGGAACAACGAGGACATTCAGCGCATCATCAGGCGCGGTATCCGAAGTCCAGAACGCTCAAACCTATGTCAATATGGATACCATGCAGTTATTGAACAAGCAAACAGGAGAGCCAGTCAATGTCAGAACCCAAGAAGGATTGGATCAACTCGCAAGATTGAATGTATCAATCAGCGTTCCAAAAGAACTCGCAGGGCAAACGGATTATTACGCGAAGAACGTAGATGAGAAACAAATGCGAGATGTCAAAGATGTTGTATTCACGCCAGTCAATACATTAGGCCAGCAATATTTCAATCTCTCGCAAACAGGAACCGATTATACATTGAGTTGGAATCCTAGTTTCACTTTGACGCCAGGATTGAAAGCATCATTTGAATCCCAATTAAAACAACTAGAAACCCAATACACGGATGTTCAAGTAACCGAATCGGATGGGAAGTATATCATTTCGCCGAAAGCGATAACAGATTCAGCGTATCTCAATTCAAAAGCATTCGGATCGGATTATATCAAAGAAGCCAAATTAGAGGGCGGAGTTCCAACAGTCTTAACAGCATCAGGGAAGTCAATCAACTATGCGGATATGTCGCCAATACAAAAACAGGCGTTCGAGGCGAATATATTGCCAAGCCTGGAAACAGCATCAGTTGAATCCTATTTGCAAATCTCGCCAGCAAATACGGAGATAACAGGTATAATAGAATCACCTCCGGCATTTAAGGGAAAAATGCCCTGGGATTTCACAGCATCGACTTTCCCTTTGAATCCAGAACTCGCAGTAAAAGCATCAGTCGAAGCCGGAAATAATCTAATTTCAATTCCAGCATTCACAAAAGGGAAATTAGAGATAACAACGCCATCATATCAGGCGACAAAAGAAGAAACAGCCGAAGATTATCAGATGCAATTGTTCAACGATCCAAATGGTCTATTCATTCGGAATCAGGTATATGCAGGGAGATTGCCGAAATCTGATTTGGTTCCGGCATTCTCTATATTTCTATTGAGCGGAAAGCCAGGAACAGCCGTCGAAGATTTCCTTCATGGGTTTGAAACAGCTAGACAAATAACGCCTGAAATGAATATCCCTCCAATATACGGGGTTCCAGATTCGCCTTATTTTGGGATATTAGGGCATGGATTAACAATTCCAGCGATCAATACGCCTAACCTATATATTCCAGATGTTAAAATACGGGCGAGTGATTTAATAAATCTAAATCCAATCGCACCGCAAGAAGTGAAACAACAAGCATTACGTGAGTATCAAATAATAAATCAAAGACCACTTTTGGCCAATCTATTCAGAATAGGGGTTGGTTTATCACCTGAACCACAGGCATTGAAAGAACAAACTTATAAGGATATTGATTTGGTTTTCGGATACAATAAGCAACCACAAGCGCAACAAGTCGAAGTCATAACAGCCGATCCATTCCTGAAAGAATATTTCAACCAGAATCCGATTTACCAATACGGAAAGATAAATGAAACGCAACCATCAGTATCAGGAGAGAACTGGAAGATAAGCGCAAAGGATATTGATTGGAGCAATGCGAGAAATCTGAATGAATGGAGTTTGGGAGATATAAGCATTTCAAGGGGCGCAGGATATGTCGCCGATATTGCAGGGAACACAGGAAAGGTATTATTGACAGGAGGCATATTCGCAACGCAGGCTTTGAACGCCTATTCCAATAATGGATTGAAATATGATACGGGGCGACAGGAAGGATATGGTTCAGCATATTATATGACGCCGGAAGAAAGGGCAATCCAATCCAATGTTTTCAAATCAGAGGCAGAATATCTAGTGCAATTGCCAATCATCGCTCCATTCATAATAGCTCCTTTATTAAATCCTGAAATGATACCTGGCGCAACAAAACCATTAATCAATTTGGGAGGCGCGGAAAAGGCAACAGAAACAACTATCGGGCAAACAACCGGAACGGCATTCAATGTCGCAACTGGCCAAGCTATAAATCCTAATCCTGTTTCGATTATGACGCCAGTAACAAGGGAATTTGTCGAAGGAGGAATACGCGAGGAATTAATAAGCGGAGGCGAACACTTTATTCCGATACATCAAGTCGGCGATTGGTTCCCTGTTTCGGATCAATACTTGCAAACAGCATTCGCAATGAAAGGTTCGCCAATTTTAAGCGCAATCGGTTCGTCATTAGAGCCAGCCAGCACATTAGGAGAATATTCAAACAAAGCAATCGGTTCAGGGTTATTCACAGCATCGGCGCAGACATTGGCTGATTTGACATTCAGGGGCGAAATCCGCCCAGAGGAAACAACCCGGGCATTTTTGGGCGGTTTGGTATTCAGAAGCGGTATCGAAACAGGAAAAGGAGTGATTGAGGCCGGAACTCCATATTGGGATCAGGCAACAACAACTTTCGATGATTTAACGAATCCGAAACCAATCGCGCAGAATCTTTATAATGCAGGAAGCGAAGTCAGCACAGGATTGAAATATGCGAATCTCATCCGCAATGTGAATATTGCGACATTGCCTCCATCAGCATCAAGCGAAACTCCAAAATATTTCGATATAGCCCAACAAGCGCAGGCATACCATGTCAATCCATTTGAGGCAATATCTCCAACCTCGCAAAGAATCAATATAGGTTTAAGTCCAGCGCAATTGAAAATAAACATACCGCAACCAAAACAAATCAAACCAACAATATCAACCCAACCAATAGTCGCGCAAAGGTCAAAACCATCAACCCTATTATCAGCCGGAGCGATAACATATCCAGCCGGAGCGTTCGCAACAGTTAGACCAAAAATCCAGAATGCGAACCAATATTATCAGGCACAACAACAAGCGAGCGCGCAATCAATAAACCTTTTAACAGGGCAACAGGCATCAGTCCGTTCGTTATCGAGCGAAGCAACCCATCCAAATCTTTTAACCGGAGCGAAATTGAATTTAAGCGAGAACCTTTCAGTCGGAGCGAAACAATCAATAAAGATCGGGGCGAAGATTGCGACACAGGAAGCGATACAACAGGCGATAGCCGAACAGATAAAAGAACGGATCGCAGTAAAAGTATTGGTCAAAGAGAAGATACGGGTTCCAACAAGACCTCCATTGGTTCCGACAGCCCAAAAGAGTTTCTTTGGAAAAAAGAACAATAAGAAATTCAAATTGGCATTGAATCCGAACCAGGAAAGCGCAAGAACGTTGTATTCAGATTTGTTCAGCGTCGCCAAATCGCAATCGCGGTTCGGAACAGCAACCAGTCCGAACGCACGAACCATCAGAAAATACAATTTCTATAAGGGCGAGGCATACCGTAAAATTCCGACAGTCGAATTAATCAAAGCAGGGAAAGGATTAAAAGGGTTCAAACCTAATAGGGCAAAGAGGCAAAGATTCCTATGAAAGGCCAGGTTACATTTGTAAATCTAATTGCGGTTGTAATAACATTGATTGTATATTTCATGTTCATTCCGATTCTCCAACCTATGATAGATTCAACGGCGGTATATCTGAACAGCGATCCCAATTCGACAACTCCGATTTTGATTGTGATGCTGGATTTCCTTCCATTCATATTATTGCTTTCAATTGTTCTCACGGCAATCAATTATGCCGTTCCAAAGAGGGAAGGGTATTGAGGTGGCTCAAATGAACCATCTCAAAAGCATTGCCTTTGTTTTTCTTATTTTATTTGTATCAGTCCATGCCGACCTCTCATTCCTGGATTTCAAGTTAGACCATGTCGATACCGACCTGACGCACGGTTGCCAGTATTACACGATAACAAATCCCAACGCCCTCATAGATGTCGTATCAAAACCGACATCCGAGCTATCAGCATCCAAGATGAAAGTATCAGAGATAAAGAATGGGGCATGGGAGATACTCATCATCCAAGACAAGACAAGGGATGTCTGGAAACCGGATGTCATATGCGAAAAGCAAGACATCCCATGCGATGAGAAGAACATGACGGCTCCCGATGGTTCTAAATGTGACGAGAAAACCAACACCTATCCAGGCGAGGTATGCACAGACAAGGGTTCTTCCATTAAAGAATCATACAAGGAAGATGTTTGGATTCCGATGCAAGCATCGGAGCAATTCAAACCGGGAGAGACCAAGGCAAGGTATTGCGCTTCATGGCAACCGCAATTTATTCCAGGAAAAGGATATGGGATAGAGGCGGATATGATTCCTACATTCGCAGGAATCAAATACGACGGTTCAAGTCCGAATGCACCAGCATTCGCCTGGTGGAACGCGACATGGCCGTACCTGATTCCGATTTCGATTAATACTACTGTGGCGACAAATCTGACAAACTTCCCGGCAATGATTAGCCTGAACACAAGCAACTCGACCTTATGGAACACGACCTCATGCACCAATGTCCGATTTCTCGACAGCACGAACACAACAACCCTCAATTATGAATTGGATTCCTCAAGTCCGACCTTCTGCGGAAACGCGACGAACAACGCGACCTTCTGGGTATCCGGCAATTATACGGGCGGAGCATTGACGACGATATACGCATATCTTGGAAACCCAGGAGCGGCAAGCGGGGCGAATGCTTTGGCAGTCTGGTCATCCGCTAACTATGTCGGCGTGTGGCATATGACAAGCAATTCTACGCTGGTCGATAGTGTCGGAAACAACAATCTAACCGTCAGCGGTTCAGGCGTAACCTTATCAATAGAAAATGGAAGAAGCGTCAATAATTTCTCAACGGCATCGACAGCGTATTTCAAAAAAACATCGCCAGTCAATCTTCCAAAAGGAACCGGAGCGAATGTATCAACAGTAACAGTTTTTTACAATAAATATGGCAACGCATCAACAGATTGGAGTTTGCTTGGATATGGAACTTTTACAAATGGTCAGCTCAGAGAGAATTATGTGAAGTGGGATTCGTACAATCATAATATTGAATCCTACGCAACAACTACAACAGTAGGTTCTTTTCCGCCTCCAACTGGATATGCGATGTGGTCAAATAGATGGGGTATCTATTCGACGACCTCGCATAATGGCTGGATAGAGAATTCAACGACAATCACGATGAAAAATGGGACGCATACCTTGAATACAGTTCTTGGGTTTGTATCTATAGGCGAAATTGGGGATGGGACAAGATACGCCAGAAGCGTAACAATATATGAAGCCCGCATTATGAGTGTTACGCCGTCGGATGATTGGCTTAAAGCGGAATTCGGCCAGACTTCATCGGCTGGTACCGTCATATCAAACACCGCGACAAGTATCACCGCAACTCTTAATTCTCCAATTAATTCAACCTATACGATCTATTCAATCCCTGTCAATGCGACCTGTGATTCAAGCGGTTCATTCACAGGGGAATACCTAAACATAACGATAGACGGCGCGATTTACAGCACAAACAATTATGTCGCAGATGGGAGCACTTACCAAGTAAGCATAGTTTTTCCAGTAGGCTCGCATAGTGTTTCAGCATCCTGTTACAACGGATCATATTCAGGAAACTCATCATCTATTATTTTCTCAGTCCAGCCGACAGTTACGCCAACGATAAACCAACCGACTAATACGACATACGGAATCTACAATACTATTTTCAATTCGTCCTGTTCGGGTTCTTTATCATCATACCTTTTGAATATCTCATTGGATGGCAACCAATCATATATCACGAACCAACCGATAGCGAACAGTTCGAGCTATCAAACAACTCTAACGCTTTTGGCAGGGAATCATAATACGACCTCAACCTGTTTCAATACAACAATAACAACAGAGAACCAATCATTCTGTTATCAGGAAACGGCGAACGCATCAACAGGTTCAGACGGTTCATGCGGATTGAATTATAATGGTTCCTATGGTTCTGGAACAGATGCGGGAGGAACCTGGGATGGTGCTCCGCATGGATGGATAGCTACTTTCGATTCTGATTACTCATCCTATGGAGATTCCAATCCAGGGATCGGAGGCGCATACGTCCTGATAAATTATTCAAAACCAACCAATGCGAATAGTGATTCGTTATGGCAAATCAAAGATAACAATGCTACAATGAATCTTTCAATCCCTAGTGGTTGTTGGAATGCAGACGTCAATAAATTATTCCTGTATGCTTATTCCAGCCAAACAGGAACTTATTGGGGTTGTTTCAATGTATCAAACAATTTCACCGTTTTAGACAATATCCAAAATGGAACTAATTACATCACGATAAGAACGATAGGTTCAGCGCAAAGACATATCTTCGAGGAAGGAATGTATTGGGATGTCGGGAATATGGTCATCACGGGAATTAGTGCGACATCAAGCCCGATCCTGTTCTCTATTACACCAACCGCAACAGCAACGATAAATGCGCCAGCGAATACGACATATACTACATACAGCCACGCAATCAATATTTCATGCTCGGGATCGCTCGCTTCATACGATATGAACTTCTCAAAGGATGGAATCGCATATTCTCCGCAACCGAATGTGATCCTTAATGGCTCATCATTCCAAGAAACGGAATCATTCGCGCCAGGGTATCATAACATAACAGCATATTGCTATAATCAGACGACAATATCTTCCACAGCAACAAGATATTTCACAGTTACGCCAATCCTCACATCGACGATTGATTTAACTCCGCATGGGAACACCTCATATACTCCAAGCCTATCTTTGGGGTGCGCTTTCAATATCACGGATACGGCAAACTCATCATTGAATGTGGATTTAAGATTCAACAAAGGGTTCAATCCTTTCTATTCAACGACAATCAATAATTATACCACAGGATCGATCTACACTTTCAACCTATCAAATGGGAACCTGACATCGTATCCTGATTATTGGGAATGCTTCATATCAACCAATGATTCATATTCAGCAATCTCAAACTCATCGAATATAATCTATGTGATTGGAAATGCGCCAGAGATAACAAATCTCGCTATCTCGCCAGCTTCACCATTCAGTTTCGAGAATCTCTCATGCGATTTCTCGAATATAAATTACAATAGTCCAGTAGTCCAGGCGAATATCTATTGGTATAAGAACGGCATTCTCCAACCTTTATTGAACCAATCAATCCCAAATATCCCGAACGCGACATTGGAGCATTCGATCCTAAATTCCAATAACCTGACAGTCGGAAATCAATGGTCATGCAATGTATCCTTATACGATGGCTATATTTCAAATTCAAGCATGAGCGCGAATGTTACGGTATTGGCGACAAGCATAACGATGATCGCCCCGTCGGATGGTGTAACATTATATGGCCAGCCGACATTCGAGTATGAGGTAACATCACCGAACGCGCAATGCAATCTTTCAGTAGATGGAACAGTCATAGATTCAAGGACGATAAACACATCCTCAGGAATCCAAAGCATATCGGATACATTAGGATTCGTATCCCATACCTGGAATATCACTTGTTATCCAATCGGATATGCCTCGCAATTCAATTCAAGCACATGGTCTTTCAGCATGACGAATATTAATCTGAATAACAGCGTCGTCCTTTCTCCAACCTCAAATTCAGTCAAATCCTCTCCGCAAGCGTTATTCTATGATGAGAACGGGCATTTGAACGCATTATACATAGATTCCCATTATCCAACGAATAATATGCTGATATACACATTGAACAATTATACCGTGATTGCCAACTATTCAACGCCATTCAATGCGACAAAGCAATTCTTCGTCGCATTAAGGGAACAGAATTACACGAGAATCCTGACATTCAGCGGTGGCAACTCTTATTTCTTCGATATAAACGGTTCAACTATAACGCAGATAAGCGGAACGGCAATTTCCGGCGTCCAGAATAATTCCTATTCCGATCCTTATGAATATGCGGATACGAAAGACCTCCAAACAATCAACTATTCAAATGGTGGTTTCTTCGCATTCATGATCCCGACAAACACAACGACAAGATTGGTTCAAAACAATTTCAGTTCAACGGTTTTGACGATTTTGAATACAACAGTTTTAAACGTATCTTTGGATTGGGGAACGATAGCGAACGATTCAGATTTGACAACCTGGTATTTCGCTTTCCCGATTAAATATATCACAACCTATTACATCGAACTATTCTCAACGGATGGCACAGGTTCAACCTATATCGCGAAACCAACGACAAACCTTTTGACAGCCTCGCAATTGAACAATTCAAAAGTATTCTTCGAGGCGTTCAACGGAACTCATTACATGATGGAAGCGAACGTAACCAACAACACGATATACAATATCGAAACTGGTCAGGCGGTCTATCTCGCGTCGATAGCAAATCCATCACATTTCATTTTCATTGATAACAAAACCTTCGTTTTCTTCGATACTCATGGCGGAGATACCTATGCCTATTCATGTTATTTCGGGCAGGCGACGGCGACATGCACACAAGCGAGTTCGAGCACATACGGAGTAACAGTTCCTTATGACCGCGGATTCATGGTTACGGCAACCAGGCAAAGCGCGAATGATGTCATCACACAGGGAACAATCTATGCGACGAACACGAGCGTCAATCTCGCATACAATTCAAATACATACGACATGAAATACATTTGCTATGATGAGCAATCGGATGGAAGAAAAACGTTCATGCTGAGTTCATTCTCTCAAAATCATTCAGCGATACTTTCAAGCGCATTATGGGGCTACGCCTTGCCATCCGCATCATTGGGAAGCACATATACGAGATTGTATTCCCAATGCAACAATGGAACCACAAGGTTGTTCATAGTCGGTCTGACGGGCAGTTATTCATTGCCATTCTTCTCATTGAACCTAACAGCCGGAAACTATTACACATTCACGGTCAAGGATCAATACAGCCAGCCGATCCAGAACGTAACCATAACGGCGCAACGCTTCGACAACCTGTTCCAATCCTATGTAACCATAGAGCAAGGTTTGACCGATGTAACCGGAACCGCGACATTATACCTCCAACCATATATCCTATATCAAATAACCATCAATGCGAATGGATATGTCGCAAATACATTCCAATTCATTCCTTCGACATCGACATCAATAACAATCCAATTAGGAACAACCAACAATATCGTTTATTCGTTGCCGAACTATGAAACGGTTTTCAATGATGTTTCATATTCGATACAGCCAAGCAACAAGTCCTATTATTCCTCGAATCAGAACGTCAGCTATCATGTATCGAGCGCGAATGGAACATTGCAATATTACGGCTGGACGGTTACGAAAACCTATCATGGAATCAAAACAACAGTCGCATCCCAAAACATATCAGGCCAGCCAGCGGGCGGTATTTTGAATATAACAACCAATGGAACGGGAATGTATCAAGTCAAAACCTGGTTCAAAGCATCGAACTATTCGATATACGAACCAAACACATTCACGCTTTCAATTGGGAACGCATCAGGATTGGCATCAGCGCGCGAAGAATTGATTAATTCCGCTCCAATCAGCGGATGGTCATATTATCTCATAGCGGTCGTTGTAACGATGCTAGTGGCCGGTTTTGTCGCAATATACACGGTTGATGGAGCGGGATTGGTCGCCCTATTGGTTTTATGGGGTTTCACATTGCTTTATCCTGATCCAGTCATAACCTGTTTGGCTGGCGCGGATGCGTGTATAACTCCATTGATAGCGACAAGTGTAACAACTTTGATGGTTGTAGCAGGATTTTTCATTAGCCATTATTTCGGATAAGGTTTTAAACATGGAAAACGAGGTATGGGTATGAGATTCGGCGCATACATCATGTTGCTATTCAGCATCAACCTCATTTTCTATGCGATGGGTTAT
>Ga0315268_10003285_pt1 | contig 17851 bp, 21 predicted proteins | sample C1_top_MG_FD_204535 | JGI IMG/M metagenome (GOLD analysis project Ga0315268, IMG submission 204535) | Sediment microbial communities from Yellowstone Lake, YNP, Wyoming, USA - C1_top | ecosystem: Environmental > Aquatic > Freshwater > Lake > Sediment | place: USA: Wyoming | collected 2017-08-01
TTGGTCTATCTAAACCTGAGCATGTGAAGGCCGTGATAAGCTGCGGGGCGGAGGGAGTAATCGTGGGCAGCGCCTTCGTGAAGATCGTTGAAGACGATCTGGAAAAACCAGCAAGGATAGTTGAGGACGTATCTGCTCTTACTGAGAAGCTGAAAGCCGCAACCTTACGAAAGACATAGCTAGCTATTCAATTCTTCACAAGAAGTAATATCTTAAAAAATAATGGGCAGTATAAATTCGCTCTTAAGCATTGTAGCCCGGAGGTGACTCTAGCTCAAGCTAGAGAATACCCCTTCCCCCTTTTTTAGCTCCAAAGATAACAAAAAGTAGCCGAGGAATATTTTTGACTGAACTTCGCTTTCAAAGCCAGAAAAATGGCAGCGGCGCCAACACGTCCAACGGGTTTTCCAACACCTGTGGACGTCTCTTAGAATACATGGAAGCTAGGTCCGATGAGGTTACGCCTTCGCAGCTTGCCAAGGAGCTCTCTTTGCCAGGAGGCACAGTGCGCTGGGGCCTCCAGCGTTTACATAAACAGGGCAAGGTTATACAGCGAAAAGTCGGAATATACTCGTTTTACTGTGCATCGAAGCAGTTCAGCGACGAGTTCACGCGCCTCTATAAGATACATGAAGCCGGCGAGAAATACAAGATCCATGGCCTCTCATTGAAGCTGGAAAGGGACTTCTCAAAGCATTTCGCCAACACGATACCACTAGGTGGTACTCCAATTTTTGAGACGACCAGTTCTATACATGCTCCACGTGGGGCATTGGATGTGTTGAGATGGTCTCTCGGTTACTTGGGGCGCAGGGTTAGTTTTCAGCTTTCTAAGGCGACGCTGATGTGCTGGATTGACTGTAGTCATGTGCCTTTGGACTATGATGAGTTTCTTCTGTTTCTCAGTTTTGTGGACGGCCACTTGTCTTCTAGAGCGCTGCCTACTCTTCGCGATGAAATCGCGTTTTGGCGCGTGGTCCAATATGGATTGAACAAGGATTATCGTATTTTCCGTAATGACAGCCCGATGCAGTCTGTGTCGCTGAAGGGTTTCGGTGACTGGTTTGCGCGCTGCTATGAGAAGGAGTTTCCCGACGGGTCAACGAAGCTGCGTGAGGAGTTTCACGGCAGGGAGGAGAAGAGTCTGGAGGAGTTTGCAGCGCTAGTGAGTGGAGGCTTGACCAGCTCTCAGATCTTGAACGCAATCTACATCTATTCCCGGAGCGTGAATAGCCTTCAGCATAGCGTAGCTGAGTTGGTTAAGAGATTTGATCGGCTGGAGAGAGAGCGGAGAGATTCGAACCCCGCGAGGTGAATTTCTATTATCCCTTTTTTTATCATTTAATTCTTGCATCTGATTTTAGTAGGGTCAAGTTGGATAGTCAATTTTGTTCTATTGTATGATGGTATTTTTACTTCTAACTCTGTGGAAAGCTTTATGAAAGAAAAGGAGGTGATCCTACTGAGCAGAGTTTTAAGAACAAAACAAAAAGACAAAACAAGGATAAACACAGTAATATCGGGTGAGCCCGCCCTTTGGTTGATGGAGTGGAAGCGAAGAGGTCTTGTGCTGAGTAATTCCGACGCTGTCGTTCAAGCATTCAGAGTATTACAAGAAAAAATTACAGAACAGGACTTAAAATCAGTCCAGCTAGGAAATATGAGACGAATAGAAGAATAGAGAGATGTAGAGGTGGATCTACCAAGACTTCCACATTCCAGAATTAAATAATTATTTATTTTTTCCATCGAATGTTCTACTATCACAGGGATATGGTTAGTTCTTAGCAGTCTGTGCATGTGAACATTGTTAGTAACCCATACATAGATTTATTTAAAAGTAAAGGAACCTAACCTTATTTAGACTAAAATTTTAACAGGACTGGAAGGATCAAGTCCTTCCAATCCAGTTTGCAGAGGGCTTAGGTCTGGACGCCAATGCACCTCATATGATAAATGCAGAGGCGTATGTCTTGGATCGTCCAGATATGTTACCCAAAAGTTTAGGTCGCGGTCGTCCGAAGAAGAATCGGAACCGTGAGATTCTATTGCTTGCTGAGCTGGGTTTCAGCCGAGACCAGATAGCGAGGGCCACTGGACTGAAGAAAAGTACCTTGCGGGTTGCCTTCAGCCGTATCAAAAAGGGCGAGAACGTTAGTAAAAACGTTAGAAAAAATAAAACCCGTGTGTGCCAATGCGGAAGCGAAGAAGCCTATTTTGACCGTGAAAACGGCGAGGTCGTCTGCACCAAATGTGGCCTTGTACTGTCTTCTGTTGAGAGCTTTGAGAACAGGCTTCCCTTCGATACCACCTACGCCCTTACGAACAACCTGGCGTTCGGTAAGAGCCTTGGAGGCACGCTTCCCAGGAAGGAACTGTACAAGGTTTTAGCGAGGGGGCCCAAGGGAACTAAGGATCTTCCGATACGGAGCACCCAGATCCAGGTGATGAGCAGCGCCGTGGACCCCCCTGTTGTCAAAACGATGCTGAACTACGGCAGCAAAGTTATGACGGAGCTTGGTTTGAACAGGGACGACGATGTGTGCCATGTCCTCAGCGACCAGTACGGCCGGGTCATAAGGACGGTCGCAGCCTACATCCAAATCAGCAAGGCGCGTGTCCAACCACATCTGGTGGCACGGGCTGCTCTGTACCACGTCCTCATACAACTGTACCCCGCAAAGGCCGAGCAAGCACATAGGGACTATCCATTCAGTAATCGCCACCTTCAGTTCGTAGAGCAACTAGCCAGCATCACGAGGAAAGTCGAAAATCCGAAGCGGAAGTAGCTAACTCCTGAGGAGTTACTATGTTATTTATTTCTCCTTTGAGGATGCAAATTGAATCTGAAAAAATCTATTCCATTATGGCTTGCGCTGTGCCTAGTCATATTCTCTATAAGCGTCGCCGTTGCCTTTGCCACGTCTGTAACATCGATTCCTTTCACTAAACCCTGGACGACGAGTATGACATTCACTTACACTCAGCTTCAGGTCAACTCCGCCACTTTCGGCGGATACAACGCGGTCTCCAACACCTATGCGACCTGCACTGTTACCGTGCAAAACTACTATACGAGTGGCTCAGCAACTCCCACCGTTCAGGTTGACCTCTTCGACTCGACAAACACAGTAATTGCGTCTGGGTCAACTACTTCAACAGCCCTAGCCGCCGGTTCATCCGCGAACATAGTTGTCAACCTAACTTGGGCGTCGGGCAAATCGCTTAACGATGTGGTCTCTGGAACAATCGTCGTCACGCAGAGTTAAGGCAGGCAAGTTAGAGCTGTTGTGAATGAGTCTGGGAGGGTTCTGGGATGCGCTGCGAGGAGCCAACGGTCTAGGAGGCCAGATATGGGCCGTCAGTCTGATAGCTGCCGTAGCTTCAGGGGTGCCTCTCCTCATCTATCTTTCGAAGCGCCTCAGAAGCGGGATGCCTAAAGCGATTCCTGTAGAGAAGGGAGGGAACGTGCAGATGGCGCCTCTCACTCTTAGTCAGGCGGTTCAAAGGCTCGACGAAGATCTGATGCCGGTTCTCCGTCAAGAAGCTCGGAAAATCGAAGACTTGGAGAAAGAGAACGAGAAACTGAGAGCACTGAATAAGTCGAGGAGTAAACGCCGAGAACGTGAACATCGACAACAGGTGAAACACGGTTTTTGGAGGAAAGAAGAAGTTAAAGTGACTTTGGATCGGCCAATCCGGAGAAAAGGCGAGAGGTGAATCTGAATGGCCTTAGAGACAACTACCTTCAGCGGGGAGCTGCAGAAGCTTGACGAATGCCGTACTAAGTTCATGGAGAGCCTGAAGGCGCTAAGGGAGTTCATCCTCTCAGCAGCGTTTCTCGTGGATTATATGAAGTTTGAGAGCCTCCTCGGAGACTTCCAGGACAAGATAGTGACACTCGTCGAGGCCGCAGAGACGCCTGTTCCTGGTCTGCCTCCCTACGAGGCCGTCAAAGGAGGTGAAAAAGAGGAAGCTGAAGAAGTGGCGTCGGGGAAGTGGAGCTGGTGGAGGTTCGTCGCCGTCGCCTTCGTCAATATGGCCTGCTACGTGGCCGTTGAGCAGCGTATTCTCAGTTTCCAGTTCTTTGAGTTTGTCATCGTCCTCAGCATAGTCTTGATGTTCCTCCCCCAGATCGTAGACCTCATCTATCACCTTACTGGACATGGCGAGGAGGAGAAAGAGGAGAAGGCTCAGAGCATGAGGCTTGAGGACTGGATCCACGAGACGCTGGCGAAGATGCGTTCCAAGTACAAGTCGGCGCGTTTCCTCATGAAGGTACAGAACCAGACGGGAGACATGCTGCCGCAGTACAGGGCCCTCGGAGTGGACGAGGCGATGTACAACCGGAGCACCTTCTTCAATGAGACCCTTCCACATGAGCTCATGAGCCAGATAGGAGAGATCGAGATCGCCTGTGACAAGAACCTCTGGACAAGGCGTAGTTTGATTTTAATGGCGATTGTGCAGGCGAAGCAGGCCTCAATGGCTGCGGGGCAGCACGGAGGTATGCATCCGACTTGACCGAGCCGCTCTAAAAGTGGTGAGCAGAGAAATGCTGAGGGAAAACGGTTTGATTGTTGGGGATCGTCGGGATCCTCGGCTGAATAGGATAGAGAAGCGAGACAGGATAGAGATCGTGCTGTCAATTCTAGAGGCCGTTGAGAGTGGAGAGCATAGACCTACAAGAATCATGTCGCGAAGTAACATAAACTGGGTCACTGTCAAATCCATGCTGAAGAATTTGGAGGCGGCTGGGTTCTTAACCTCGGAAAAACAAGAATGTGAAAGAGGGCGACCAGCTCAACTGGTTTCTTTTAAGATTCACATGCTTTACTTCCTTACTGATAAGGGAACTCGCTTCCTGCATTTCTGCCGCGAAATATACGATGCGATTGAGTCACTGCTTAAGACTGCTGTCTGAAGGAGGAGGATCCTAATTTGGCTGAGGAGGAGATAAATCCATTAGAAGGAAGCCCATTAGGCGAGCAGATGTCTGCCACCCAGTTAGGCTTCTCTCCGATTGTCTGGCGGGACGCGCTCTTCAAGCGCATCGTGGAGTCGGAGGCTGGAAGGGGTGGCGTTGAGGCCCTGTGCCAGTACTCGGACCAGATCGACTTCATACCTGAGCTCCGCCCCTTCCGCCACGCCATGAAGTCGGGAACCATCTTCTACGAGACAGCGCTGGCGAAGTGCAGCAAGGACCTCCTCAAGCGACCCGTCTCAATTAGGGAAGATGAGGTTGTTGAGTTGCTGGGCTGCATCTGCAGAGAATGCGGGTTTAGGTCCACTCTAAGGAGTCTTTTAGTTACTGAGAACAAGTGTCCGAAGTGTGGAGACGCGCATAAGCCGTGGTACTCCAAGGTCCAGTACACCAATAACCTCATGAAGATGATAAAAGAGGGGATGGATCCCACGCCCGAAGCCGTATTGATGGACGTGGCCTACGACAGGCTCGCCGACTCCTACATCGCAGCGTTCAAAGCCATGAAACTTATCATGGACAAGACCTCTGAGATCTTCGGGTGGCAGAGCTTCCGAATCGAGGATCCCCAGCTCCGCAACTACCTGGATAGCTACCACCTTGGCAGGTTCGCGGGTGAGACGAAGACTTCTAGGGAGGAGAAGGAGATCCTCCAGTTCCTGACGAGGGGCTGCATGGCTGCGGCATCGCTAGAAGACGCCGAGAAGCTAATACGTCTCGGCATAAACGTTGTGAAGTACGGCTACCTCTTTGAGGTCCTAGGCGTGACGGGTGCCGACTCTTTCTATGAAAATACCCTCCTTGAGTATGACGAACTCTACAACCGGATGAACGAGGAGATCCGCAAAGCCTACCTGGAGATGTACGCCCCCGTGTCGGAGGAGTCCCAGACAGTGACGATAGGAGAGACGCAGGGAGGCTACTACGCGCCGTGCTTCATCATGCCGCGAAGCTGCTGGGAGTCGGGGAGCATCAGCAAAGACCTCGTCCTGCAGCCCGTTTACAGGCTTCCCGTATTTCCGAAGGCCGACTTCGGCGCCCTCCAAACCGTGTTCGCCCGGCTTGGAAGTGGAAAAACCTTCTTACTGAGCGCTATCACGTGTTATAGCATCTTATCCAAGCATGAACTAGTCTTCTGCCCCCTCAACGACAAGAGCAACAGTTACAGCCTCGCGGGCATCCCCCTGTTCGGGTACGACAAGAGGACGAAGGATCTTCTAGAAACGCTGGCTGTCCTCGGTATAGGCCCTCAAGGAGTTCCAACGATCACGCTTACAGTGCTGAGGAAAGATGAGAGGATATGGGATGTTGACCAGCATCCGCCCACTGTCTTCGACCGCGTCGTCGAGGTGGAGAGCCCTAGGGGTTTTGAACTCGACTTCAAGCAGGTCATGAGGGAGTTGAAGGAGGTCGCAGAGCCGTACGGCCACTCGAGGCCTGTTGGCATCGTCTGTGTGCGGAATCTTGACCGTTTTGATAGGGAGGCGAATGTAAACATAGATGTGCAGGTGGCCTCGAACCTTCTCAGCCAGTTTGACAGGTGGCGTAAGGGGAACCTCTCCCTTCCATCTCGGGCCGTGATCGACGAGATATCATACATAGCCTCAGCGCAGCTGGTCCTGTATGCGGGGGATGCTGCGCGTAGCGGCGCCACTGTGAGCGACTTCATCAAGGAGAGTCGACGAAATAATTTGAGTCTAGACTTGGCCACTCAGCGTCCACTTGAGGTCATGTCAGATATCAGGGACGCTGCGACGAACGTGTTCTTCCGCGACCTGCCGATGAGCAAGGACAGGACGAGGAGCCAGATTGGCTTCCTCCTCGACAGCCTCCAGCTCCAAGACCCCAGCGTCAGGGACGTTGTGGAGAGCATCAACAACCGTGGATTGCTCGGCAAGGGCTTCTGGTTCTGGTACCACCAGCCAGCCAAGAAGATAGAGGTCATAAAGCCAGCCCCTCCGACCTTCTGTCTCCAAGACCCAGACATGACGCCGAGGCAACTCCTCAGACTCTACGAGAAAGAGACTGGGCAGAAGGTGCTGCTTGAAGGGTGGGACAAGGTGAAGCGCCTCAAGGCAGCCGAGTCGAGACAGGAGGGCGAAATCAGGTTCGAGTAAGCCGTTCCTGTGGTAATAAGTGATTTAGATGCCTCTTCTGTCCTTCTACTTCGTCTCAGAAAAAGAGCACCCTTGGCTCTACTCGGTTGACCACATGCCCACGGACTGGCTTGAGACCAAGTTCCTCCTCACGGAGGCCATGGCTAAGCTTTATCGAGAACGTGAGGTCACGGAGGGCGTCATCGTCCTCTACCGCCACCTTCCAGGACGCGCAGCTCCCATGTTCACCAGGCCGTACAGTCAGAGCCTCATCCCCTACAAGAGGGAGTTCGAGGCAGCCTTCAAGGCGAGGTACAGCCCAAGGACAGGGGAGGTTGAGGCTCAAGCCGTCTTCAATTACACGATGAGCCACGTGCGCGAGGACTACTATTGGATGGAGAGGGGCATACGATGGAGGACGCCACCAGTCATCCCCAGGGAGCATCGGGACGCCATGGGGAGCGTGAAGAGCCTCCTCATGGAGCCTTCAGGCCTAAGATATGTCGACTACTCCAGAACGCCCAAGGGTCTGTACTCATTTGGGAAGGAGGGGCAGATGGGCCCATATGTGCAATCGAAAGAGGGAGTCTATACTCAGATGGAGAAGCGGCTGTCCTTGCGACAGGGTACACAGGTTATCTCCTCTTGAATGATGGTTATCGAATGTAATTTTTCTGTTGATGGCTAACAAACCCGGCTTGGATTCTTTGATTAAGTGGGCTGAATCGTTTGAGTCCACGAGTCGATGGCTTAAACGGCTGAACAGGCGCAAGAGTAGCGGGCAGGCCAGTGTTAACACCTTGAGGAGCTACTTCCAGCCCATGAAACTGTTCTGCGAATACGTTGGACTTGATCCGGATCGACTTGTGAAGGAAAGGGAAAATGATCTAGTTGAGAAGAGTCTCCTCGCCAGGAGGAGGGCTGAGGACAGGCTTGACGCCTGGTTTGCAATTCTTCAGAAAGAGAAGAATAGGGCACCTAGCTCCAACGCGTTATCCTATTATGCTGTATGCAGCTTCTATAAGGCCAACCTTATGCCCCTCGTCGTTGATGTAGCGCCGAGGTCCTTTCCGGTTAAGCGCAAGCCCACTCTAACAAAGGATAATCTGCGAGGTCTACTCGAGGAAGCTGAGAAACCAATCCATAAGGCGTTGATCTTCTGTCAAGCTCAGTCTGGTTTGGGCATCTCTGATCTTCTTGAAAGACGGGTGGGTGAAGTATCTAAACAGTTTGAGGCTGGTGCGGAGAGGCTTCACTTTCATCTTCGACGCATTAAGGAGGAGGCTGTTGAGTTTGACTCATTCTTCGGCGCAGGTTCAACTCGCATACTGAAAGCCTACTTGGAGGATAGAAAGGTCATAAGCCAGGATGAACGACTGTTCCCATGCACCAGCATAGATTCGGGAACCAAAAACTTCGATGAGGTTCTCAGAAGATTATCCCCAAGGGCTGGATTAGAATGGTGTGTGAGCAGCCATGACCTGCGGAAGTTCTTTTCAAACAGCTTGAAGACGGCGCATCCTGGAGATCCTGCTTTTAATGATTCGCTTATTGAGTATTGGATGGGCCACAGTCTGCCTAGAACTCAAGGCGCGTACACGGCTCCCGCAGTTGAGGACCAGCTCAGGCTCTACATCCTAGCTGAACCCAGGTTGGATCCATATTCATTACAATAGAGGATAATACTCTAGCTAGCTAATTATTCTTATTAACTTCAACTGTTATGGAGCGAAGCAAATCTATGACCTCACTTATACTCGTGCAGATCTTAGTCACCGAAACTTCCAGCATGAGATTTACTTCTTCCATTCTTGAAAAGGTTCGGTAGTCCGTCTTAAGGCCAATGATAGGCTTACCCAATGCCATCGCGTAACCCGTCTCATATGCCACAGCCACGTCAACTGCAGCGCCGTCCAGAACAGCCACGACAACATCGCTTGTCTTCAAGGCCAAAATATCACCTTCATAGATCGTCTTTTTTTCCTTGCGTCCCTTCCCGAATGAAGGACGCTTCTTGAGCAAGCCAGACCTCAAACCCGTTTTCTCTCAGTCTTTTGGCTGTTTGGGAATTGAACTCTCGCTCAGCCTCGTTGAATAAAGATGTTGCTAGAAAAACCTTCATCTCTTCCAGTCACTTCGCCTTATGCTTCTATTGCACTGGCTAAAGGATTATTGGTAAATACCTATGCAATTACGCAATAGCTCTTTCCATTCCCTTTGTTTTAGGAACATCTTCCGTCAGAAGGACTAGAACAAAAAGCTAGCTAACTTCTTTTTTAGGGAGCTTGCTAGAAATCTTCATTTTATCCAACACTTTGTAGGCATTCGTCTTTTTTGCGTGTGTTAAAATAAAATCATTAAGATCCTCAACCGTGTCGATATCCAAGGCTATCCTCTCGGATCTATAGCAGCTGAAGCTTATTCCCCTCTCGAATGCTTCCTCTAGATGTCTTTGGAAGCTTTGTGGACCATAAAAGGTTGGGATGACATTAGGTGGAGTGAGCAAAAGTGCGTTCGTCCCTTCGCCTCTTCTAGAGGGTGAGATCACCATTGAGGCTTTATTTCTTAGGGCGAGCATCCCCTCCAAATCCCGAGGCATGACTAATGGTATATCGATGGGCAGAACAAGGACGGATGAGACACCCCTTTTGCAACACCCGTCAATGGCCTGGGAAACAGCCCTGTTCAAGCCGCTTCTCCACTCCTTCAGAGACTCTGCCCCAAATTTTTCAGTGGCGCGGAGCACGTTTAGATCATTGCTGACAACAACCGTTTGGCTAATGTTCTTTATGGACTTCACAGCACTTAGAACGTCTTCCAGCATTTTGAGGCAGAACTCTTTTCTTTCAACAACTGGTAAGAATGAAGAGAGTCTGCTCTTTGCCTTGTCCAAACTCTTCATTGGAATGACTGCGAAAACCTCTGTTTGCCTATCTTTCATTACGATCCAACCGACTCTAAGGCTGCTTTAGCCAGTCGAATCTTATCCTCCAAACTCTTCATAATACTGTCTGTCATAACTACCTGTAAACCGAGGCTCTCAATCTTTTCCTTCTCAGCTCTATCTACTTGATCGATGACGAAACCGTCAAGGAAGTTTTGATATAGTTTGGCCACTGCAAATGCTGATACTTCCAGTCCTAAACCCTTCATCAGCTTATCTGCTGGCCCCTTCACCGGTGACCCCCCAACTATTGGACTCACCGCAGCTACTCTGGCCTGCGTCTCCTTTAACGCGTCTCTAACTCCTTTCAAGGAGAGAATGGTACCTATACTGACTATGGGGTTGCTGGGGCAGACTATAACCGTCTCCGCCTTCAAAATCGATTCCACTACTCCAGGAGCAGGCTTCGCCTTTTTCACTCCCTCAAACTGGACATCAATGACCTCGTCTTGGGCCTGTCCCTTCACGAAATACTCTTGGAAGTGCATTGAGCCCTTCGGGGTCTTAATTCTTGTTTCAAACCTGTCATTGGTCATCGGCAGAAGGTTTACCTTCAAGCCGAGCTTTTCTCGAAGCATCTTAGTAGCATCGGAGAGAAAGAGCCCGCTTTTTAGAAGTTGAGTTCTGTAAATGTGGGTGGAAAGGTCTCTATCCCCTAGATTAAACCAGGTTTCATGTCCATACCGCCTTAACATGTCAAGGCAGTTGAAGGTGTCCCCTTTAATGCCCCAGCCTTTCTCCTCATCAACTATGCCGGCCAACGTGTACAGGATAATATCCAAGTCTGGGGAGATGTGTAAACCGTAGAGCTCTAGGTCGTCCCCCGTGTTTCCAATAATCGTTACTTCCCCTTCAGGGACAACCTTCATCAATCCCTGAAGAAACTTCGCCGCTCCCACACCTCCAGCCAACGTTGTTATCATGTTAATGCCCCCAGTACTCCTCATATACGATGGTGTTAAAGGGTCTTCTGGGCGGTGGATCAGGTTTGTTGGATGGGTGCCCTAGGGTTATTAGGGCTTGGGGCTCCACATGTTCTGGAAGGTTTAACGTCTTTTTAATGGTGTCTGGACAGAAGAGGGGCGCGCAGAACCAGCAAGCACCGAGGCCCACGTTGTGAGCAGCCAAGAGAAGGTTTTCAGTTGCCGCTGCGACGCTTTGAACCGCCATAACATACTCAGCTTTCTTCCGGGGCTCGTCCGGGTACTGATCCATATCTTCCATAGTTAAACACACAATAATGACGATTGGAGCACTGCTGAATTGCTTGATGGAATCCTCGATGAGGCTTTCGCGTTCCTCTAGTGGAACCCTATCTTTACTCATATCCTCCTCCCAGCGACCAGCCATATTCTCGGCGAGCCTCCGTTTACGAAGAGGATCCCTGACCACTATGAACCGCCATGGCTGGGCGTTATGAGCAGATGGAGCCCACCTGCAGGCTTCCAACACGCGGATAAGAGCCTCTTTCGAGACCTCTTCTGAAGAGTACGCTCTTATGCTGCGCCGATCCTTGATAACCTCTAACATGCTGAGAGACAGACAAACCACTCCGTAGGTTTAATCACATTTCTCTATCTTCTAAAATTTTCCTTCTCAAAAACGTCAGAATTTTAATTTACCCATTTTTTGGTAGCTACTCTTAAATAATTAACTGATTCAATAGAATAGCAAAAAAAATTTGAGTACGGATGCTTATGAAGACTAAGACGATAGCCACTATAGCCGTATTCACCGCGATATCTGTTGCGCTGGTCCTCTCGCCGGCCAAGTTTCCAGCCCCCTTCGCTCCTTTCCTAAAGTACCAGATCTGGGAGATACCGATAGTTGCGGCGTTCCTTCTCTACGGCCCTTCTGTAGGAGTCTCGATTACAATTATGAACACATTAGTGCTACTGGCTGTGTACCCTGGAGACCTCCCAACAGGGCCCCTCTACAATCTGGTAGCGGTCTTGAGTACACTCCTCGGCGTCTACATCATACAAAGGTTTGCTAACTATTTCAGCAGACGCCCAGAAATAATCGTCATCCTATCTACAGCGTTTGGATGTGTTCTCCGAGTAGTCACTATGTCAGTTGTGAACTGGGCTTTTCTCCGGTATCCCTGGCCAATAGGATATAGCCTGCCTGCTGAAGCCATCGTGGCGATGCTGCCCCTAATAGGGCTGTTCAATGCAACCCTCACCCTCTATACAATCCCTCTGGGTTACGCTGTTTCTAGAGCAGTGAGCTTAGGCACGAATACTTTGAAGTGGAATGTCAAGAGTGCCAGTTAAGTGGAGAGCTAACTAGAAGAAAGGTTATATGTAGGATATTTATCCTATAATCAAAGACGTAGGATGAATATCCCAGTCCTCCACCTGACAGTCAAAGATATAAGCCTAATCACAACACTCACCGCCCTATGTGTAGGTGGGAGCTACGCCCTCATAGGATTACCGAACATAAAACTCATGGATCTAGTAATCTTCGTTACCGGCTTCGTTTTCGGCGCATATATAGGCGCAACCACTGGAGCACTGGCTTGGATAGTCTATGGGATAATAAACCCTTTTGGCTTCAGTTTCCCCGTATGGCTGTCGACTATAGTGGGAGAGGCGGTCTTTGGAATCGTGGGCGGAATTCTAGGAAGAGTAAACTATAAAACCTCAGAGAAAACCTTCAACACTTTTAGATTCAGCCTTGAAATGGGCCTATGGGGCCTCATCCTCAGCATATTCTACGACCTGTTCACGAACACTGTTTTCGCAGTTGTCTTCGATGTGCCATTAGCAGCTGCAATTGTGTCTGGGTGGTTTATTCCTCCCTTTTTTGGAATCCTGCATGAGATGAGTAACCTCATCCTATTCTTCTCCGCGGTCTATCCCGTAACCAAAATCATAAAAAATCTCAGAGGAGGTGACAAGGCATGAGTCAACGCGAAAGAATGTTGATGATAGGCGTAATTGCTTTCCTACTCGTTTCAATAATCACGACAGCGACGACGATCTACTACTATCAACAGTACTCAAGTACACATCAACAATATGTCGCGGCTCAAGAGAGCTATACAGCGATCAGGGGAGCCGTCCTTCAGGTTTCAATAAAAATCGACTATGGAAATGGAACCACTACAACGAATGGGAACGTCTATTTGTTCAGGGGCGCCAATGTTCTCGACGCTTTAAGGGCTGTAGCAACGGTCAACGCAACCTATTGGGAAGCATACAAGTCATTCTTCATCAATGCAATCAACAATGTATTCAACAATGAGAAAGGTAATAATCGGTGGTGGGTATTCTCTGTAAATGGAGAACATGCACTTGTAAGCGCTGATCAATACAAACTGGTTGACGGAGATCAGATTGAATGGACCTACCAAAAGTATTAAGCCCAAAACCAAACACAAGGCGAAAGAGAAATCGAGAAAAGAGGGGGAAGCGGTTGGAGATCAAGGAGCTTCTGATGCTGCTGGCACTGGGACGGGAGGGGCCCATAGGACGCTATCGCCTCAAAGAATTGATTGGACTCTCTGAACACGAAGGATGGGTCAAGCAGATGCTTGCCAACCTCCAAAAACAAAAGTATGTTTCATCGAGCAAAACAGGCTGTACACTCACCGAAAAGGGAAAAATTTTATTGGAGAACCGTTTGAAAACCCTCCACATCGTAGACATCAAACCCTTCGATCTTCCCCTCTTAAAGGCAGGACCTGTTAGCGTTGGCTTACACCTCCAGAATACAGCCGACAAGATCGGCTTAGCCATAGAACTAAGGGATATCGCTGTCAGAGGAGGCGCGACAGGCGCAACTATCACCTTCTTCAAAGAAGGAAAACTCAGCGTCCCGTCAGTTTACCCAGATTTTCTCTCCGAAAATCCGAGTCTACTCAAAAAGATCCAAGATTTCTTCAATCCAGAAGACAACGATGTTATCGCTATTGTTTCAGCAGAGGATGAATGGAGGGGGTTTGAAGCCTCAATAACAGTGGCAAAAGCTCTTTCTTAACAAATGATTTCTTTCCCTAAAGAAATAGTTTGGTGAACAGATCAGGGGATGAAGAGTTATGAGATTGTTCTGACGGCTGATAGAAGCTTCATGAGCGACTACCACCGTCTCCCTTTCCTAAGGGGGCTACGCTTCGCTTCAATGAGTATACTCCCTTCATCCCTCTTCTTCCGATTTGTCAGTCCATCTATACCTGTCCTGAGCAGCGGTGTTGCTTTGTTCGCACCGTACCACACTCGGAGAACTGAGGCTGCATTACTTAACTATGGATTTGACAGAAATCAAATGGTCGTTGTAACCCCAGATAAGATACGTAACTTCATCGGTCCCGACACCAAGGTTGTCAGCATCACTGTTAGGGATCCCCTAAGCAAAATTCATCACTACTCTCTTCTAAACCCTTTAGGCAGAGAATCATACAGTTCTTTCGCCTTCAAGAAACTAGGTAAAAGCCTTCAAGCGGAGAAGAGAGGCTATAAGGTCATAGTGGAGGGGCCAGGAGCATGGCAACTCACAAACCCAACCGATAGACACAGATTCTCAATTGACCACATCATCGTAGGAGAATTCACTACAAGCGTAGTTCCCCTTATCTTCAAGAAAATAGTCGATGGCGAAATTTTACCCGAAATAATTTACGCCCCCAACACTGAGCTTGAGAAGATCCCACTAATACAAGGAGGAGTCACCGAAGGCCTTATAGAAGTTGCTAGCGGGTGTAATAGAGGATGCAAATTCTGTAACGTTCCAAAGGTACATTGTCGGACACTCAAGGACATAATAACCGAGGTCGAAACAAACGTTCGATATGGCCAATACACTATCACACTTCGGAGCGACGATATATTCAACTATGGGGCAAAAGGGCTAGTGATAAATCGTGAAGCCATTTTACAGCTCTATCATTCAATCAGGGAGACGCAAGGCGTAAAGCGGATTAGTCAATGCTACTTAAATCTAGCTTCAGCTGTCTCAGACCCCAAACTAGTGGAAGAAGTAACCGAAATCGTCGGTGTTGGATGTAAGGACTATCCCTATACGACGGTTTTGGTGGGCATCGAGAGCGGCAGCCCAAATCTCATCAAATCACACATGTCTGGCAAACCATGGCCCTTTAAACCCTCGGAGTGGCCTAAAATTGTAGAGAAGGGTTTCGGCCTCTTGAATGATCACCATTGGGTTCCTACAGGTATGCTTATCCTCGGATTGCCAGGTGAAAGAGAAGAGGATGTCTATGAGACGATAGCTCTTGTTGAGAAGCTTAAGCCCTATAAGAGCGTATTTGCGCCCTTCCTCTTCGAGGCAAAAAGTGCGCTCAATAATGAAAAAACCTTCAAAGTGGAAGATTTGGAAAGCCATCACCTAGAACTGATCAAAACAGTGTTTAATCATAACACGTATTGGGGAAAGCGTCTGATCGTGAAATTGGCAAACAACTCTCCCTTGATGAAGGCGCTGCTGCCGATTGCTTCACTTGCTGTAGGCTTCGGTGTGGAGAGGGCCTACAAACAGTTGTTTGACGAGATAGTTCCGTTAGTTTCTTTTAACAAAGCTAGAAAAATGGATGAACCCTAAGAAGTGCAAGTAGGAGTGTGAAGAAGTCCCAATTCTTCGTCTTCTCCAATTCCTTCCGCGTTGACCTATAGCTTTGACTTGCGTCTAGGCTTGGTTCAGTTCTCGCTTCCTGAACCTTCGAAGCGGAAGTAGGTCGCTGTTTCCGTTATTGGAGTCGTGTTCTTGTGGCTTGTTTTTAATCCCTTGCGGAATCAAAGCCTTCCACAGGACTTCCTACTGACCTTGGGAAATTGCTTTCCTTTGGCTTTCGGATCTACACTAACACTCCTACTTGCAACCTATTATATTTCTCGGTTACATAAATTTATTATTATCTAAAATATTCTCGATGATTATCTAAAACTCTAGACATCCGCTATTGCTGAAGGTTCTTGATTTTCAAACATCTTCAACGTGTTACCCATTTCCTAAGCAAGGATTTTTTCCCTTTAACATTTTGACTAGCCTTATGTGAGTTCGCGATTTACGAGATAAAACTGGGGATTGCAGAGGTTAATCGCCACTGTCTAGGTTGTGATCTTGGCGTACTCTGATCTTACTTTCAACACGCATTCTTCTGTTTCTCTTAGGCTCACTCCGCCCACCCTTTTGTTTCTCTTATCTATTGAGATGAGCGTTCTCATTAGGGGTGTTCCCTCTGAAAGCAATTCTCTCAGCGTAGTTACGTTGCCTGTTCGTTTCATCCTTTGGCTGGCCAGGAGATATCCAAGCGCGAAGTGGGAGTCTCTTATGCAGAGAGACTGGAAATATCTGGTTCTCCACAAGAGTTCAGGATGATGAGAAGAAAGAGCGGCGCATTGTTCAAACTTTTCGAGGTTTTCGAGAGCACGGTTCAGAACCTTTACGCCCCTTGCTTCGTTGAACGCTATCGACTTCTCATCAACGCTTCCCTCAAACAACTTTAGCGGTTCAACATAATCTTCATCACCGATTAGCAATAACGAACCTTCCAAGATGCTTGCCAATTTGTAGTCATGATGCTTCAAATGCATCTTAAACTCATCATCGATGTAATCATTTAAGTGAATTGTGCGACCCATTCTATGGCTCAGCTTCAATACGTCACCTTGAATAGCTTTCCTCTCATCGTCTTCTTTGCAGACCACTAAGAGATCGATGTCGCTGAAGCGGTCACTACTCCCATCTAAGCATGATCCGAATATGGCAGCAAACCTAACTAGACCCGATTTTTTCATAACACCCTGTAGTTGGTCCAAAAGAGGTAACATTTCAATCCGTGGAAGCAAGTGGTGCAACTATCTCACGACTCCTTGTTATTCTGCTGTGGTTTCTTCGGTATGATGAATCTGCCTGCCTTACCGGCGCAGAAGTAGTGTCCACCAGCCAGTCTCACAACATCTGATATGGCTCTGAAGATCTTTCTTCCTAAGAAAACCTTCGGTTTGACGGTATACGCATCGGGGGTCTCCTCTATCTCCAAGAGCCCAAGCTCATTGTCTGAGAACAATGCTTTGACCTCTTCGAGGCTGGAAGGCTTCTTCGGAATAAAGGGGCCTGTTCCACCTGAAAGATATATCGCTGTGCCGCATTTCGGGCAGATGACTCTCCTCCGCGGAGCCCATTGCCTCCTCATATCTAGAGATGCCGGTCCATCATTCCTCTCCATTGCTGTCAAAACTCAATCACCATTCCTACAGCCAAAATCAAAGTTAGCTGAATTCTCAACAACTCTTGGTTGTACTCTCACCTGACAATAATAGTTTTCCCAAGGAACGTAGAGTGGGTCTCTAAGGTCCACTTTTCATGGGCAGCGTCTATGTCCTCTGAAGAAAGAACATAGTCAATGTACCGCAGGTGGTGCTGAACACACCTCGCGATCACATCGTCGGGGATATGGTCTACTCCTTGAGTCCGCGCGATGACTCTCAAGGCTTCCAGTGGACTCCGCCAATAGTGTTGGAGGTATATGGTTTCAACTGTAAATCCTTCAGATTCCATGTAATTCTTAAAGGGCTTTACCGTGCCTTGGTAGAGCACGACGCTCTTGGGATGGGCTATAGCCTCTTCAGCGATGTTCTCAACAGACTTCACAAATCCGCTGGTCTCGCCTTCCACCTCATCACGTAACAGTCTCCTCCACTCTTCCACACCGATTCTGCTGCTCATCTTACTCTTTGTTTCCAGAATTAAGAGCCTCTCTGAGAGCTTTCTAGCTTCCATATAGTATTCTAAATCCTGATAACAGTAGACCTTGAGTTCGTGTAACCTAGAGCGAAATTGAGCTAAAGCATCAAGGATAGGGTC